>Ga0224495_10002546_pt1 | contig 11845 bp, 8 predicted proteins | sample SF_Jul11_sed_USG_FD_168128 | JGI IMG/M metagenome (GOLD analysis project Ga0224495, IMG submission 168128) | Sediment microbial communities from San Francisco Bay, California, United States - SF_Jul11_sed_USGS_4_1 | ecosystem: Environmental > Aquatic > Marine > Sediment | place: USA: California...
CCTACGAACCAAGGGGTCGGGCGTTCGAATCGCTCCGGGCGCACCAGTAATTCAAAGGGTTAGGCAGAAATGCTTAGCCCTTTTCATTTGCAGCGGTTATGCGAGTATTGCGCTCGATAGATTGCTAATTATAATTATATTTGGACTTTCATTTCGATTAAGCAATATCGTGACTATCACCGTATAAAGCGCTTTGTGAGAGATGGTTTGCGGTTATGAAATATCAAGAGTATATTTCCTCTCAAGATTGTCGATTCTATTTAGGAGATGACATCATGACCGTAACTCGACGTGATTTTCTCAAGCAAAGTGCAGTGATATCCACCGCCGCTGCAACAGCAGGCCTTACCATAAACGACCTTTCGAATGCTGCAACTCAAAGTGCTGAATCGGACTGGCAATGGGATAGAGGCGTGTGTCGTTTTTGTGGTGTGGGCTGCGGCATACAGGTGGCTACTCAGAGGGGGCGCATTGTCGCAACCAAGGCCGACGCTGATGCGCCGGTAAACCGAGGGCTTAACTGTATCAAGGGTTATTTTAATGGCAAGATTCCCTATGCCAAGGACAGGCTCACCAAACCGCTGCTGCGTATGAAGAATGGCAAGTTCGACAAGCACGGTGAATTCGTAGAAGTTTCGTGGGAGCGCGCGTTGGATGAGATGGAAAAACAATTCAAGCGCCACTACAAGGCACTTGGCCCAACGGGTATCGGCTTCTTTGGTTCAGGACAGCATACCGTGCAGGAAGGCTATGCGGCAGTCAAGCTTTTCAAGGGCGGTTTCCGCAGCAATAACATTGATCCCAATGCGCGCCATTGCATGGCATCTGCAGTAGCCGCGTTCATGCAGGTGTTTGGTATTGACGAGCCGTCTGGCAATTACGATGACATCGAGCATACCGATACCATCGTGTCATGGGGAGCGAACATGGCGGAGATGCATCCTATCCTGTGGACACGGGTTACCGATCGCAGAATGAATGATCCGAATGTGCGGGTAGTCAACATGAGCACCGTGAGTAACATGTCATCCGGCATTGCCGATATCGAGATCATTTTCAAGCCGCAGACTGACCTGGCAATCATGAACTATCTGGCACGAGAGATCGTGACCCGCAATGCGGTGAATTGGGACTTCGTCAACAAACATTGCGCATTTGCCACGGGGCCTACCGACATCGGCTATGGAATGCGCGGTACTGACAAATTCGATTATGATGCCGAAAAAGACACCAATGGGAAAGAGTTGACCATGAAACTGGGTAGCGCGGAGGCTATCGCGCAAGGCAAGCAGGTGGGGGCGACGGTGGAGCAGAAGAATCGTGCTACCGCCAGTAAACACTGGTTGATCAGTTTTGAGGATTTCAAAAAGGGAGTCGAGCCCTATACATTGGATTTTGTGGCCGAACTGGCCAAAGGTGACCAAGAAGAATCGCTTGATAGTTTTAAGGCCAAACTTAAGCAATTGGCTGATCTTTATGTTGATAAAAACCGCAAGGTGGTGAGCTTCTGGACCATGGGTTTCAACCAGCACCAGCGCGGTACCTGGGTCAACGAACAGGCCTATATGGTGCACTTGCTGCTGGGCAAGCAGGCGATGCCCGGCAACGGGGCGTTCTCACTGACCGGCCAGCCTTCTGCTTGTGGGACGGCGCGCGAAGTAGGCGTTTTTTCGCACCGCTTGCCTGCTGATATGGTGGTGGACAATCCCGCGCATAGATCGATTTCAGAACATCATTGGAATTTGCCCGCCAAGACACTCAACCCCAAGGTGGGCAGCCACTTTACCAAACTGTTGCGCGATATTGAGGATGGTCAGATTAAATGGGCGTGGGTACAGGTGTGCAACCCGTTTCAGGATACGGCTAATGCTAACCACTGGATCCATGCAGCGCGCGAGCAGGACAACTTTATCGTAGTGTCGGACGTCTATCCCGGTATTTCTACCAAGGTTGCTGATCTGGTTCTACCTTCGGCAATTATCACCGAAAAATGGGGGGCATATGGTAACGCCGAACGCCGTACCCAGTTGTGGCGCGAACAAATACCTCCGCCGGGCGACGCACGTAGCGATATCTGGCAGATCATGGAATTTTCAAAACGTTTCAATCTCAGTGAGGTGTGGGGTGAACAGAAGATCCCGGGGCTCAAAGAAGAAGGCTATACCGATGGCATTTTGCCCGATGTGCTGAGGGGCTCTACCTTTTCGCCCGATACAACGCTGTATGAAGCGCTGTTCGCCACTCCACAAAACAAAAAATATAAATGGCCTGATTCTATTGCCAATGGGCATGATAATCATACTGTCAAATTGCTTGGAGAAAAGTGGTTTCCCGAAAAGGCGTTGTTCGAGGAATATGCACAGTTTGGCCGGGGCCACGGCCATGACTTGGCTAACTTTGACGATTATTTTCGTGACGATGTGCGTGGCCTGAAATGGCCGGTGGTGAATGGCAAGGAAACGCATTGGCGCTTTAACGAAGAATACGATCCTTATGTCAAAAAAGGCAGCGGTTTTGATTTTTATGGGGATGCATTCAAATCGCTACCGAGCGGCAATTTGAATGAGGTGACTAATCCGGAGAAGACCAACATAGCTGGTAAGGCGAAAATATTTTTTCGGCCTTATGCCACGCCGGTCGAAGAACCCGATCAGAACTACGATATGTGGTTGACTACAGGCCGTGTGTTGGAGCACTGGCATTCCGGTACGATGACACGGCGCGTGCGTGAACTGCATTTTGCTGTGCCTGCCGCGCTGATTTATATGCATCCGGAAGATGCCAAGTTGCGCGGCCTGAAGCAGGATTCGGTTGCGTGGATAGAATCTCGCCGAGGCAGGATCAAGGCGACGGTGGAGACTAACGGCCGCAACCGGCCACCAAGAGGTATGGTGTTTGTACCTTGGTTTGACGAGGGCGTATTCATCAATAAGGTGACACTGGATTCCACTTGCCCGATCTCCAAACAGACCGATTTCAAGAAATGTGCAGTGAAGATTTACACGGCGTGAACGAAGCGATAATGCCAAGGAGTGACAAATGTGCTATTTGAATATTACGACAGCAAGTAGTCTTTTCATCTGTATTGTGTTGATGACTGCGGGGACGGTTGTTGCAGCACCAATCATTAAGTCCAATGACATGGGGCTTAGCAAGGCCAGTGTTTTCGATGTGCCTGATCCAAAGGTATACCATTACGCTACCGTGCAGCCCGGCGAAAGCAAAGTATTGCCTCGTGCTTATCCTGGCGCTCCCCCGCAGATACCTCATGACATAGGCGAGTTCCTTCCAATCACTGCGCAGAATAATATGTGTATCGCTTGTCATGACCAACCGGCAGAATGGGGCAAGAAGCTCGTGAAAGGTATGGCTACACCTATTCCGCCCAGCCATTACACCGATCTGCGCATTGCGCCAGGCAAAGTCTCTGATCACCTGGTGAATGCCCGCTATAACTGCAATCAGTGTCACGTGGCTCAGACCGATGCCCCTGCGCTGGTGGAAAATTCCTTCTCATCCGGAAGAAAACGTTGATGCTATCTTGTTTGTGCGGAAATTGTTCCGTATTGATTTTTGTGTCGAAGCATATTGCATGGATCAGTTTGATTTTGCTGAGCGACTTTGATCAGCATGCATAGCCACAACTTGATATATTGAAAGGGGATGTTATGACCATGGTGTTTGATGTTTTGCGTATTTCTACTGTAACCGACGAGCTCGATGATCATGAAATTCGTGTGATCGAGGGATTGTTCGATGTGCAGGAATATCGGCCAGGAGAGGTGATTACCAAGCCGGGCGATAACCGCCCTGATAGCCTGTGCATACTCGCTCAAGGAAATATTGAAGTAAAAAATAATGGCGGTGGCGAAAACGAAGAACTTCTTCATCTACTTAAACCGGGTGATCTGGCTGGAATTATTACCTTCGTCGGGGGGGATTCTTCACAAATTAGTGCAACACTTTATGCCGTTGGGGGCACCAAAATATTGAGTTTAGGACAGCGTAAATTTGAGGGGCTGGTTCGATCTGATCCCATGATTGCATTCAGGATCATGCGGGGTGTTGCACGTAGCATGCATGGTATAGTTCGGCGTGGAAATATCCAGACCATTGAGCTTACCAATTACATCCATCGGGCCAATGGCCGTTACTAGGCTTGTTATTTTCATAACCATATTTCTATTCGGCAACAAACACCGGGCTACGTAGTAATCTTTTTCGCCCTGTATGTGTCTGCTATATAGCAGACGGAATGTCGCTGAAAATCGTCAGTTAGCTTCTACATACAGCCAGCTCGCTCCATTCTGTGGTATACCGTCTGGACATGTTTTTCCTGCGCATAGCCCAGTTTTTTTTGACACCTTCGCCCAGTAGTCGCAGTGTGCCACTGCCCATACGGCGGTTAATATGATCAAGTGTTGCCATCAGTGCGCTTGATTGATGTTGCGCCGCAATATCATCAAACAGTGTGCGGGACTGTCCAGATGCCGGAGTAATGGCGGTCAGTATCACTCCGGTTTTTTGATAAGCGTAGCCATTGCGGTAGATCTGGCGTAGTCCATTCAGTGCGGTGTGACACAGTTTGCGTGTGTCATCGGTCGGTTCCGGTAAAGCTATCAGTATGGACTGCTGGTATTGCGGTTCATTTATTTTGTGCGGATTGGTGCGGATATAGATATGGATGCCGCCAGCTATTGAATGTTGACCGCGAAGTTTTTCTGCTGCCCTAGTGGTATAGGCGATTACCGCTTGCCCAAGGTCGGGTAGATTGGACACCGGTGACCCGAATGAACGTGAGCAGATGATTTGCTGGCGGGGAGGGGGAGCATCCTCCAGTTTCAGACATGACACACCATTCAGCTCTGCTACGGTGCGCTCCAGCACCACACTGAATTTGTTACGGATGCACATAGGCGACACGTGTTTCAGGTCAAGCACGGTATGAATGCCCATTGTCCGTAATTGCGCTGTGCTGCGTTTACCCACGCCCCATATTTCGCCGACCTCGATGTTATCCAGCATGATATCCAACTCGGCATCAGTCATCCGGTTGAAATCGCACACGCTGTGGTAATAAGGCTGCTTCTTGGCAACATGGCTGGCCAATTTTGCCAGCGTCTTGCTGGCTGCGATACCCACGCACACCGGGATGCCGACGCATTGCCAGATGGCCCTGCGTATCTGTTGTCCATAGTCTGTCAGATCGGCAGGGATGCCGCTCAGATCGAGAAAAGATTCGTCTATGGAGTAGATTTCTTGGTCGGGGCTGAACTGTGACAGTAGCGACATCACCCGGTTGGAAAGGTCGGCATACAGTGTGTAGTTGGAGGAAAGGGCAATGATACCGTGCTTTCTGGCGGCATCTTGCAACTGGTACCACGGCAAGGCCATACCTATGCCGAGGTCTTTAGCCTCCTGCGAGCGCGATACCACGCAGCCGTCATTATTGGATAACACTACTACCGGCTTGCCTTCTAATTGTGGCTGGAACAGCCGTTCGCAGGAGACATAGAAGTTATCGCAGTCTACCAGTGCAATGGCACGCTGCATGGGTTAGACCTTATGCACGTTCCACTGTACTACACCCCAGATCGAAAAATCCTGATCCGGTTTGATGGGCTGATCTGGATAGTCAGGATGGGCGGCACGTAATACCGGGCCTTCTGGCATGCGTAGTAGTTGCTTTACAGTAAATTCGCCATCCACCACAGCAATCACTACGCAGCCGTGAGTGGCAGGTACGGCGCGATCTACCACCAGCAGGTCGCCATCGTAGATGCCGACGCCGCGCATGGAGACCCCGGCAACTCGCATGAAGAAGGTAGATTCCTTGTGCTTGACCAGATGTTCGTCCAGGCTCAGGTGTCCTGCCACATAATCATCCGCAGGGGAAGGGAAGCCGGCGGGTATGGTGCTACGCAATAGCGCACGTTGGCGCTGAAATAGCTCCTTGTTGGGATGCACCAGAGACAGTAATGCGCGGGAATTATGGCGTCCCGAATGAAAGGTTGATTGCATGGCGGTTACTTTCGATATTTGCGGATCAAGCCGATGAGTATGCCGAATATCTCCAGTGAGCCTTGCGGATATATCACTGGATAGGCGGCATTGGCCGGAAGCAGCACGTATTTGCCGCGTTCCTTGCCCAGCGTTTTCAGGGTGAATTCCTCGTCCACGATGGCGACTACGATATCACCCACATTAGCTAAATTGCGTTTCTCCACTACGGCGACATCGCCATCATGGATACCAGCTTCGATCATCGAATCGCCTTTGACAGGGATCAGCATAGTTTGCGAGGGCGTATCGATCAACATCTCGTCGATGACATGGTAATCACTCTGGGTGGCACCCACCGTGACCGGCATTCCCGCCGGCACGGCGGACTCGGCCAGTGGGCGCGCGAAGAACTGTGCGGCGGGTATCCACATTCCGTCCGGCGTACGATCGAGGAAACCGGCCTTGCCCAGTCGATCCAGTATCGACTTGACCCAGGACTTGGAGGCGATGCCGAACACCTCGCATAGCGAGGAATAAGAAGGGATGCTTTTCCATTCAGCATAATAATCTTGCAGCTTAGCGAGATATTCAAAGTCTCTGGAATGTGTGGGTGAGAGGTCGGTCATGGTTATGTCAATACAGAACGAACGTGCTGCATATCGTAAAGAACGATTGTTCTGTTGTCAACTGGTTTTGGAAATCAATCATGATCCCGACTTTGTGGCCGGTCGCACTCATGCCAAGTTTGAAAAGCAGAGAAGCCCGCGATGGCGGGCTTCTCTGTGTGTCAGCAAGCTGGTTAACGATGGAAGGCCGTGACGCCGGATATCGTTTGGGTACCTGTTGCACTGATGTTCTGCAACCCGTAGGTCATCATTGCTCCAATCGCGCCTGCACCACCGAAGCCCCCCACAATTTCACCTTGGGTTGTGCCGCATGTACCGGTACACGTCACAGCGAGGTGCAATGGGCTGCTAAGCTGCATTGAGCTAGTGGCATAAAAAACGGAATTCTGGAGGATAGGTACATTTGCTGCTGCCGCATTCAAGGTTGAGCCGGCTATCGTTACATTTACGCCGACGTTTACTGTTTGCGCGGTGAAATCGGCACTCAACGATGCATTATTCAGTGTACCCACATTCCCCAAGTTATCCGTGGGCGCGGTTCCGCCGGAATTGATATAAGTATAGGTGCCGGAAACTGGCAGCGTAACTGCCGAAGTCTCTGTTGGCCCTGCTATCCAATGCAGGCTGCCGACCAAGGTATTTGGGGTGGTGACGGCAGTGCTTCTATTGGTCACATTTATGGCTCCGGCAGCCCAACGTCCCCAGCTGATACCGGTTAGTGGATCGCTTCCTGTATTAGCTAGCACGCTTGTGCCACTGGTCAAAGTGACAGAGCCATCATTGTTACTGCCGTTTATCTGGCTCATGTCAAATCGCGTCAGGTTGCCTGCACTGTCTGCCAATACCCGAGTATCCGAGTTCTGGTACATACCCAGTATGCTGGTGGAAGAAATGCTGGCAGGATTGGGGTCGGTCAGGGAAACCATTACCGCACGGTGTGGTGTTGCAACATCACTGGTTGTGCCGACAAGGGCGGCGACCCCGTTTATTTGCTCATAAGTTGTTGGTAACATTGCGTCCAGGCTATAGTTCAAGATTGCTCCATTCAGGCCGCTGCCCGTCAGTTGGCCGGAAACGTAACCGTTGCCGGATGTCACGTTATCTACCGTCACGGTCAACAGGCCGGCTGCGGTTGGATTGTAGCTGGAAGTATAAAAGGTTGCCCCTCCTATTCCCGATCCTCCGCTGATGATGGCTTCGTTGCCTGGCAAGGTGGTGGCATTCCACGTGTGCACTACAGGCGTAAGCTGGGTATCCGGCACGGACAGGTCGATGTTGACTCCTATGACCTGGCGGGTGAAATCGACAGTCAAGGTAGTGGTTCCCAGCACAGTGCCGGGCACGCCGAGCGCATTGGCTACCATGCCGCCGTCGAAGTTGAAAATTTTGGTTCCAATCAGTGCATTGGCCAGGAATAACGGGCCGGATTCAGGTCCGGTGATCCACATCGGGCTGGATGAACCGGTACTCGTTCCAAACGTTTGGGTGATGTTGGCGCCGTCCCAGGAACCGTAATAGATGCCGGTGGAGGCGCCTGCAGTAGTAGCATTGGTCGCAGCTGTGCCGGTACAACCCATTGTGCCAGTGCAGTTGACCGAGGCTGATCCATAGCTACCTTGAGCCAGACTCCCCCAGCCATAGGCTGTTAGCACACCGCTAGTGGCGGAGAGTATATCCACAGTTTGTAGTCCGCTCTGGGTTGCTACAAAAAACCGTCCTGTCGGGGCGGGAGCGAGATTGGTGATTGCTCCCCCTGTGACGGCCAATCCCGTGCGAGCGAAGGCGGCCTCTCCTGTGATATATCCGCCTTGGGCAGTGTCATAAAAATTGTAGGCCAGAATTGCACCGGCATAGTTTTGACCGGTGAAGCCAGCTTGCATATTGCCGCCGCATGTCGAACAGAGTGTCAGTGTGCCACCCGTGGCGCCTGTTGAGATGGTCATGGTGTTGAATGTGCCTCCCGGTGTGGCGTAAGCACTGAATTGTGCCGAGGCCGCTGAAAAGGTTACATTGGTTGCGCTTGCAGCCCAATTCTGGTTACCCATGGTCAGTGCCAGATTGGCGCTGAACAGGCTATTGATGAAATCCACGCTGATGGAAGCGTTGGTGAGTACCCCGCTTTGTCCGGTTATGGTGTCATGCGGTGCGGTGTTACCATCCAGCACATAGCTAAAAGTACCATACATCTGGCCGTTGGCGGTCGTGATTCCTGCATCCAGATATCCCTGTGCCCCGTACATCCAGGTAGCGCCCGTCTCAAGTGAGTGGGTAATGGAAGACTCAATTGCACTGGCACTTAGCCAACGGCCAAACTGAATACCGGTGGTGCCGGAAGTTGCAGTACCTGTAACCGCAGTAGTAGCGCCGATCACCGAGTAACTTTCACTCCAATTGCCGGCGATTCCGCTATCAATGAACGATAGCAGGCCACCGTTGGCATCGTAAATCACATTGCCTGGTGCTGCCATGGCATTCCAACTCATATATGGCGGTGAAACCCCAATCAGGATATTTTTCGGGTCATAGGCTGCCACTATAATAGGTACAGAGTTGCCGCCGGTAAGGTCGGTACCATTATTGTCCAGGATGGCTTGCAGGATGGTTAGATTGATATCTTTCAAAGTGTATGCCGCTACATCGGTTTCCGGTGCGGTGCTTTCCTCCGCAGTACTGTCCACGTCGGCTGTTTCGCGTACCTCTTCGCTTTCCTCCTCTTCGTCGCTCTTGGCGTCTTTAGTGGGTTTTTCCGCTACTGTGAAAAGGTCGGTATTGATCGGCCTGAGCTCCGGCATTTGATCTGCATTGCCGGCGTAACCCATTTGGTTGGGCAATACAAAGATGGTGCCCACGTTGGTGGCGATGAAGGTTTCGCCGACATTTACCTTGTTGTAGGTGCCGGCAGGCGCAGTATTGGCCAACAAGCTTTCCGGCAGTACGACAAAAGTTTCATGGTCAGTGCCGCGTATACCTATGGTTGCAGCCGCCGTGGTAATACGGTATTTCGGTTTGTTTATTCGCCCGATCAGGCCCGTAACAGAACGGAATCCGCCTTTAACCAGCGAGAAAACCAGATTTTCGTTCCCGTCCTCCTTGCCGCTGAATTTAAAGCTGTCGAATTTTAACTGGGTGTCGGGGCGCACGGCGACGAATCCGCCATCCTGCATTTTTATTTGCGCATTCGCTCCCCTTTCAGTAATGACAGTGTCGCCTTCATTGACCGCAGCGCCTTTTTTCAGGATGCTGGTTTGTCCCGTCATACTGGTAAGCTGGACGTTTCCCCTGACGAACTGGGCATATCCTGCGATCCCGCCGTAGACTACCTGACTCGACAACAACAGGCAGGCAGAGACACATAGATAAATGATGCTGTTTTTTATGATTTTCATGATTACACCTCAATCAGTTTCGATTAGCGAAATTCGCGGCGAATTGTCAGGGAGAAATCCGTTCTGTTATAGCTATAAAGCACTATATTGGAATCATTTCTGGAATAGTTTAACTGCGAACGTAGCGTCCAATTTTTGTCCCAATGCCAGTTAGAACCCAGCGATATATCTAACTGGCGATCCTGTCGTTTGCGCAAAAATGCAGCATTGGATTTGGCATATCGCCCCAATTGATATCCTAGGCTGGCAAATAATTCAGTGTCTTTATTCAGCGAAGTTTGTCCCCCTGCCCGTAATCCCGAAGTTAGCTTGTTACCGTCGGCACGCCCTCCATAGGGGTTGGTTGCCGTCTTGGGTGCAACATCATCTTCGGCCGAGCGGAACAGGCTGCCGAACAATACGGATTGTCCATCCGTCAGCATATGCAGCCACCCGGCACCTAATGTTGTTTGGTTGAAATTGTTAACCGATATTGCCGGATCCATGAACAGATTGCGGCCACGCTGTGCAAATATGCTTGCTTGATTGGACTGGCTGTAGATATGTCGCCAATCAGCGCTGACACCGGCAGAATCCCGGTTGCGCATTCTTGCTACGTCCAGTCGCCCGCCCATTCCACCTAGGCGAAAAATATTATTTTTGCCGGCGGCAAAGGTCATCCCCGCACGTCCATCCAGACTCTGCGTGTCGAAAGCGTGTTGGTCTTTATTGCCACGCTGGCGCAAATCCCCCCCGGCGTATAGACCCCAATTGGTATTCAGGCTGTGGCTGATCTCTCCACCTGCGGCAATATGATAATAGTTGTCGGCAGTTTTAAGATTGGTCGGGCTGAGGGTGACCGTCAGGTTACCAAGTCCAGGGACATCAACTTGTGATTGGCTGGTCGAGTTATTGACATTGGTGTCGCGTCCGATACCACCCTCTAGATAGGTGCTGTACCGGGTTTGCTTGGCTGTTTGTTGGGCGGCTATTGCATCCAGATATTTTTGGATGGTGGCGCGCGCTGCTTCTGGCGGGTTTTGTTTCTCAACGGTTTCAAATTCTGTCTTGGCGCGCGGCAGATCGCCTAGTTGAAAATAGGCGCGCGCCATATCCAGACGCGCACCAGCAAAGTTGGGGTTGATCGCTAGCACTCGCTCGAAGGCGAGGGTGGCTTTATCCGGTTTGCCACTGTCTAGTGCGGCAACGCCCAGCAGGTAATCGAAGCGCACCTCGCCGGATCGGTCGAATTCCAGTGGTTCTAGCAGGTTATAGGCGGCGGCGGATTTTCCGGCCTTCATCAATGTTTCCGCCTCGCGTAATGGTTTTTCACGCGGATCATCTGCAGCGGTTATTGCAGATGCGGGTTCGGTAGACTGTCTGGGTTTATTTTCGGCTTCCTGGGCATAAATCCCGCTAGCTGCGAACAGCAGCCCGGCGAATATCCAGTATGTCGATTTTGAGAATTTCATTATTCCCCCTGTTTTATTATGTTTATTATGATATTCAAATTTTGAAAGATAGTATCTTTTGCCTATAAAGTGGTCAATAATTCATTCGAAAATACTAACATGGTAATCGCATTATTCTTTGGGTTTTTGGCCTGACATTTCCAAAAAATTGAGACCCGGTTAGGTGCGCTACAGCAAGCCATGTTTTTTGCACGGCGTCAGCAAGCCGCTTCTTGACGTTTGCTGTGTTCATGTTTGCATAAGCTTTGCCCTTTTTATTAAGTAATTATGGATGGATTGCGGCCTTGGCCACCGCCACTTTCGTGCAGATTATCCTACGCAGCAGCGATCTGATTTTGATGTTTTACAACAATACCAGATTGTCCCGGTGAATGATCTC
>Ga0224495_10002547_pt1 | contig 11836 bp, 9 predicted proteins | sample SF_Jul11_sed_USG_FD_168128 | JGI IMG/M metagenome (GOLD analysis project Ga0224495, IMG submission 168128) | Sediment microbial communities from San Francisco Bay, California, United States - SF_Jul11_sed_USGS_4_1 | ecosystem: Environmental > Aquatic > Marine > Sediment | place: USA: California...
CCGCCAAAGGACAGCGCTATGACCAGATATCCGTAGCGATTGAGCCGCTCCCCGAGCAACCAGTAGGAAAACAGGATGGTCCACAGGGGCGCAAGGTAAAACAACAACAATACACGCATCACCTCGCCGTTCAATACCGCCAGCACATAGCCGAAGTTCGACCAGCCTGCGCATAGAACAAGGCAGACTATCCACCAGCCAGTCCTGGGCTGTGCGTACTGTTGTAGTTTTAACTCCTTACCACCTCTGCGTTCTCGTTGCGGGTGCAATTCATGCCATAAACGCGGCAGCAAGAACGCACCACACACCAGTGCCAGCACATAAGTGATCAGCGTCGCCAATGGGCCGGATACACCTGATTCCTGCAGCATACGAAAGGGATACCAGATCAAACCCCACACCAGTGCGCCGCTCATGACTCCGGCTATCGGCAATACATTTTTTTTTGAAGACACTGGCTACGCCTTTATTAATCGTAATAACAGAGCACACCGCAGAATACACGGAACACACGGAAGAAAAACAATATCTCCCTGAAGAAAATTCGTCATTTTCCGAATATTCCTTGTTTTCCGTGGTAGTAAATTAGGTTTTTTAGGATAATGCGCAATAACCTATTTGCGATCCCTCAAACAGTTAATGAATCCTGACCTCAATCGTCTCCAGCCCTACCCGTTTCAGAAACTCGCCGCGCTATTTCGCGAAGTTCAGCCCAATCCGGACTATCGTGCCATCAGTCTGTCCATCGGCGAACCCAAGCATCCCACACCGCAGTTCATCCGTACTGCCTTGACGAACAATCTCGACGGCCTGGCGAATTATCCCACAACCGCCGGCAGCGACGCATTGCGCAGCACTATCTCCAACTGGCTGGCCGCGCGCTACGGCATCCCCGCGCCTGACTTCAAGGCCCAGGTGCTGCCGGTTAACGGCAGCCGAGAAGCTTTGTTCGCATTTGCCCATGCAGTTGTCGATCGAACAAAATATAACCCCGTCGTGGTCTGCCCCAATCCCTTCTACCAGATTTACGAAGGTGCAGCGATACTGGCGGGAGCCGCGCCCTGCTTTCTCAACACGCGGCCGGAAAACGACTATGAACTGAATTTCTCGCAACTGCCTGAAGATGTCTGGCAACGCACCCAACTGATCTATGTCTGTTCGCCGGGCAATCCGAACGGCCATGTGATGTCACTATCGGAATGGAAGGCCTTGTTCGAGATGTCCGACCGCTATGGCTTCGTGATCGCGTCGGACGAGTGTTATTCGGAAATATATTTTGAAACTCCCCCGCTGGGCGCGCTGCAAGCCGCACGACAACTGGGACGTAGCGACTATCGCAATCTTGTGGTGTTTTCCAGCTTGTCGAAGCGCTCAAATGTGCCGGGGATGCGCTCAGGATTTGTCGCAGGCGACGCCGATGTGATCGGGAAATTTTCACTGTATCGCACCTATCACGGCTCGGCGATGAACCCGGCGATACAGTCAGCCAGCATCGCCGCATGGAACGATGAGACGCACGTCGCAGAAAATCGCCGACTGTATGCCGAAAAATTTGCCAAAGCAGTGGCGATACTCAAGCCTGCGCTGCCGGTTGCCATGCCAGATGCAGGATTCTATCTGTGGGTCAGAACGCCGGTCAGCGACACCGCCTTCGCGCAAGCGCTATATCGCGACTATAATGTGTCCGTTTTGCCGGGCAGTTATCTTGCGCGCACTGCCCATGGAGCAAACCCCGGCGAGAATTTCGTGCGCATGGCTCTGGTTGCACCAACAGAAGAAACGGTGGAAGCGGCACAGCGCATAAAACGGCATGTAGCAGGCAGCTTGTAGCGAGTCGCTAACCCGGATTCGCTGCAAGCAACAAATTTATTTAATTTACAGGAATCGTCATGGAACAATTGCAAAAAATCATCGAGCAAGCCTTTGAGCGCCGCGCCGAAATCACACCGCGCAATGCCGATGCCCAACTCAAGGAAGCGGTCGATTCCGTGATCAGCCAGCTTGACCAAGGCAAGTTGCGCGTCGCCGAAAAGATTGACGGCCAATGGGTCACACACCAATGGCTGAAAAAAGCCGTGTTGTTGTCATTCCGCCTCGAAGACAATGCTTTCATCAAGGGTGGCTTCACTAATTACTACGACAAAGTGCCGTCCAAGTTCGCCGACTACAACAGCCGCGATTTCCGCGAAGGCGGCTTTCGCGTCGTGCCTCCTGCTGCGGCGCGCCGGGGCGCGTTCATCGCGAAGAACGTCGTGCTGATGCCCTCTTACGTTAACATCGGCGCATATGTCGATGAAGGCACCATGGTGGATACCTGGGCGACAGTCGGCTCCTGCGCACAGATCGGCAAGAACGTGCATCTGAGCGGCGGCGTTGGCATCGGCGGTGTTCTGGAACCGGTGCAGGCCAACCCGACCATCATTGGCGACAACTGTTTCATCGGCGCGCGCTCCGAAGTTGTCGAAGGCGTGATCGTTGAGGACAATGTGGTGATCTCGATGGGCGTATTCATCGGGCAAAGCACCAAGATCCTGGACCGAGAAACTGGCGAGATCAGCTATGGCCGGGTACCATCCGGCTCCGTGGTCGTCAGCGGCAGCCTGCCCTCCAAGGACGGCAGCTACAGTCTGTATTGCGCGGTGATCGTAAAGAAAGTAGATGCCAAGACTTTGTCGAAAGTGGGCATCAATGAATTATTGAGGGGAATTTAATTGGCATGTAGCTGGCGGCAAAACCTGCTGGACTACTCGCCACAAACCACAAACCACCTGCAGTTTTTCAAGGAGAGATCATGATCGCCACACCGTTATTGCAACTGGCTGCCGAAAAGCAGGCTTCCGATCTTTTTTTCTCAGTCGGCGCACCGGTCAATATCAAGATCGAAGGTGTGGTCATGCCGGTCAACGCACAAATACTGGACGGCGAACTCATCAAGCGCATCACCTATGAATTGATGGGCCCAAGCCGGATCGCAGAGTTTGAGGCTCACATGGAAATGAATTTCTCGATGCGCGTTCAGGACATCGGCAATTTCCGCGTCAACGTCTTCAAGCAGCGTGGATCGATAAGTTGTGTGATCCGCTGCATCAAAACCCAAGTGCTAGGTGCAGCCGACCTTAACCTGCCCGATATACTCAACAAGCTGGTCATGGAAAAGCGCGGGCTGGTGCTGGTGGTCGGCGCTACCGGATCCGGAAAATCAACCACACTCGCTTCGATGATCCAGTTTCGAAATTCCGAGCGCAGTGGTCACATTCTGACCATAGAAGACCCACTCGAATATTTATTCCGCCACAACAAGTGCATCGTCAACCAGCGCGAGATCGGCACCGACACCAAGTCATACGAAGATGCATTGGTCAACGGTTTGCGCGAAGCACCAGACGTGCTGATGATAGGTGAAATACGCGACAAGGAAACGCTCCGCTACGCGATGATATTCGCACAAACTGGACACTTGTGTTTGGCCACCCTGCATGCCAATAACAGTTATCACGCGCTGAACCGCATCGTTAATTTCTTCCCCCATGATTCACGACGGAGCGTTCTGGCTGATCTATCGATGTGCTTGCGTGCCGTGGTATCGCAGCGCCTGGTACGCAACATTCAAAACAAGCAGGTTCCAGCGGTAGAAATCTTGTTAAATACCACTTTGATATCTGACTTGATCAAGAACGATGAAATTGACAAGATTCGCGATGCAATCGAAAAGAGCGTATCCCCCGGCTCGCAAACATTTGAGCAGGCGCTATACAAATTGTTCAAAGCCGGGAAAATCACCAAAGAAGAAGCACTGCGCAACGCCGATTCTGCAAGCAATCTGTCTTCTCTGATGGATTTCTCGGAACGTACTAATACCATGAAAGTGCCGGCATTCGACCCCAACCAGCCGCCTCCGGAAGGCACTGCTCCAAAGTCGCAATCCGATTTCAGCGGTATCAAGCTCAATCTGGACGACAAATAGATGAAGCTGTATGGCATCCCAAGCTGCAGCACAGTAAAAAAGGCCCGCGACTGGCTGGCACAGCATCGCATCCAAGTCGAATTCCATGATCTCAACAAACAAGGTCTGGATGCAGCAACCGCGCAAAACTGGCTGAAACAATCAGACTGGACCCGGCTGATCAATCGCAGCGGACTGACTTGGCGTGGACTACCGGAGCAGCGCAAGCAGCTTGTCCTGGATGCGCCCTCCGCGCTGGGATTGATGCTTGAAAAGACCAGCGTGATCAAGCGCCCGTTGCTGGAGCAAAACGGCAAGCTGCTTCATGTGGGTTTTGACGAAGCCACGTATTCGAATATCTTCAATCTGCACCAATAAACCAACTCGCCATGTCTGAAACCCTGCAGCTTGCCCAAGCCCTGATTGCCCGTCGCTCACTCACCCCCGATGATGCCGGCTGCCAGGACATCCTGATAGAACGCCTGAACAAGCTCGGCTTCAAGATCGAGCGGATGCGTTTCGGTAACGTGGATAATTTCTGGGCACGGCGCGGCACATCCAATCCTATCGTGGTATTTGCCGGGCACACCGATGTAGTTCCCAGCGGCCCCCCGGAATCCTGGTTCAGCCCACCGTTCGTGCCGACCATACGCGACGGCATGCTATACGGGCGAGGCGCGGCTGACATGAAGACCTCCATTGCGGCTTTCATCACCGCCATCGAAGCGTTCATCGCGCAGCACCCTCATCACCAAGGTTCTATCGCGCTGCTCATCACCTCCGACGAAGAGGGTGTGGCAGTGGACGGCACGGTACGCGTAGTGGAAGTCCTTCAGGCGCGCGGCGACAAGATCGACTATTGCATCGTCGGCGAACCCACCTCAAACAAAAAGGTAGGCGACATGATCAAGAACGGGCGGCGCGGCTCGCTGTCCGGCACTCTGATCGTCAAAGGCGTGCAGGGCCACATCGCCTATCCGCATCTGGTGAAGAATCCGATCCATCTGGCCGCACCGGCGATCGCCGAACTAGCAGCCACGACCTGGGACAACGGCAACGAATATTTTCCTCCGACCTCATGGCAGATATCCAACATCAACGGCGGCACCGGCGCGACCAATGTCGTCCCGGGCACAGTGGAGATATGGTTCAATTTCCGCTTCTCCACCGCCAGCACCGAGCTGGGCCTGAAAGACAAAGTCCATGCGATCCTGGACAAACATGGCCTTGAGTACGAGCTGCAATGGGAGTTGTCCGGCAAGCCGTATCTCACTGCCAAGGGTAGCCTGGTTGCCGCAATCAGTCAGGCGATCGAGCAGTCATACGGCATCACGCCCGAACTCTCCACCACCGGCGGTACTTCGGACGGTCGCTTCATCGCTGACATCTGTCCGCAGGTGATCGAGTTCGGGCCGCTGAACGCTACGATCCATAAACTGAATGAATGCGTGGGGGTTGCCGATATCGAACCGCTCAAGCTCACCTACCAGCGCACGCTGGAACTGCTGCTGCTCAAATGAGCGATTATTCCGCAAAGGCCACACAAAACCTGCACAGCGTGCGCGACTATCTGCGCTTTGCGGTAAGCCGCTTCAACGAGGCAAAATTATTCTTCGGCCATGGCAGCGGCAATGCCTACGACGAAGCGGCCTACCTGATTCTTCATACGCTGCATCTGCCGCTGGACAGGCTCGAGCCATTTCTCGATGCGCAACTGACCGACAGCGAACGCGGCCAAGTGTTGGACATCATCCGGCAGCGTGTCGAAAAGCGCATCCCGGCGGCCTATCTTACACACGAAGCGTTTTTGGGAGATTTCAGTTTTTACGTGGACGAGCGCGTCATCGTTCCGCGCTCGTTCATCGCAGAATTGTTGCGCGAACAACTCAGCCCTTGGATTGCCGATCCTGACGGGATTGCCAGTGTGCTAGACATGTGCACCGGCAGCGGCTGCCTGGCGATCGTCGCCGCGCATGCTTTCCCCAATGCCGGCGTGGATGCGGTGGACTTGTCGCCGGACGCCCTGGCGGTCGCGGAGCGCAACGTTGCCGATTACCAACTGCAAGATCGCGTGAACTTGGTCGAGTCTGACATGTTCGCCAAACTCTGCAACCGGAAATACGACCTCATCATCAGCAATCCGCCCTACGTCGATGCAGAATCAGTCAATGCATTACCGCAGGAAAATCTGCACGAACCCAAGCTGGCGCTCGGTAGCGGCCACGACGGGCTGGATGCCACGCGTGTCATTCTAAAAAACGTAGCGCAGCATCTCACTGAAAATGGAGTGCTGATTGTCGAGATCGGGCATAACCGGGATGCACTGGAATCCGCCTACCCGAACCTGCCGTTCACCTGGCTGGATGTGAGTGCGGGCGACGAGTATGTATTCATGCTGCACAGGAATGACTTGCTCTGATGTCATCGGTCAACCATTACGAAAATTTCCCGGTAGCCTCCATCCTCATGCCGAAAAGGCTGCGCAAACCAGTCGCAGCGATCTATCATTTTGCCCGTGCGGCAGACGACATCGCGGATGAGGGTGTCATGCCCAACGAAGAACGCCTAAAGCAGCTCCACGAATTTCGCACCGAGCTTGCGCGCATTACCAGCAATGACACCCCGCTCACGCCGTTGTTTCAAAACCTCGCTACAGAGATCCATCAGCACGAATTGCCGTTGCAACCACTTTACGATTTGCTTGACGCATTCTCTCAGGACGTGGTGAAGAAGCGTTACGAGAACTTCGAAGAATTGCTGGACTACTGCCGCCGCTCAGCCAATCCGGTGGGAAATATGCTGCTGCATTTATATGGTGAAGCCACGCCGGTAAACATCGCTTACTCAGATGCCATCTGCACCAGTTTACAGCTCATCAATTTCTGGCAGGACGTCGCTAAGGACTTTACGATCGGGCGCATCTACCTGCCGCTGGATGAACTCGCGCAATACGGAGTAAGCGAAACGCAGATCGCACAGCGTAACAGCAATGAGGCGTGGCGCGCATTAATGAAGTTCCAGACAGATCGCGCACGCACGATGATGCTATCTGGAAAACCGCTGGGAAGCATACTCACCGGACGCATCGGGCTGGAGATGCGCATGATCATCGCGGGCGGTTTGCGCATACTCGACAAACTGGAAAACGTGCAGTTCGACATGTTTCACCACCGTCCGGTATTGAAGCCGCTTGATTGGGTTATCATGCTGACCAAAAGCGCGCCATTCTGACGGATGAATTAACCCTCTTCCAAACCTCTCCCATCAAAGGAGAGGGCTGGGGTGAGGGGAAACTTACTAAAATTTAATGACACCCAACCAATACTGCGAAGACAAAGCCAGACAAAGCGGCTCCAGCTTCTACTACAGCTTCATGTTCCTGCCTGAAAACAAGCGCCGCGCGATCACCGCGCTGTATGCCTTTTGCCGCGAAGTGGATGATGTGGTGGACGAATGCACGGACGAGCAAGTTGCGCGCACCACGCTCAACTGGTGGCGAAACGAAGTCGCGGCTATTTATAGCGGCAAGCCGCAACACCCTGTCACACAAGCACTAGTGCCCGTCGTCCGGAAATTCAACCTATCTCAGGAACATTTGCTCGAGATAATCGATGGCATGGAGATGGATCTAGAAAAGGTGCGCTATGCAAATTTCAAATCGCTGCAACTGTATTGCTACCGCGTAGCCTCAGTAGTCGGCCTGCTTGCCGCTGAAATTTTCGGCTATGCCGACCGTAAGACACAAAAATACGCACATGACCTCGGCATCGCTTTCCAGCTCACCAACATCATCCGCGATGTCGGCGAAGATGCGCGGCGCAACCGCATCTACCTGCCCATGGATGAGCTGGCTCATTTCGGCGTGACTGCAGCGGACATCTTAAATGCAAAGGAGACCGAAAATTTCCAAAAACTGATGGCATTTCAGATCGAGCGCGCGCAGCGCTTCTATCGCCAGGCAATGGAGCACCTCCCCGCAGTGGATCGCAGAACCCAGCGCACCGGCCTGATCATGGCCGCGATCTACCAAGCCACATTGAATGAAGTCATTGCTAGCGGATGCCATGTATTAAGGGAGCGCGTGTCGCTGGGAACGGGCTATAAATTATGGCTGGCATTCAGGACGTGGCTGGGGAACTAAAAGTCGCGGTGATTGGCGGCGGCTACGCCGGCATGGCCGCCGCAGTAGCGCTGGCCCAACGCGGCATCCCCGTCACCGTCTTCGAGAGCGCCCGCCAGCTCGGTGGACGGGCGCGCGGCGTGGAATATAACGAGACACAACTTGACAACGGCCAGCATCTTCTGCTCGGCTGCTATCGCCAGACGTTGCATATGATCGAGATGGTCGGCGGAAATATAGAACAGGATTTCCTGCGCCTTTCGCTGCAACTCGACCTACACCAGAAATTCTCGCTCAGGTCACCACACTTGCCCGCCCCTCTGCATCTGGTAGTAGCACTGCTTACTGCGCAAGGACTGACCTGGGGAGAACGCTATAAAGCTTCCCGCTTTATGCTCACCATGCGCGGCATGAACTTCTGCTTGCGCACAGACATTACTGTCACAGAACTGCTCGCCAGACACGGCCAGGATGCCGACCTCACATTGAAACTCTGGGAACCGCTGTGCATCGCCGCGCTGAACACACCCATCCGCAAGGCTTCCGCTCAGGTGCTGCTCAACGTACTGCGCGATGCTCTGAACCGGATGCGCACCGACAGCGATATGCTGCTGCCACGCATTGACTTCACCGCGCTGTTACCGCAACGCGCCGCGAACTATATCGAACAACACGGCGGCAAGGTGCATATTGCGTGTGGCGTGGAAGCGATTCATCCGCTCGACGATGGCATCGAGATTGCCACCGCCCAAGGCACATCACAATTCAGCCATGTCATCTGCGCCGCGCCGCCCGTGGCCGCTACCAAGCTGTTTCGCCCCATCTCTGCACTTACCGGGACTGTCGCGCAGATCGACGCGCTGGAGCATCAACCCATCTACACCCTTTACCTGCAATACCCGACTCACGTCACCCTGCCGCACCCGATGCTCGGCCTGCACCAGCGCACCAGCCAATGGCTATTCGACAAGGGACGCATCGCAGGCCAGCATGGCCTGCTCGCCGCAGTGATCAGCGCGGAAGGCATCCACCAGGAATTGTCGCAGGACGAACTGGCGCAAAAAGTAATTGCTGAATTGCGCGAGGAATTCAGCATCACCGAGCAACCGGCATGGTACAAAGTCATCGCCGAAAAACGCGCCACCTTCTGCTGCTCACCCAACCTGCAACGCCCATCGCAACTGACCGCCCTGCCCCGCTTGCTGCTGGCAGGCGACTACACTGCTGGCGATTATCCTGCCACGCTGGAAGGTGCGGTGTTGAGTGGATTGAAGTGTGCTGATCTAGTTATCTTGCAGTGAGGTTTTAAGTTGGCTGAAGTTGCAGTTTCGCCGCATAGCACAACCTACACGAATCAATGTAGCAATAATACGAAAAACTAATGCGACGCGTTAAAAATGCATACGGCGCAGTTTAAAATAGCATTGCGGTTGGTTATAGCATTAACCTTCCATTGCGCCTCATAATTTAACTTGCCCCAGCCGCAAAGCATTCGTGATCACCGACACCGAGCTGAAGCTCATCGCTGCCGCCGCAATGATCGGTGACAACAATATTCCAAAGAACGGATACAGCAGCCCCGCCGCGACCGGCACGCCGAGCATGTTGTAGACGAAGGCGAAGAACAGGTTCTGGCGGATGTTGCGCATCGCGGCCTGGCTGAGGCGGCGTGCGCGCACGATGCCATTCAGGTCTCCCTTGACCAGCGTCACCCCGGCGCTCTGCATCGCGACGTCGGTGCCCGTTCCCATCGCGATGCCTACCTGTGCCTGTGCCAGTGCGGGCGCGTCGTTGATGCCGTCGCCAGCCATCGCGACGATGCGTCCCTCGGCTTGAAGTTGCTTGACGATATCGACTTTCTGCTCCGGCATCACCTCTGCGACCACGCGCTTGATGCCGAGTTTTTTCGCGACCACATCGGCGGTGGCTTTGCTGTCGCCGGTGATCATCACCAGTTCGATACCTGCGGCTTGTAGGGCGCGCACTGCTTCCGGCGTGGAGGCCTTGATCGGGTCGGCCACGCCGATTAGCCCGGCAGGCTTACCATCCACGGCGACGAACATCACGGTCTGACCTTCCGCGCGCAACGTGTCAGCACGCGCAGTCAACTCACCCATCTCTGTGCCCAAATCTACAAACAGTTTCTGGTTGCCGATGGCGACCTTGCGCCCCGCCACTAGCCCGGTGATGCCCTTGCCGCTGACCGATTGAAATTCCTTCACCTCGGACAAAGACAGGCTGCGCGCCTCCGCTCCCTTGACGATGGCATCGGCCAGCGGGTGCTCGCTGGCGCGTTCCAGGCTTGCGCCCAGTTGCAGGATGTCGTTGTCATTAAATCCTGCCAGCGCCACCACCGTCGTCAGCTTCGGCTTGCCTTCGGTCAGCGTGCCGGTCTTGTCGGTGACCAGCGTGTCTACTTTTTCCATGATCTCCAGCGCCTCGGCGTTCTTGATCAGCACGCCTGCGGTCGCACCGCGACCGGTGCCCACCATGATCGAGATCGGCGTCGCCAGCCCCAGCGCGCAGGGGCAGGCGATGATCAGCACCGACACCGCCGCGACAATGGCATGGGCGAATCTCGGCTCCGGCCCGAACATCATCCATAAACCGAATGCCAGCAGCGCAACCGCCACCACGATGGGCACGAAGTACCCGGACACCGTGTCGGCGAGACGTTGGATCGGCGCACGTGAGCGCTGCGCTTCGCTGACCATTTGGATGATCTGCGCCAGCAAGGTATGCGTGCCGACTTTTTCCGCGCGCATCAGCAAGCCGCCGGTGCCGTTGATCGTCGCGCCGATCAGGCGCTCACCTGCACTTTTCTCTACCGGGATCGGTTCGCCGGTCACCATGGATTCATCGACCGCACTGCTGCCTTCCACTACCACGCCATCCACGGGGATTTTTTCGCCGGGACGCACGCGCAGCACATCACTGACCTGCACCTGCGTCAGCGGAATGTCTTCCTCCTTGCCGTCGGCCCTGACGATGCGCGCGGTCTTGGGTGCGAGGCCAAGCAGCAGTTTGATCGCGGTATTGGTGCGGCTGCGCGCCTTCAGTTCCAGCACCTGTCCCAGCAATACCAGCACGGTGATCACCGCCGCAGCCTCGAAATAGATCGGCAGCGTGCCGTCCTCGCGGCGCAGCGATGCCGGAAAAATATCCGGCAAAAAGGTGCCGACCACGCTGTACGACCAGGCCACGCCTACGCCCAGCGCGATCAGCGTGAACATGTTCAGGTTCCAGCTCTTGACCGATGCCCATCCGCGCTGGAAGAAAGGCCAGCCGCACCACAGCACCACCGGCGTGGACAGCAGGAATTCGAGCCATTGCAGATGCGTGAACGAGATCATCTCTGGCACGAAACCCATCCACATATCCGCAGCCATCGCCATCACGAACACCGGCACGGCCAGTGCCGCGCCGATCCACATGCGCCGTGACATATCGTCCAGCTCGGGGTTGTCTTCCTTGGCCGTTACCGTTCTGAGTTCCAGCGCCATGCCGCACTTCGGGCAGTTGCCAGGAACGTCTTGCACGACTTCCGGGTGCATGGGGCAAACATATTCGGTGATGTCCGGCTGGGGCAGCGCATTCTCCGGCTCCAGCGCCATGCCGCAGATCGGGCATGCGCCCGGCTTGGACTCGCGCACCTCCGGGTCCATCGGGCAGATGTACACCGCGCCCGGTATCGCGACCTCGGGCTCCGCCGGTTTGGGATGCAGATACTTTTCAGGATCGGCGGAAAACTTCACCTGGCATTTCGGGTTGCA
>Ga0224495_10002549_pt1 | contig 11836 bp, 10 predicted proteins | sample SF_Jul11_sed_USG_FD_168128 | JGI IMG/M metagenome (GOLD analysis project Ga0224495, IMG submission 168128) | Sediment microbial communities from San Francisco Bay, California, United States - SF_Jul11_sed_USGS_4_1 | ecosystem: Environmental > Aquatic > Marine > Sediment | place: USA: California...
CTGGAAGAGCCGCCAAAAGACTCTCTTTTGCTCTTATTGAGCTCTGAGCCGGAAAAACTTTTATCTACCATGGTCTCTCGATGTCAGCGGATAAGGTTTAGCCGAATAAAAGAAGAGCTTATTGCCGGGGAGCTGATAAGGAGCTTGTCTCTGGAAAAGGATAAAGCGTTTTTCTATGCCAGACTATCGGAGGGAAGTATTGGAAAGGCACTTTCATTAGCGGAAGAAGATAAAGCAGAACTAAGATCCCGGGTGGTTGAGTTTCTGAAAATAGTGCTGGGTGAGGACCGGGTAAGACTTATTGATTTTGTTAGTAATATCGTTACAGAATATGAGAGAGAAAGCATATTAGAGTTTTTTTCGTTTCTTTCAGGTTTCTTAAGGGATATATTTATCTTTCTGGAAATCAGGGATAAGGAGAGGATTTTAGATCCTGCCCTCAGGGAGGAAATTGAATTCCTGGTGATTTCGTTTGATGAAAAAGAGAAAATACAGAGAGCCCTGGAGCTTACGGAGAAAATCCGACTGGATATTCTGGGACACGTTAATTCAAAATTAGCCCTTTTAAATTTAGGTTTTGAGTTCAAGAACATAACTAAAACTTCGTGCGGGAAGAAACTCTTTACGTAACACATAGTATATAAATAAAACCAGAGGTGATCTGAATGGAGTTATATATAATAGAATTCAAAGGCTCGAGAAGAGAATATTTTTCAAATCCGGGAAATCTTACCCTCTCTCCCGGGGATTACGTCATAGTTCAGGCAGAAAGGGGAGAGGACCTGGGCGAAGTGTCTAAAAAAATAGAAGCTGAAGACTCTCTAAAATTAGAGGAAACCCCTATGAATATCTTAAGACCTGCCACTCAGGAGGATAGAGGAAGGATGAAAGAGAACCAGGAAAAAGGGGAAAAAGCTTTAGAGGAATGTCAGAGATTGATTCAAGAAAGAAACCTGGAGATGAAGCTGGTGGATGTGGAATATCAATTCGACGGAAGCAAGCTAACCTTTTTCTTTATCGCAGAGAAAAGGATAGATTTCCGGGAGCTGGTTAAGGAATTGGCTTCTATTTACCGTACCCGCATAGAGTTGCGACAGATTGGAGTAAGGGATGAAGCTAAGAGATTAGGTGGTTATGGATGTTGCGGGCTTAAATTATGCTGCACTACTTTTATCCGTGAGTTTTCTCCTATTACCACTCAGCTGGCTAAGGAGCAGAACCTGGCTTTAAATCCGGTCAAGCTGTCGGGGAATTGCGGAAGGCTTTTATGCTGCCTGCTCTACGAAAAAGATTTCTATGAAAAAAACTTCAAACTCTATCCCCGGATAGGTTCCAAATACAGAACGGAAAAGGGAGAGGGAGTGGTAGAGAAAGTTAATCTGTTCAAAGAATATATCGTGGTAAGGCATGAGGAGGGAGAGATAGAAAAAATAAGCCTGACGGAGATTAAAAAAAGAAAAAAGAAATCCCAGGGTGTTACGGAATTCTAAGGTTAACTGCTGTTCTTATAAAAGGAGGAGATATTGAGCATCTCAGAGGGAGAAAATGTAAAGGGCAGGTATCTGATAACTACTCCCATATATTATGTAAATGATAAACCGCACATCGGGCATGCCTATACCACCATTGCTGCAGATGTTTTATCCAGGTTTCATCGCTTAAAAGGAGAACAGACCTTTTTTTTGACCGGCACGGATGAACATGGCAGCAAGGTAGCAGAAGCAGCAGAAAAAGCTGGTATTTCCCCTCAGCAGCTCTGTGATAAAAATAGCCAGTTTTTCAGGAATGCCTGGCAGGAACTGAATATTTCATATGATTATTTTGTCAGGACCACAGACCAAAGGCATATTCAGGCAGTAACCGTACTTTTGAATAAGCTTTTCTCAGCTAAAGACCAGAAAGGCGAGAAAGTTGTCTATTCCGGTGAATATAGCGGGTTATACTGTGTGGGCTGCGAGAAGTTCATTACGGAAAAGGACCTGGTAGATGGACTCTGCCCCAGTCATCTTAAACCACCTCAGAGTCTGACCGAGAAAAATTATTTTTTCAGACTCTCATCTTATCTCCCTCTGGTGCAAAAGCTGATCTCAGAGGATAAAATAAGGATTTTGCCAGAGGAAAAGAAAAATGAGACTTTAGGGCTTTTTAAACAGGGACTGGAGGATTTCTCTATCTCCAGAGAAAAGGTAACCTGGGGAGTAACTCTACCCTTTGACCCCTCCCAGAAAGCCTATGTCTGGGTAGATGCTCTGCCTAATTATATTTCTGCCATAGGCTATGGGGATAATCCGGAGGAGTTCAAAAAATGGTGGTCCGGAGGAAAAGTAATTCACCTCATTGGTAAGGATATTCTAAAGTTCCACAATATCTACTGGCCTGCAATGCTTTTAGCCGCGGGCGAGAAAACCCCGGACCTTCTTTTTGTACACGGATATTTCACGGTAGATGGACAGAAGATGGGAAAATCATTGGGGAACGTAATAGACCCCCATCGCCTGATAGAGAAATATGGAAGCGATGCCACACGCTACCTGCTTTTAACCCAGTTTCCTTTTGGGCAGGATGGGGATATTCAGGAGAAAAGGTTAGAGAATAAATACAATTCAGACTTAGCCAACGATTTCGGTAACCTGGCAAGCCGGGTCTTGAAACTGATAAAGGAGAATTTCTCAGGGGAGATTCCGGAGCCAGAAGATTATCAAAAAGAAGAAAAAGAATTACAGGCTCAAGCAGTTGATACCGTCAGGAAAGTCTTTGATTACATCGAGGAGATAAGTATAAATCAAGGAATAGATGAGATTTTGAAACTGGTCCGTTTAACCAATCGCTATGTGGATAAAACCGCGCCCTGGAATTTAGCCAAAGCTGGGGATAAGTCCCGTCTGCGAACAGTCCTTTATACTTCTGCAGAAACTATAAGGGTTATAAGCCTTCTTTTCTACCCGGTTATTCCGCAGAAAGCCTCGAAGCTGAGGGAGACTCTGGGATTTAAAGAAAAAGAGCTTATTCCCTCTCTGGAAAAAGAAAAGGACTGGGGTTATCTTAAGCCCGGAACTAAAATCGGCGAGATTACAGCATTATTCCCCAGATTATCCGAGAAAGAGAAAAAAGCAGTTGAAATCTCAAAGGAGAAAAAAATGGAGAATCAAATCAGCATAGAGGAGTTCGCAAAGTTGGATTTCAGGGTGGCAAAGGTTCTGGAGGCAGAAAGAGTGGAAGGGGCAAAGAAGCTTCTGAAACTCAAAGTAGAATTTGGTGAGGAGAAAAGGGAGATCGTTGCCGGGATTGCGGAGCACTATAAGCCGGAGGATTTGAGCGGGAAGACGATTATCCTCTTGACCAATCTTAAACCAGCCCGGATAAGAGGGATAGAGTCAAACGGTATGCTCCTGGCTGCCTCCGAGGGAGGGAATCTGGTTCTCTTGACCACGGATAAAGAGATAAACCCCGGGGCGAAGATAAGTTAAAATAATAAGATAGATTGAGATTGGGTTAAGATTGTTATTCTGTAGCGGAAGGCTTTTAGCCTTCCATTTTTTTAAAGTTGGGCAGAGGTACCCGACCTACAAAAGTAAAACGAGGTCCCTTCTCTCGTAGCCGGGGCTCGCAGCCCCGCATGGTGTGACACCCTCAAACTTCTTTAAGAGTGTTTTAATCCAGCTAAAAGGAATTGACATTCAATTTTAGTAGGTTTATTATTACGGCTAAGGATGATTCTTTAATTATAAGAAAATGTTATGATCGATACTCATGCTCATCTGGATTTTCCGCAGTATGATAAGGACAGGGAGAAAGTAATAGAAGATGCTTTTTCCTCCGGTTTAGAAGCGATAATCAATATCGGGGTGGATCTGGAATCTTCTAAGAAATCAATCAGGTTAGCTGAAAAGTATAAAAATATTTTCGCTACGGTGGGGTTTCATCCGCACGATGCTTCCAAATTAAGTCCAGAAAATCTCAAGGAATTAGAAAAACTTACCTCTCATCCCAGAGTCGTGGCAATCGGTGAAATCGGGCTGGATTTTTACCGCAACCTCTCGCCCAGAGATTTGCAGATAAAAGCATTTAAGCAGCAGTTGGAATTAGCTAAAAATTGTAATCTCCCAATAGTTGTGCATATCAGAGATGCCTATAAAAAGGCTCTGGAAATTCTTTCCAGTTACGGCAGGGATTTGAAAGGGGTGCTTCACTGTTTCTCCGGGAATGAAAGCGAGGCAAAGGAAGGCTTGAAATCGGAGTATTACCTTTCCTTCAACGGTACTCTGACTTATAAGAACTCCAGGTCGGCAGAGCTTATAAAGAAAATCCCCTTAAGCTCGATTTTAGTGGAGACTGATTGTCCCTACCTTACCCCTGAGCCATTCAGGGGTAAAAGAAACGAGCCTAAACTCGTAAAGCTGGTTGTAGATAAGATTGTTGGGCTTTCGGGCTTACATTCTTTTCAGGAAATAGATGAGGTCTTCACCCAAAATGCAAAAAAACTCTTTAAGCTTGATATTAAATGAGTTCTTATTCCTTATCACAAAAAAAAGAGTCCAGAGTTTTCCCCAAAAAATGGTTCAGCCAGAATTTTTTAACTAATCTAAAAGCTGCAAAAAGGATAGTGGATTATCTGGATTTAAGACCCGGTCAGAACGTTTTGGAGATTGGACCGGGAAAGGGTGTTCTGACAAAATACCTGCTGGAGAAAAAAGCAAAAGTTTTCGGCGTGGAGCTGGATAGAAATCTTTGCAGGTTCCTGCAAGAGGAATTCAAGGAAGAAGGTAATTTAGAAATAATCAATCAGGATATCTTAAAGTTCAATTTGAAAAAGATTGCAGTGAAAGGCGGGACTTTAAAAGTAATCGGGAACATTCCTTACAAAATTACTACTCCGATTTTGGAATATCTAATCCAGAATCGAGAGCTTTTAGACTTTGCCATACTTACCATGCAAAAAGAGGTAGCTAAACGCATCTGTGCAAATCCGGGCACACCAGACTGGTCTCCTCTTTCCATCGGGATACAGCTTTACTCTGACCCGGAGATATTATTTATGCTGAAGCCCAATTCTTTTCATCCACCACCCCATGTATATTCCGCAGTTTTGAGGCTTGACTTTCTACCTGAACCGAGGGAAAGAGTTGAACCCTCCTTTTTCAGCAATTTCATAAAAGCTCTTTTTTCCACCAGAAGGAAAAACCTTTTGAATAGTTTGAGTAAATCTATAGATTGGGATAAGGAGAAAGTTAAAAATCTTCTGGAAAAAGCCGGGATAGAGAATAACAGAAGAGCAGAAACTTTAAGCTTAGAGGAATTAGCCAGATTAATCCGATTGATTTCAGAAAAGAGCTGAATAAATTATCATAAGAAGATGAAGAAAATCCGCATAATTTTTTTAATGATATTTTTTTGCACAGGTAAGCTGGTTAACGCTTCTTATCTGCATATGGATTTCTCCCTGAACAACCAGACCTACAACTGGAACAACCAGCTGGAGTATACCTATAATAAAAATCCAAACTTTTACTGGGGATTTCTCTTCTCTTTGAACTCGTTTTTGCTCAAACAGTCTGTGCGGGATCGCTGGCAGGAGGATGGAGATATCAGGTTGAAATTCGATTATCTGCTTAAAGAAGGTTTAAAGGCCGGGGTGCTTCTGAATCACAAATTAAACTCGCTGGGGGAAAAAAAGGTTACAACTCAGGATTATCTGTTCACCACCGAGTTGAACTTGTTAAGTAATCTCAAGCTCAGACAGAATATCGGTTTCAGCTCTTTGAGCAGAGAATCTGAGTATGAAAAAGGGTACGAGAGCGGGTTTGATTACTCAGTTTCCCTGGGGCTTGGTCCGGTAGCCTGGGAAAAAATCGTAGTTTTTCTGGACGTGGGACAGGATGTTAAAAAACTGGAAAGGATACCTTCTCAGAACAGGAATTTAAAACTGCGTTTGCAGAGATATATTGCCGAGAAAGAGAGCTTGAATATTGAATATAACGAAAGCTGGTCAAAGAAAAGCTTTTTTTCAGGAACCAGCCCCCGGGCTTATACCCAGAGAAGGAAAGAAAGGGTTTTAAGGGTGGATGCCTCGAAGGAGATAATTTTTAACCTGACATTTAAAATAGAATACGACTTTCAGCTGAAGAATTATCATTACAGCACAGAGGATGATACCCTTTCTGATCCCCTGGTCTTAAGGGATAACTCTCTTACTTCTCAGGATTACACTCTGAGTTTAAACAAAAATTTCTTCGGAAAGTTCAATATAGAAGGATTCTACAAATATACATCCGGTGAGGAGGATTACGGTTTAAAGGAAAGAAACCAGGAGATGGAGGGTAGTGAGTTAGGGGGTAGGGTTTCCTCGAAGTTCAGCAATTCCGATTCCTTATTCATTACAGCCTCAATTGGAGTAACTTCATTTTTTACCTCTCCGGGTTCATTTTTCAATGATCGGGACATCCTGACCAAGATACTACACCTGGAATATCTGCATATCTTCAGCCCATCCTTTAACCTGAAGCTTAAAACCGGGTTCAAAAATTTTCACCAGATATATATCTCCAGCCAGAAATCAGCCAATAACAATTACAATGAGTCCTATATGCTCTCCCCGTCTTTATACTGGAGAGTGACTCCCGGTTTAAATCTTTTTCAGGAATACCAGATTCAAGCAAACTACATCTCCTATGATTTTCAGAAAGAGACAGAGAGCAATCAGAATAAAATCTTCAGGAGAGCTTCCACTTTCACCCGTATAAATTATATTCCCTATGAAAGACTGGAAGGGGAGTTCAGCTATCTTTACCGCTATGAGGATTACGGTCAGCTTCTCTGGAAGGATGAATGGGTGAGAAGGCCCAGCTGGGAAAGAAAAACTTATGGATTCGGTCTTGGTTTGAAATACAAACCTTTTGGCAAAATAATTTTCTCCTCCGCATATAATTACGAGCTAAGAAAAGACTTTTCAATTCTTCTGGATTTACCAACCGGTAAGGAGAAAAAAGTTTACAGCTACAAATTCTATAGAAATTTTCTTACATTTTCTTTAGATTACATAACGGATGACAGGAATTATCTGAGACTTCTGTGGACTGTAAGGACCCAGAAGGAGAAGGGGTTTGAAGAGGAAATTTCCAACTACGTGACCGTCTCTTTAGGAAGGATGTTTTAAGATAGAAATGAAGAAGATATCATTCATTATATTGATTACAGCGATAATATTCTGCGGCTGCAAAAACCCATTTAAAACCAGAAATTCACCCGAGCCCACTGGTCCAAGGGGAACCTGGTATCCCCCCACAACACCGGAGACGGTCGTGGACCTTAACCTCAGGAATACTTACGAAGAGAAGATAATCGACAATTACCTTTTGTGCTTTTCTGATTCCTTTAGCTTCTCTGCACCTGAGGATTCCTTAGAAGCCATAGCGGATAATCGTCCGGAACTTTTCTGGAACTGGGATTTAGCAGTTGAAAGAAATGTCACTTTTGCCATTTTTAACCAGTATATGTCTGGTTCATTGAGGTTTGTTCTGGTTATGGAAAAAGACCCAGACCAGCCAGATATCAAGGGGGATACAACGGCAATCCTTTACAGGAATTATCTGCTTTACCTGTATGATTTCAGCCAGGAGGAACCTCTGGTTGGGACTATCAAGGGGATCTCTGCTTTTTATCTGAGAGAATCTTCATATGAACACTGGAGCATATATTTGTGGCAGGACCGGCCGCTGGTATCCGGCGAGAAGGACTGGGCTTTTTTCAAGGCGGGATTCAGGGAATAAACTCTATGATGAATTAAAGGGTATGTTAAAAAAAGACTTATATATACTAACGATAATCTTATTACTGGTTTTGGCTTGCGAGAATCCCTTCTCTCCCCCGGTGATAGGTCCTGGTACTGAGATTCCCATAGCTTCCCAGACTGACCCGGACAGCGTTTTAAAAAATTTTAAATACTCTTATGAGTACAGGGACATAGTCACTTACGAGAACTGTCTGCACAAGGAGTTTGAGTTCTTCTATATTGACCAGGATGAGGTTACCGGAGAGTTAATTGAGGACAGGATTCATAGAGAGGATGATATTAACAGAACAAAGGGTGTTTTAGCAGCATTTGATGATATCCGTTTTGAGGCCTGGGAGGTCTTTCACCTGCTCTCAGAATATGACTCCACCTCCGCTGAGGAGATAAAGTTAAGGCAGGTGATCTTCCATCTGGTATTAATAGATATCGATGGAGATTTTGGTTATGAGTATCTGGATGTAACTGGATTTGCCCTTTTCAAGTTCAAAAGATCTGAAGATGGATATTGGAGGATGTCTTACTGGGAGGACAATTCTATTCAAGATTATTAAATAAGGAGAGTTTATGCCCAAATTAAGCGTTAATGTTGACCATGTAGCAACTCTGCGGGAGGCAAGAAAGTCCATAGAACCTGATCCTGTTGCAGTTGCGGTTATGGTAGAGTTAGCCGGGGCGGATGGGATTACCATTCATTTAAGACAGGATCGGCGTCATATAAAAGACAGGGATTTGAGAATATTGAGGGAGGTAGTGAAAACAAGCTTATCTCTGGAGATGGCAGCGACAAGTGAGATGCTGGAAAAAGCATTGGAGGTAAAACCGGATAAGGTAACACTGGTTCCTGAAAGAGAAGGGGAGCTGACCACAGAAGGGGGACTGAACATTCAGGATAATTTTGATAATTTATCCAGCATCATTCCCCAGCTTCAGATTAACGGGATATTGGTGAGCCTTTTCGTCAACCCGGAGATCGATTCGATAAAAGCCTCAGCTAAGCTTAAAACCGATTTTATCGAGATCAATACAACTAAGTATACTGAAGCTAAAAACTTAGGTGAGAAGATCGAGGAACTGGAGAAAATAGAGCGTATGGTGGAGCTGGCTTACAGGTTGAATTTGGGAATTAATGCAGGACACGGTTTGAATTACAAAAATGTGGTGGATATTGCCAAAATCAAACACATAGATGAGTTCTCCATAGGACATTCCATTGTAGCACGGGCAGTTATAGTAGGTTTTGAAAGAGCGGTTAAGGAGATGCTGGAGCTGGTGAAAATTAACGCATAATTTTGTAGTGCGACCCTTTCAGGGTCGCCCAAGCGAGGCTAAAGCCTCGCACTACGACCTGAGGCTTTTTTGGAGTGCATTGACTTTGTCAATACCTGCATCCAAGCCAGCAGCGTGGGATGGATGTTACAGAGGGAAAGATGCGAAGGGAAAATATAATTTTTTCTATTCTATTTTTGATTTTTTTCTCATACCTCAACATCACTGCTACAGAGAAACCTACCTATCCCCAGGAGGTAAACGATGTACTTGAAAAGGCTAGTGATAATCGAGTTGAGCTGGAGAAAGTTCTTTCACATTATTCTTCTGAGGGAGATTCGCTAAAACTCGAAGCAGCATATTTTTTAATTTCCAATATGGAAGGGCACAGCTATGTTCAATATGCTCTCTATGACACTGCTGGAAAAGAAGTTGATTTCAATGCCCTTGACTATGCGGATTATGATGCTCTAAAAGCAGAATGGGATACTCTGGAATCCCGATATGGAACGCTTGATTTCAAAAAAAAGGAGACGATTAACGATCTCGATACCATCGCCTCGGATTTTTTGATTAACCAGATCGAGTATGCTTTCAAAGCCTGGAGGGAAAAACCCTGGGCAAAGGGCCTTTCATTCGAACAGTTTTGCGAATATATCCTTCCCTATCGGGGGAGCAATGAGCCATTGGAGAGCTGGCGGGAGTTTTTCTGGAAAAAGTATAAGGATATTGAAAGACAGATGACGGGTCCGTCAGATCCAATCGAGGCAGCGAAATTGATTAACGATGATATCAAGTCCTGGTTTACCTTTGACCCGCGGTTTTATAATCACCCTACTGACCAGGGTCTATCCGAGATGCTTGCGAATAAAAAAGGAAGGTGTGAGGATATGACCAATCTGACAATCTATGCGATGAGGGCTAATGGTCTGGCAGTTACCAGCGATTACACACCAGCCTGGGCAAATGCCGGGAACAACCATGCCTGGAATGCCATTCTAACCAACAATGGAGAAGTCATCCCCTTTATGGGGGCTGAAGCCAACCCGGGTGAATACAAGCTTGCCAATAAATTAGCCAAAGTCTATCGCAAGATGTTTGGCAAGCAGAAAGAAAATCTCATCTTTCAGTCAAGGAAGCAGGAAGAAGTTCCCGGCTGGCTATCCGGAAAAAGTTATATTGATGTCACCACAGATTACATAGAGGTATGCGATGTAGAAATTGAATTCGAAAAGGAAATTCCGGATTCGGTCGATATTGCCTACCTTTGCGTTTTCAATTCCGGGGAATGGGTGCCAATTCACTGGGGAAGGATAACAGATGGTAGGGTAACATTTACTAATATGGGGAAGGATATCGCTTACCTTCCGGCACTTTACTTAAATGGAGAAGTCATACCTTATAGTGAGCCGTTTGTCCTGCGGAATGACTGCACTATAAAAGAATTTCAACCTGATGAACAAAAGACCATAGCAGTTCAGCTTTACTCAACCAAACCTTTTAAACAGGAAGTTTCAGCAGAGGGGGTTGCAAAGACATATCTGACTTCCGGAAAGGAATATGAGCTTTACTACTGGAGAGACGGCTGGCAACTTCTGGGAAAATCCATTGCTGAAAAGAAGCCTCTTATTTTGGATGAGGTTCCAGATGGAGGTCTATACTGGCTGATTGAGAAAAACTCGGACAAAGAGGAAGAGCGTATTTTCAACCTGGAAAATGGTAAACAGGTCTGGTGGTGAATTTGGATTGCATTAAACATGTCAATGCCCATACCATCAAAAGCGGGATACACTCCATTTTTAAATCACCGTTTCAGGTAACTCCGCTGTTTTTCTTTTCCAGACAGGTAATACGATTTGTTTTCTGTTAACTGACAGTTTCAGAATGAATAAACCGATAGCAAAAGTGAGTAAAATTATTATATAAGAAGCTTCGATTCCGAAACTCCCGCCGGTCAGCCATGCAGGTCCTTTAATCTCCGGGGTTATCCAGCTTTTGAATGTTATCCCCGAATTAGGCATTCCGAAGATTCCCGCCTGGAAAAAATTCCAGCTGGCATGAATACCCCATACAAGCCATAATCTACGAGTGAAGATAAAAGCAGCTGTAAGGAGTACATCTTCAAACATAAGTGCTCCTGAGGTAAAAAGAGTGGCGTTTTTGTTTCCCAGATGCATTATGCCAAATATTAATGCGATAATGACTAAGGCAATCCAGCTACCCAGGAATTCCTCGGTTAGCCTGAAGACGATTGAACGGAAAAAAAGTTCCTGAATAAAGGCACCCATCCCAAAAAGAAAGATACTGTCTATTATTATTTTCCAGGAATTAAAACCTGCTGCCTTGTAATATCCCAAGATAACAAACATACCGACCATAAGGAGCACCATGCCCAGGGAGATCAGAGAGCCTATGCCAAATTCAACTAAACTCCCTTTTCCAGATATCTCATAGGCTTTTCGTCTTTCGATGTATCTGGTGTACAATCGGTAAGCTATTAAGAATACAATAAACGAAATAACAGTCGCAGCATAGTGAACTACTGAAAAATATATTCCCGATAGTGAAGGCTCCAAAACATATTCATAAAGGAGATTATTGATTACGCTTATTGGCATAAAGAAAAGAACCATTATGATTATCCTGGTTAAGGGGAATTGTATTATCTTACCAGAAAGATTTTCAGGATGAACATTTGTGAACAATTGCTGACTTTTGATGCTAGAAGACATGATGTCCCTCCATTTGGGGTTAAAATTTATGCTTAATTATATTTACGTT
>Ga0224495_10002550_pt1 | contig 11836 bp, 11 predicted proteins | sample SF_Jul11_sed_USG_FD_168128 | JGI IMG/M metagenome (GOLD analysis project Ga0224495, IMG submission 168128) | Sediment microbial communities from San Francisco Bay, California, United States - SF_Jul11_sed_USGS_4_1 | ecosystem: Environmental > Aquatic > Marine > Sediment | place: USA: California...
ACTATCTTTCCCCCTGGAAAGCTCCCCCATTTTACCATAACAGGCTAAAGGACTTCTCTGTGGTGATACGCCCTGAATAAATTCAATATTGCCTAATCCTAACTTCTCTAAATTTGGCAGATGTAAACCTCCTGCCTTTTGAGCAGTATTTCCTAAGGTATTGGAACCCTGGTCCCCATACTCAAAAGCATCCGGAAGTTCTCCCACACCACAGGAATCCAGAACTATCAAAATTACCCTGTTACACTCAGTCATGTGAAACTGCGGGAACTTATAATATATTTTCCAACTTTCTAATTACAATACGCCAGAGCTTTAAAATACTCTTTTCCTTCTTATATCTATTTCAAAAACTTCCAGGTTTCCAGCATTTTAGAAAATTCCTTTTCACACAATTCAAAATAATCTTTTTCTCCGACAAGCTGTATGATATAAAGGTTGATTCCCTTTTTTAATAGGATCACCTCGCCTATCAGGTAATCCTCCTTGGTTACAACACTACTACCGTCCGGCCCATATCTTGCGGAAGGATCAATTGACTGGCGTGTGTAACCCTTTTTAAACCCGTAGACCTTACCGGCAATACTATCCAGGGCAATTTCTTTTGACTGAACAAACTCATAGGTGGCTATAACTTCCAGGTTTTTCAGGTAATCATTTTTGTTTTTGAAGTTTCCCTGATTTTTGATAAGCGAGTTCTCTATTTCTTGAAGGGAAAAGGAACTGGTATCTGCACATATAATTATCGTAGGGATAAGTCTATCCTCTGTCGTCCCGTTGAAGCTTCTATTAACTGGATAGTTTTTCTTGGTTAAGATGCTTCGGACCAGTGAAGGTTCATTCTCCAGTTTTATTTTCCAGTTAGTTAAAACATTAAATTTATATCCGAATATCTCATCGGTAAGTGTATCCTCTTCAATTTTACCTGTTTTTTCTTTCTTTGCCCAGGAAAGCTCAAAAAAAGATATAAAAAAAGAAAAAAGTATCACCACTGCTAAAATTCTTTTCATACCTACCTCCTTTTTACGGGGTTATTAATATTAATAGAAATCCCTCTTATATGCAATACATTTTTTAAATATAAAAGTTTCAAAAAAATTTAAGTACTTACAACCTGTTTTAATTAATTTAATTATTTTATCAATTATTTTAATATTTTTTAATATTTTACTTGACTATATTGATTTTATAATTAATATTATTATGTTGAGGTAATAATGTTAAACCTGTGTCCAATTTGTAAATCAGAGTTAAAAATCACAGAATTTACCTGCTCCAAATGTCAGATAAATATCAAAGGAGATTTTAAAGCTGGAGACTTTAGCAAATTATCTGAAGAAGATCAGATTTTTATAAAAGTATTTTTGAAATCGCATGGTAATATCAAAGAAGTAGAGAAGGAGCTGGGCATCTCCTACCCTACGGTAAAGAACAGACTGAACCTCATTAATTCAAGATTAGGAATTGAAACAAAAGTTGGATTAAGCAGGGAGGAGAGATTGGAAATTTTAGACAAGTTAGAGCAGGGAGAAATTACCCTAGAACAGGCTTTATCCTTGCTGGATGCAAAAAAGTAAGGATTTAAGACAAGGAGGAGAAAGATGACAGAAGAACGTATGAAGATTTTAAAGATGCTGGAGGATAAGAAAATCAATGCAGAAGAAGCTTCAAAGCTTTTGGAAGCACTGGAAAGCTCGGAAAAGAAAGATGAGACCTTTTCCACTAAAGGCAGAAAAACTTTAAGAATAAAAGTCTTCGAGAATGACCTTACCAAACCCAAGGTGAATATAAATGTCCCTCTTCCTCTGGTAAAATTCCTGGGAAAGATTATACCGGATATAGCGAAAACCAAGTTAAACAAACACGGGGTAAGCTTTGAGCAGATTCTGGAGATGGTTGAAAAGGAACAGGTGGGAAAATTAGTAGAGGTGCAGGAGGGGAATGAAAGGGTGGAGATTTATATAGAATAATTCACTTGTGAGGTCACTGCGAGCCCGAAGGTCGTAGCAATCTATTTTCCTCAAGTAGAATTTGTGAATTTTGAATCACTATAAAATACGTACCCCGCCTTGAGGCAAGGCGGGGATACCATTGGTAAGTTAAGTAGGGGCAGAACCCGCCTTTGGCGGGCTCTGTCCCTCTAGAAAGTAATAGCCCAATAAATTGAGCAACTACAATAAAAACTTCCCTCCTTTATAAATCAACTCACCATCCGCAAAGATTTCACCGCCATCTTTCATATCGCAGAGCATATCCCAGTGAATGGCAGACAGATTTTTCCCCAGTGACTGGGGTATAGACCTCCCGATAGCCAGATGTATTGTTCCGCCGATTTTTTCGTCAAATAACATATTCTTCGTTAATCTCTGGATGTTGTGGTTCGTACCAACAGCTATCTCTCCCACATATCTTGCACCTGCATCCGTTTCCAGCAACTGATGCAGTAATTCTTCTCCCTTAGTAGCAAATGCTTTTATAACTTTACCTTTTTCGAAGGTCAGGATAATATTCTCGATTTCCCTGCCTCCATATATTCCGGGAAAGCTAAATCTGATATGTCCCTCAACGCTATCTTCCACCGGTCCGGTAAATATCTCTCCATCCGGAAAATTCACATGCCCGCAGCAATTGACCCACTTTCTACCCTCTACTGACATTTTCAAATCAGTTCCATCCGAGACAACTCGAAAACGCTTTTTAAGATTGAGAACATCGCAAATCTTTTTCTGCTCTCTTTCTATTTGTCTCCACTTTTCTATGGGATCCTGCTCATCAAGAAGACTTGCCCCGTATACGAAATCCTCAAATTCCGATAATGACATATTAGCATCTTGAGCGTGAGCCTGAGTAGGATATACAGTCAGGCACCATTTAAACTCATTTTTCGCTTCTCTGGCAAACATAATATCTTTGATTCTGCTTAAACCCTGAGCTCGCAGTTTTATTTTCTCTGGATTTACATTTGAAAGCATCCTGGTATTCGACTCACCCCACAAAGTTAAGGAGGCGTCAACAGTCTCAGCCGCGGTGTATTGATCCGCCGGCACATATTTTATCTGCTCTTCATTTCCATTTTTTAGTAAAATCTCTGCTAACTCTTCGTTGACAATGATTGTCTGGGGAAATGCTCCCCTCTGGAGTGCAAGACGATAGCACTCATTAAGCAAGGGAAGGGTAGCTAAATCACCCTTGAGTAAAAGTTTTTCCCCCTTTTTAAGATCAAGTGAATACTTCAATAAAACCTCAGCGTGTTTCTTAATCCTCTGATCCACTTTTACCTCCTGCTATTCCCGTTTTTCTTATTTAGTGTTTGTTATTTTTTATTATCAGCTTTTAAAATAAAAACCATTTCAATCTATTTAATCCTTAGCTGAAATCAAGTGTTATTTTTACATGTGACAATAAGCCAAATCAAATTTAAAAGTGGGGGAATAAAACATTAGGGTACAAAAAACAATTATTGTTAGATTTCTGGGGACTTTTCATTATAGCCTTTTCTCTTTGTAGTTTAACTTAACAGGATTTTCTCTATTTTTAGATGTAAGGACAGAACACTGTTCTGTCCCTACAATTATTTTTAAATTTTTTTAATACTTCCATTCTGTAATAACAAAAATCCCCAATTGAAATATAAATCATTTCCCCATTACCCGCTCCTTAATATTTTCCGGATTTTCTGAATCCATCTCCCTTTTAAGGGGATTATTGACCATATATTCCCGAATCTGCCTTAAATCATATTCATTTCTTATTACATGTTCATAATAATTTCGTTGCCAGAGAGAGGTTCCTGCAGTATTAAGTATTTGATTTACTTGTTTAGTGGTTTGATACTTAAAATATGCGATGATTTGTCCTAATACCCGCTTTTGTAGGGGCGAGGTTTCCTCGCCCTGATGGCAGCGGAGGGGTGGGGAAACCCCGCCCCTACATTCATCTGTTATAAAAATTATCCCGTGTGTATGGTTGGGCATAACAACGAATACATCTGTTTTCACATTTGGAAAATGACCCGCTATTTTATGCCAAAATTTATTTACAATATCTCCAGATTTACTCAACCTCATTTCTCCATTTATTACGTTTCCCAATAAACATTCACCCTTATAGGTGCATATGGTAACAAAATATCCGCCTGACTGTGAATAATCGAATTCCTTCAATCGAATGGAACTGCGTTGATTTTTGCTGGTCTCGAATTTCATCTTTTAATCAAGAAGATGGATTCCCGATATTTGAATCATCGACTGCAAATCTCCTGGCATTTTTTAAATACTGCTTTGCATAGTAAAAAGCAGTCATCAAAACAAAGAAAATGGCTATTGCCAGGGATATCTTCTTGATAAAATCCAGTTCCAGGATATAAAAAACAATTGTTAAACCCCAGATAAATGCATTGAACTTTCCCCAGAAGGCGGAAACCGGGATAATTTTTCTTTTAATTATAATGAATAAGCTTACCAGCAGTGTTAAAAACTCTTTGGTTATAATGAGTATACACGCCCAAAGGGGAAATCCTTTATAGGTGGTAACGAAAACAATAAAAATCCCTATTCCTGATTTATCCACCAGAGGATCTAAGATTTTACCCAAATCAGAAACCTGATTCAACCCTCGTGCTAAAAATCCGTCCAGGAGATCTGTGACCACGGCAATTAAAATCAAAATAACCGCCAGAGTAAAGCTTTCCTTTTTTAGAAAATGAAATATGAAGGGATAGATTAAAAACCTGAAAATGGTTAGCAGATTGGGGATTAAAAAAAAATCGGATACTTTGATCTTCATTCTAAAATTTTGATTTTACTCGAAGGGGCACGGCAGGCTTACCCCTGCTATCATTTTTACTCCTCGATCATCTCCGCTGCATGTTCCAGCGTAAGCTCGCTTATCTTTTTACCTGCCATCATCCGGGCGATCTCTTTTATCCTTTCCTCTTTAGAGAGAAGCTTGATTCTGGTTACAGTTCTATTTTTGGAAATCTCCTTATGTACTTTGAAATGGTGCTCTGCCTGTGAAGCGATCTGCTGTAGATGAGTTATACAGATAATCTGATGGTTTGATGACAGTGCCTTCATCTTTTTACCTACAGCCTCTGCCATCTCCCCTCCTATCCCTACGTCTACCTCATCGAAAATCATACTGGACATCTGATCCGATTTTGCTATAACCGATTTCAAAGCCAGCATTATCCTGGAGATCTCCCCTCCGGAAGCTATTTTTGCCAGAGGTTTCAACTCCTCACCCGGATTGGGTGAAACGTAAAATTCAACCTGGTCCAGGCCTTTTTCATCCGCATAATACATTTTTCCTTCAACTTCTATCAGACCATCCTCTTCCTCCCTGTACCAGCTCCTGACCTCGAAATCACACTTGTCCATTCCCAGGGAAGCAAACTCTTTTTTTACTTTTTTTGACAGTTCGTTACCTTTTTCTTTTCTTTTTCCTGACAACTGCAAAGCTTCTTTTTTCAGGTGAGCTTTTGCCTCCGCTGTGTCCTCTTCCATTTTTTGAATCAGCTCATCCCTGTTTTCAAGCGTATTAATTTCATTCTTGATTTTCTCGGCATAGCTTAAAACCTCTTTTAGCGACTGACCATATTTCTTCTTCAATCCGTTAATCAGATTCAATCTCTCCCTTATTTCCTCCAATTTCTCCGGGTCAAAACCCAGGCTTTCTTTATAATTTTCCAGAAACCTGGAGGTTTCGCACAGGTGCAGGGAAGCTGAATCCAGAGACTCTATATGCTCCCTTAATCTTTTGTCATATCCTTCCCCCTTCTCTAGCTCCTTTTTAAAAGAGGAAATCCTTTCTATTATGGAACCTTCCCTGTTGTAAAGCTCCTCGTAAACCGAGGAGGCGATCTGAAAAAGGGTCTCGGCATTCTCTAAGATTTTCTTCCGGGAGGAAAGCTCCTCCTCTTCCTCTGTTTCAAGATGGGCACTCGATATCTCCTTTAACTGAAATTGGTAAAGTTCCTTCTTCTCCCTGGAAATTATTTCTTTTCTTTTAAGCTCCTCTAAACCACTAAGCTTTTCCTTTAATCTATAATAAATTTCTCCCACATCGCTCAGAAGATCTTTCAGCTCTGCATAATCATCCAGGTAGATTAGATGTTCAAATGGATTTAGAAGTGATTGGTGTTCGTGTTGACCATGCAGGTCGGCTAATTGATCACCCACGAGTTTCAGATAAGCTAAGGTGACCTGCCTGTCGTTCAGGAAGCATCTGCTTACTCCTTTGGAGGAAAGTTCCCTGCGGATGATTAACTGATTCTCGGTGTGGATTATGCCGACTTCACCTGAAAGTTTTGCAACCTGGCTTTTTGACTTTGTTTCAAATACTGCTTCTACTACAGCAGAATCAGCCCCGGTGCGAATCATCTCTGAAGAAGCTCTTTCTCCCAGAGCTAAATTTAAAGCTCCAATGATTATGGATTTGCCTGCTCCTGTGGCTCCGGTCAGAACATTCAGCCCCGGGAAAAAATCAATCTCTAAATTCTCCACTATGGCAAAATTTCGTATCCTTAAGCTCTTAAGCATCGATTTTTTATCTTTGAGTTTATGCTTATGCGAATTCTCATTCCCCTCTTTTGGGCTTTACACCCCAGTGTAGTTTCGTTCTCAAGACCTCGTAAAAAGACCTTTCTTTGAATTTGATCAGATTAATATAATGTTTTGCCTTCTGCACCTGAATAGTACTGGGAGATGGTAATTTGAAAGAAACTTGACCATCTAAGGTGAGTAAAGACTCTTTGTGTTTTGACTCCACCATTATCTTCAGTGAATCGTTTTCAGAAAAAACCATAGGTCGTAAAGCTAAGGTAAACGGGCATATGGGCGATGCTATTATAGCTTTAATCTTGGGATTGATTATGGGCCCCCCGGCTGCCATAGAATATGCGGTTGAGCCTGACGTTGTGGAGATGATCAGACCGTCTGCAGAATATGAGCAAACAAACTCCTCGTTATCATAAAGATGAAGATGAATCAGGCGGCTTACCTTACCCTTGTCGATGACAATATCATTGAGAGCAAAAAGCTCTCTGGATTTTATAACTTCCACTTTTGCCTGCAAACACATTCTTTTTTCAAGAACGTAACCTTTATTTAATACCCTGTCTAAGGTTTTCTCAATATTGTTGGAGGTAATCTCTGTTAGAAATCCTATACCTCCGAGATTAATCCCCAGAATAGGATTACCTTTGTCTCCCACTACCCGGGCAGAGGTTAGCATAGTACCATCCCCGCCTAAGGAGATTATGAATTGAGAATATTCAGGGAGTTTTTCAATTGGGAAGGCATTTTCTTTATGCCCGACTTTTTTTGATAACTCCTCTGTAAGAAAGAAATCTATTTTATTATTCTTAGCCCAACTAATTATCAGGTTAACCGTCTGTTTAACCTCAGGCTTTTTTATATTTGCTACAATTCCTAAGCTTCTCATCTTTTGTTCTTTGAGCTGTTTTTTTATAAAATATCGAGTTGTGAAGCAGCAGTCTTATTCTTCAGGTTAACTGTCTCTTTGCTTGATTTTATAATACCTTCGACATCCAGACCCAGGGAGTTCAATAGAACTTTTCTACTCCCATGCGGGATAAATTTATCCGGTATGCCCATTCTTTTGAGCTTAACATTCAAGGGACCTTTCTCCATTATGAATTCCGCAACTGCACTGCCAAAACCTCCAGCCAGGCTATTCTCCTCCACGGTTAAGACTTTATCAAATCTCTTAAGGGAGTATAAGAGGTATTTTTCATCCATTGGTTTCAAGACCCGGCAGTTAACCACCTCTGCCTCTATTCCCTCAGGGTACAGCTTGTCTGCTGCTTCCAGAGCCGGATAAACCATAGAACCAGTTGCCAGGATCAAGAGGTTTTTGCCTTCCCTTAAGACCTCCCATCTGTCAAGAGGAATCTGCTTGAAATCCTCTTTTATCCTTTTATCCGGAATGGCAGTTCGGGGATAACGGATAGCCAGAGGAGATTTCCCCCAGGTGACTGCGGTATACAGCATATCCTTTAACTCGTTTCCATCCTTGGGTGCCAGAACTACTATATTTGGTATCTGCCTTAAGTAACTCAAATCAAATGCTCCGTGATGGGTAGGACCATCCTCGCCCACCAGCCCAGATCTATCTATGGTTAAAATAACCGGAAGATTCTGTAATGCCATATCATGAATGACCTGGTCATATGCTCTCTGGAGAAAAGTGGAATAAACTGCAAAAACAGGTTTTAAGCCACAAGCTGCCAGGCCACAGGCAAAGGTTGTAGCGTGCTGTTCTGCAATCCCCACATCAAAAAACCTTTTTGGGAATTTCAATGAGAAATCTAAGAGTCCTGCCCCTAAACACATGGCTGCAGTGATTGCCACTACTTTTTCATCCCTCTCCGCTAATTTAACCATTGCCTGCCCGAAGACGTCCGTGTAAGTGGTTTTACCAGCATCATTGGATTCCCCGGTTACCTTGTCAAACTTACCTATGCCGTGAAATCTGGGTGAATCCTCCTCTGCAAATTTATATCCTTTGCCCTTTTGAGTCAGCAGATGCAACAGAATAGGTCCCTTTAGATTTTTAAGCTGCTCCAGTGTCCTTATGAGCTGATTTACCTCATGTCCGCCTATGGGACCAAAATACCTGAATCCCAGTTTCTCGAAGATTATTCCCGGAACTAAAAATCCTTTTACGCTTTCCTCCACCTGAGCCACCATCGCTCTGATCTTATCTCTTCTCTTGAACTTACCTACCAGATCCCAGACCTCTTTTTTGAGCTTGTTATACTTCTCATCTGTCAGAAGGCCTGTCAGGTATTTGGAGATCGCTCCCACATTGGGAGAGATAGACATGGTGTTGTCATTTAATATCACCAAAAGATCTTTTCTCTGAGCGCCGGTATTATTCAGCCCTTCAAAGGCAATTCCCCCCGTCAGGGCACCATCCCCTATCACGGCAACTACCTTATAATCCTCACCCTTTTGGTCTCTGGCACAAGCCATTCCCAGGGCTGAGGAGATGGAGGTGGAAGCATGCCCTGCTCCAAAGGGATCATATTCGCTTTCTGTTCTCTTGGTGAATCCGCTTAATCCCTCGTACTGGCGAAGATTGTCGAAGCCATCCTTCCTGCCGGTTAAAATCTTATGAGTGTAGCACTGATGGCTGACATCCCAGATGATCTTATCTTTGGGTGAATTAAAAACATAATGTAACGCCAGGGTCAGTTCAACCACTCCCAGATTAGAAGCTAAATGCCCGCCGGTTCTGGATACCACGCTGATGATCTTTTCCCTTATCTCCCGGGCTAATTCGGGCAATTGCTCAAGAGGAATTTTCTTTAAGTCGTCAGGGGAATTAATTTTATCTAAAATGGAATTCATATCTTATTTATTCGCCCTTCACAAAAAATAATTCTATACGATTCTGGCATAAACATAATCAGCTAACTTTTCAAAAACCCAGCTTTTTTCCTGAAAAATCCTTAAACTTTCTTTGGCTTCTTTTAAAAGACTATAGGCAATTCCCCTGGATTTTTCTAATCCGACAACCGCTGGATAAGTAGCTTTTGAATTGGCTTTATCCGAACCTCTCTTCTTCCCCAGCACCCTTTCCTCTCCTACGATATCCAAGATATCATCCATTATCTGAAATGCCAAGCCAAATTTTTCACCATAAGCGGAAAGAGCTTTTAGTCTCTTATTATCAGCATTTCCCAGGATAGCTCCTGCCCGGATAGAGGCTTTCAGAAGTTTACCGGTCTTGTGAGTGTGGATATATTCAACCTGCTTTAAAGAAACTTTTCTACCTTCTGCTTCTAAATCCTTAACCTGCCCCCCGATCATACCCTCGGTGCCAATAGCTTTTGCCACTTCTTGAATTACCTGAAAATTCTTGGCTTTGAGCAACAGCTCAAAGGCTAAAGCATGTAAGGCGTCTCCGGTTAATACTGCCATTCCCTCTCCGTGGATTTTATGCAGGGTGGGTTTACCTCTCCTCAGGTCATCATCGTCCATACAGGGCAGGTCATCGTGAATCAGGGAATAGGTGTGGATCATCTCCAGGGCACAGGCAACCGGGAGAATTACTTTACCTTTTCCCCCTACTGCTTCAAAAGAGGAAATTGCTATAATCGGACGAAGCCTTTTCCCTCCCGCAAAGATAGAGTATCTCATTGCCCTGTGAAGGAGTTTGGGTTCTTTTTTCTCTTCCGGGAGATATTCGTCCAGAGCCCGGTCTATGATCTTTCTTTTTTTCTTCAGATATTCTTCAAAATCCATCTTTATCGTCTTACTTCTTACTTTTACCTCTTTTTTTTATTCTTCCCCTTCTTCCTTCTCCTCTAATACTAAGGGTGTAGTTTTAAACTCCTTCTCTCCTGACCTGATCAGCTTTTCCACTCCAGCCTGAGCCTCAGATAGCTTTTTAGTACAGAACCGGGAAAGCTCAATCCCCTCTTCGAAGAGTTTAAGAGATTCATCCAGGGAGAGATCTCCACCCTCTAATTTTTGAACGATTTCCTCCAGCCTTTTTAAAGCGCTCTCGAAAATTATCTTTTTTGTCATAACACTTTTTCAGCCCGTTAAGATAATCAATCTTTCCTTTTATCGAAGGACATAACGATGTTCGGTCCCTGCAAGAACTAACCGATTAACCCGCTTTGAGACCAAGGCGGAAAACTCGTCTACCGTCTTACTTCTTACGTCTTACTTTTTCCCTGTATCTTTTTTACCTCAGCCTCAATCCTTCCTTTAAAAAACTTAACCTCGATCTCATCTTTTAACTTAAGCCTTCCTGCATCCTTTACTATCTCCATCTCCGGCAGTCTCTTAGTTATGGAATAACCTCTTTCCAGAACCGACAGAGGAGAAAGAGCATTCAACTTGCCCAGAACTAAAGATAAACTTTTCTTTTTATAATCAAAATAATTTTTTATCTCTTTCAATATTCTTCTTAAGAGCTCGTCATTCCTTTGAGCCCTTTGAGCCAGAAGATCAATTACCTTCTTAAATCCATAACTTTCTTTAGATATTATGATTCTGGATTTAAATCCCTCCAGAATTAATTTCTGGGTAGTGACCAGGGTTTTGTATAAATTCCTCACCTCTTTTTTGACTTCTATTCTGTTTTTAACTGCCAGCTCCGCTGCAGCAGAAGGTGTCGGAGCTCTCAAATCTGCCACAAAATCAGATATGGTGAAATCGATTTCATGTCCTACTGCAGAGATTATGGGAATTTCCGATTTGAAAATCGCTCTGGCTACTATCTCCTCGTTAAAAGCCCACAGGTCTTCAAGCGAACCACCACCCCTCCCCACAATTAGCAGGTTTACTTTCTTATAATCGTTGAAATCCTTAATCGCCTGTGCGATCTCCTCTGCAGCCTCTTCTCCCTGGACTTTAACAGGGCTCAGGATAATCCTCACCCCAGGAGCTCTACGGTGTATGATCTTTATTATATCCCTTATTGCCGCACCAGTGGGAGAAGTAACCACTCCTATTGCCTCCGGGTATTCCGGGATGGGCTTTTTATGAGCCTCGTCGAATAATCCTTCATTAAATAATTTCTCTTTCAACTGCTGAAAAGCTAATTCCAATTCCCCAATTCCTGCGGGGTGGAGTTTTATCACACTTAATTGATATTGCCCGCTCTTCTCATATACCGTTAAATTTCCCAGTGCATAAACCTTCATCCCATCCTTTGGTTCAAATGCAAGCCTTTTCCCTTCCCAGCGAAAAAGAACGCACCTTATCTGGGCATTCTCGTCCTTCAGGGAAAAATACCTGTGCCCGGAGGAGTGTAAAATATAATTGGAGATCTCACCCTCAATCCAGATAGCAGGAAA
>Ga0224495_10002551_pt1 | contig 11831 bp, 13 predicted proteins | sample SF_Jul11_sed_USG_FD_168128 | JGI IMG/M metagenome (GOLD analysis project Ga0224495, IMG submission 168128) | Sediment microbial communities from San Francisco Bay, California, United States - SF_Jul11_sed_USGS_4_1 | ecosystem: Environmental > Aquatic > Marine > Sediment | place: USA: California...
TAAGTTCTGGAGGAGTTTAAGAAACGCGATTTCGCCCTCCCCCAATACGATGTAATCGAGATCTCCCATCTCTTTTAGAATGGGTTCAGCCATCAGGGTGAAGTGGCTTCCGCCTGCCACGATCTTTGCCTCAGGGGAAAGCCTTCGACAGAGAGAGATGGTCTGAAGAGCCTCTTGAGAGAGACAGGTGGCAGAACAGGTGACGCCAATAACATCAGGCTTCGTTGTTGAAACAGAATCTGCGATACCCTTCCATGAGTTCTTGAGAGCTGTGCCGTCAAGAACTTGAACCTCAATTCCTTCTCTCTCCAGATAGGCGGCTAATTGGAGAAGCCCGAAAGAAGGGGTCCACATCCGAAGGCCTGAAAAAATTCGATGGGGAGGATCGATAAGAAGAACCTTCATCGTGATTTTAGATTCCCACATATTTAAATCTGAGACTTTTCTTCTAACTTTTTGAACCCAATGTTGTCATGCTGAACTTGGTTCAGCATCTCGGTTTATCCATAGGGGGAGATCCTGAAACGAGTTCAGGATGACAGTCAAAGAAATTTCAAATATATTTGGATAGATTTCAGATTGTAGACTTAAACTCCGAACTCATCACTCTGAACTATTTTCACACTTCTAAATACTTCCTCATGGCCTCGATCCTTTCGAGGACCTCAGGGGGAACCCGATAAAGAAGGGTTCCATTGGGATCGGTGAGGACATGAGTGGTCGAGCCCGTGGCCAAAACCTTTTCATTCTCTTTTTGGAGAACGCGATAGTGAAAAATCAGTTTGGCCACCTCTGTTCTCTCCATCGTTGTCTGGATGATCAACGAATCTCCAAAAGTGGCAGGAAGTTTGAACTGACAGGTCAAGTCGACAACAGGTGCCAAGAGATCCTTCTCCTTGAGCTGAAGAGGACCGAGATGGAAACGCTCGGTCAGGTCATTTCGACCAACTTCGAACCAACCAATATAGTGACCATGCCAGACGACGCCATAGGCATCGACTTCATAGAATCGAACCTGAAGGGGCGTCTCATGATATCTCATCTTCTCCCCTTTCTCACAGGGATTCTCCTGCAGAGAAGGTCTCTGCGTCACGACAAATCCATCGAATGAGTTTGGTCAGCGTGGCCTCCTGTCCTACTTCGACGAACCGGGTCACCCCTTCCTGGATCAACCTGTCCACGCATCGATCCCAATAGACGGGTTGTCCGATTTCAACACAGAGAAAATCTTTGATCTCCTCTCTTTTCAGAGGCTTAACGGTCCAGTGATTGAGAACAGGAAACTTGGGTGGGTGGATTTCAATCTCTTTCAAGAGGTGCTCAATCTTTTCCTTCAAAGGGAGAAGGGATGGGGAATGAAGCGCCGTATGGAAGGGAAGCCGGGAAGCGGAGACCGCTTTTCTTGAAAGCGCAAGGGAAATCGCTTTCTCCACCCCCTGTTCCTCCCCAGAAAGGACATAATGCATCGAGCCATTATAGTTGGCGATCGAAAGGTGGTGACCATTGAGATCAGAACAGATCTTGCCAATTTCTTCCAAATTCAAACCGATGACGCTCGCCAAACCACCCCGGTGCAGGGATCCCTCTCTTTCGAGAAGCCTTCCGATGGATTCGGTGATGAAGAGGCCTTCTTCAAAAGTGATTGCTTCAGAGGCAGCCAGCGCAGCATAGATCCCCATGCTGTGTTCGGCTAAGACATCGGGGACCCATCCGGCAGCCCGCAACCGATAGAAGTGAATTATGGAAAGGAGGTAGGTCGATATCTGGAGTTTAAGATTAAACCCAATGTCTTCCTCCTCTCCCTTGAAAGAGAATTGGAGAAGATCAAACCGGGTCAGTTTGGATGCCCTTTCAGTCCACTCTCGAAAATGGGGGTCTTTTTTTAGCGGGTGGTGATCCTCCAGGATGACTCGCTCTCGGAGTTGACCGGGAAAACAGAAAGCTGTTTTCCCTTTGCGGTTCATCATACCCTGCCCTGTTGCTCTAATACATATTGAGCCACGGTGCTGACCGATTGGAAGACCTTTTTCCCAACCTCGGCATCGGGGATGATAACCCCAAACTCCTTCTCTAGACCCAGAACCAGCTCGAGGGCATCGATGGAGTCCAGTCCTAGTCCTTCACCGAAGAGAGGGGCATTGTCTTCAATCATTTGAGGTGTCATATCCACAAGTTTCAGCCTCGTGATAATAAGCTGTTTGATCTTTTCGATCAGATTATTTGTTGATTCAACCATGCTTCTCCTCTTCCGCTCCCTCACCCCATCCCTCTCCCCGCAGGGGAGAGGGGGAGGGTGAGGGGAGTTTATTTTCGTTCCAATAGGAATAAAAATTATACCATTGATCCGGATATTTTTCGATATAGCCCTCAAATTTTTTGATTAAGTTTTCCATCCCCTTTCGAAGGATGGTTTCCCGGTCTCCCCTCGTGGAGGATTCGAAATAGATAGGGGCTTCGATGATCCCCCGATACTTTCGACTTTGCTCCATCACCACAAAGACCGGAAGGACAGCGGCTCCCGTCGCCATGGCGATAACGCCTACCCCGATGGGGAAAACGGTCTCTTTGCCGAAAAACTCAAAGACCATGGTCTTTTGAGACTCGATCCGGTCCCCGAGCATGGCCACAATTTCATTCTGACGGAGGGCCTTCACCACATCCAGAATGGCCATGGGAGAGTCATCTTTGGGATCGATATAGAGATTTTTTATCTTACGACTCTTCCTCATCTCTTCCCGAAAAGACTTCGTATCGCGATCCCTCTCATCCAGGGTAAGGACACTGAGCTTCCCTCCTCTGAAGGAGAAGAGAAGTCCTCCGATCTCCCAATTCCCGAGGTGGGGGGTGATGCAGATGACCCCTTTCCCTCTTTGGAGGGCCTCGATCATATATTCTCCCCCTGCCTCCTCTTCGATCCATCGCTCCTTATTCGAGGGACGGAGACGATGCATCACCATATAGTCTAAGAGATATTGTCCATAATTCTGGAAGGTCTTTCGCGTGATCACACCGATTCTTCCGTTTGACCATCTTCCTCTGCTAATTCCCTCGATATTCTTACGCACGTTGGCCCTTGTCTTTCTCATCAGGAGATAGAAGAGGTCTCCCACAACCACGCTGAAAAACTTCTGTATCGGTCGTGGGATAAGGGTGGAACAGAATTGGAAGAAAAAGAGGTAAATGAAACGATTGAGAGATCGGGGGCGGCGCTCCTCCATCTCAACTCTGCTCCCCTCTGGCAGGGGTGCTTAAAGAGGGTTTACGAAAGCGTTCGCAGAGATCACCCCAGCACGCAACGACTCGATGGTCAACGATGAGTTGAACGACTTCACATTGGTTCCCACATTCACTGCATTCAAATCCCCGTGTCGAGCAGGATTTTTGCGGAAGGTCGAATCCTCTGAACTGGGTTTGAGAAGGCCTTGCCTTCTTGACCAGCTTGGCCACCCCGATGGCTCCCATGACATCGTAATGGTCTGGAATAATCAAAGAAGTCTTCAATTCCCTTTCAAAGGCGGTCAGGATACCCCGGTTAGCTGCCACGCCTCCCTGAAAGACAATCGGCGTGAGGATTTCCTTACCGCGGCAGACATTGTTAAGATAATTTTTCACCAGAGAATCACAGAGTCCGGCCACAATATCCTCGACCGTATGGCCCATCTGCTGCTTATGGATCATATCCGTCTCAGCGAAAACCGTGCAGCGCCCTGCAATACGCACAGGATGATTTGCCTTGAAGGCAAGATTCCCAAATTCCTCAATGGAGATTCCAAGCCTCGCGGCCTGTTGGTCTAAGAAAGAGCCCGTCCCTGCCGCACAGACTGTGTTCATGGCAAAGTCAACAACAACGCCATTCCTCAATACAATGACCTTCGAATCCTGTCCTCCGATTTCGATAATGGTTCTCGCTCCAGGGAGTAGATCGATCACGGCGATCGAATGAGCTGTGATCTCATTCTTAATCAGGTCCGCTCCCACCAGGTAACCGGCCAGATGTCGAGCGCTGCCCGTGGTGGCCACCCCTTCGACGGGAACCCTATTCCCCAGCTGAGCTAGAACGTCCCTCATCCCCTGCTGAATGGCTTCAATGGGACGGCCACTGTTCCGGAGATAGACTTTTGATAAGACTTCCTCTCTCTCATTAATCACCACCATCTTCGTGGTGATGGAGCCAACGTCGATACCTAGATAACAACTCATAACGACGAACCTTGGACTATGGACTATGAACTTAAAACCCTGAGACCCAGCTTGTTATCTTAGCCTCAACCTAAACCTTAGCCTGAGAGCCTTTCTGGCTCTCCATCACATCTTTGAATGCTTCTAACCGGGTCACCAATCCTTCCCGCCCGGTATGCTCATCAAAAGAAAGTACAAGAAAAGGAAGGGTGGATTCTTCTCGAATCTTTAGGCTCCTCTTGATGAATTCCTGAAGGAGGGCATCGATTCCGCATTTAAAAGAGGTGAGAAAGACAACGCCATCCGCTCCACCTTTTAGAAAGTGAAACAGCGCTCCTACGATCTCCCTTCCTGATGACCAGTAAATCTCTTTGGAAAGACCAGAGACCTCTCGATCGATCTCTTTCTCAGAGAGATGATCCAGGGTAACGATCTCTATTCCCAGCTGCTTCGTTAAAGTGAGAACATCCTTATTAATATCCTGATCGAAAAGATTATAGGGATGTCCGATGAAGGCGACACGCAGGATGGACTTTTTCCCCTGAGAGGGTGTCGGAATATTCAACTGGAAAAGGTCTTTCAATGGAAGCCGGTTGATACGATCGCTCAATTCCTTTTTGAATTTATAGTAAGACTCTTCCCCTTTCACAAAAGCACGTTTTGACTCCCGATTGGAAGCACCGAGCTTCTCTCCAATCCTGAGAAAGGATTGAAGGAGGGCATTTCTTCCAGTCCGGAGATCGATCGTTTGATCGATGATGGGGAGACGTCCCTCCCCGGCAAGGCGGAGGATGTCCGGAGCGCCGCGAAATTTTGGACACATAATAAAAGTGCGATGCAGACTGACCAATCGGGGAGCAAACAGAAAGTCTACCTGGTCTTTCAATGAGACCGCATGGGTGATGAGAAGTTTCATGGGAAGGCAGCTATCTTCAAAATAGATGATCTTTCCCGTTTTTCCCAACCCGTCCGATACCTTCACCCTCCAACCCAACTCCTCGAAGAAGGCATACCAGAAGGGGAAGTATCGGTAATACATCAGGGCTTTGGGGATGCCGATCCGGCCTTTCTCTTCCATTGGAGCATCTCGACAAAGGCTTCCAGAAGTGTCTGGATTCGGCCTTCAATCTCCTGTTCATCTAAAATAATGGTGAGGATGGGAATGTTCCAATCTTTTCCGGTTTGGGTCAGAATGCCTGAGGCGGTGGTTTCCGGCATACAGGCAAAGGGCATGAGATGGACCACGCCATCGTATCCCTCCTGAGCCCTCAGGATCGCCTCACCGATGGAGATATTACACTCTGCACCCACATCATAACCGAGATAGGCCTTTGAGGCCTCCAGGAACCGAACCCGTTCCGCACCCTGCCCATTCTTATCCCATCGGAGGCTTCTCCGGATATGGGTGGAGAACCAGGAGGTCCGTGTCACCTCTGCTCCCAATTCCCCAAGTTTCTGCTCAACTCCCCGGTTGATGTGGGGATCCATCACCGTATAGAGCTCACCTACGATAGCAATCTTAAAGGGAACCCGGGAAGGGTCCTGTTCTGTTTGATTGAGATGAGCCATTCCTTTGAGAACGGCCTCCTTGAGGGTCACGGCTGTCTTAGCCTCGTCCACCCAAGAGAGGGCCTGTTTCAATCGCTTCTGGGTTTTCCCTTTCTCCAGCTCCCTTGGTCTCACCTTCATGGCCAGCTTCTCCAACCCTTCGCACGCCATCATCTTCTTCCATCCCATCCGGAGGCCATAGGGGAAGAGAAGGATATTCTTCCAGGTCAACTCTTTCTTCAATTCCTTTGTCTCCTCATAATTCTTCCAGATGGCTTGCCAGGTCAGCCGGGGCGGGATGGTCAACCATCGAAAGTGGAGACCCATATCCTCGAGAATCACTTTTTGAACGAGGTCATAGAGTCCCAAACGACAGGGAGGACCACTGCCCACCATGACAATGGTATCCGCTCCCATCTGCAGGGCTTCAATAAAGTTTCCCAGAATGATCTTAAAGGGAAGGCAGATGCATTCGTTTGAATGGAGGACACCAAGGGTCAGGGTTCTTCGGCTGGTCTCAGGAGGAACGATATAAGGGATTTGAGCGGTTTCTGCAATGGCCTTGCAGAAGATATGCATCGTGCCCAGATGGGGAAAGGTCACCTTCATCCATGTCTACCCACTACCTTCTTCCCCCCTGAGAGAGACTGGCCGCCTTGACCTTCTATCTTCTCCCTCCAGGCAGCTTCTGCAATCTCTCTATAGGCTTTAGCATAGGCATCGATGGCTTGAGCAAAATTGGTGAAGAGGCACTCGGCTCCTTCATGTGTGAAGTACTTGGCGTGCCGAAGGGCAAACTCCCTCCCTTTCTCAGGATGATCCATCAGGAGACAGGGCAGGAATAAGTTCTCTGAATAAGGCTGATGAGACCTGATCTCTCGGAAGAGGGGGGAATTGAGAGCCTCGGCGAGAGATTTCTCTTTGATGTTGTCAGAGGCAAAATGACAAAAGACGCAGGGCTCGACATCTCCCCGGGCGTTGACATGAAAATATTTCCTTCCCGCTGCGATGCACCCTTGGGTCAGGCAGCCGTCATTCCAGAAATCGACAAAGAGCAAGGGTTTGGTAGCCCGAAAATGGTTCAATCGTTCTCTCATCCGGTTTCTCTGATCCGGAGTAGCCATGAGACTCAGATCCGGGTTTCTTCCAATGGGAACGTAGTGGAAATTCCAGAGGAGGATGCATCCCTTCTCGACCAGGAAGTCCACAAAAGCGTCGCTGGTGATGACATCTGTATTCTTGGAGGTCTGGGTCGTGGAAACGGCGAAGAAGATGCCAGCGTTCCTGAGCCAGTCCATCACTTTTGTAATTCGATCAAATTGGCCTTTTCCTCTTCTGCTATCTGTCTCTTCCTCGAGACCTTCCAGGCTGATCGCCGGAACCACATTACCCAAGGCGACAAATCGCTCTACCATCTGCTCATCGATCAAGGTGCCATTCGTATAGATTTGGAAGATGGTATCTCCATGTTTTTTAAAGAGATCAAAAAGGTCCTTTCTCAGAAAAGGTTCTCCACCCGTCATGATGACCAGATGGATGCCCATCTCCTTGCATTCGTCGATTAAACGATCGATCACCTCAAAAGGAAGATCTTGTTCGGTCGAATAAGAGGCTGAATAGCATCCGTAGCAATGGAGATTGCACCGCATCGTTGGACTCATGAGCATCGCGTCGGGCGGATAGAACCCGCTCTTTTCCGCAAAGGCCTTTCGATGATTGGTGCCAACCAGGAGTTGGTTAATAACGAAGTTTGAGATGATCTTCTTTCGATGATGGGGATGGGTTTCGTTCAGAACCCTTCTTGCGATCGTCAACCCAGGATGATCGGTTTGGAAGAGTGTGCGAATCCATCGAATTTTTTCTCGATAGGATTCCTTCTGAGGGATTTTCTCGGCCAGATAGGTGAGACGAACCAAGCTCTCCTTTGAAGCATTCGCCAGAAGGGAAAGGGCTGTGGTCGTAAATTTTTCTAAGGAATACTGCTTGGCTCGTCGGTAGAGTTCCATTCAATCTCCAAGACCAAAAAGAATTCGAAGAAAGACTTTACACCCCCTCCATGTATCGGCCACAGGTTTGAAGTGGCTAAACGCTGTCCCATTCACTTTTGGAAGATTTGTAGGAACAGATAACACATTGAAATCTTTTTTGCAAGCCTTTACCAAAAGCTCTAACTCCGTCTCGTAACCGGATGTAACAAGCGGAATTTCCTTCAGAATCTCTGCTCGAATCAACCGAAAACCGGATTGGCTATCCGTGATATCCGAATGACACAGTCTGGCGACCGCCCTGGCCCCCAGACGGTTCCAGAATCGGCGAAGGAAGGTCATTTGACCAAATTCTCCAGCCCGGGAGGCGATCAGGATATCGGGTTTGACGCTTTGAAAAATTCTGAGAAGGGAAGGAATCTGAGCGGGATCATGTTGACCATCCGCATCAAGAGTAATGACAACCTGATAGTCTTTTTGAAGAACGTATTGGAACCCCGTCCGGAGGGCTGTCCCCTTCCCAAGGTTTGAGGGGTGCTCGAGGAGAACGGCTTCGTATTCCAGAGCTACCCGTTTCGTCTCATCCACAGAACCATCATTGACAACGATCATATCGATTCCAAGAGGTCGAATCTTTTCCAGAACAGCGCCCAGGGTCTGCCCCGCGTTATAAGCAGGAATGAGGATACAGACTTTATTCAATGGAAGCATATGAATAACCGGATAATTCTAGCCTTGAGGTTTGAGATTTCAGATTTTAGATTTTTCAATCTCAAAGCTGCAATCTACAATGTCAAGGGCTTCCCTCACCGTTGAAAATTCAAAGTCGTTGAGGAGCCACGTCATCCGCTCCTCTGTTGTCCTAATCCTCCCATAACAGACGAACCGCTTCATCCAGGGGAGAGGAAGTGAAGGCGTCTGAGTATCAAAGTCAGAAGGATGACAGAAAATGAGCACAGGATGTCCAAGGCGGTTCAACGCGTCAATCCTTCTCCGAATACTCCGGTACGGGAATACCCTCAATCCCCACCCGCCTCCGATGGGGAGATTTCCGAGAGGAAACCACATCACCAAGGGAGGAAACTCTTTGATCTCCCCGTGAGGAGTAGAAAGAGTGTACGGGATGGTTGGGGCATTAGGAATCCCAATAAACCGAAGAGGAGCGATGCTCGAATCATAAACAAATCCATGTTGGACCAGAAGATCAAGCGCCCAAAAGGAGTCTTTCTTTCCCTTACAAATTGACCACTCGGGTGCCCGATAACCGGCCACTCTCTCACCAATGATCCCTTCAATCAGGGTCTTAGATTGGAGGAGATCTTGTAGGAATTCACCCTCTCTCTGTTTATAGATCTGAAGGTGGCCATAGCCATGGGAAGCCACCTCATGGCCTTCCTCATGAATGATCTTCACAACCTCCGGAGTTCTCTCTGCAACATATCCCAGAACAAAGAAGGTGGCCTTCACATTAAAACGATTGAAAAGGGTAAGGATCTTTTCCACATTGGCCAAGACCCGACTCTCACACCGACTCCATTGAGAAGAAGGGAGGATGTGCTCAATATCGCAGATGTGGAACCAATCTTCAACATCCACAGTTAGTATATTTTTTACAGTCATATGAATTATCTCGGCTGAATTGTGACTATTCAACAAAAATGTCAAATGACAAAGCTCAAATGTCAAATCAAATCCAAAGTTCAAATGTTAGGAATTTTCCCTGCCTGCCAGCAGGCAGGGGTCTTGAGTTTTGACATTCATTTGACATTTGAACTTTCCACGGTTCTATCGTCTTTGCAAGAATCGTTTCATCTCTGGATCGTAAAGGAAGGTGGAGAAGGTGGCCATCGCTCCGAATATGGGGAGTGGATCTTCTTTAGAAATTATATCATAGGACGTATCTAGATCAAAGAAACGGAAAAAGGAGGGGCGAAGATGAAAACGATGGGGATTATTGAGAAAATGCAGAATATCACCAAAGAGAAGCCAGCGACATCGTTTTCCCATCGTATAGCTAAGGATAGGATCAAATGGCTCCCCGCGGGCCATTTTAAGGATAAGGTATGGGAAGTCGACACCGGAGATAATGGCCAGGTGAAGTGATCCCCAGAAACGGGGATTCACCTCCATCAATTTCGGGATTCCATCCCTCGGATCCACCTTGAACTCCGCCATCGCCACGCCAGTCCAATTTAAAGACTTGAGGAGAGAGAGGCCCAACTCCATGATCTGAGAATGTTCAGCCCCCTCTCGCAAGGTACTGGGGCCTCCTTGGATCGGGTACATTCTTAACTTTTTGTGGACGAAAGCAGCCTTCACATTGCATCCACCATCAAATAGAGCAGAGAACCCAAACGTCCCGCCTCCATCTGGAATCCACTCCTGAACGAGTGGAAAAGGATATTGGGTATGAACCTTTTGATAAAGAGGAACTAGATCCTCTCGTTTTCTCACATGGGCGATGCCAAAGGATCCGGAACTGATCCGAGGTTTGATAACAGCGGGACCCTGCACCACGTAGGATGCAGGGCTTCCGCCCTGAACCATGTCAGGTTCAAGGTTTTCTAAGGAATAAATTGTTCTTGGAATCGGAATCCCGCGGGCCTCTGCAAATCGGAGGAGGTTTCCTTTATCCCGAACGAACTCAATCTTCTGGCTATCAGGAATCAGGAGGTAGGTATATTTTGAAATCTCAGATCGATGGCGTGCCAACAAAAGAAGCGTTTCCTCCTCCATGGGATAGAGGCATTCGTAGTGATTTTCCTTTATCTCCTTTGTAATAAAGTCGACGAATTGATCCGGGTATCTTCGGGGGGAGGGGTAAACGATGCGTCGAGAACAATATTTTGAAAAAAAGGAGGTGTTCAGAAACGTCCGCTCCCCCACCGTCACATGGATTCCTTTACGACCAAGGGATCGAACCAGAGCTAATGTCTTTCTCCAGTGCCCATCGGTGACGAGTACTTTCATCATAATTCGGAGTTCGGAATTCGGAGTGCGGAGTAATCCCCCCAACCCCCCTTTAGTAAAGGGGGGCAAGGGGGGATTAAATCATTCCGAATTCCGCATTCAGAGTAACCCTTCATCCGCCAAGCTACGATAACTCTCTCCTGCCAGGATGATATGATCATAAACCCTGATCCCCAAGAGGCGACCCGCTTCTACCAACTGTCTAGTCATTCGGAGATCTTCTTCGCTCGGACTCGGATTTCCACTCGGATGATTGTGGATCAGGATGATCGCTGCCGCAGGCTCTAAGAGGGCTTCCCTAAAAACATCCCGAGGATGAACAATACTCGCATCGAGGGTCCCTTCCGAAATGAAGACTTCCTTGATGAACCGGTTGGCCCGGTTGAGAAGAAGAACTTTAAAAACCTCTTTCCTCAAATCCCTCATCAGGGGAAGATAGTGCCCGGCCACATCAGAGGATCTTTTGAAGAGAGGCCTGTCGGCATCCTTTCGAGACTGAATGCGTCTCACCAACTCAAAGGCAGCCGATAGGATAGCTGCTTTGGCGGAACCGATGCCCTTGACCGTTGTCAATTCCGATGGTGAGCGCGAGAAGACTTTAGGGAGAGATTCATATCGATCCAAGAGTTCTCTGGCAAGGTCAATGGCTGTCTTCTTTCTGGTCCCTTTCCCAAGGAGAATACCTAAGAGCTCTGCCTCCGTGAGATGTTGGGGTCCATGCTGAAGCAGTCGCTCTCGGGGTCTCTCATCCTTCGGCCATCGGGTAATCTTGTAAGGGGATTCAGCCATCGCTTCTTAGGTGGTTGATTGAGCTGGTGGAGACTTTTTCCCAAAAATTTTCGAAAGGAGGATGCTTAACTCATAGAGTCCTATGAGAGGAACCGCTAATATCACCTGTGAGATGATGTCAGGTGGGGTCAGGATGGCAGCAAAGATGAATATCAGGAGAATGGCATATTTTCTTTGCTTTGCCAACATCTTTGCATTGACCACCCCAATCCTTGCCAACAGGACTAACACCACTGGAAATTCAAAGACAATACCGAAGGCTAACAAGAATTTGATGCTAAAGGAAAGATACTCCTTCATGCTCGGCATCGGCTTGATGAAGTCTGTGGCATACCCTAAGAGGAATTTGAAACCGATGGG
>Ga0224495_10002552_pt1 | contig 11828 bp, 10 predicted proteins | sample SF_Jul11_sed_USG_FD_168128 | JGI IMG/M metagenome (GOLD analysis project Ga0224495, IMG submission 168128) | Sediment microbial communities from San Francisco Bay, California, United States - SF_Jul11_sed_USGS_4_1 | ecosystem: Environmental > Aquatic > Marine > Sediment | place: USA: California...
GGGCTAAAGCCCACCCTACACAAGATAACTAACAAGGAACGAAAGAATGCCGGCAAGTTCAATTGACAAGGAAATGGTAGAAAAGTTAAAAGGCCTGGCCCGGCAAAACGGGCTGGATATCAGCGGCGCCAAGGTGCGCAGAAGCTCATCACGGTTCTGTCTCGGTGTTGAGCACGGTGACTACAACGGCACGGAGCTGTTCGGAGTGGGTACAGACAGGTTTATCTGGATGGCCTATAAGCCGAACGGCACCGGTAGAATTAAATTGTTTAGCGGTAATTTTCCTGATGACGGGGTTATTGAATTCAAATTAGGAGATGTTCCTGAGCCAAAGTCGGCGGCCATAGCGGAGACGTGGGGGCGCTTTCCATACGGGATTGATTATATCTTAAGGCGTGAAGGTCATACACTAAAACAAGGCATCGACGGTGTTATCTATGGGAACATTCCCGGCGGCGGGATGAGCCGGTCGGCATCGTTGAGCTTGAACCTGATTTTGTCCCTGCTGGATGCGAACGACATCGAGATAAAAGACAAGATGGCGATCGTCGATCTGGCCCAGGCGGTAGAGAATGACTATATCGGTTCGCCGTGCGGGAAGCTCGATCAGATAATGGTACTGTTCGGGCGGGAAGGCATGGGGACGTATTATAACCCGGCAAAAAGGTCTGTGGATTATGTCCAACTTGGTGCCGGTGCCACTGATTTTCGGATAGTGGTGCTTGATACGGGGACGGAGCGGCCGGGCTTAGAAAAGTCAACTTACAAGATTCGACGTGGAGAATGTGAGGAGCTGGTTTCGATATTACAAAAAGCCAATTACGATATATCGTGCCTTGCGGACATCACGGACGAGTCAGTGTATGAGAAGATTATGACCGAGTTCGGTGAGAATTACCCTGATTTGTGCGACCGGATGAAGTATATTTTCGGAGCACAAAAGCGGTTCTATAAAATGCTGGATGCGTGGAAGACCGGCGACATTGAAACCGTGGGCCGGATATTCAGGGAAGACGGCATTGGGCTGCGGGATGATTATAAGATTTCGGGTGCTGAACTGGAGACGATGTGCGATATTGTCCGGACGGTGCCGGGTGTTCTGGGAGAGCGGATGTTGGGCGGAGGCGATAAGGGTGCATCGGGCGCTTTGGTTCGTGCTGAAAGCGTCGAGGCGGTCCAGCAAGCGGTCGATACAGCGTACCCGCGCAGTTGCCCTGAGTTTGCCGATAGGTATGCCGTTCACATCTGTAAAGTTGTGGATGGTATCAAGGTTTATGAAGGTTTGCTTTAATAGTGATCACTATGTGCGTAGATTCTTTGCCAGTAAGTCCATTATTATAACAGGTATTTATGTTAGAAAAAAGTTCAGCAGTAAAAAGGGGAGTTTTTTCGGCTACCGTCTGTTCAAATAAGCAGATTCGTGAGCGATTTTACCGGCTTGTATTGGAATTTTCGGGCGCGGGGGCGGAGGCGTTCGCCAAGATTGGCGCGGGACAATTCGCACAATTAGACCTCTCGGATACCGCCCTGCCGCCGGTGGAAACGATACCTGACGACCTGGCTGATGTTGCTGAGCGAAAGATACTGCTGCGAAGGCCTTTTAGTTTTGCCGACGTTACAACGAAGGGCAATAAAACTTCTGTTGATATTCTCTATTGTGTCGTCGGGCCGGCTACTTTGCGAATGACAACGCTATCGGCGAGAGAGTCGGTGAGCGTGCTCGGGCCTTTAGGAAATGGATTCTGGGTACCGGACGGTAAAAAGACAGCTCTTCTGGTTTCCGGTGGTATGGGGACGGGACCGCTACAGCATCTGGCGAAGATACTCACTGCCGATTTTCCTGATATTAACGTTATAGCGTTTGCCGGTGCCAGGAGTGCAGAGGCGCTTCCTTTTGAGCGACAACTTGATGAGATCTCACAACAGTTGGGATTTTCGCTTCCGGAGTTTGCAAAGTATGGGGTAGAGTCGCTGGTTGCGACGGATGACGGCTCGGCTGGTTTTGCCGGGCCTGTAACCGACTGTATCTCTGAATGGCTTGGAAGTTCTAAATCAGCGGGCAAAAGTATGGTGATATATAGCTGTGGGCCTGAGGCGATGCTGGCGCGGGTGGCTGAAATCGCGAGGGAAAAGAATATTGATTGTCAGGTCAGTATGGAACGGCGGATGGCCTGCGGGATTAGTCTATGCCAAAGCTGTGCGGTGGAATGTAAGACTGCCGGCTCGAATGACACTTTTTATAAACTGTGCTGTGAGGATGGGCCTGTTTTTGATAGTGCAGAAGTGGTTTTTTAGCCACATAGGGCACAGAGAATTTAGGGGACTCGGATTTTGAGTTTTTCGGTTTAATAATGGTCGATGAGAACGATTGGAGACTGACCGGACAAGAAAAATACTTAAAGGGAGTCGCTCTTTATTGGAGAGAATACACACGGTCGAGCGAATCCTGGGATCATGACCATTGCGAATTCTGTTGGGCAAAATTTATGGTTGAAGACCATCCAGATGTACTGCACGAAGGGTACACCACAGAAGACGAATATCGGTGGATATGTAAAAAATGTTTTGAGGACTTTAAGGGTATCTTTGACTGGAAAATAGGAGATGAATAACATTTTTTCAGATCGTATCTCAGACGTTCCGAGGTCGTTCATTCGCGAAATATTTAAAGTAGCGGTGGACACTTCGGTTATTTCCTTTGCCGGAGGACTGCCTAACCGAGACTTTTTTCCCGTAAAGGAACTTCAAGCCGCTGCAAACAGGGTATTTGAATCCGCGGGTAAGGAAGTCCTTCAATACAGCAACTCAGAAGGTTATCCGAAACTAAGAGAGTACATCTCAAAACGGTATTTGGAAAAGAAGGGCCTCGATATTCCAGTTGAAAACATACTTATAACGAGCGGCTCACAGCAGGGGCTGGATTTGTTAGGTAAGACTTTCCTGAATGAGGGAGATGACGTCATCATTGAGGAGCCGGGTTATTTAGGGGCAATCCAGGCGTTTTCTGTTTATAAATCAGCTTTTAATCCTGTGCCTGTAGGCGAAGAAGGGATGGATATCGATTGTCTCAAAGAAGTATTTTCAGCCAAATCCCCCAAGCTCATGTATACAGTACCGAACTTTCAAAATCCATCGGGCATTTCGTATCCTGAAGAAAACAGGTATGCGATTGCCGATATTTTGAATAATAAAAACACTTTCCTGATTGAAGACGACCCGTATGGGGACTTAAGGTTCACAGGGACTGACAAAGAATCTTTCGGAAAAATACTGCCGGAGAATGCCATTTTATTAGGCTCATTTTCCAAGACCATAGTGCCGTCATTTCGACTTGGCTGGATTACAGCTCCGAGCCTTGATGTTATGGAGAGGCTCATAATAGCCAAGCAGGCCTCGGATTTACATACAAACTATTTCATACAAAGAGTGATTTGCCAATATCTTGCTGATAATGATTTGGATAAACATATAAACAAAATAATCAAGGTTTATAACAGCCAACTCATGGCAATGGTCAAGAGCATTGAAAAATATTTTCCCGCCGATGTTTCACATACACATCCCGAAGGCGGGATGTTCCTGTGGGCGACTTTACCGGAAGGAGTTTCGTCAATGAAGCTCTTCGATTTGGCAATTGAAGATAAGGTTGCTTTTGTACCGGGGAATCCATTTTATGTAAATAAAGATAAGACTAATACGTTAAGGCTTAATTTCTCCTGTGTGGATGAGGAAACAATAGAAACAGGGATAAAACGGCTTGGAAAATCTATCGAAAAGCTATTAAGCTGAAGCAGCGCAGGGCCTGCAAAGAAAAAGGGGAAACTTTATGTCAGAAGAAGTTGATATATCAGTAGAGTTTGCAGGGATTCGTTTGGCGAATCCGGTTTTTACGGCGTCAGGGACAAGCGGGTATGCTGATGAGCTGAGTGATTTTATGGATGTCAGCTCACTGGGCGGATTTATAACCAAGAGTATTACGGTCAATCCGAGGAAAGGTAATGCGACGCCCCGTATTGTTGAGACTGATTCCGGGATGCTTAACGCAATCGGGTGGGCGAATATCGGATTGGATGCCTTCATTGAGGAGAAACTGGCGGCCCTCGAAAAGCTGTCCTGTGCAGTGTTTGTCAATATAGCGGGTGAGACGATTAATGAATACGTTGCTGTGGCGGAGCGGCTGGCAGGCGAGCGAGCGATAGCCGGGCTTGAGCTGAATATCAGCTGTCCCAATGTTGAGGTGGGCGGGATAAGCTTCGGGACGGACCCGGAGCAAGTTGCTGAGGTTACTTCAGCGGTTAAAAAGGTGGCCGGCGATAAGGTTTTGATGGTGAAGCTGGCCCCTGCTGTTACGAATGTCAGTGTGATTGCCCAGGTAGCGGTTGACTCCGGCGCTGATGCGCTCAGCCTGATAAATACGTTTACCGCGATGGTTATCGATATTGAAACGCGCAAGCCGATTCTTGCGAACAGGACGGGTGGATTGTCGGGGCCGGCAATAAAACCGATAGCGGTTTACCTGGTGAACAAGGTTTACAACGAGGTGACCAAGAGTTTAGGAATACCGATTCTGGGGATGGGAGGAATCAGGACGGCTTCGGACGCTATCGAATTTATTATCGCGGGGGCATCGGCGGTGGCAGTGGGCACGGCGAGTTTTATTGACCCCGGATGTTCTGTTAAAATCATTGATGGCATAAAAGAATATTGCGTTAGCAATAATATTTCGAATATTAAAGAATTAGTTGGCTCACTTGAAGCAGAACAGAATGCTGCAAATTAGACTTCGTTTTTGATATTGTGAAGGAGGTGAGGATGAGAATGAAACACGTACATACCGGAGTTATGTTTCAGACAATTCTATGCGTATCTTTAGCGCTGAGTACAGCAATGGCAGGCGAGGGAACAAGTGCGGCTGTGCTGAAGGCAGAGTCATTCAAACACTATGTCGATACATTCAACAAAAATGATGAGGATCTATACGTTCAACATGTTCCCAATGAGAAGGCGTGGGAGTTTTTGAAGGCGAATATTCCGCTGTTTGAGTGTCCCGACGAGGATTTCGAGCGGACGTACTACTTTCGGTGGTGGACTTATCGTAAACATATAAAGCTGACGCCGGATGGGTTCGTAATTACCGAGTTTCTGCCGAAGGTTGGATGGTCGGGCAAGCACAATACGATTAACTGCCCTGCCGGGCATCATTTTTATGAGGGCCGCTGGCTGCATAATCGGAAATACCTGGACGATTATGCGGTGTTCTGGTTCCGTAAAGGCGGCAGCGTGCGAAGTTACAGCTTCTGGGCCGCCGATGCAATGTGGGCGAGGTATTTGGTAACAGCGGATAAGCAACACGTTATCGACCTGCTTGCGGACCTGGTCGAGAACTATAAGGCGTGGGAGAAATCGAGGCTTGAGCCGGATGGTCTATTCTGGCAAATCGATGACCGGGACGGTATGGAGGTCTCTATAGGCGGGAGCGGGAAGCGTGCCACAATCAATTCCTATATGTACGGCGATGCCGTGGCTATCGCTAAGATCGCAGAGCTGTCAGGCAGGGATGATATTGCCGCAAAGTACAAGGCCGAAGCAGAAAGAATCAAGCGACTCGTTCTGGATAAACTCTGGGATGGAGAAGCGAGGTTTTTTAAGACACTTCCCCACAAAGCAGAGCAGCTTGTTGATGTGCGCGAACTGCATGGCTATGTGCCCTGGTACTTCAATCTGCCGGATGCGGGCAAAGGTTACGAAGAGGCGTGGAAGCAGTTGATGGACCCGAAGGGATTTTATGCTCCTTTCGGGCCGACAACGGCAGAGCAGCGACATCCCAAATTTTCGGTTTCCTATCAGGGTCATGAGTGCCAGTGGAATGGGCCAAGCTGGCCGTTCGCAACGACTCAAACACTGGTGGGATTAGCTAACCTGCTGAATAACTATAAGCAGGACACAATCAGTAAAAGCGACTACTTTGAAACGCTGAAAATCTATACGAAAAGTCACCAGCTCGAGCGGGAAGACGGACGGATTGTGCCCTGGATTGATGAAAACCTGAATCCTCACACCGGTGACTGGATATCGCGGACGCGATTGAAGAACTGGAGGGACGGCACGTGGGATGCGGGAAAAGGAGGTAAAGAGCGCGGCAAGGATTATAATCATTCCAGTTACTGTGATTTGATAATTTCCGGGCTTGTGGGTCTTAGGCCGCGGGCGGATGATATTATTGAGGTTAATCCGCTTGTTGGTGCTGATACATGGGACTGGTTTTGCCTGGATAACGTGCTGTATCACGGGCGGATTGTCACGATTGTGTGGGACAAGACCAGCAAAAAATATAATAAGGGAAAAGGTCTGCGGGTGTTTGCAAACGGTAAGGAGATTGCACAATCGGAAACAATCGAGCGGGTGACAGGTAAACTACCTTCAGTGAAAGAAAAGGCACAAACAAGTGAAAGCAGTGCCGGCTGGCGCAAGTATGAAAAGAATCCTGTTCTCGGTGGTGAACTCGGCACATGCTTCGACGTGGCGGTATTGGACGATGTAAACACATACCGTATGTATTTTTCGTGGCGACCAAAAGGATCGATTGCTCTGGTCGAAAGCCCCGACGGTATCCATTGGAGCGAACCAAGAATTGTTTTGGGCCCAAAATCAAGTTCCGGGTGGGAAGACAGGGTGAACCGCCCTGCCGTTATTAAGCATAAGAGCAATTATCATATGTGGTATACAGGCCAGATGAGGGATCGCTCGTGGATTGGGTACGCAACAAGCAAGGACGGCGTTATGTGGGAACGGGCCAGCGCCAAGCCGGTATTGTCACCGGAGGAGCAGTGGGAAGGTGCAGCGGTTATGTGTCCCCATGTTCTATGGGACGATAAAACGAAAACATACCTGATGTGGTACTCGGCGGGCGAACAATATGAGCCGAACGCCATCGGGTATGCCACGAGCCCAGACGGTTTGAACTGGAAGAAGCGGCCGGGCAATCCTGTGTTTGCGGCGGATAGGAACAACGAATGGGAGAAACATAAGGTAACGGGATGCCAGGTGATTCGGCAGGATGACTGGTACGTGATGTTCTATATTGGTTTCAGGGATGAACATCATGCTCAAATAGGTTTGGCTCGGTCACGTGATGGTGCGACGGGCTGGCAGCGTCATTCTGGGAATCCTATTATTTGGCCCGGACAAGGGACATGGGATGGAGACTCGTGTTACAAACCGTTTGCTATCTATGAAAAGGAAAGGGACCGCTGGCTGTTGTGGTATAACGGCCGGCTAAAGAACACCGAACAGATAGGTTTAGCTATTCACGAAGGTAAATCTTTGGGCCCCTGAGCAGCCCTGTATGTTATTTTTGAGGAAAAATGATGGGAAATAAGAAGGTTAGAAAAGAGAACGTACTGTTTAAACTCGTTGTTGCGGTGAATGTGCTTGCGGTGTTGCTGCTTGTACCAGTGCTGGCGGCAGCAGAGTTAACACTTGATGAAAAACCTGCTGTTGGAGGTGAATGGGGGTATCGACCTGCTGATGATTCAGTGTCTGCTGTGAATCCGCCGAGTTTTAGCTGGCGGCCACAGAAGGGACTGACGTGGGAGGTTTCGTGCACGGGCACTCAACCTTTTGCTAATATTGGATTTCACTGGAAAGATATCGGATTCAACGTTTATTGTCCGGCACAGACTTTTCCAGCGGGGACATATACATGGAGGTACAGGGGCAAGGACAGTAAAGGGAACTATACAAACTGGAGCCGGGTGCGGACGTTTACTATTGCTAAAGACGCTACCTCTATGCCAATGCCGGTGCGAAAGGAGCTTCTTTCACGGATACCGAAAACGCATCCGCGTCTGTTTGTTCGTCCTGAGAATATGCCGCGGCTGCGGGAGCTGGCACAAAGCCAAATGAAGGCGCAATACGACAGACTTGTGAGGGAGTGCGAGAGAATTCTAAAAAATCCGCCTTCAACTGAAGAGCCACCGAAGTATCCTAAGGATATGGTTAGCGGCAGCGAGGAATGGAGGAAGGTGTGGTGGGGTAACCGGACTTATACGATAAATGCACTGAACGGCGCGGCCACGCTGGCGTTTACTCGGCTTCTGGGCGGGCCGGAGAAATACGGGGCTGAAGCCAAACGAATCCTTCTGGAATGCGCCAAGTGGGAGCCCAAGGGCAGCACAGGTTATCGCTATAACGACGAGGCGGGGATGCCCTACGCTTATTATTTTTCCCGCACATACACGTTTGTCAACGACCTGCTGAGTGAGCAGGAAAAGAAAATCTGCCGGGAGGTGATGAAGGTACGCGGTGACGAGATGTACAACCACCTTTGTCCACGTCACCTATGGCAGCCATATTCAAGCCACTCCAACCGGGCGTGGCACTTCCTCGGCGAGGTCGGTATTGCATTTCTGGTGAGATTGAAAGTGCCGAGGACTGGGTGTGGTTTGCCATGAATGTGTTTTACAATGTCTATCCGGTCTGGAGTGACGACGACGGCGGCTGGCATGAGGGTATCAGCTACGGTCACAGCTATCTTGGCCGATTCACGTGGTGGGCAGACGTGATGCGGGAGGCGACGGGCATCAACGCCTACGATAAGCCGTTCTTCTCCAAGGCCGGCTACTACACGATGTATCTTATGCCGCCCGGCAAAGAAGGTGGAGGTTTTGGTGATGGGGCATGGCGGAGGTCGGCTTCGAGTAATGTACCACTAATGAGCCAGTTCGCGGCTCAGGCAGGCAATGGACACTGGCAATGGTATGTCGAGCAGATGGGCGGGGCAAGGGAGATTGGCGGCTATATCGGATTTATTCGCGGCACGCTGCCGAAGGTGGAAGCAAAGCCACCTGATGACTTACCAAGCTCACGGCTGTTCAAAGGTACTGGGCAAGCCTACCTGAACAGCGACATAACCAACGCCGGCAAGAGCGTGCAAGTGATATTTAAGTCAAGTCCTTTTGGGACACAATCTCACGGCAACGAGGCGAATAATTCGTTTGTGCTCTGGGCATACGGCAAGCAGTTGCTGGTCCGCAGCGGCCACTACGATTCGTATGGAAGCGCACACCACAGCAACTGGGTTTGGAGCACACGTTCGGTGAACAATATCACGGTGAACGGCCGGGGACAAAAGAAGCGCACTGCCCAGGCGCAGGGCAAAATCACAGCCTTTAAAACGACGCCATCGATGGACATCATCGCAGGTGATGCGGGAGCAGCATACGAACCGCCGCTGGAGCGGTTTACACGGGAGATTATCTTTGTCAAGCCTGAAATAGTAATTGTTTACGACCGGTTAGAGGCAAAAGAGTCGTCGACTTTCGAGTACTGGCTGCACGCTATCAACAAAATCGGTGTCGAGAACCAACACGACATCCACGTGCAGAACGACGATGTCGTCTGTGATATTGATTTTCATGCGCCTTCGGGTCTGACTTTCAAGCAAACAAATGAATACGATCCGAATCCGCGGCCTCGTATCAAGATGCGGGAATGGCATTTGACAGCAGAAACAACCGAAAAAAAGAAGCGTATGGAGTTCGTAACAGTCTACCGGCCACATCAAGCCGGGGACATGGTGCCGAGTGAAGCCAACCTGGAGCAGATAAAGGGAGGGTATGCGTTGAAGTTGAGACTCTCTGACGGCGAGTTTGAAGCGCTTCTGCCAACTGATGATTTTGCGAGTCTCAAAGCGTTCGGCCTGGAAAGCAAGGGAGCTATCAAGTGTCTGTTGAAACGAGATGGCAAATCGACTGAAATTCTCGGGCTCGAAGAGTAATCGGAAGTGAAAAAGCCCGGCTTGACGTTTTCATGCTATTGGGTTATGCTTGTACGGACTATGGTAGCAATCCATCATAGATTATCGTCTGTATAAAGCCAATCGAATGCAAGTAAGGAGTAGAGCAGAATGGCAAAGGATATGGAGCAATTGTACGCGGAACGGATGAAGCGGTACGTTACGGCGATGCGGAATGAAAAGCCGGACAGGATTCCGATTCGACCCTTTGTGGCCGAATTCACAGCAAAGTACGCAGGGTATACCTGCCAGCAGGTGACCGAGGATTATGAAATGGCATTTGCCGCAGCGAGGAAGTGCGCAGCCGATTTCGACTGGGACGCTATTGTCCCGAATATGGTATATGTATGGACTGGTTTGACACATGCAATCGGGTTGAAGTACTACGGGGTTCCCGGAATCGATACGTCACCGGACTTTGGCTTTCAGTACAGAGAACCGCCCGAAGAGCAGGCGTTTATGAAGCCGGACGAATACGATGCTCTCATCGAGGACCCGACCGGTTTTCTGTTCAATGTCTGGCTTCCTCGCGTCTCCGCCGACGTTAGTGCGATGGGTGAGCCGACATCCTTTCGGAACAACCTGTCGTTTTTGAAGGGCGGGATGGCAATGCTGAGTTATTTCAACGCGTTTGGAACACAGATACAGCGGATGAGGACCGAGTCGGGGACTGTCTCTGCCATCTCAGGGATTCTAAAGGCGCCATTCGATATCATCGCGGACAAGCTTCGCGGGTACCTTGGTCTTGTCAGTGACGTGCTCGAACGGCCGGACAAGGTGCTCGCGGCCTGCGAGGCGTTGATGCCGCATTTAACGCATGTGGCACTTTCAGGTGCGGACCCGGACAAGAACGTGCCGATTGGCTACTGGATGCACCGTGGATGTGTTCCCTTCTTTTCAATGGAGCATTTCGAGAAGTTTTACTGGCCTACATTTAAGCCGATTGTTGAAGAACTATGGAAACATGGGCACCAGGTCCTGTTCTATGCCGAGGGCAGCTGGGACGCCCATCTGGATTCATTTGCGGAACTGCCCGAGAAGGCGATTGTTTATCATGTCGATATGGGTGACATATTCGAAGTGCACAGGAAGATCGGGCATAAGTTCTGCATCAGCGGCGGTATCCCGAATTACTTACTGTCAATGGGCACGCCGGATGAGGTGCGAGACTGTTGCAAAAAGGTAATCGACGGCGTGGCCGGTGACGGAGGTTATATTATGGATGCTGGCGCTATCGTCCAAAACGATGCCAAGGTTGAAAATGTTAAAGCGATGACTGATTTTACACGTGTATATGGAGTGTATTAATGGCTGAAGCAAAGAAACTAAAGAGAAAACCGGGTGTTTGCGTACCCTGGGAAGAGAAGGTCAAGGAACTAAAGGAAATAAAGACAGACAAAGAGCTTGTGCAGAAGGTGTGGGAAGATATTGACGGACTGGGGTATGTGTATATCTGGCAGTGTCTGCTCTCGTTCTAAGAAGCGAGCGGATGTTTGGAGATTATGCAATGAATGAACGAGCGGTTATCGCGCGTCGGAGTTTTATGAAACGAGTTGCCGGTGTTGCAGCCGGGGCGCTGGCCTTTCCATACATTATTGCTTCGTCGGCGCTGGGTAAAGCCGGGGGCGCTGCTGCGAGTAATCGGATAACGCTGGGATTCATCGGAGTTGGCAGTCACGGAATAGGGATGAATCTGATGACGTTCCTCGGTAACAATGATGCTCAAGCAGTTGCCGTTTGTGATGTCGATGTTAATAATCTCAACAAAGCCCGTGATATAGTCAACCAAAAGTACGGCAACAAAGATTGTGCCACGTACAGGGATTGGCGGGAGGTCATCGCGCGGGATGATATCGATGCGGTGATGGTATCGACGCCGGACCACTGGCATGTGCCGATATCGCTGGCGGCCCTGCGGGCGGGCAAGGACGTCGAGTGCGAGAAGCCGACGCTGACGGTGCGCGAGGGGCGGATCTTAGTCGAGACGGTAGAGCGCTACGGTCGCGTGTTTCAATGGTCCACGGAGGACCGC
>Ga0224495_10002553_pt1 | contig 11823 bp, 5 predicted proteins | sample SF_Jul11_sed_USG_FD_168128 | JGI IMG/M metagenome (GOLD analysis project Ga0224495, IMG submission 168128) | Sediment microbial communities from San Francisco Bay, California, United States - SF_Jul11_sed_USGS_4_1 | ecosystem: Environmental > Aquatic > Marine > Sediment | place: USA: California...
TATTTCCTGAATATTTATCAAGAATAATCTCCTTGAACTGCATGGCTCCCTGAGCGGATACATGGTTATCATCAAGGTAATAAACGGTTCCATTGATAACAGCTTTACATGTTTGACCACACAACAACGCCGCCGGATCAATCACATCCAGATCGCCCAACCTCTTAAGAGCCTCATCAAGGGCTTTATCAGAAACCGCCTCAAAATTCCGGTGCTCCTCAAGAGTAGGTTCCATTGGAAGATTCCTGACCAATCCTTTCCCTATGTGCGTTTTTAGTACCGGCGTAGTTCGAAATACAGTAACGGGAAAATCATCCGTTAATAGTTGCAAAGTTTTAAAAAGCTGTGATTCAAGAGCCCTCTTACTTGAATCAATATTTGCCTCTGAGTAAGGGTCAGTTGTAATGAAGTGAGTGGCTGGGTGCAATTTTCCTTCTATAAGAAATCCATTCGTGTAAACACTCCAGCGTGCAACCATATAAACATGCTTCGGCCTTATTGTTTGAATTGCATTGATAATATCCTCACCAGTATCAAGTGAAGCACAATTTTGAGAATTAGCAAATCCATCTGTTCTCCTTACACCAATTAACGGCGGACATCCGACATGCGAAAACAGGATGATCCTTATATTGTTTTCTTTTGCAGCTTCAAAAAAAACCGGCGCCCATGCATCAGCATGAGAGTCACCCCAAACTACAATTGCATCCTTATCATTTGGCCCATAGCTTTTGCAAATTGAATTGGCAAACGAACTCAAATTAGCAATATATTTGCAATCATCAGTTATATATCGAGCATGAATATCAGCATTCGTTTTAATAGATTCCGTATATTTTTTTAAATTTCCACTTTTATTCACGGCACGGAAAGTCAAACCTTCGTTGTGATAAATGTAATATCCGGCCGTTGAAATAATCAAAATCAGCACAGACAGAATCGTAGGGGCAAAGTTACCTTGTCTTGCTTGGATTGGCTTTTCAACCATTTTATATACCAGCCACGCCATAACAATACTAGCTGCAATAGCACCAATACGAATCCATAAAGCCGGGGCTCCATAATTAACAATGTTTGCAATCGATAAAATCGGCCAGTGCCACAAGTAAAGCGGATAGCTAATCAAGCCGAGCAAAACAAGTGACCGGTGCGAAAGCACCTTACTATTCAGCCAAGTCAGGGGGCCTGCCGCTATCAGCAAAACCGTTCCAACGGTCGGCATTAATGCCCACCAGCCGGGAAACTCACTATCCTTATCCACCAATGCTGCTGCTGAGATAACCAACAACATTCCAAACAACGAACACGCCTCAGAGATAAATCTTTTGCTATTTTGTAAATTTTCCTGCCTGATGCCAAAGTTACTCGATATTGTGAAGAAAATATCTCCTCTAAACAGGCTAGCATATGCAAGCATACTGCCCAACATGAGCTCCCAAAAACGAGCAAGTGGCAAATAAAATGCAGCGACTGGATTGGTACCGATCAATCCAACATTAAGCAAAAACGATATAAGCGAAATGACTCCCAACGCAAGCAATAAGTTTTTTATTCTTTTCCATAGCAACACGAGTAGCAGCGGCCAAACAATATAGAACTGCTCCTCAATTCCAAGTGACCATAAATGAAGCAACGGCTTAAAGTTTGCAGCCGTATCAAAATAGCCAGCCTCTCCCCAAAAAATGAAATTAGATACAAAACCAGCCCCGCTGGCGACATGTTTACCCAACGAACGGTATTCATCCTGAAGCAGGACGAACCAACCAAATATCATGCAAGTTGTCAGCACCACAATCAGGGCAGGGAAAATGCGCTTGATGCGTCGTATGTAGAAATCCCTGTAACTAAAATTTCCCTGCTCCAGTCCTTTGAGAATAATGCTGGAAATCAGATAGCCGGAAATGACAAAAAAAACATCTACGCCGACAAATCCCCCCTGAATTTGCGAAGGAAATGCATGAAACATGACCACCAACAAAACCGCAATGGCTCGAATTCCGTCTATATCAGGCCGGTACGTGGGATGCGGATTTGAAAACGGTAAATCTTTAGCAACCATCGTGACTATGTTTTTGATTATGATAATAAATATTATTATTCTTAATTGGTGGGCTCCAGCACGCAAGATGCCTCAATACAACGTTCCCCCGCTGGCGATTTTGTTCGGCAAAACAATCAACCAGAAAGCCCCTCCGCGCAAAAGGAACTAATAGCATATACCGGGTTAATATTCGGAAATCGTGTTTGCAGGATGTCAGGATATCTTCAATTCAGTCATGGGAGCCGCGCTTGCTGGCGAGACCGGTGCCATCTGCCTATTCGTTCCGGTCGCTTCCCCGGCAGGCATCGGCTTAAAACTTCCCGTTGTTTCTTCAGCGGATTTTTTCTTGGCCTCCTCCATATCATGCTGGCCATCAAAAGACAGTCCGGATGTCTGGCTGCCCGCTTCGCCACCCATTTCTTCTTTTCTGAATCGAGGGCTTTCCAACTTTAATCTCAGCATCAAATCGCCTTTTGAATCCGCATTTACCTGAAGCTCCTGGACTGAAATATCACCCGCTTCGTACAATTCGAATAGACATTGATCGAACGTCTTCATTCCAGACTCTGAAGACTTTTTCATGATTTCTTTCAGCCCGCCCACCTGCCCCTTGGCAATGGCATCCCTCGATAATGCCGTACTCAACAATATCTCGATCGCAGCAGCGCGTCCTCCTGCAATCTTGCGTACTAACCGCTGTGAAATGATGGCGCGCATGTTCAACGACAAATCGTTCAACACTTGCTCGCGCTTCTCGATGGGAAAGAAGTTCACAATACGGTCAATCGCCTGGTTGGCACTGTTTGCATGTAGTGTTGCCATGCAAAGATGGCCGGTTTCGGCAAAATTCAGCGCATATTCCATGGTCTCGTGATCGCGTATCTCACCGATCAGAATGACATCAGGCGCTTGACGCAATGTATCCTTTAGTGCGTCGAACCACCCCACCGTGTCGATACCAACTTCGCGGTGTGTGATGATGCAGTTAATATGTTCATGCACATACTCGACAGGATCTTCGATGCTGATAATGTGGCCATGTGTTTCGCGATTGCGCACACCCAGCATAGCAGCCAGTGTAGTCGATTTACCCGACCCGGTACCTCCGACCAGCAAGACCAGTCCGCGTTTCTCCATGACGACAGTCTTCAGGATAGGTGGCAATTTCATCTTGTCGAAATCTGGTATTTCTGTCGTGATTACCCGCATTACCAATCCTGTACGCTGCTGTTGCGTGAATATGTTGATTCGAAAACGGCCTATACCTTCCGGTGCGATAGCAAAGTTGCAGCCCTTGGTTTCATTGTAATGATGCCACTGCTTGTCAGATGAAATGGAATGTGCCATTTTTCGGGTCTGCTCACCGGTAAGTGGCGTCTCGTTCAATTTCACAAGCTTTCCATTCAACTTGACGGCAGGTGGATAACCCGCCGTGATAAACAGATCGGATCCCTTCATGTCAAGCATCGCCTTCAGCATCCTGTGCAAAATTGTCTGATACTGCAATCTTTCCTGCTGTTCCATCGATCAACCTCTTTCATCCAAATTATTGAGTTGCAACATCTGCTGCTGTCACCCCCCGATCTAGCCACAAGCACCAGTGGAATCCTTACTCGTCCAGTGTGTGCCCAATTTAAAACCGGAGACCTTGGCAACATGCGATTTTCTGTCCTGCATTGAATTATATCAGCCAGTATGGGTGGCCACCCTATTACGACCTCCTTCCTTTGCCTGGTACATGGCCAGATCAGCCATTCGTAATGCTGCCTCCAAAGGACGCTCACCATTGCCGATCTCCACCAGGCCGATGGAAACCGTGATTCTGATTTTTTGATTGCCTAAATCGACATTCAGAGCCGCAGTGGCCTCCCGTATACGTTCAGCCAAAACCAGCGCCTGTTGAATCGGTGTCTCGGGCAACATCAAAACAAACTCCTCACCACCCAATCGTCCCAATATGTCAGATTCACGAATTTCCTGTCGGCATACATCTGTAAAAGCGATCAAGGCCAAGTCTCCCGCATGATGGCCGTATTGATCGTTTATTCTCTTGAAATAATCCAGGTCCGCCACCAACAGCGACGCCCTGCGCTGATAGCGCCGCATCACCTTGATTGCATCTTCAGACTGATCAATAAAGTAACGCCGCGTATACACCCCTGTCAGGCTGTCAACCCTGGAATGGAAAAGCAACTCCTCTTCCATACGCTTTCGCTCGCTGATGTTACGTGCAATTCCCTCAATATAATTCTGCTTGCCGCTCGAGCCAGTCGAAATGTAAGCAGTAGTCGAAACCCAGATAGTCGATCCATCTTTATGTTTCAGTGCCGACTCTACCTGGGTAGCTTTGCCTCCACCATCAGTTATGGCCTGCACCACCCTCCGCCTGTCCTCTGGAGTGCAGTAATAGGAAGCCATAGCAGTACCCAGCATCTCCTCGGGTCGATAACCAAGAAAGTCGAAGCAGGACGGTGATATCCTGGTGATGATCCCTTGCATATCCGTGCGATAAAAAACATCAGGCAAGCGTTCAAAGATTCCTTTCAATTCATCTTTTGAAGCCTCCAGTTCGGCTAGTGCTTTTTTATGTTGTGTTATGTCCCGCACACTGCCGACAGCAACTGTTATGCCATCCTGATTCTTGCTCAGGCCAACATTGAGAGAGCAACAAATCACTGTCCCGCGCGAGGTAGCAACGCGAATGTCATATTGCTCGGGGACTTTCTCCCCTGCCAGCCTGGCATTGTGTCTGGCTGACACCATTGTTCGGTCTTCGGCGACAACCAGTTCGACAAAAGTACGTCCTATCAAATCGTTGACCGGATAACCAAGCATTTCGGCAAGACATTTATTGACGAAGACCAGTTTCCCGTTCTCAATGACAAATATTCCATCTTGCAAACGATCAATTAAGACACGACAACCGCGATCAGACAGCCACGAAAAATTTTCCAAAAATACGCCCCATCTTGAAATGCATTGAATTCAACATTCTTGCGGCAATCTCTTTCGTCGATACCGCATACGCAACATAATCCTGCAAGATTATACCTCTGCCTCGATTCTCCTATTGTCCAAAAACCAACCTATCTCGTTGCAAAATGCAGAATATTTATTTCCGCCAAATCATGCATGATTTCGGAAAATAGAGGCCGCTCGCTAACGTCGAGTTGATCGCAACGCTGCTGCAAAACCCGAAGCCTCTCCAAAACACTGGCCGCATCTGGAGCGACAACACAACGCTCCAACAACTCCTCCAATAAACAGCCAAAGGCGCGCACCTCAATGCGCTGAAGTGCCAAAAGTTGACGCCCATCTTTTCTGTCAATAAATGAAGCCGCTCCAAAATCCCCGAGCAGACATTCGCCCTGCTCGTTGCACAAAATATTATGCGCGTACAAATCGCCATGCATGATACCGCGCTCATGCAAATGCGTTGCTGCAGCGGCAACGCCCTGCGCCAGAGATAAAGTTACACCTATGGAAGACCGCGCTTTATCCGGATAAACATCGCGAGTACAAGAATCCAGGCTGGGTGGATTAGCAAGATTTCTGAAACTCGAGTCTATCAGCGATAACACAAGCCCTGGAGTATTGTCCGGATGCCCGCTTATTTTGCCCGCAACCGCAACCAGATTCGGATGCTCTCCAGCCGCGATACAAGCAGCCTTTTCGCTACGTGGCAATCCGTCGCTAGTAACAGAGCCTTTAAAAAGTTTTACCGCTACAGGTATAGCCTTATCAGAAGAGTTTTGCCACACAGCCTGATGTATAACTCCCGACGCGCCTTCACCAAGCTTGCGTTGCATCTCGATGCGGCACCAATCAATATCGACAAGGGATTGTTTCTTCATTGCGGCGAACTCAGCCACGTCTGAAAACGGATTGCCCGAAAATGCCAGCCAAGCCAAACGCGGCAGAAAATACACCCATTCAGGAAGCCCATCAAAACAATTGGCAGAAATACGCAACAATTCAAGTCTTTGAAGTCCAGCCAACTCATCAGGCAAGTATTTCAGCCGGTTACCTGCCAACATAAGTTTCTGTAAGCGAGTGCACTGCCCGAGCTCCGATGGCAACTCCCCCAATTGGTTATCGGTGAGAATGAGCCATCGTAGCTGCTTTGGCAATGATGAAGCAGGCAGGTGACCTATCCGGTTATCCTTAAACCCGATCATTTCCAGTTGCGGACACTCGCCCAATACTTCAGGAACATGCGTGAACTGGTTACCTGAACAGAAAATTACCTTCAGCTTGTGCAATCGAGCCAAAGCATTTGGCAACGATGACAAAGCGTTCCCAGAAAGGTTGAGTATTTCCAGCGTATCGGCAAGATCGTAAATCTCTTCAGGAAACTGCTCCAAACCACATGACAAGTCCAAGCGCTTACACCCTGACAGCTTTCCAGCACGTAATAACGATAGCATATCCATTACCGATCAAATCCCGTAAATTCAGCAACTATTAAGCGATAGTGATTTTAAACTGCTTTCCAAAGATGTTAATAAACCGCCATAATCTTGACGGCACTCTCTTTCCCCATCACACTCTATCGCCATGAGAGAAATATTTCTTGCCGACCTCAAAAATATCCAATACGGCATCTGGAAGGATGAAATTGTATCCGTCAGGGAGCTTGATGCCCTGCATCGGATTCCCATGATTCCAGCCTGCATCGCCGGGATTCTGATTGAAAATGGCCAAACAGTGACTCTGGCAAATCTGCCTGTTTGCATCGGTTACGACTCAAGCCAAAAAATTACACACGGCTGCATTCTCCTCAAAGAATACGAAAATAAAACTATCGGTTTCGTGGTTAGCGGCGAGTTACGCACACTGCCCATTTCACCAGAACTGGTTTTCCCACTACCTGACTATCTCAGAACCCCAATATTCGACTCATGCGCAGTTCATAACGGCATCCCCATACCATTGATCAATATAAATGAGTTGCATACCAAAGCACTCAATTCTGGAAATGAACTTTCTGATGACACCTTGTGGATTTCTGCTGTCCAGCCGCAGGAAATTTTTGCTACGGGACAAATCAAATTACTTACCCTTAATGGAGAGCGATTCGCCGTATCCGCTGATTCTGTCGAGGATGTAACTACCACACCCGGCACTATTACCCCATTGCCTAATACCCCACGATACGTAAAGGGAGTAGCCTTCTGGAACGGACGTTTGCTAACCATCATTGATTTGTCGCAGCGTCTGAAACTTCAAAGCGTATTGGCAGGTTCCACAATGCTGGTTGCCAAAATAGGCGGTGACAAATTCGGCTTCCTTTACGAAAGCGATGGTGGAAACTTGCCAACCAGGACTATTTCAATCAAACCAGCTCCCCCTATCATCCACACCCCATGGTTAAAGCACGTGGTATCGCACACTGGCGAGCTCGTTCCACTTATTGATCTTGGCATGGTGTTGCCTCCGGCTTCGGGTACCCGCAATGAGCTATCAGCCGATCGGCGCTACACAATCAATTCAAAATTTCCCGATCATTTTTTCAAGCACACTGTCGACGTAACGGTATTCACGATTCTGGGCGAATATTACGCGCTCCCCAAAATGGAACTTGAAGATATTATTCCCATAATATCCTGCCGTGCCATTCCCGATGCCCCCCCCATTGTGATCGGCATTGCCGAACACAATGGGGAGATTCTTCCCGTGCTGGATCTTGCCATGATGTTCGGCAGACGCTCGATCACAACCCCCAGTTGGCGCATGCTGCTGGTAAGCAACGGCGATTTCCGTGCATTGGTGGTAACCGAGTTCGTTTCCGGCGAAAAACAGCTACCTATCGAAATACATCGGCCAATACCAATTCACCTCCCCCACAACCTTGTGTACGGATGCTATCCGGATGGGACAGCCGCAAGAGTCATCCTGAACATTGAAGCCATCGTGGTACATTTTGACAAATCATTGATACAGTCATTTATGCCTGCGCTCTCAAGTGGGATGAAAACATCACCCACAGGCGAGTTGTATACGTTTCCCAATGAGTTCATCGGCGACACTTTGCCCCCTGCAGAGACTTTTGACCCGGAACCTGCAATCAATTCTCCATCCCCCCCAGCTTCCGACACTTCCCCCAAAGACAAGCTTGAGGAACATGCCACGCTTTTCCTGCCTGGCAAGGATCCATTGCCAGATAAAACGTCGGATCAGGAATACACAAAGTCCGTTGCATTCACATCGAACAATGCGGCTCCTATTAATTCGAGCGTTTCCTCGGCGAAACAAGTGTCAGAACCAAACATTATTATTCGCGTTTCCTCCAACGAGCAATCTTCCGAAAAAATTCGCCCAATTGTCGAACCCGAAATAACCCCCGACAAAATCGGACATCCGGACAAGTTTGCAATAGTACCGTCAGCGGAACTATCCGAGGACTACCGGGAAACCAGGGATACATCAGCGCACAACATTCCAAGTGTAAAACTGGAACATCAAGCTTTGCCACCGAGCAGCGATAATTCTGCACAGCTAACATCTCATTCTACGCAGAGACCGGCGGGCATGGAACCATCATCAAATGAAGTCCCCAAGCGGGAACCAATACAATCATCTGCATCATCATCGAATAAATTTTCGGTGTCAGGCGCAACCCATACCCCTGCAACAAAACCCTTGGATCTGGCAATTTCTGGCAACAAAATCGCTAACAGAGAATCTTCCGACAAAGAAAAGAAAACACTCGAACTGCCAGCCAAACATACAGAAATTGGATCGTCAAAGAATTTAGCTACTGTGATGGCAGAGACATCTCCGCTCGAGCACGATACTGTTCAAGCTTCTGAACGAAGCAGAGTATCGGCAAAATCGGCCAATACCGGGAACATCCGCCAAAACCAGCATATCGAAAACCAAATTATCAAACCCGCACAGGATGAGCATGTCACCGGAAAACGGCACCACAAATTAGCCTATGGTGCAATCGCTACAATACTGATTGGAAGCCTTTTTTATTTTATGATCATTGCCGACAAACCAGGCACGGAAATATCCGCCCAGGAAAGGGCACCGGAAAAAATGACTGCCAACATCGCCAAGTCCATACCAGGCAAGCTTGAGCCTGAATCATCCGGATCGAAAGCTAGGTTGCCAAATAAATCCATTGGCGCCCCAGTTAACCCAGAGACATCGCTACGAACGACTTCCGTACCAGCCAGGGTTACATCTTTAGCTCATGACAAATCTGCACCCGCTGCCGTAGCTATTGTTGCACCACTTGAATTTGACGTACCTGCGAGCATACCTATCAACACGGATATTTACATCGTGGTAAGAGGCGACACGCTCTGGAATATTTCCGCTCGTTTCACGGGAAATCCTTTCAACTACCCGCGCATCGCCGGTAAGAACGAAATTGCCAATCCCGATCTCATCTTTCCGGGGCAACGTATCAGCTTGATCAGGAAGTAGCCTCAGGCATTCATAAAATCGTGCCGGTGCACCATCCAGCGTTGCAGGTGCGCCTGTGCCGATTCGGGGTAGTCGCGCAGCAGTTCGTCGGCAATCTGCCGCGCGAGATCGAGCAGATCCTCGTCCTCGCTGATGTCAGCGAAACGCAGCATCGCCACACCGCTCTGGCGCGCGCCGAGTAGCTCGCCCGGTCCCCGCATGTGCAGGTCGTGTTGTGCGATTGCGAAACCGTCGATGTTCTCGTAGATCACCCTGAGCCGCTCGCGTGCCAGATCCGACAATGGCTGCGCATACAACAGCACGCACACACTCTCTGCCGCGCCGCGCCCGACCCGCCCGCGTAATTGATGCAGCTGTGCCAGCCCCATGCGCTCAGCATGGTCGATCACCATCAGGCTGGCGTTAGGTACATCGACACCGACCTCGATCACCGTGGTCGCCACCAGCAACTGCATCTCGCCTGCCTTGAAGGCCGCCATCTTCGCTGCCTTGTCTGCAGGCGGCAACTTGCCGTGCACCAGCCCGATACGCAGGTCGGGGAATATCTCGCTGAGAGACTGATAAGTTTCCAGCGCAGTCTGCAACTGCAATGTTTCCGACTCGTCGATCAGCGGGCACACCCAGTAGGCCTGCCGTCCTTCCACACAGGCGGTACGCACGCGCTCGAACACCTCGTCGCGTCGTGCATCACTGACCAGCTTGGTCACCACCGGCGTGCGTCCCGGTGGCAACTCATCTATCACCGACACATCGAGGTCAGCGTAGTAGCTCATTGCCAAAGTGCGCGGGATGGGGGTCGCGCTCATCATGAGTTGATGTGGCTCCATAGCCCGTGATTCCGATTTGCCCTTGTTGCGCAAAGCCAGCCGCTGCTCGACACCGAATTTGTGCTGCTCATCAACAATCGCCAGTCCCAGGTTCTTGAACTCAACGCCCTGCTGGAACAGCGCATGGGTGCCGATGGCGAGTTGTATCTCGCCACTGGCGATACGTTCGGCTGCTATGGTCTTGTCCTTCTTCTTCAAGCTGCCCGACAACCACTCGACGGTCACGCCCAGCGGCGTCAGCCATTCGTGCAGTTTCAGGTAATGCTGTTCAGCCAAGATCTCGGTCGGCGCCATAATCGCAGCCTGGCAGCCGTTCTCGATCGCCTGCAATGCGGCCAGTGCGGCGACGATGGTCTTGCCGCTGCCGACATCCCCGAGCAGCAAACGCTGCATCGGGTGCGGCTGAGCGAGGTCATTGCTGATCTCGGCCAAGGTGCGCTGCTGCGCACTTGTCAGCGCGAAGGGTAGATTTTTTATCGGTCGCGAAGTCAGCTTTCCGTGCGCCTTCAAGCTTGGCGCACTGCGCTTGCTGCGCTCGCGGTGATGCACGCGCATCGACAGTTGCTGCGCCAGCAGTTCGTCGAACTTGATGCGCTGCCAGGCAGGATGGCTGCGCTGCTCCAGTGAGTCCGCAAGAATGTCCGGCGGCGGGTTATGCAACAATCTCAAGCTACCCTCGAATTCAGCCAACTTCAGTCTTTTCCGCAACGCTTCAGGCAGCGTGTCGAGCAAGGACAACTTCTCCAGCGCATTGGTGATCAGCTTGCGCAGCGTGGCCTGCCCCAACCCTGCCGTGGTCGGGTACACAGGCGTCAGGCTGGTATTCAGTGGTGTATCGTCCTCCACCGTGCGGCACTTCGGGTGCACCATCTCCAGCCCGAAATAACCCATGCGCACCTCGCCGATGGCGCGTATCTGCTTGCCTTCGGCCAGCTGCTTCTGCTGGCTGGGGTAGAAATTCAGGAAGCGCAGGATCAGCTCGCCATCGCCATCGCGCAGGCGGCACACCAGCGTGCGGCGCGGCCGGTACATCACCTCACAATGAGAGATGATGCCCTGCACCTGCGCCGTCTCGCCCGGCTGCACACTGACGATGGACGAAAGCTGCGTCTCGTCCTCATAGCGCAACGGCAAGTGCAGCAGCAGGTCGGCACGGTGATGGATGCCCAGCTTCGCGAGCTTGGCCAGCGTGGCGGGCGGGATTTTGGCGGGAGCGGTCATGAGCCGCGCTATGATACCAGCCGGTCTGGTAAAGTCGGTATGCCAAGCGGCTGGATCGCTGCCTCAATTACAAAAACCAAACCGTCGCGGTAGCCCGACAGTTAGCCACCATACTTTTGGCGAAGCAAAAGAAAATGCCCAAAAGAGGGTGACCACCGACGATTTTGCCGCATCATTCCGGTACGCCCTGCCACAGCATGTCGTAGCCCAGCTCCTTGCTGTCAGAACTCAACTGTCCCAGTGCCTCGAATTTTTCCTTGAACGCTTTGTCGGCGTGCGACCTTTCGTGCTCTTCGA
>Ga0224495_10002554_pt1 | contig 11817 bp, 11 predicted proteins | sample SF_Jul11_sed_USG_FD_168128 | JGI IMG/M metagenome (GOLD analysis project Ga0224495, IMG submission 168128) | Sediment microbial communities from San Francisco Bay, California, United States - SF_Jul11_sed_USGS_4_1 | ecosystem: Environmental > Aquatic > Marine > Sediment | place: USA: California...
CTCGGCCGCCCCACCGTCCTGGGAACCTCCCGGAAACGCTTCATCGGGACGGTGCTGGACCTGCCGGAACCGCAGGACCGCGCCGCAGGAACAGCCGCGACCGTTGCCCTGGGCGTTGCAAAAGGCGCCCAGGTCCTGCGGGTCCACGACGTTGCGCAGATGGCCCAGGTGGCGCGCATGACCGATGCGATCGTGAGGAGCGGCAATCTACAGACAGGTAACGGATGAGCGCGATAGTGCTTTACTCGTGATCGGACTATATCCGGCCATCGGGTTGCCGATAGCTCGCTGCCGGGTTCAAACACCATGTTCAACTACTTTATTGAGACAAAGAACGCCCTTCAGCACTACCGCTGGTTCCAGGACACCGTCGATATTGCGCTGGTGTACTACATCATTTACCGGCTGCTGCTGATCATCAAAGGGACCCGCGCGTTCAAGATGCTCGTGGGCATCGGCCTGATCGTCATTACCCTGGTCGCGTCGCGGACGCTTGAGTTCTACACCCTGGACTGGATCATCTACAGCTTCTGGTCGCAGATCGTCATCGCCGTGGTCATCATCTTCCAGCCCGAGATCCGCCGCGCGCTTGCGCAGATGGGCGAACGCCGGTTCTTCAAGACCCTCTCGCCCGTGGAAAGCTCGAAATTCATCGAGGAGATCGTGAAAGCCTCGGTCTCCATGGCGAACAAGCGCATCGGCGCGCTCATCGTCCTGGAGCGGGAGACGGACCTCACGACGATCGTGGAAATGGGCACGAACCTGGACGCCAAGGTATCGAAGGAGCTGCTGACAAGCATATTCCTCCCCTATTCGCCCATCCACGACGGGGCAACGATCATCCGGGGCGGACGGCTGGTCGCCGCTGGATGTTTCCTGCCCCTCACCCTGTCGTCGAACATCTCCAAGGCGCTCGGCACGCGCCACCGCGCTGCCGTGGGCCTCACCGAGGAGACCGATGCCGTGGTGGTCGTGGTGTCCGAAGAGACCGGAGAGATCTCGATCGTCATGGACGGTAAGATCGAGGCCGGCATCGACGCGCCGAGGCTCAGGAAACACATCTCCGACCTCTTTGTCCGCGAGATATCGGAGCGAAAGGCATGAAATCGATGGACTTCCGCAGACTGTTCCTCGAAAACTGGCAGACCAAGCTGATCTCGCTGGTCCTGTCGGTGACGCTCTGGTTCTATGTGACATCAAAAGGCAAGACCGAGATCTCCTTTACCGTGCCGCTGGAGCTCAGGAACATCCCCCAGGGGCTGGCCGTGGTGGGAGATGTTCCGGCAACGCTCGAAGTGAGGGTACAGGGACAGGAGCGGCTCCTTCGTGACGGGAACGTCGGCCGCAAGATCGCCGGCACCCTGGACCTCTCCCAGGCTCGCGAGGGAGAGAACACCCTCCGTCTCTCTCCGGACGACATCCGGAGGCCTTCAGGGATGTCCGTCACCCATCTTGCGCCCTATGACATCCGCGTTTCCCTTGAGCGGCTCATCAAGCGCTCCGTGCGGCTCCGGCCGGTGTTCACCGGAGAACCGGCGGGAAACCTTCGCGTCGTGAGCTTTTCCGTGACCCCGCCGAGAATAACCGTGGAAGGGCCGGTCCGCGCCATGAAAGGGCTCACCGCGCTCCCGACCCTGCCGATCGACGTCTCCGGACTATCGGGCCGGACAACAGTGAAGCCGCGCATTGACTATCAGGGTCGCCCGGTCAAGATCCTTGACCAGGACATTTCTGTCACCCTTGTCGTTCAAAAGGAGCGTCCATGAGAAAACTGTTCGGAACCGACGGCATACGAGGCGTCGCGAATCAGGATCCCATGACCTCGGAAATGGCCCTGCGCATCGGACGGGCGGCCGCGCACATCTTCCGGGATTCGGTCCGGCGCCACCGTGTCGTGATCGGCAAGGATACCCGTCTTTCCGGGTATATGATCGAGAGCGCTCTGACCGCGGGGCTGTGCTCCATGGGCATGGACGTCCTGCTCGTGGGTCCGGTTCCCACGCCGGGCATCGCCTTCCTGACGCGCAGTCTCCGCGCGGACGCGGGCGTGGTCATTTCCGCTTCCCATAATCCCTACGAGGACAACGGGATCAAGTTCTTCGGCCGCGACGGATTCAAGCTTCCCGACACCCTGGAATCCAGGATGGAAGGGCTCATCTTTTCCGGAGAGATCGACGCGATCCGGCCGACGGCCTCCGAGATCGGCAGGGCAGTGCGCATCGACGACGCTCTCGGCAGGTACAATGAGTTCGTCAAGTCCTCGATCCCCCGGGGCATGGACCTTACCGGCCTGCGGGTCGTGGTGGACTCGGCGAACGGGGCCGCCTACAAGATCGGCCCCAGCATCCTTTCCGAACTGGGCGCTGATGTCATTTCCCTCTACGACCATCCCAACGGCATGAACATCAACCAGGGATGCGGATCGCTCCATCCCGAGATGATCTCCCGCGCGGTCATCGCGAACCGCGCCCACATCGGGATCGCCTATGACGGCGACGCCGACCGCATCATTCTCTGCGACGAGAACGGCAGCGTCGTGAACGGCGACGCGGTCATGGCGCTCTGCGCGATCCATCTCATCAAACAGGGCAGGCTTCGCCATAACACCGTGGTCTCCACGGTCATGAGCAACATCGGACTGGAACTGTCCCTGAAGGAAGCCGGAGGCAGGCTCATTCGCGCCGCGGTGGGCGACCGGTATGTCATGGAAAAGATGCTCGAAGGCGGATACAATTTCGGCGGCGAGCAATCCGGCCACATCATCTTCCTCGATCACAACACCACGGGCGACGGACTGATCACGGCGCTCCAGATCCTCACCATCCTGAAGCAGGAGAACGCGCCGCTCTCCCTCCTCGCCTCCCGCATGCGCAGTTTTCCCCAGGTCCTGGTCAATGTGCGGGTACGGGAGAAACAGGACCTGGCCGTCATACCGGAGCTTGCGCTCCGCATCAAAGAGATCGAAAAAACGCTGAACGGCACCGGTCGTCTGCTGATCCGGTATTCGGGCACGGAACCCAAACTGCGGATCATGCTCGAGGGAGAGCAGGAAGACGAGATCCGGGGCTATGCGAACGAGCTTGCCGGTCTGGTCAAGCAGCATCTGGGATAGGGTTGCTTTTTCCCGCCTCTGTGCTACACTCTACATAATCGGAAAATTGGCAGCCTGAACAAGTTCGGTTCGTCAGCACCGGCAATCGGGCAGTGTTTTTTAGGAGGCGGTAAGAATGGAAAGCAGTCATCGTGTCATTCTCCGGTTCGTGGACGGCAAGATGCTCAAAGGACTGGTCAAGGAGCTGAAATTGACCGAAGATTACCTGTTCCTTGAGGATGAGTCAGACCACCAGCTCAAGGTCCGGCTGAAAGAGCTGAAGGCGATCTTCTTTGTAAAGACCTTTGAAGGCAACCGCACGCACCAGGAAAAGAAGACCTTCGCCAACACGCCGCCGGCCTCGAAGCGCGTCTTCGTCAAGTTCAAGGACGGCGAGACCATGATGGGGTTCGTGGAGGGAGAGATCCCGTGGCAGCGGGGGTTCTTCCTGGAATCCATGAAGGAAAAAGGCTTTTATCTCATCCCGGTTGACGAGGACAGCAACAACATCAAGATCCTGATCATCACCTCTGCGGTCAAGGATGTGGCAATGATCGGATCGTAGCAGACCTGCCGCAGAGCCATGCCCTCCTCTCCCTCATGCCGACACCGCTCATGCTCACGGCCCTGGCCTTTCTGGCGGGGATAGTCCTTGCCAGCGCCTTCCTGTATTTTCCCTGGACCGCACTGACCATACTGTTCCTCGCATCGTCTGCTGCCGCATGGTCCTTTCGTCAGGACCGCCTAGCACTCCGGACCATTTCGCTCCTATCGGCAACAGTCCTTTGCGCCGCAGGCCTGACGGTCCATGCGGTGACCTATCTTCCCGAAGACCACTACACCAGGACGATCGCCCTGGACGGAACGCTGCGCCGTACAACAGGGACCGTCGTCTCGCCACTGGAGCGTGAACGCGGCAGGACCGCCTTTCTGCTCGCGGTCAGCAGCATCGACGGCCGAAGCACAACAGGAACGGTCAGAGTGGTGCTGAAAGAGGAACAGCCATCGATCGGTTACGGGGACCGTGCCGAGATCGAGGGAAAGTTCTATCCGGTCCGCGGATACCGCAATCCCGGCGGTTTCGACTATCCGGCGTACCTGGGCCGTCAGGGCGTCTTTGCAGTCCTGAGCGTCAGGACAGGATCTACGCCCCTGGTGAACGAACAGGGCAGCGGTCTGTTCAGGACCATGCAGGACTGGCGCGAGCGCATACGGCAGGCACTTCTCCGTTCAACATCAGGCCAGGGATCAGCAGTGCTCCAGGCCATGATCCTGGGAGAGGAAGGCGGCCTCACGAATGACCTGCGGGACATCTTTCTCTCAGCCGGAGCAACGCATATCCTTTCCATCTCAGGATCCCATCTCGGCCTTGTGGCCGTCTTCTGCTTCTGGCTGGCCAAAGGCCTTTTCTTCCTGCTTCCGGAACGGTTCTATCACCGCCTGACGATCGTTGTTGATCCGCGGAAGGCAGCCGCCCTGCTTGCCGTTGTCCCGATCGTCTTTTATGCGCTCCTGGCCGGCGGCCAGCAGGCCACGATCCGCTCCCTGATCATGCTCATCGCGGGGTTCACCGCCCTCCTGCTCGACCGGGAGCACGCCATGTTCCAGGCCCTGGCCATCGCAGGACTGATCATCCTGGTGCCGGACCCGCAGGCGGCATTTGATATTTCCTTTCAGCTTTCGTTCCTGTCCGTTGCGGCGATCCTGTTTGTCGTGAATACCGCAAGCGCTGTTGCGCCCGCCGCAGTTACCTGGCGGGAACGGGTCAAACGAGACGCTTTCCTTATGCTCGCGGTCTCACTCGCGGCCACGATCGCCACAGCTCCGCTGGTCGCCTATTATTTCAACCGCCTTTCCCTCTGGGGCATCCTGTCGAACATGATCATCGTTCCCTTTGCCGGTTTTCTGGTCGTTCCGCTCGGGCTGCTTTCAGGCGTCCTGTCCCTTGTCCTGGGTTCGCTGCCCTTCCCTGGCCTGAACCAATGGGCCGGTGATGCCTTTGTCGCCCTGACCTCGTTCTTTGCCGGTCTTCCCGGAGCAACTGCAGCCTACCCCGCTCCAGGCGCGGTCTTTGCCGTTGCCTACACCGGCTTGATCCTTTCCGCTGCGTGGTTCATACGCCGCCGCTTGCTGTCAGCTGCGCGGCCATTCGAGCATCCCGCAGGACCGTCAGTAAAGGCCCGCGTCGTCGCTCTGGCGTCCTTCAGCCTGCTGGTGCTGTCCCTGGTCCTTCCACTGCTCCGGAACAACGGGGACCGGCTTGTGTTCCTTGATGTCGGTCAGGGCGATTGCTGTCTTCTGGAAACCTCCGAGGGGAAACGCATCCTGATCGACGGAGGAGGCGCCGTGGACAATCGTTTCGATGTTGGCCAAAAGGTGGTCGCGCCCTTTCTCGGGAACAGGAACATCGGAACGATCGATCTGGCAGTGCTCTCCCATCCCCATCCGGATCACATGAACGGCCTTGCTTCGCTTTTGCGGACCGTAGCGGTCAGGGAGGTCTGGACCTCGGGCCAGGACCTGGCCGTAGAGGGATATGAAGACCTTCGAAAGACCGCGGAGGAGCGCGGCACGATACTCCGCGCTGTGGATGCGGGCCACACACGTTCCTGGGGAAGGACCGCGATCGAGGTGCTCCATCCCGGCCGCGGCTTTGATCGCGCGGGACGCCGCGCCTATGAGGCCGAGAACAACCGCTCCCTGGTCATCAGGGTATCGATCAACAACAGGCGGCTTCTCTTCCCCGGAGACATTCACAAGGAGGCGGAGCGCTTTCTGGCCCGGACAAACCCCGATCTCCGGAGCGACCTGCTCAAGATACCGCATCATGGCAGCAAGAGCTCAAGCACCGATGGGTTCATCGCGGCTGTACGGCCATCGATCGCGGTCATGTCCGTGGGAGCGGGCAATCCCTACCGTCAGCCTTCGAACGAGGTGGTCGACCGGTATCTCGGATCAGGCATCAGGCTGTACCGGACCGACCAAGACGGCGCTGTTCTGGTCTCGCTGGACAAAGGAGGACTCTCGGTCATTCCCTGGGACGCGCTCATTCTCAGAAGAATACGGCCGGGGGAGCCTGGTTCATGGTTTCACGGGGAACTGGAGAACTGGAAGCGCTTATGGATCAGGAGAGAGGCGACTTGATCGGATAGACCCTGAGGAAGTTCAGGAACTCCTTGGCGGTATGGGTGCTGTAGTTCCGTTTGGGGGAAATGATGCTGAAGTTGCGCTGGAACTTGAGATCCTTGAAGGTCGTCGCCTTCAGCAATCCCTGCTTGAGCGTTTTACGAGCGGCCCAGCCCGAGACAATGGAAACGCCGATGCCTTCTTCCACCGCGCCCTTGATCGCTTCAGTGCTGCCCATGACCAGGGCGATCTTGAGCTGGTCGATCTTGATGCCGTGGTCCTCGAGGTGCTTGAGGATGACCTGGCGCGTGCCCGAGCCCTCTTCGCGAAGAATGAGCGGTTCCTTGGTCATTTCAATGGCCGGGATGTTCCTGCGCTCGGCCCAAGGATGTGCCGGCGACATGATCAGCACCAGCTCATCAGCGATGAGCGTTTCCACGGAAAAGCGCTGCTTGCTCACGTCGCCTTCCACCAGCGCGATATCGATCTCGCCGGCGTTCAGCTTTTCGGTGATGGTCTTGGTGTTGGAAACGACCAGGGAAATGTGGACCTGCGGCACTTTTTTCTTGAACGCGGAAATGATCGAGGGCAGAAGGTAATTGCCGATGGTGGAACTGGCGCCCACGGAAAGGGACCCCTTGATCGCGCCGGTGATCTCGCTGATGTTCCGCTGCGCCTCGGCGTAGAGCGCAAGGATCTCCTTGGCCCGTTTGTACAGGATCTCGCCGGCCGGGGTCAGGTTGATCGTGTTGCCCGAACGGTCGAAGAGACGGGTCTCATAGAGCTCTTCCATGGCCTGGATCTGGAGGCTCACCGCCGGCTGGGTCAGGTGGATGAGCTCGGAGGCCTTGGAAAAGCTCTTGGTCTCGGCAACAGCGCAGAAGACTCTCAGTTTATGATCTTCCATACCGGAGCGACGACTCCCCTCGACCAGCGCATTTTTACTGCGGACTACTAGTTATAAAGCAACCAGTATTTTTTGTCAAGCGGATAAACCTGATACAGGCTCGAGAACTCGCTGCCTGCAGAGCCTCGTGACTTGACAACTGCCTGTTGAAACGCGGTTTTCATCATGCATCCGGACCGTTTGCAGGCGGCAATGGGACTGTATCAGCGCTCTTCCACGACCACCCGGCTTTTTACGAGCGAGACCTCGCGTATCTCTCCGTGAATGCGCTTTTCCTCTCCAAAGAGGTTCCTGAGCACCACATCACCGCCCTCGGTCCTGATATAGTTCACGGCCTCCAGGACCATTTCCTCTACATCTCCTTGTTTTCTAAAGGCTTTCAGATCGCACACCGTAAGCTCCTTTCGTTCCTGCGGCTGTTCACAAGCATCCGCTCAGAAGCGGCGCGTATACCCCACATTCGCGGTAAAATCCGGGGCGCCTGCAGTATCCGGATCCTCGGTAAGGGAGAACTCGAAACTGCCCACACCTGCGTAGTAGCGACCGCCGATGGTCAGCAGCACGCCGGGCCAGTCGATCTCGCGTATGGCGGTGTCGTACATCGGCGATGACTGCACCAGGCACTGGACAATGATGCTGAACCTCCTCCACCAGGCGGCCTCGATGCCCGCGCCGCCGTACCAGAAGGTCCTGAACCCGATGGTCTGGTAGCCTTTAAGATCGCCTGGCAGCGTCACCCCCGCGTTCGCGGTCAGATGATACTGTTCGAATAAATCCGCGTCAAGCAGGACCGCGGCTGAACTGTCATAGCTGCCGTTGCCGTAGCCGGTCCGGGCGTCGCCGGTGGGCGCTTCGAGGCCCGCCATAAAACTGAGAGCAGGAGAGCCTTTCCGAAGCGCGTACTTGATGGTCATCCGTACATCACCGAGACCGGTCCGATCGTTCACTCCGATGATGACCGGCTGGTCACGAAAGCGGATGTCGTACAAGAACGCATCCATCGGACGTTCGCTTCTGCCGTAATCCCCTGCTTTCAGCAGGTCATGCCACTGCTCAAGAGGACGGTCAAAGAACCCGCCCGAGGGCCTGATGACCGGCACATCAAGTCCGATCTCCATTCGATCCCCAAGGACCTTCTTGAGCCGGATATCGAGCTCCGTGAGCTCCAGGTCCATTGAGACGGTCCAGGGGTAGATCCGTTCGGTCACGTAGACACTGGAATGGGATAAACCGAGCGTCAGTGAATCGCGCATTTCCGCCGGTTCGAGGTAGGGAGGCATTGCCGGCAGAAAGATCGGGAACTGGTTCCTGACCTGGAGAGGTCCGTCAGCAGCGTAAGCCGGACCGGTCGTGCTAAAGAGCAGGAGCAGGCAAAGCTGGATCGGCGCGAATAACTTCATGCTGTTCTGGTTCACCGATGGCCTCGAAAGTTCGAAAGTAGGCCATTGTACCATAGATGCATCGGATTGCATACAATTACGGGAACCTGTGCTATAGTTGTTCAAGAGGCGGCCCGCAAGCTGTCCTGAAACCCCACCGGAGGAGGATCACCATGCCTTATTTCATCATCTTGAGCAATCTGACCGACGAAGGACGCAAAACGATCAAGCAGAAGCCGGAGCGGATCATGGAGGTCAACAAAGAGATCGAAGCAATGGGCGTCAAGATCCACAAGCAGTACGCCTTGCTGGGGATGCACGATTTTATCAACATTGTCGAGGCGCCGGACAATGAAACGGTCATGAGAATGTCCGTGGAGATCGGCTCCCGGGGCTCCGTGCAGATGATGACGCTGCCAGCGATCCCGGTCGAGGATTTCGTAAAGAAGATAAAGTAGCACGGCCGTCATATCGCGGACCGGCCGCCTTGTGCGGCCGGTCTGTTTTCTTCCCCTGCGCGCCTTGCGCACGCGCCTTGCGCAGGGATTTACTTCCTTTGTTTTTTTTGTTAGACTGCCTGCTATCATGACCCCCGGTGCAAAGATCCTGGTCGCAGCAGCCATCCTCTGCCTTATACTCTGGTTCGCGCTCACCGGCCTTGGCGTGCAGCCCCTGGCAGTGGACCGTCTCCCCGAGGTTATATACGGCGTAGGCGAGGACTTCTATTCCGATGCCACGGTGTACCGGAAGCTCCGGAACGACCGCCTGCTGATCATACACCTTCCCCGTGCGCGCCCGGAAAACCGATGGGTGTCCGTTGATTTCGAGAGCATGACCATTGCTTTTACCGGTTCGCCCCGTTCACTGGGCTCCCTGAAATACCTTTTGAAGAATGACGAACAGGGCACGCGCATCAGCGAGCAGGAATCCGCCGGCAGCTGGTACTGGCATTTCACGGACCAGGGCGCGTCATTTTCCGGGAATGACTTTTCCTGCAGGGTGAGACGCATTCAAAAATGACGCGATCAAGAACCGATGTCAACACCGCTTTTCGCGCAAAGCCGCAAAGGCGTCAAGAAATTCAGAGCCAACGATGACGAATACAACTGCGTGTTAATACGAAAGAAGGTTTCATTACAACCTTGTCAGGCTATTTCCATTGCTTGACTTTGCATCGTCGCGCAAGACGCATTTGACTTTCTATGGTTACCAGATGGAGGACGACAATGAAGATCGGATTCATCGGCATGGGCATCATGGGCAGCCGCATGGCAGCCAATCTGCTGAAAAAAGGCCATGAGCTTGTGGTCTACAACCGTTCAAAGGACAAGGCCGATCCTCTCATCGCCCAGGGCGCGCACTGGGCGGACAGTCCCGCTGAACTGGCAAAGCAGGCGCCGATCATCATCACCATGCTCTCAAAACCCGAGGCAGTGGCCGAGGTTGCGTTGCTCGGCAAGCAGGCTTTTCTTGAGACAGCAGTTGAGAACACCCTCTGGATAGACTGCAGCACCGTGAATCCTTCGTTCTCGAGGCTGATGGCTGGAGAGGCAGGTGCCCGGAAAGTTCGGTTTCTCGATGCTCCGGTTGCAGGATCAAAAGGTCCGGCTGAGCAGGCGCAGCTGCTGTTCTATGTCGGCGGGGACAAGAAAGATGTGGAAGCGGCAAAGCCGGTGCTTGAGTGCATGGGCAAGGCGGTGATGCATATGGGCAGCCACGGCATGGGTTCCTCCATGAAGATGGTGAACAACGTCATCCTGGGACAGGCCATGGTGGCCTTTACCGAAGCCCTGGCATTCGGCGAATCCCTGGGGCTCACGAAGCAGACCATCTTCGACACCCTGGCATCTTCGCCGGTCACGGCCCCATTCATCATGTTCAAAAGGAAGAAGTTCGAAGACAGGGACTTCTCTGTTGAGTTCCCTCTCCAATGGATGCACAAGGACCTGCACCTCGCCGTGGACACGGCATTCGAGACCCACGCGGCCATGCCCGCGGCGAACGTGGTCAAGGAGATCTATGCTTTGGCCATGCGGGAAGGGCTGGGTGAAAAGGACTTCGCCGCGGTGTATGAGGTGGTGAGCAGGAAGAACTAGACGCGCTTTGCCACGGAAGAGGCGGATAACGACGGAACGTTCGGTCCTGATTTGAGGTCTTTTTCCGCTTTTCTCTGTAGTTTTTCGGCCGATGCCTGAGTCAGAGCTTCATAGTGACTTCACTCGTTCTCCTCGTCGTACTTCTCTCCTCTCTTGTCATTCGTCTCTTGTCACTGGTATCAGTAGGGATAGAACACGAAGAACAACAGCGACATCGCCCCCAGGACCCACAATCCCGCAGGCACTTCCCTCACCCTTCCCGACAGCGTTTTGATCACCGGATAGACCACGAATCCCGCTGTCATGCCTATGCCGATGTTATAGGTGAAGCTCATCAGCACGATGATCGTGAAGACCGGCATCACCTCGGTCAGATCACCGAACTCCAGGAACTTGATCGGCGAGAGCATCAGCATGCCCACGATGATAAGCGCCGGGCCGTAGGCATAGGCAGGCACGACCGTGAAGAGCGGCGCAAAGAAGAGCGCCAGGAGGAACAGCCCGGCTGTCACGACAGAAGCAAGACCCGTTCTCCCTCCAGCCTCGATCCCTGCTGCTGATTCAATGTAAGCTCCTGATGTTGTCGTGCCGAGGGCCGCGCCTGCCATGGTGGCAAGAGAATCACAGAGCATGGGTTTCTCGATCTCCGGAAGGTTCCCATTCTTGTCCAGCAAACCAGCTTTCATGGAAAGCCCGATCAGCGTGCCCATGGTGTCCACGAAGATCATTACGAACATGGTCAGTATCACCGGAAAGGCCTCGATAGTGAGTATCCGCGAGAACTCAAGTTTGCCCAGCACCGGCACGATCGACGGCGGCATGCTCACGATGCTTTCCGGCAGAGCAACCTTTCCTGCCAGCATCCCCACGGCCGTTACTGCTGCGATACCAATGAACAGGGCAGCATTCACCTTCTTGATCATGAGAAATCCTATAAGCATGAATCCGGCAATGGCCAGCAGAACCGTCAGTTCCGTGAAGTTCCCGACATGCACCGGAGCGCCGGGAACGCCGAGCTTCACGATGCCTGTCTCGTTCAGGCCGATGAAGGTCAGGAACAGACCGATGCCAACGCTGAACCCGATCTTGAGCTTATCAGGGATGGAATTGACCAGCCAGGTGCGGATGTTCAGGACCGTGAGCACGGCAAATATCGCGCCGCTCACGAATATTGCGCCCAGAGCCTGCTGCCAGGAAAATCCCATGATCTTCACGACC
>Ga0224495_10002555_pt1 | contig 11802 bp, 9 predicted proteins | sample SF_Jul11_sed_USG_FD_168128 | JGI IMG/M metagenome (GOLD analysis project Ga0224495, IMG submission 168128) | Sediment microbial communities from San Francisco Bay, California, United States - SF_Jul11_sed_USGS_4_1 | ecosystem: Environmental > Aquatic > Marine > Sediment | place: USA: California...
AGCCCTGATAAAATTGAACGTTCCCTTAAGGTCGACGTTGATCACCGCATCCCACTGCTCCTCAGTCATCTTCCAGATAACCCCGTCCCAGTTCATCCCCGCATTGTTGATCAGAATATCCAGATGCCCAAATTCCTCCAACGCTTCTTTCACCAGATTCTGCGCAGCCTCGAATTCAGAGACATCCACCTTATACGCTTTTGCTCTGCGGCCCATCTCCTTTATCTTCTCGACGACTGCGTTGGCCTCATCTTCATGCCGACGGTAGGTCAACGCAACATCCGCTCCGTTTTGAGCTAGATCCAGGGAAATTGCCGTGCCAATGCCCACGCTTCCTCCTGTGATCAGAGCGACTTTTCCTTCTAAATCCATTTTTTTCTCCTTTCAATCTCTCTCAGTATTTTAAAATGCAAATAACACACTTATTTATCTACAGGATTCCTTTCAGCCTATTCCTTGGGCTTGGGCATGACTGCTTCCATAAAGGCCTCATCGATTGACTTGCCATCGGCGATCAACTGTCTGTACTTGATGAAATCGATCACATCCTGGCCGATGATCTTTTTGGCATTGAAAGCATGGAAGCCCATGAAGGCCTCTGTCATCATGTTCACGGCTAGCCAATGACGGTTGTAGTTTTTGGTCATATCCCAGAAAAATTTCTTCTTTGCCCTCACGCTGTCCAGAGATTTTATCAGACAGCCTGGAAAAAGATTGGTGAATTTCCAGATTACATCCTGAATAGCCTTGTCTAGGAGCTCAAAATCGATCGCTGCTGTCTTCAGAAACTCCCGGGCCTTTTTGCCCTCCTCACCTCTTACGAATTCCCCATAAACGATCTCTCCATCTTCCACATACCTGTCGATAATCACCGCAGGATTCCTGATAAACTTTCCTTCCTCCTTGATCACAGGCACAACCTGGCTGATAAGTCCCAACCTCTTCATCTTATAGGCGCTCCACAATTCACAGGACACACAATTCCAGATCGCATCTTCGATGCTCAGAAACCAGGGCAGGAAATCCGATGAACCGCCGTCTGGCGCAGAGCCATGACGGGGACCTGCCTGGCCAAAAATGGCTGTATCCGCAGAAATAGCAATGTCACAGGCCATCCCGATTTCTTGGCCTCCGGCAATCCTCATCCCGTTCACACGGCACAGGATGGGCTTTTTACACATCAGGATAGCATCCACCATTCCGTTGAAGAGGTCCATGTATTCGCCATATTCATTCGGTTTTCCGGCATAATATTCGGCATACTCCTTGGTGTTCCCACCCGTGCAGAAGGCCTTATCTCCGACAGCGGTAAAAACAACTGCCACCACGCTTCTATCCAGAGAGGCGTTCTGAAATCCCGCAATCACGCCTTTGACCATTTTGGTGGTATAAGAATTGAATTGGTCAGGATTATTCAGAGTGATCCAAGCCGCATACAATCCCTCTATTTCCTTCCCAGAAGGATCAAGGATAGGCTTCTTCTCATACATCGTGCATGGGGATTCCGTGCCCCAATGTTCTTTGCCCCAGAGCAGATGATCCTTGATTTCCTTATCGCTTTTTAACCAATCTAAGCTCATCGCTTCCTCCTTATAATGTTGATTGAGGCCATTATAAATGGATCTATTGGCTCGACTAAGACATCTTTTTCCGCATCCGATAAATCCATGTTCATTCTGGGTGATTCTCTCTCACGCTGCATACTACTTTGCAAGCCGCAAAGAGTCAAGCCGAAGGCCGTTCTATTCTTCTTTTATCTATTAAGGCCACCAAGAAGAAGGTGACAAGGCTGACTATCCAACAAAAATAAATCGGGTGGGGGAGATTGAACTTCTGAAAAAAAGCCGAAATTTGGGGAAAAATCAACCAAAGCGCAAGGGCCCCCATGGCCACAAGCAGAGTCCAGGTGGCATGAGAACGCCGGCAAACCTTTGGCCAGAAAAGCGTCATCAGGGTTACCAGTGTGTAGGCGGTGGTCAAGGTTAAACCAATAAGCAGAGTTTGGAGTATGCCTCGGACAGATATGGCAAGAAGGTAAGTGAAAACGCTCAGGATAAGAACCGAAATCCGGGAGACGATTTTCTCCCCCCTTTCCTTAAGATCTGGAATCCAAAACCTTTTGATCAGATCCCCAACAACCAAAGTGGCACTCCCCACAAGAAGAGCGGAAGCCGTGGACACATCAGCCGCCCAGAGTCCAGCCAGAACAAGGCCCGCCACAAAAGGGCTCAGGCTGAGAACGGTTCTTGGCAACGCCTCGGTGGGAATGATCCCAGGTTGAAGCACTGTGGCAGCCAGTCCGATGAGAGCACTGATAAACCCAACTGGAAGAATCACCAGACCACCAAGGATAAACCCCTTTCGAGCCGAAGCAGCGTCCTTGGCTGCGAAACTGATCTGGACCACGGATTGCACGGAAAAGGCCATGGTGCACATGACCAAGAACCAGGCGATCACCAGGCTCCAGCCGATCGCTCCCAGGTCAAAACCTGGATGGTCAGCAGGGATCTTCCGGACGAGTTCTCCCAAACCTCCCACCTTTCCTATGGCCAAAGCTGCTCCCAGAAGCACTCCTGTGTAGATAAACACCACATTGATGATGTTGGTCAGGCCTGCGGCCCAAAATCCACCGATAAGTGTTATGCCGATAAAAACCACTGCCGTCACAAACATGCCTGAATGGAAAGTGAACACATCGGGAAGGAGGGAGGAGAGAATCGCTCCTCCGGCCACGTACTGGAGGGAGGTGATGACGATCTGGAGAAGGAGTTGTCCAATAACCCCTATGATTCGTCCCGCTGTGCTGTAATGCCTCTCGAAGAGCTCAGGGAGGGTGGTGACCTCCATTTGACGATAACGGCGGGCTGCAAAAAGTCCGACCAAAATGGCCCCTGCAGCCCAGGCTGCATTGTACCAGCCGGCAGCAAGTCCAGAATTGTAAGCTCTCTCCGCCACACCAATCGTGGAAGCTCCACCAATGGCCAGTCCAGTCAGCAACGGGGCTACGACCCAGAAAGGAAGCCCCCGTCCTGCCAAAAGGTAGGCAATCATCCCCCCGCGGCTCAGCCGGCGGGTGACCCAGGTGATTACAAACAGAAGGACGATGTAGATGATGACAATGCTTAAAGGAATCCAGTTCATATCAATCGATTATACTTTCCGGGTTTGATGAATAAAACCCCTACAGGGCGACTTTGAGGCGGGCATCTACAACAGCCGAGCCTTTCCCTTTTTCGAAAGCAAATACAGGATTCAAATCCATCTCATCGATCTCTGGAAAGTCAGTGGCAAGTTGAGAAAGGCGGATGAGGATATCGGCGAGTTTATCGATATCTGCCGGCTTTTCCCCTCTTGTGCCCGCCAAGATAGGAAAGCCTTTGATGGAGCATATCATTTCCATGGCATCTTCTGGGCTTAAGGGAGCAAGCCGGAATTGGACATCCTTCATGGTCTCGACGAATATCCCGCCCAGGCCGAACATCATGGTCGGATTTAGTCCTTTATTCCTCTTAACTCCCATGATGACTTCTGTGCCTGTATCGATATATTCCTGAAGAATATAGCTCGGTTTCGCATTGGCGAACTTCCTAGCCATTTTTCCATAAGCCGCTTTAAGGACTTTTTCATCTTGGAGGTTGAGGACTACACCACCGGATTCTGTCTTATGGATGATCTTTTCCGAGTCTACCTTTAGGACCAAAGGATATCCGATTTTCTTGGCCGCTCTTTCGAGGTCCTCCTTCTCCTTGAAGCTTCCTGTCCTCACCGCAGGAATCCCATAGGATTTAAGAATTTCAAAGACATCCAACTGTGGAAGAAAGACCTCTTTTCTTTTATAACGTTTGAAGATTGATCCTGCTTTTGTCTTGTCCACCTTGAACTTTTTGTATGCCGGAGGTTTCTTAACACTCACCTTCCCGTATTCGGTCATGGCCGAAAGGACCCTGGCTGCTGTCTCTGCATAATCATAAACAGGGATGCCACTTTTCCTGATGAGCCGGATGACCTCCTGCCATTTCTCGATGGTGATCACCTGGCAGACGATGGGCTTTTCAGCCGTCTTCCCGATCTCGCCGAGCTTGCGGGCTATTCCTTCACAATCGACAAAAGGTGCCGTTACAAAAACGAGCAGGAGGGAGTCGATGTCGGGGTCTTTGAGAAGAGCTTCTACCGTCCCTCCGTACTGATCGGGTCCTGCTGTGGCCACCACATCCACTGGATTGGAGACGATGGCTTCCTGGAAAACGAGTTTTTTCAGGGTGTTTTTGGTCTTGCTACTCAATCGGGCCAACTGGAGTCCCGCTGCCACACACTCATCCACAGCGATGATACCAGGACCTCCTGTGTTGGTCACGATGCAGACTCGGTCTCCCTTTGGAACAGGCTGGGAGGAGAAAGCGATGGCTGCATCGATCATATCCTGCTGGGAATGAAAACGAAGAACTCCAGCCTTCTTGAAGATCACATCAGCAATGGTTTCCTGTTCGATCAGGGAACCCGTATGAGACGCCACGGCTTTGGTCCCCTCGGATGTCTTTCCTGTTTTGAGGGCTAGAATGGGCTTTCTCTGGGTCACACGGCTCGCCACTTCAAGAAATCCTGCAGGATCCTTGAAGGTTTCGATGTGAACCATGATGACTTTTGTGTCCTCGTCCTGGCCATAGTAATCGATGATCTCATTCATGCTCACATCAGCCTCATTTCCGAAACTGGAATACATCCTTATCCCTTTGCCGATGCGGTACAGATGGAGCTTCAGAGTTTCTCCCACTCCACCGCTCTGGGCAACGATGGAGATATTGCCGGGAAACATGGGGACAAAAGTGAAATTGGCGTACACAGAGATCTCTGGGTCTGAATTTTGAATCCCCTGCGAGTTGGGACCGTAAATCCTCATCCCATATTTATGGGCGATCTCTACAATCTGCCGCTCGAGTTGAAGCCCTTCCTCCCCGACTTCTTTGAATCCTGCCGTGTGCACGATAGCAAACTTCACTCCCTTTTTGCCGCAATCTTCGAGTACGTGAGGAACCAGGGTATTTTTAATGGATATGTTCACCAGATCTACCTCGTCCGGCACCTCAGATACAGAGGCATAAGCTCTAAAGCTCTTGATGAATCTGGATTTGGGATTGATAGGATAAATCGGCCCTTTAAAGTTATGATCCAGAAGGTTCTGCATGACTATGTGGCCGATGCTCAGCGGATTGTTCGAAGCTCCGACGATGGCCACGGATTTGGGTTTAAATAAGGCATCAAGCATTTTAACCTCCTTTGTCTTCCAAAGCATATAAAGCCGCTCCTAGAGCGCCTGTGAGTTGGGGCAGGGGAGGCACAAAGACGTTTCTGCCCAATTTTTGTTCAAACATCTCAACTAAGAAAGGATTGTGTGCCACAACTCCTCCGCTCATCACGATGTTTCCCTCCAGAGGATCCATCTCCAGAGCTCTTTTGATCACAGAATCAAAAATTCCCTTGATGATGTCTTCCACTCTAACATTTTGGCGGATCTTTGTCAGGATTTCCGTGGCAGTGAACACTGTGCAGTAACTTCCAATCTGGACATCCTTTTCTGAGTCCCGAGCGAGTCCATCGAGCTTTTCAATCTTGATCTTGAGTCGATTGGCGATCTCTTCGAGAAAAGCGCCCGTTCCAGCCGCACATTTCCGGTTCATCTTGAATCCGACACGTTTTCCTGAACCGTCGATTCTGATAATCTTACTGTCCTGCCCGCCGATATCAATCAGGGTGTGAGCCCGCGCGTAATAGTGAAAGCTGCCCTTGGCATGACAACTGATCTCTGTTTTTGTGGAATGGGTGAAGGGAATATTCCTTCTTCCATACCCTGTACTGATCGCGGTACCCTCTTTAGAAGGCCTTCCTCCAGCCATCTTCGATGCCTTATCAAAGGCTTCGTCTGCAGCCGCTTGGAAATCTGCACCTGAAAAGACGACTGAATGACCAAGGACCTCTTTCTTCTGATCGATGATGACGGCTTTTGTTGTAGAAGCTCCTACATCGATTCCCACAAAATGACTCATCTTATCCTGTTTGTTCAAGATTCAATTCTATCAATCACCCACTCGAGACTGTTTAATCTCTCAATTAAAGGGACAAACAACCAATGGATGAACCGGCTTATTTGCTTTCGAGCTGTTCAACAAAAGCCTCGATATTGGTCTTGGCCTGCTCCTCTGAATAGCAGCGTAGGTCGTTTAAATCTCCATTTATAGTCAATGCTGGAATGCCAAGCTTCTGTTCCAGCCTCTCTGGCATACCGTAGCGGTTGTTGGAATTGTTGGGACAGGTCTTGGCATCATGGAACAATAGGCCGTTTAGCTTGTACATATTGACCATTTCTTCGATGTACTTTTCCTTGAAATTCTCATCCCTGACGATGAATATCTCTGTGTAGGCACGGGCCATGCTCATGAAAGGATCCTTGGGATCGAATGAATCGAATATCCAGCTGTTGCAATAGGTAGAGGCAATCACGGCTGTCCTCAGGCTGATGAAGAACTCAGCTAGGTCTCTGAGTTTTCCCCAAATGGGCATTCCTTCCCAGTAAAGCCGGTATTTTTCTTCCTCCACGGCTCCATCTTTTTTAGCCGCCCGATCCTCTAATTCCTGGAGGAGCACTTTGTAGTATTCCACGGCTGTCTCAGTTCCTCTGAGCACGACGGCCGGACCCATATGAATCGTCTCATCAAAAAAGCTTATGGGAGCTGGAATGGCTTTATTCGTCTCTAGAACCTTTTTCCAGAGCTGGGTACAATCGTAGGAGAGGCCGAGGATTTGCCGGAATTTGTCGATGTCAAAGGTGTTTCCTGATATCTCCTCCAATTTGGGAATCAAGCCTTTAATCTGTTTTTCAATACTGACCAGGTGATCTTCTGTTATTGTACCTATGTTGCGGTAGGTGGATATGCCGAGGGCAGGCACCTTTAATTCCCGAGAATACCAGGAAAACCAGTCCTGGACATCCCTGCATTGGTTGGTGTTGTAAACCAAGACATCGGGTAAGGGAACGCCTTCGATTCCTTCGTAGGCGCGAGAGAGAGGCGTTTCTTTCTTGATGAAGGCTCCGACGTCGCTGGTGAGGTAAGAACATATATCCGGAGAATATCCGATGGAGTTGGCTACAGGTATGTAATCGGTGGCTGTACGAGATGAGCCCAGAATAGCCCCATGATTTTCGGGATAGTAGACAAGAAACCCCAGGCTCAGCAGGAGTTCGGCCGGACCGACACTCGTGCACCAGGCAATCTTCGGCGATCCTGACTTGTGGGCACGGTCCAACTCATAGAAATAATCGGCCATAATCTTTCTCATATGGCCAGCAGCCTGAATTTTCTTGATAAGGGGTTTTTTCTCTTCGCTCATCTTTCCTCCTTCACACAAGCGATACAAAGACCTTTAAATCTCGGAATGAAGCGTTGTTCTAGGTGGGAAATTGTCAAATTCAGTCCCTTCGTGAGATAAACAAAATATCAGTATTACCTATCCAAGTCAATGGGGTTCCCCGATTGACCCTGCTTGACAGGGAGGGGAGCAGATGATATGTATGTTCATTCCACATTTTATCAGAGGTGTGTCATATGAGTTATGAGAATATCATCTTTGATGTGAAAGAAAGCAAGGCCATCCTGACCATCAACCGTCCTCCGATGAACATTTTGAACATCGCCACCATGGAAGAGATGAACCACGCCTTGAGTTCCATTGCTGACAATAAAGACATTAAGGTTTTGGTCATAACAAGCACGGGCGAAAAAGCCTTTTCTGCAGGAGTGGATGTGTCAGAGCATACTGAAGAAAAGGTGGAACAGATGCTTCATGTCTTCCACGATATTTTTCGCAACTTTGCAAAACTGAATCAAGTGATCGTGGCAGCTACCAAAGGATTTAGCTTGGGAGGAGGATGCGAAGTGGCTATCTTCTGCGATCTCATCTTTGCCGCCGACAACCTGAAAATCGGACAGCCTGAGATCAAACTCTCGGCAATTCCACCAATAGCCCTCTTGATCATGCCCCGACTCGTAGGATTAAAGAATGCCTCCGAGCTTCTTCTATCAGGAAAAATCATCGACGCTCAGAAAGCCATACAGATAGGCTTAATCAATAAGGTCGTACCCCTGGATTCCTTTGATTCGGAATTAGAAAGCTACATCCAACCCTTTACCGAGCTGAGTTTTGTCGGGCTGAAGTTTTCGAAAAGAGGCATTCAATTGGGATTGGAAACATCCTTTCTTGAGGGTCTGGAAAAGATCGAGAAGATGTATCTCGAAGAATTGATGGCTTCCGAGGATGCCCACGAAGGACTGAAGGCCTTCATGGAAAAAAGGAAGCCTGCCTGGAAAAACCAATAAAGGAGGAAATTATGAAAGCTGCTGTGTTTTATGGACCCAACCAGCCTCTAAAAATCGAAGAAGTCGATACGCCAAAAATCGAATCCCATGATATTTTGGTGAAGATCGCCGCTTGTGGTGTGTGCAACACAGATTTACATTACATAGATCATGGAGTTCCGACTTTTAAGCAGCCACCCATGATCTTGGGGCATGAACCATCCGGTATCGTGGAAGAAGTCGGCTCTGGAGTAAAAAATTTCAAAGTCGGTGACAAGGTCCTTATCCCTCCGGTTTTCTCCTGCGGATACTGCGACAACTGCCGTCTCGGAAAGGAAAACATCTGCCTCAACATGCTGATGCTGGGAAACCACATCGATGGAGCCTATGCGGAATACGCTAAAGTCCCTGCCAAAGACTGCCAGCATCTTCCTGACGACCTCCCTCTCGAAGAGTCAAGCATCATCGCCGACGCCATCTCAACTCCCTATCACGCGGTAAAAAACAGGGCCCAAGTCCAGCTAGGCGACACGGTCGTAGTGTTCGGATGTGGAGGCGTGGGCATAAACGTGGTGCAAACAGCAGCAGCTGCAGGAGGCTCGGTCATTGCCGTTGATATCATCGATAAGAAGCTGGAAGTGGCCAAGCAATTGGGCGCTCAACACACGATCAATGCCAAGGAAATGGAGGACAAAGCCCTCCTCAAACAGATAAGATCGCTCACAGGAGGTGGTGCCGATATTTCCATAGAAGCCATCGGAAATCCTAAAACAATCGTTCTCGCTTCAAATGCCGTCAAGCCTGGAGGACGCCACTGCCAGGTGGGTTACACCCACCATGATGTCCCGATAAACGCCGGTAGACTCATGTTCCGAGAGATCGAAATCAAAGGTTCACTGGGATGCCGTCCGGTAGACTATCCCAAGATCATCGAGATGGTCAGAACAGGAAAAATCCAATTGGGACCGGTGGTGACCCATAAATTTAAACTAGAAGATATAAACGATGCATTCGAACTGATGAGGAAAGGCGAATCGCTGCGGTCTATCGTTATTCCATAGCTTAAGCTCTGACTCTATTTATTCCTTGTATTTATTCCTTAAAAAACCACACTCTATCCAAAATGATGTTAAAACACATAACAGCAATAAATTTATTTATAGACTCATAAACTAAAGACTGAAGTATTCCCGGATATTTTCTAAAAAATGACAAAAATTGTTAAAAGAATGCAAAAATTTTTCAATCAACACGAAATAAGAAAAGGGTGAAAGAAAGCATCTTTTTTATTTTAAACGATTTAATAATATCATCAATAGGCACAACTTTTGCTGATATTAAAATTGGGTTTTCCATATAAAACTACTGAGAGGATAAGATAAGTCATTAAATGAGAGGACGAGTAAGAGGCTTCACGCTCATCGAGATACTGATCGTTGTCGCTATAATCGGGATTCTTGCCGCTATTCTGCTTCCGAATGCGATCACCGCTATCCAGAAAACAAAGCAAAAGAACACGATGAAAGATATCATGACATTAGCTACGGCAGCGTCAGACTACATTTCTGATAACTCCGAGTGGGGAATGAGCCAAAGCGGGGATTTAGTGGTGGGCAGCGCTTTTGTTCAAGCCCTTACTCCGTTCTATGTCAAGTTTTGTCCTATAAACGATCTATGGGGTGAACCCTTTAAGGTTTATATCGGTGATGACGCAGCTATCCGGAGTATCGATCCAATCGATGTGGACAAAAATGATTTTATTATCGAGTCCTATGGCCGAGACAGCCTATCAGATGGTTGGGCTTACGACCCCCAGACTCCTAATGATGATTATTATGTGGTTGATAGTTTACAAGTATTCAAGAATGACCTGGTCAACTGGAACGGCTACTGGATTCGGGCACCGCGAATATCCTTTTGAATCTATTTACCCTTAAAATCTCCTTTCCGCTTTTCCAGAAAAGCAGAAATCCCTTCCTTCTTATCCTCCGTTGTACAAGTAAGGGCGTGGAGGTAAGACTCAAGGGCATAGCCTGATACAGAATCCCCTTCCTGGCTCCTATTCACGGCCTCTTTTGCATATCTCACTGCTAATGGTGGTCTTTGAGCGATCTTCTTGGCCATTTCCATGACGCTGTCCATGAGTTCCTCATGGGGAACCACCTTGTTAACCAGGCCTATCCGGTAGGCTTCCTGGGCATCGATGAAATCTCCGGTAAGGATCATCTCCATGGCACGGCCAAGTCCAACCAGGCGTGGAAGCCTCTGGGTACCCCCATCTCCGGGAATGATCCCCAATTTGACCTCAGGAGCGCCAAACTGAGCCTTTTCCGAACAGATGCGGATGGAACAGGCTATGGCCAGCTCCAGTCCCCCACCCAAAGCATACCCGTTAACAGCGGCTATCACAGGAGCCGGCAGATTTTCGATCCGGGAGAACAGATCCTGTCTTGTTCGGGAGACTTTTCTTCCGACAAGGGCATCTCGATCCACCAACTCTTTGATATCTGCCCCTGCCACAAATGCCTTATCACCTGCGCCGGTGATCAGCATGACCCGTAATTCTTCATCCTTTTCAATCTCATCCAGAAGTTGCTTCAATTCCTCTGTTAATTCGTTAGATATGGCATTCAGTTTATCCGGACGGTTTATGGTTAGCACGCCGATGTTGTCTGTTTTTTCGTAGATAAGAGTTTTATACATGATTTTTCTCCTCATTTTTATTAAAAGAGATTGCCACGTCGCTCCTTACTCGCTGCAGAGTTAGCTTCTCTCTGCTTTGGAGCTCTGTATGACAGTTCCGTTGTCCTGCTTTAAGTAAAGGCTCGAATGTCAAGTTCGATTGCACCTATGATGAGCTGCTGAATTTGGGATGTTCCCTCATAAAGGGTATTGATTCTTGCATCGCGGTAGTAGCGCTCTACATCATATTCGCCCGAGAAACCGTATCCTCCATGAATCTGGATGCCTTTATACGCCACGCGGTTGGCCATCTCGCTGCAGTAGTACTTGGCGATTGAGGTCTCGCGCGTGTTGGGCAATCCCTTGTTTTTCAAATGTCCGGCTCGATAGACAAGGAGGCGTCCAGCTTCACACTCCACAACCATATCCGCAATCATCTGCTGAACGAGCTGAAAGCAAGCAATGGGCTTTCCGAACTGGATTCTCTTTTTTGCATATTCTTTACAGATATCGATACATCCCTGAGCGAGTCCCACACAACCTGCAGCCACAGTGTATCGGCCAAAGTCCAGCGTACCCAAGGCTACCTTAAATCCTTTGTTGATCTCCCCCATGATATTTTCTTTAGGAACCCGACAATTCTCCAAAAAGATTTCACCCGTGTTGGATGCCCGGAGTCCCAACTTATCATGAAGATCCTTTGTGGAAAAGCCTTCGAATCCCCTCTCCACCAGAAAGGCAGTGATGCCTTTAGTCCCAGCCTCAGGATCTG
>Ga0224495_10002556_pt1 | contig 11793 bp, 11 predicted proteins | sample SF_Jul11_sed_USG_FD_168128 | JGI IMG/M metagenome (GOLD analysis project Ga0224495, IMG submission 168128) | Sediment microbial communities from San Francisco Bay, California, United States - SF_Jul11_sed_USGS_4_1 | ecosystem: Environmental > Aquatic > Marine > Sediment | place: USA: California...
CGGCGGCATTGGCACTGCCGTCGAGCGCCCGGTGAGCGTGAAGGCGGGCGAAATCGCGGTGCTGCATGAGCGCCAGATGGCGCCTCTTGCGGTGAAGAAGTAGGGATTTGAACCGGCTTCCCTGGACGCGTCGCGCGGATCGGCCTGTGCAGCCGCCGGTCCCGGGAGCACGCCCAGGGAGTCTTTTTATGTCTTGTGGGATTTTCTAAGGAGAGCCTGTTATGAAGATGCGCAAGTGGTTAATGACCGCGATGCTGCCGGTGGTGGCGGTAGCGGTGAGCGGATGCGGATCGACCAAGGTCGGGCGGGTCGATAGCGGCAAGGAAATCGCCTTGACCGATCGCTGGAACGCCGAAGATTCGCGGCAGGTGTCCCAGGAGATGATCGGCGACATGATGTCCTTTCCCTGGGTCCAGGAGTTCACCCGCGCCAATCGCGGCAAGCGCCCGACGGTGATCGTGCAGCGCATCGCCAACAAGTCGCATGAGCATATCGCCACCGATACCTTCGTGAACGACATCAAGCGCGCGGTGATTCGCAGCGGCAAGGCCGATTTCGTGGCCGGCGGTGCGGAGCGCGAGGCCTTGCGCGAAGAGAAGAAGCAGCAGGACGTGCATGCCTCGGAGAAGACGCGCGTCGAAATGGGACAGGAGTCGGGCGCGAATTTCGCGCTCTCGGGGTCGATCAATTCGTTCGTCGACCAGCTCGATGGCAAACGCGTCACCTTCTATCAGGTCGATCTCAAGCTGATCAACGTCGAGACCACGCGTGAGGTGTGGAACGGCCAGAAGAAGATTCAGAAACTCATGGAACGCAGCCGCTTCGGACTCTGATGTCATGAAACGGATGCAAATGATGGGAGCGCTGGCGCGGGTGTTGTGCGGCGGTCTCGCGCTGGGCGGGGTCCTGGCGGTGGGTACCGCGCAGGCCGCCGGCAAGCCGGGGTGGATCATGCAGCCTCCGGTGACGGCGGGTTTTCTGTACGGGGTCGGGTCCGCGGAAACCTACGGTAACGATGCCGAGGCGGCCAGCCAGGCCAAGGATCGCGCCAAGGCCGAGATCGTCCGGCAGGTCGAAGTGCAGATCAGCGCCGAGACCGACATGCAGACGACGGTCAAACAGACCAAGGCGAGCGAACAGTTTCAGACCGAGGTCCGGCAGCTGGTGCAAAGCCGCGTTCCCGAGTTCACGCTATCGCACGTGAGCACGGTCGAGACTTACAACGACAAGGATGCCCGGACGGTCTATGTCCTCGAGCGGCTTGACGTGCAGAAGGAACTCGCCGATCTGCGCACGAAGATCTCCGACATCGAGGCGGAGGCGAACGCGGTGGCGGGAGCGCTCGATTCGCCCGAGTATGCGGGGCTGCGCGGCGTGCAGAAACTCGCCGGTGTACTGGTGCGCATCGGCGAGCGCTACCAGTTGCGCGCGCGCGCGAACAAGCTGCGTGCGGGCAGCTACGCGATCGCGAACGATCCGATGCGCGCCATCGAGGATCGCATCATCGGCAAGATCGGCGCACTGCGCATCCTGCTCAATGGCGCACAGGCCGAGGGCGGCAGGGGCGGAGAACTCGACTCGGGAATCAAACGCAAGCTCACCGAGCGCGGGCTGCGTCTGGTGCAGGGCGGCGAGGCCGATATCATCGTAAGTTACGCGGTGAAGATGGACGTGCAGAAATCCGGAGGGGTGATCTTCGCCGTGCCGAAGGGAAGCATGGAGATCACCGACCGGCAGGGAACCGTGCTGCGCTCGGTGGAGGCGAAGGCAAAGGGCAGTTCGCAGACCGCGTCGGTGGCGCGTGCGCGGGCCATCGACAAACTGGCCGAGGCACTGGGCGAGGAGTTGATCGCGGTGCTGTTGCCCGAATAGGCGCCGGGCCAAAGGGGAAGCCGGGGCGGGCCGCGAGCCCGCCTTTTTTTCGGCCTTTGATGCCGAACGCGAAGGATTACTCGGCCGGGTCGGCGCGATAGGGCAACTGCTCGTCAATCAGTCGCCACATGTGGCGCGCCGCCGGATCGAGTTGCTCCTCGCGAATGTGGCCGACGAGGCCGGCAGAGCGGCTCACCACCGCGATGCCGCGCATCACCGCTGGCGGGATCTCGATTTCTCCGAGCAGCGCTGCGACCGCCCCGGTGGCGTTGATCGTGATGTGCCGGCCGTAGACCGAGTCGACCTGTGCCGCGAGCGCGCGCAGCGCCCGGATATGGTTCCCCGCGAGACCGGCGTCCTCGGCCAGTTGCAGCAGCCGAGGCGAGCGCGGGTCGTCGGGCTTGTGGAGCGGGTGGCCGAACCCCGGGAGCGGAAGTTTCGCGCCGCGGTGGCGTTCGGCGATCGCCCTCGCGCGCGCGGCTTCCCCCTCCGGGGCGGCGCGTATTTCCTCGATCAGGGCGGCGCAGCCTTCCATCGTGCCGACGAAGGTGCTGCCCACCGCAAGCAGGCCCGCGGCGACCGCCGCCTGGATGGCCTCGGGGCAGGAGTCGTAGACCATGCGCGTGGCGATCACCGAGGGAGTCAGGCCATGCTCCATCAGGGTGACCAGCACGGCGTCGAGAATGCGTGTTTGCGCCGCAGTGGGACGCCTCCCCATCAGCTGGAAATAGATCATTTCGGTGAAGGTGAGCTTGCCGATCAGATCGTCGACGAGATTCGCCTCTCGCACGTAGATGGCCTCTCGCGTGTGGCGGGCGATGCGCGTGACGGGAGAACTCGGGCTGTCGGGCATGATGGGGTCCCTGCTCAGTGGGTCGGCCGCACGCCGCGGCATGAAGGCGTTCGCCGGCTGATTGAATACAGGGCAGTCGGTGGTACGTCAAGTGCGGCAGGCATCGTCGATGCGCCCCGCGGGCCCACGCGCCGCAGCGCTTCGCACGGCATATAATGCGCCCGAACAGACGCCGGGAGATACCGGCGCGGCAGGGCGCACCGCCTGCGGTCGCCGACCCCGGGGAGGCATAAGAATAATGAACAACGGCAAGCCGTTTCGCCTCACGCGCTTCTTTTCGATTGCGAGCTTTATCGGCATCGTCGCGGTGACGCTCCTGCTGACCCTGGTGTACGAGCGGTTCACGCTGCAAAATCTCATCGCGCACGAGAGCCGCTATAACGCCAAGCTGATGCACGCTTTCGCCGGCCTGGTCTGGGAGGATCACCGGCAGTATGTGCGGGCCTCGCGTTCGATGCCGCCCAGGTTGCTGCGCGGCGATCCCGGCGTGCGGCGCTTGCGCGAGGCGGTGCTCCCCGAGATGCGCGAACTCAAGCTGCTCAAGATAAAGATCTACAATCCTGACGGCGTGGTGGTCTTTTCCACCGATGAGACGCAGATCGGCGACGACCAGGCCGCCAATCCCGGGTTCTTGGGCGCGCGCGCGGGTGAGGTGGTCGGCAATCTCGATTACGAAGACGCGTACAACCGATTCGAGGGGGCGCCCCGCCCCCGGAACGTGATTTCATCGTATGTGCCGGTACGCGCGCCGCATGGCGGCGAGATCGAAGGCGTCATCGAGATCTACTCGGATGTGAGCGACCTGGTCGCCGAGCGGGGACGCGTGGCGTGGCAGGTCGCGGCGATCGTCCTCGGGGCGCTCAGCGCGCTGTATGCCTTCCTCGTCGTCATCGTGCGCAAGGCCGATCGCATCATCGGCGCGCAGCAACTCGAGCGCATGGAGCGCGAGAAGCAGATACGTCACCAGGCTTACCACGATCCACTGACCCGTCTTCCCAACAGGCTGTTCTTCTCCGAGCGCATCGGCGAGGAAATCGCCGAGGCACGCCGCTTCGGCGGGCAGTTCGCGCTGATGTACGTCGATCTGGACCGCTTCAAGATCGTCAACGACAGCCTTGGTCACGAGGCGGGCGACGCGTTGTTGCGTACCTCGACGCAGCGGCTAAGGAGCTGCCTGCGCGAGGGCGAACTGCTGTTTCGCATGGGCGGCGACGAGTTCACGGTCATTGTGCCGCGTTTCGGCGGTCCGGAAGATCTCGCGCGCATGGCGCAGCGCATCATCGACGCGATGGCGGTGCCGGCCGAGGTGCAGGGCCATGAATTGCCCGTCGGTGTGAGCCTCGGTATCGCCGTCTATCCGGCCGACGGCGACAATGCCGAAGTGCTGGTCAGGAACGCCGATGCGGCGATGTACGAGGCGAAGGCGCGGGGTCGCGGCACCTATGCGTTCTATCGCACCGAACTGACCCAGCAGGCGCTGCAATGCATGAATCTCGAGGCGGCGCTGCGCAAGGCGGTGCGTCGGGAGGAGTTCGAGCTGTACTACCAGCCGCGCTTCGATGCACGCACCCGCAAGGTGGTCGCGCTCGAGGCGCTGCTTCGCTGGCGCAGCCCTGACGGCGGCATCGTCGCCCCGGCCGAGTTTCTCCCCGCGCTCGAGAGCGGCCGCCTGATGATCGCCGTCGGCGGCTGGGTGCTGCAGGACGTATGCAGGCAGCTGCGCCACTGGAGCGACGCGGGTTATCCGGCACTGCGCGTATCGGTCAACGTCTCGGCGCTGCAATTCCATGGCGCGTCTTTCGTCGCTTCGGTCGAGCAGGCACTGAAGGACGGCGGCGTGGCGCCGGAGTTGATCGAATTCGAGCTGACCGAGACATCCTTCGTGGACAATGCGCAACGCGCTACCGAAATCATGTATGCGCTCAAGGCGCTCGGCGTTTCGATTTCGCTGGATGATTTCGGCACCGGCTATTCGTCGCTCAGCTACCTGCGCAAGTTTCCGGTCGATTACCTGAAGATCGACCGGAGTTTCGTCACCAATGTCGCGATCGATGCACGCGACCGCGCCATCGCAATGGCGATTTCAGAACTGGGTCGCGCACTGCGAATCGGCGTTGTCGCCGAAGGGGTGGAAACCGAGGCGCAGGCCGCGTTTTTCGCGAGCGCCTACTGTACCGAGGTACAGGGCTTTCTGTTCGGCATGCCGCTGCCGCCCGGTGAACTGACGCCGTTGCTGCGCGGCGCGACAATCCATGCGTCGGCGCCGCGTCCCTGAGCGACGCGCGTCAAGGCCGATACGTCTCCACTACAATACGGTTCCCGCAACAACCCACGAAAGGGAGGTTTACGTGATCCATAAGATCCTCGCCGTTGCGCTGGGCATGTCGCTCGCCGGCGCGGCGCTGGCGCAGAAGTTCTCGCTCTCCAGCGCCGAAATCAAGCAGAACGGGCGCATCGCCACCGAGCAGGTGTTCAACGGTTTCGGCTGCACGGGCGGCAACGTTTCGCCCTCGCTCAAGTGGTCTGGCGCGCCCAAGGGTACCAAGAGCTTCGCGCTGCTGGTGCATGATCCGGATGCGCCGACTGGCGGCGCGGGCTGGTGGCATTGGGTGGTCGTGAATATTCCGACCACCGCAGCTGAACTGGGGAAGGGGGCTGGCAAGGCCGACGGGACCGGTCTGCCGGGCGGTGCGGTGCAGATCAATACCGATTTCGGCGCACCCGGCTGGGGCGGACCCTGTCCGCCCCAGGGCGACAAGCCGCACCATTATCGCTTCACGCTGCACGCGCTCAAGGTCGAAAAACTCGACCTGCCGCAGGGCGCGACCGCGTCGCTGGCGGGCTACATGGTGAACGCGAATAGCCTCGGCAAGGCGCGGCTGACGGGCCTGTACGGTCGCAAGAAGTAGGGGGATGAAAGGGGGGGGCGGGGGGGTCCCTTCAGATTTCCCCCGTTGCACAAAGGGGGCTGCGCGCCCCTTTGCCTGTCCCCCCGATTGCCGGGGATCGCGCGCTGCCTAGCCCCAGACTTCGCGCGAGACCTGCATCAGGAGGTGGACCTTTTTCGCCTGGTCGGCGGCGGTCAGCGCGTTGCCGTGCGCCGTGCTGGAGAAGCCGCATTGCGGCGACAGGCAAAGCTGCTCGAGCGGTACGTGCTGCGCCGCTTCGTCGATGCGCTTCTTCAGTTCGGTTTTCGACTCGAGCTCGGGCAGTTTCGAAGTAATCAGGCCCAGCACCACCGTCTTGCCCTTCGGTACGAAGCGCAGCGGCGAAAAGCTTCCCGAGCGCGCGTCGTCGTATTCCAGGAAATAGCCGTCCACGGCGAGATCCTTGAACAGGGCTTCGGCCACCGGCTCGTATCCGCCTTCGGCGGCCCAGGCGCTCTGGAAGTTGCCGCGGCACAGGTGTACCGACACCGACATATTCTTCGGACGGTCCTTGATTGCTTCGTTGATGAGCCGCGCGTAGCGCCTGGGCAATTCGTCGGGGTCGTCGCCGCGCTGCTTCGCGCCTTCGCGCATCTTCGCGTCGCACAGATAGGCGAGGTTGGTGTCGTCCAACTGGAGGTAGGTACAACCGGCGTCGGCGAGGGACTTGATCTCATCGCGGTAGCAGCGCGCGATATCGGCGTAGAACGCGTCCATCTCCGGATAGGCCTCCTTGCTGATCGCCGCCCGGCCACCGCGGAAATGCAGCATCGTCGGCGAGGGAATCGTAACCTTCGGGGTGTGCCGGGTGACCGACTTGAGGAACTTGAAGTCCTCCAGCTGGATCGGTCTGACGTGCTTGAGTTTTCCCACCACGTGCATCACGGGCGGAGCGAAATCGACGTCCTTCTTGGCACCGTGGAATCGTTGCGCAATGCCGCCGCGCACTTCGACACCCTCGAGCTGTTCGAGGAAATCGACGTGGAAGTAGGTGCGACGGAATTCCCCGTCGGTGATTCCCTGGAACCCCCAATCCTCCTGCAGGCGGGCGATCTCGCGAATCGCACGATCTTCCACTTCGCGCAGCTGCGCCGAAGTGATTTCGCCTTTTGCGCGCTTTTCGCGGGCATCGAGCAGTTCCTGCGGACGCAGGAAGCTACCGACGTGGTCAGCGCGGAATGGAGGGGTGGTTCGCTGAGTCATCTTTTCGTCTCCCGTGCGGGGGTTAATGCGTATAGGGCATCGGCTGCCGACATCAAACGGTCGTCGCCGCGCGCCGGCGTGCACCGGTCATCGCCTGCCAGTTGGGAGATCAACCACGTGGGACATCCACGAGGCGGAAGATCCACGAAGCGGAAGATCCACGAAGCGGAAGATCCATCATGACCTGCCAGTATAATGAAACTGCGCGCGAATTCTATTTCCGATTGAGGATTGCACACAATTCGCTTGCGGTCTTGTGCCCGTCCATTCGGACTGGCGAGGGAATCCGGGAATATGCGTAAGCGGATGTGCAGGTCACGACATGAGTACGACGAGTACGACAAGATTGTGTTTGGTGCGCCACGGCGAGACTTCGTGGAACGCGGAAGGTCGGGTGCAGGGGCAGACCGATGTTCCGCTGAGCGAACTCGGCCATGCGCAGGCGCGCGCGGTGGCTGCGACGCTGGCCGGGGAACGCTTCGAGGCTCTTTACACGAGCGACCTGGTGCGCGTGCGGCAAACCGCGCAGCCCGCGGCCGAGACGCTCGGCCTCGCGGCGCGTGCGGAGAAGAACTTGCGCGAGCGTCACTACGGGCAGTTCGAGGCGCTCACCTACCGAGAGGCAAAAGAACGGTTTCCCGAGGAGTACGCCCGGTTCAGGGAGCGCGACCCCGAGTTCGATTTCGGCGGTGGCGAATCTCTACGCGCCTTCCAGCAGCGTACAATCGCCTGCGTGGCGGCGATTGCCGCGCAGCATCCCGGCGCGGCGGTGCTCGTCTTCACCCATGGCGGAGTCCTCGAAATGGTGTTCCGGCGCGCGGCCGGCAGAACCCTGTCCTCGGCGCGCGATTTCGAACTTCCCAACGCCGCCCTGAACTGGGTCGAGATCGGCGCGCACGACTGGCGCGTGCAGGCGTGGGCGAAACTGGACCACCTGGGGTCGGCGAGCGGCGTGCCGTCGGGGTCGTCCCGGCTGGATACCGACCCCTGGCACCGACTCGCGCGGCGGACGTGACTTCGAATCCTCCCCCCTTTTTTCTTCATTGATATTCAATCCTGACGAACGGAGCAACCCTCATGACCCAGCAAATCGCATTCGAAGTGACCTTGCAGGCGCCGTATGAACAGGCGATCGAAAAGGTGACGGCGGCCCTCAAGAACGAGGGCTTTGGAATTCTTACGCGCATCGACGTCAAGGCGACGCTCAAGGAAAAGATCAACGCCGAGTTCCGTCCCTACGCAATTCTTGGCGCGTGCAATCCGCCGCTCGCGCATCGTGCGCTGTCGCACGACGCGCAGGCGGGGCTGGTGCTGCCGTGCAACGTCACCGTCGAGGCGAAGGACGATCGCAGTTCCGTGGTGAGAATCGCGGACCCGGACGCGTTCCTTAATATCGGGAAGTTCGCGCAGGATCCGGTGTTGCTCGGAGTGGCGCGCGAAGCGCGCGAGAAACTCGCGCGCGCGGCGGCCGCATTGCGCGGCTAGGGCGCCGGGCCGAATTCAGGACTGGAACCTTATGACGCGGTTGCGGCCCTGTTCCTTTGCCTGATAAAGGCCGCGGTCGGCGCGCGCGACGATCGTGTCGATGCCGCGCCCGTCCTCCGGGTAGACCGCGACCCCGATGCTGACGCTGGTCTTGACGCGAATTCCGCCGACATCGAGCGGCATCGTCGCGATGGCGCTGCGAATGCGCTCGGCGACATCCATCGCGCCCTGGGCGGGCGTTTCGGGCAACAGCAGGATGAATTCGTCGCCGCCATAGCGCGCCGCGACATCCGAGAAGCGAAGTTCCGCAAGAATCGTCTTGGAAACCTGTTTGAGGAGCTGATTGCCCGCCTCATGGCCGTGCGTGTCGTTGACCGATTTCAGGTTGTCCGAGTCGATCATCAGCACGCTTGCCGGACGCTCGTAACGCATGGCCTGGCCGAACAGCCGGTTGGCGAGAATGCCGAAGCCGCGCCGGTTGTACAGCCCGGTGAGTTCGTCGGTTTGCGAGAGCAGGCGCGCGTGATTCAGTCCATAGCGGATGTCTGCCGAGAACATCATGGTCACGTAGGCAACCAGGATCACCGGCGCGAGTTGCGCGATCAGGCCGCCGAGAAAGGCGAGCGAGTACAGTTCAGGAGACAATCCAGCGCCCAGCAGCAGTTCGCAGGCGGCGATGAGCACCGCCTGGGCGATCGTGACCAGCTTGCCCAGGGTCAGCGCCGAAGTGATCACCGGCAGCAGGAAGGTGTTGACCAGCGGACTCGACAACCCGCCGCTGTGGTGAAGTGCCCAGGTGATCAGGGCGATCATGCCGAGGGTCTCGATGCCGATCTTCCAGCGCGTCTCGCGCCGGTAGAAGTTGGCGTATCGGAACGCCATCACCAGCGCGGCGTAAAAGAACAGTCCCGAAGAAATCGCCGCATACGCTTCGGCGTCGCCCTTGGAGCCGCCGAAAAGGAGGAACAGCAGGACCACGATCAGCAGCAGCCAGTGAATTTCCGCGACCGTGCGCGACAGGCCGCGCAGTTCCTCCTGCTCGATCGTAAGAAGAATCCCCTGATTCCCCTGATCCTGTTTCGGCGTGATGGCCACACCCGTCTCCCGGCAAAACACCACTCGGTACGTCTTCCCACTGCGCACGTTAGCGTGGCGCAGTGCGTTGCGCAAGTGCGCTGCGAAGTTCGCGGATCACGCCGCGACGGGAGACGCCTCCTGCATCAGTCCGATCTGTTCGCGCAATTCGAGAATCCGGTCCTGCCAGTAGCGCTGCGTGCCGAACCAGGGGAAGGCCGCGGGAAAGGCGGGATCGTCCCAGCGCCGCGCGAGCCACGCGCAGTAGTGCAACAGTCGCAGCGTGCGCAGCGCCTCGACCAGATGCAGCTCGCGGCGATCGAACGCGTGGAACATCTCGTAGCCGGCAAGCACGCTCGCGAGCTCCGGCGCCTGTGCCGCAGCGTCGCCCGAGAGCAGCATCCACAGGTCCTGCACGGCGGGCCCCGAGCGGCAGTCGTCGAGGTCGACGAAGTGCGGACCGTCGGCGGTCCAAAGGATATTCCCGGCGTGGCAGTCGCCATGCAGCCGGATCGCTTGCGTCGCACCGGCGCGCTGGTAGCAATGTGCCACCTCCGCAAGCGCCAGATCCGCGGCGCTTCGCCACGGATCCACGAGATCGGCGGGTATCAGGCCGCTCGCGAGCAGCCAGTCGCGCGGTTCTCGACCGAAACTCTGCGCATCGAGCGCGGGACGTGCGTCGAAGCGCCGCGTTGACCCGATCGCGTGAATGCGACCGATGAAGCGGCCGATCCATTCGAGCGTCTTCGGGTCGTCGAACTCGGGGGGGCGTCCGCCGCGACGCGGATAGACCGCAAAGCGAAAACCGCCGTGCTCGTGCAGGCTCCGGCCGTCGACCACGAGCGGGGCGACGACCGGAATCTCGCGTTCGGCGAGTTCCAGGGCAAACGCGTGCTCCTCGACGATCTGCGCGTCCGACCAGCGGTCGGGCCGATAGAATTTCGCCACCACCGCGTCGGCCGCGGGCGGGTTCGCCGGCGCATAAGGGCCTTCCTCGAGCATCAGCTGATAGACGCGGTTTTCGTAGCTGTTGAGCGCCAGCATGCGGCCGTCGCCGCGCAGTCCGACGCTGTCGAGTGCGTCGAGCACCACGTCGGGGGTGAGGCGCGAGTAGGGATGAAGGTCGACGGGACGATCGGGTAAGGGCATGCCGTGATTCTACGGGCTCGCGCGTTTCGCGTGCGTCAATCCGCGCCAGGGGGACCTTGCATGCATACGCCGACGCGAACACCGGTGAGCGCAGCGCTGCGGAGACACGGCTGCGGTGAGTTAGACTAGCGGCGTCCAAGCTCCGTGCGAATTGCTCCCATGAACGCCAGCCACCCCGTCGAAGTCTCCGGCCTGCATTTCGCCTACGGCGAGCACAGGGTTTTCAGCGGTCTGTCGCTTTCGATTCCGCGCGGCAAGGTGATCGCGGTGCTCGGCGCAAGCGGCTGTGGCAAATCGACCTTGCTCAAGCTGATCGGCGGGCAGTTGCAGCCCGCCGGGGGTTCGATCAAGGTCGACGGTGAGGTGGTGCACGAACTCGGCGCCGACGGGTTGTATGCGATGCGGCGCAAGCTGGGCATGATGTTCCAGTCAAGTGGTCTGTTCAGCGACCTGACGGTGTACGAAAACATCGCTTTTCCGATCCGCGAACACTACGATCTTCCCGAAGAACTGGTCCGGCCGCTGGTCCTCATGAAGCTGCATGCGGTGGGCTTGCGCGGCGCGCAGGGAATGAAACCCGCCGATCTTTCGGGAGGCATGACGCGGCGCGTGGCGCTCGCGCGCGCGATCGCCGCCGATCCGCAGATCGTGATGTACGACGAGCCTTTCGCGGGGCTCGATCCGATTTCTCTCAACCAGATCGGCGGCTTGATTCGCCGCTTGAACGATGCGCTCGAGACGACCTCGATCGTGGTCACGTACGACGTGAGCGAGGCACTCAAGGTGGTCGATTACGTATACGTGATCGCCGATGGCGTGGTCGCGGGCGAGGGTACGCCGCAGGAAGTCGAGCAGTCCGAGGATCCCTACCTCCAGCAGTTCATGCATGCGTTGCCCGATGGTCCGGCGCGCTTTCATTTTCCAGGCAGGCCGATCGGCGAGGATCTGCGGCTCGCGCGCCGCTGAGGGGACCCTTGTGGGGGGCTTGACCCTTGTCAAGCTGCGCGCGGCCGCAACTGCTAGCCTTGTCAGGCGCGGTTTCCTTTGTGGGGATTGGCCATGCCTGCCAAGCAAATCATTTTTGGCGAGGACGTTCGCGCCAAGATCGCCAAGGGCGTACGCACGCTTGCCGACGCGGTGCGCGTCACGCTCGGGCCGAAGGCGCGCACCGTGCTGATCGAGCGCGCCTATGGCGCGCCGACGGTGATCAACTCCGGAGTCGTGGTGGCG
>Ga0224495_10002557_pt1 | contig 11790 bp, 9 predicted proteins | sample SF_Jul11_sed_USG_FD_168128 | JGI IMG/M metagenome (GOLD analysis project Ga0224495, IMG submission 168128) | Sediment microbial communities from San Francisco Bay, California, United States - SF_Jul11_sed_USGS_4_1 | ecosystem: Environmental > Aquatic > Marine > Sediment | place: USA: California...
GGCCCTGGGCGTGTCCGTCGCTGCTTACGTTCTGTGGTACTGGGTACTCAAGTTCATGGATGTTTCGCGCATTGCCGTCTTTCACAACCTGCAACCGATCATCGCCACCGTGGTGGCGTACTTCTGGCTCGGCGAGCAGTTGGGATTGTCGTTCTTTGTCGGCGGGATCATCGTCCTGGCGGGTGTGATGACGGCCGAGGTGCAGAAGCGCCCGGGGCGCCGTCCTACCGGCGAAGCAATTGTCGGTACCGGCCGATTTCGGGCAGGTCGGGTTTAATTCGTTCGAGGATGTCCAGAAGTCGACCCGCCTCAACTAACCTCCCCGAGGCCAGCGCCGCCCTGGTGAGTGGCTCATAAAGCGCCGGATTGTCGGGGTTGAGCACCCTTGCCTTATCAAGATACATGTACATTGAATCCGGCTGCTCCAGGTGATTGTAGAGCAGGCCTATGTTTTGCATCGGCGTGGCCTCACCCGGCTTCAACCTGCCTGCATACTGAAAGCGCGCGACGGCGTCTGTGTACTGATCAATCTTTGCCAGGATGAGCCCGTACAGCAGTTGCGTGTTGTATTCGTCGGGCTTGATAGCTGCGCTCAGGTCGATGTGCTGTACCGCCTGCCGGTACAGGCCCAGCTTGTACTCCACTTCCGCCAGACGTGCCAGGTAGATGGGGTTATCCGGGTCGAACTGCACCGCCCGCGCAAAGGAATGAGCCGATGAGTCGAAAACCTGGCGGTCGTAGTAAATCTGCCCGAGGTTGAACCACGAAGCAAAGCAGGTGGAGTCGGCCGAGAGCCTGCGATGGAAATTGCGGCTGGCTCGATCGAGGTCGCCAACGTCGTTATAGAGCACCACTGCCCAGACCATCGCCCGTCGGGCGTCGGCGTATGCGACCTGGTGATGCGGGCTGTCCCAGAGAATGTCGTCCAGGCGAGCTGAAGCAGCCTTCAGGTCATTCTTTTCCATCAGGTTCGGTGCCAGGGCCACAAGAGCCGTCACCGTTACCGGGACGATGAGGGCCGGTCTGAGACAACGCCTTTCTCCGCGCCCCAGAATCCATGACAGGCCCCACAGCGTCAGCGGAAAGCCAAACAGCGATGAGAAATCCCAGTCGCGGGCGGCGCCCAGTTTCGGTTCGACCCAGAACGCCACCAGGAAAGTCAACAGGGCGGCCGTGCCCAATAGTTTTGTCTCGATGTCGTCCTGCCGGGTCTTTCGTTTGCGCGTTAAAACCCACCCCAGAAACAGCAGTGTCCCCAGGGGGGCCACCAGCAACGCCAGGTTGGCTACATCGACCAGGCGCCCCGGCGAGAGAAACCAGTAGGGGACATCGGCCAGCCGACTGATCGGCATTAACCACTGGGGCAGATTCAGCAACTGCGTGCCCAACGCCAGAAGGAAAGAACCCCCTATGGCAATCACGCTGAGATAACGGAACGAAAGACCCCACGGCAGCCCCTCGCGGTCGCCCCGGCGGTACAGCACCGCTACCATCGCGACCAGCAGATACGGCGCTGCCAGAAGATGAAAACCCATCGTCAGAACGCCAGAAATGACAAGAGGTACGATGCCCTTCTTGAATTTCACGTAGCGCACCGCATAGTAGAGTGTCCACAGTCCGAGTGCCGTCGGCCACGTGTAGTACTCGACATAGCCGAAGAACAATATCGCGCAGGCGCTCGTGAAAGCCGCGGCGATGATGATGCGGCGGGATGCTGCGTCCGTTGTCAGAACACCGGACAGTTTGTAAACGCCCCAGAAACCGACCACGCCTCCGGCGGCGCTGGTAAGGGCGAAAATCTGCTCGGCCGCCAGGCCGCTTACGGCTGATAAGGCCAGATAACAGACATGATAAAAAGGAAGCGAAAACCCCTTGAGGTATTCCTGGTACCCCGTCAGGATCGACTCGCCGGAGCCGTATTTGGCCAGAACGATAAACCCGTCACCGTACACATGCGCTCGCGAGCGCAACAGGTAGAACAGCGCCAGAAGGGCCAGCGAGACCAGGGCGACCGATACAAACCGTCTCTGACGACTGAACAAGGCCGCCGCAGCCTCCAGCAGGGGTTCAACTGCTTTATAGAGCGGACGGTATACGGCCGGTACCAGGAAGACCATAGCTAGGGCGGGGAAGAGGTAAACCAGAGGGTTGTCGAAGATGCCCCAGAAATCAAAGCCCCATGTATAATAACTTCCGGCGACGCCACCCGTCACATACAATGCGAGGATGGCGGCAAGACAGAACGTGAGGGGACGGGCCGTTGCAGTACTTGGGCAGGTATTCTTCGGGCTGGGCGCGATGCGATTCACAGATGTCTTACTTTCGTTGCAATACTAGCTTAACATACCATATATCTACGCCGGACATCCGAAATGGTTCATATTTAATTCAATCAATGCCCCTCCCAGCTCTGAAAATTGCGGAACTGCGCCGAATCCGAAAAAGCCTGCGGGTGCTTCAAATAGGTGAGCACACCGTCAATCATGTAAACGTGGCTGCGCTCCTCGTCGGCTATTGAGTTCAAAAGCTGCTTTCTGGCCGGGTCGGTCTCAATGGCGGCCTTTTCACGGTAATACTTCTCGGTCTTTTCCTCGATTCGCAGCGCCTCGGCCCACACTGTCAGGACATTGTCCGCAAACTCTTTCTTGCCAGTGCCTTCTGAAAGTTCCGTAAAGAGAGTTCTCACCGCGTTGAGAGAATCGTTGTGAGCGCTCCGATCGGCGGCGGACAAATCGCTTATGCCTTCCTTAAGCCTTTTGAAGTATTTGTAATGGCGCTCCTCTTCTTCCGCCAGTGTCAGAAGAACTTTTGTCAACTCCGGGTTCTTGGCCTGGGCCGCGTGAGCTTCGTAAAACTTCTTCCCGTCAAGCTCCATCTTCATGGCAAAATCGATAATCTCCATAGCCTGCAACCTCTATATAAATGTTACTGTCACTGCCTCTTAGCGGTCAGTCGCAAAGACGCCCGGTTGCCGATCGCGCGAATGCCCTTTGCCTGCGACTCTATTCCAACTCCGACGACCTCAGGTTCTCTTCGGAGAACTGCTTTTCCATGTCGGGGTCCGTGAACACACCGTTCTTGCGGACCAGCTTGCCGTCAAACCAGATTTCGCCGCCGCCGTAATCCTCACGCTGGATCGCTACCAGGTCCCAGTGGATCGCAGACTGGTTGCCGTTAGGGGCTTCATCGTAGCACTGCCCCGGCGTGAAGTGGAAAGAACCGGCGATCTTCTCGTCGAACAGCGTGTCCTTCATCGGCTGGCGTATGAACGGGTTGACGCCGATAGCGAACTCGCCCACATAGCGCGAACCCTCGTCGCCGTCGAGTATCTTGTTGAGCTTGTCGACATTGCCGTCCGCCGTCGCCTTGACTATCTTGCCGTTCTCGAACGTAAACGAAATCCCCGTATACACTACCCCCTGGTAAAGTGAGGGCGTGTTATACTTGATCGTGCCGTTGGCCGAATTGCGCACGGGGGCCGTATAGACCTCGCCGTCGGGTATATTACGCTTGCCGTCACACTTGATCGTCCCTATGCCCTTGATGGAAAACGTCAGGTCCGTCCCCGGTCCCTTGATCTGCACCTTGTCGGTCGCTTCCATGAGGGCGAACAGCTTGTCCTGGGCCTTTGACATCTTGGCGTAATCCGCGCAGCAAACATCGTAGAAGAATTTCTCGAAGGCCTCCTGCGATGTCTCCGCCAGTTGGGCCATGGCGTTGTTGGGATACCGCAGCACCACCCACCGAGTATGCTTGACGCGCTCTTCGAGATGGACCGGCTTGTAGAAAATATTGTTCCACTTGTCCATCTGCGCCTGCTCGATATCGGCCAGGTCGAAGGGGTTATCCGAACCGCGCAGGCCGATATAGGCGTCCGCCCGCTTCATCAACTCCAGGTGCAGTTCCGCCTGCGTCTTGAGCTGGTCATCGCTGGCGTTCTTGATCCAGTGGCGGCCCAGCGACTCGTCGTTGTAGTACCAGAACGGCGTGATGCCCTTTTCCGTCGCCTGCCGGATTATTTCCTTCCCCAGCTCCAGGGTCTCCTTGCCCTTTATCTCGAGATACAGGATCTCTCCCTTGACCAGTTCGCACGAGTACTCGATCAACTGGCGGGCCAGTATTTCGTTACGCTTGTCCTTCATCACATTGTCCTTTCCAGACTCGTATTTCTGCTGAAGATATGAAATTTGTCGCCGCTAATCAACTGCTTCCGAAACCGGAAAATCGGGCTCGCTGCCGTTGGTCAGCCGGCCCATTTCTCTGAACTATCGCCGCCCCGCGTTGTTACACAAACAGAGTGTTACCAGACGATATCCACATAGGCACGTCCGGCTTCAGCTACAAGGACTGGCTGGGCAATTTCTACCCCCAGTTCTGCCCTCAGGCCGATTTCCTCAGGTTCTATTCCTCGCGCTTCAAAGTGGTCGAGATCGACGCCACTTTCTACCGCATTCCCGCTGAAACGACCGTCCAGAAATGGGCCGCTAACACCCCGGACTGCTTCGTCTTCGCCGCCAAGTTCCCCCAGGCGGTCACCCATGACGGGACTCTTGAGACCCGCCTGGAAAGCGCCGTGACCTTTATCGAAATCATGAAAAAACTGGGTCGCAAACTGGGCCCCCTTTTGATGCAGTTCCCTTACAGCTTCAAACCCGACCAACTGGCCCTGCTGGCCGAGCTCGTTGCGGCTATGCCCGAGGATGTCAGAATCGCTGTCGAACTGCGCAACAAGGCCTGGCTCAAAATCGACGCACTTTTCGAACTTCTGAAAAGCCGCAACATGGCCCTGGCCCTTATCGACCATCCCTGGATGCCGCGATGCAAAACTGCCACGGCCGACTTCCATTACATCCGGTTTCTGGGCGACCGCAAAAAGATTGAGAACGACTTCAGTTACGTCCGGTTCGACCGCTCTGAAGACCTCGAATGGTGGACAAAGGTCATTCTGGAGTTCGCCGCCGATGGCCGGAAGGTCTTCGGCTTTTTCAACAACCACTACAGCGGCCACTCACCGACCACCGCCGACCTCATGATCGAGATTCTCGAAAGAAGCCTGTAAGACGTCCCCGGCGGTGTGTTGGACACCCTGGAGGATCTGGCTCTCAAACATAACCACGCCGTCTCTTATCACCGCGTAGATTGGCCCGACATCCTGTAGATCCTGCAAAGGGTCATCATTGAGAATCAGAATGTCAGCCCGTTTGCCGGGGTTGACAGACCGCTTTGTACCCGGCAGTCTGCCCGCGTCCTGCGTCGGCGCCCCACAAGTCATTTGCCAGGCCGCTCGGATTTATGTAGTTTATTAATCACACCGGAATAAAACCATATTTTAATGAACCCTCGGAAAGGGAGCGTCTATTATGAATGAAGCAGGCCAACAGTTCCTGGAAGAATCGAAATACGATCAGATGGGCCAGTCGGACCAGATGAAAGGCATGCCCCCGCCGCCGATGGAACTGCCATACGACACCACCGGCGCCGTCATCGACCTGCCTTCGCCGCGCGAGTTTCGCCCTACAGATGACAACCTGAAGGCTGTCATTGAGAAGCGCCGAACATTGCGCCCACCTGCGCGCGAACCGCTGACGATGGCCGAGTTGTCGTATCTGCTCTGGTGCACCCAGGGTGTCCAGAAGGTTTTGCCGCCCCCGGACGCCCGCACCGTCAGAAATGTTCCCTCCGCCGGGGGCAAGCATACCTTCGAGACATACCTGCTGGTCAACAGGGTAGAGGGTCTGAAACCGGGCGTGTACCGTTTTCTGGCTATTGACCACAAACTCGTCGAGGTGGACACATCGGAAGGTCTGTCCGGCAAAATGGTCAAAGGATGCCTGGATCAACAGCACGTCGGGACGTCCGCGGTCATGTTCATCTGGGTGGCGGTGGCCCAACGCACTATCTGGCGGTATAACACCAGGGGCTATCGCTACATGTTTCTCGACGCCGGTCATGTCTGCCAGAATCTATACTTGAGCGCCGAGTCCATCGGTTGCGGCGCCTGCGCTATCGGAGCGTATTCGGACAACGAGGTGAACCGCCTGCTCGACCTCGACGGCCGCGAACAATTCGTGATCTACATGGGTACGGTAGGCAGGAAACGCTGAATGTAAAGCCGTCGAGATCAGGGGACTAACGGCGTTTTTTCGAGCGGCCGTGTCTTATTTCTACCAGGAAATGACTGGCCACACGGTCACGGAAAGTCTTTTCGAACTCGCCAAGTAGATCGCACCTGGCGGCCAGCTCGCATTGGCGCTCAAAATCACGCGCCGATTTGAAAAGAAGCTCGCGATGGGGATACAGGTAATAGTGCGCCAGGGCATAGAAGGGGTTGGCCGCTCTGACCCAAACCCGCATCCTTCCGCGCCCGGCCACGGCCTCCAGCCACTCAAGTCCCACAAGGCTCACGAAGTAGCCATCCTCACGCTGCTCTCTAAGACCATATTGTCGTTGCAGAAAAACACACTCGGTGTTATTGATCACAGCAAAGAGCCGGCCTGCTCGCTTCAATACTCGAAACGCTTCAAGCAGCGTTTTCCGGCGCGCGGCCTCGGGCAGATGCTCCAGCAGTCCGAAACAAGTTACGATGTCAAACGTGCCGTCACTTGCCGGGACCGCTGTCGACGAGGCCGGGACGCATTTTACTCGCGAGCTTACCCGCTGCCGGCGCGCCTGCTTTGCCACGTATGCCAGCATGCCCTCCGAGACATCCAGCGCCGTGACCTCAGCGCCCCGGGCGGCCAGCGTCAGCGCGATACGACCGGTCCCGCAGCCAAGGTCGAGCGCTTTTTCCTCTGTTAATGATGACTCCAGAAGCGATAGCAGGCTCTGCCGTTCCCACGTGTCATAGGCTTTGTTGAGCGACTTCGGGGCATCGAATGTCAGCACCGCCGATAACGGGTCGGTATCTTTAAGTCGCCTGGTCCAGAAGCGGCCGGCGGCCTTCTCGTCGTATCTCTTGGCCATGACCTGCAATCTAAGCCCGGCCGCCCGGCATAATCAACAAAAACCGGCTCTGTCATGCCTGCATCGAAGGTGTTTAGCCTTGACGATTATTTTAAATAGGTTATACTGCTATTGAATGTAGACCGAAGGACGAGGTAATCCACAGCCGCAGACGCACAGCTGTACCTTCCGGGCCGTTCAAGTACCAAGGAGATCCTATGAGCCGAGCGATAGTCGTTCTGTATGCGCTATTTTGTTTCCTGCCGGCGGGCGCCGCCGGCAATTCCATTTCCCTGCAAAGCGTGTCCGGGTTGACCAACACTGATACGGTTGCCGCGGGTTCTGTTACCTTTAACCTGCGTATGACGGTAACGGGGGCTGATGTTCAGGGCTTAACCAATGGCTTCCGCATATACTCGCCCGATGGTGCTACCTGGGAGGGGCCCGTAGGAGATTCTACCGGCGGCATCAGCGATGCTTTTGGCGGCACGGACATATGGATGGTCAGCTACTTCAGCGCCGATGGCAGTATTGCCGATACCGTCGGTTTTTCTGCCGTCTCTTTCACCGCCCCGGATCTGCCTTCAGGATTCGACGCCGTTGCCCTGCTTATCAATGTTACTCTTGATCCTGATGATGTGGGCAAGACCATCTGCATCGACTCGGCCTTCTTTCCCGGTGCCGGTTACTGGCTCTGGTCGCAGGGCGGCTCCAGCGCTGTACCTGACTGGTCCGGGCCGCATTGCTTTACTATCGTCGGATGTCCCACCACGCCCGACCCGGACGGCGATGGCATAGGTAGCCTGTGTGACAACTGCCCTGATACCCCTAATCCTGGTCAGGAAGACGGCGACCTGGACGGTATCGGCGACGCCTGCGACAATTGTCGTTTCGTGCAGAACTATGACCAACTCGATAACGATGGTGATGACGTGGGTAACGTCTGCGACAACTGTGTCGATGCCTACAACCCGGGGCAGGAAGACGGCGACGGCGATGGCGATGGGGATGCCTGCGATCCCGTCGGTGTTGCGTTCGGGGCCGACCCGACCTCCGGCTATGCTCCCCTTGCCGTGACGTTCACCGACCAATCCGAGACTGCCGGGCCAAATCCGCTGACCGAGTGGAAATGGTATTTCGGCGACGGCGACTCCAGTTCTGTGCAGAACCCCGCGCACAGCTACCTTGACCCGGGGGCCTACGACGTGACACTCATTGCCTCTGATGGCAGTTCCGCCGATACCCTGACCGTGTCGAATTACATCGTCGTCTATGACAGCACACAACTCAATTTTGAGATCAGCCACGCGTACCCGGCCGCTATGTGGGCGATGGTCGCCGCCGACCTCGACCTGGACAATAATATCGATCTGGCCTACACCAGCGGAGGTACTGGAGGTCAGAACAACGGGCTCTTCGTGCAGTACGGGCTGGCCGGCGGAAGTTTCGAACCACCCGTGCAATACGAAAACACGTTCTTGTTCGCCGGACTGGCCGTAGACTTCATCGATGCCGACACCCTGCTCGATATCGTCGTCGTAGACTGCGAAAACGGCACCTACGGTAACACCGTCGTGACTTTTATCAACAACGGTGACAGAACCTACTCGACGTTTTTCGTGCCGGTCAGTTGGAGCAGTCTGCCGACTCTCGCCACCGGCTATTTCAACGATGATCCTTACATGGATTTGGCCGTTACGCCCAATCATTTGTTTTTCGGAGACGGCACGGGCGATTTCCCCGTCAGCGCCACCACGCCGATTCTTTTTGTGGCGGTAGACGTCAGTGATTTCAACCGTGACGGCTTCGACGACCTCGTACTGGTCAACAGCGATTTGGCCACCATCTACACCAATGACGGCGATGCGGCCTTCACGGCTGGCGGCTCCGCCTGGGCCAGTACTACCACCCTTCAGGTGTCCACGGCCAATGCCCTGGCCGACTTTAACCGCGATGGCAACCCGGACTTTGCTCTGGTCTCACCCTTTGTCCCGGCTTCGAGTGTCATCACGTTGGCTCTCGGCGATGGCAACGGCGGTCTTCTGAGCTGGGATACCACGCGCGTTGAAGGCACCCTTTACTACCTGATGGTCACTGACGTTGACCGAGACGGTCGGCTTGACATCGTCTCCGCAAATTCGCAGTTGGCGCTGTCAAGAATGGAAATCTATCTGGGCGACGGCTCCGGTTACTTCGACGACACCCTGTATGTCGACCTGCAGCCTACCGGCGGGTCTATCTTTATACCCATGGCGACCGCCGATTTTAACCGCGATGCCAATCCCGATTTCGCAGCGGGGAGCTTCCTGGCCGTGGACAGCATATCTATCGCCACTAACCTCTTGGCGCCCTCCGAGGTATCGCCTTACGAGATGGTCACTACCGGTTATTCGAGTGTCAACCTCGATGTCATCAACCCTGAAGGTTTCACCATCTCGCGGGACTTCACCACGGTCGCCGGCTCGGCCTTCTGGCGTCTGGATGCGGAAGGTAACGCCGCCGGTGATGGTTTGGTAGACGAGCAGGTATTTGACTACAACCTTATGAAGGGGGAGTATAGAATCATCGTGCACCGGAAGCCCGACCCGATCGACCAGCAGCCCTTCACTATAGGTATCCGCATTAACGGCACCGCCCAGGTGAAACTGGCGAACCTTTACAATCTGAATATGCCTTATAAAGCAGGCTCGGTCTCCGCTCCGTCCGAAACCGACAGCATGGTCTTCTACTACACCTATGAACCGGTTTCCTCCATCCTGCCGCCCAACGGCCTTCAGACCGGCACGCCGTCGCCGGTTCTCGAGTGGAGCATTCTCGCCGAACGGAACACTCCCGATGCCGACAGCTTCCATCTGCAACTCGATCAGGATTACTATTTCGGCACGCCCGTGTACGACATCTCCGGTCTCGTCGAACCCCGCTTTGCCATCGGGCAGGTTTTGAATGTCGATTCGGTCTATTACTGGCGTTACCGCGCCTTCACCGGCCCGGATGTCTCGGAGTTTTCACGAACGTTTGCGCTCTACATCGGTGAAGGTTGCTGCCTCGCCATCCGGGGCAACGCCAACAGCGACCCGGACGACAAAGTAAATATATCTGACGTGAGTTACCTGCTCAGTTACCTGTTTGGCATTCCGATGGGTCCCGCCCCGCCGTGCCCGGAGGAGGGCAACGCCAACGGCGACCCGGATGAAAAGACCAACATCTCCGACGTGTCGTACGTGTTGGCTTATCTCTTCGGCATCCCGACCGGCCCCGCCCCTCCGCCCTGCCCGTGATCATCACGCCGCGGCGTCAGTCAGAGGGGCGCAGCCGCTTCAGTACTTCCACGGCGTTGGTGTTCTCGGGATTGAGTTCGAGCGATCTTCCGTAATTTACAATCGACCGGGTGGTGTCACCCGCCGCCAACAGGGCCTCGCCGTAGCTGTCATAAACGTTGAACGAAGCAGGGTAGAGCTCGACGTTCAGCTTGAATATCTCCAGCGCGTCGCCGAGGCGTCGCCGCCCCAGAAGCTGATACCCCAGCATGTTCAACTGGTTTTCACCGAAATCATAAGCGTCGGGCTGGGTCGCACGCAGCCGACGGTACTCCTCCATGGCATCCTGAACCGTGCCCTCAATTAGGGTATGTGTCATAGGCTCGCAGATGGAAGGTCTTGTGTCGGTTATACCGGACAGCTCCGCATAGACAGTCTGTATCCAGGCCGCCAGCGTCGTGTTGGAAAACTGTCCTTCCCAATCCGCCCAGTCGGCCAGAAGGTTCTGCTCAATCATCTGCTCGGCTGTCCTACCCTCAGCGGCCGCCTGCTGCACCAGGCGCACTGTTTCTGTCAGCATCCGATGGTATTGTTCCAGGTCTTTCTTGTTGTAACTCCGCCCGTGCGCGGCAACGAAAGTCACGTCATCGGGAAAGATTTCCATGAATCTCTTTATCTGCGCCGCGTATCCGCTGACCGTCCCATTACGCGGCAGGTCGACATAGGGAATCTCGTCGGGGAAAAACAAATCACCGGCGGCGACGACCTTCGAAGCCGTAAAATACAAATAAGCATCGCCGTCCGAATGACACTTGGGCGCGTGGACAACGTGAATCTCCTCGCCATTGAAGTGGATAATCAGAGAATCGTCAAATCCCACTGTCGGCCGGTTGGGGCTTGGCGACCCCAGTAGATGGAAGTAGTTGCCGGACATGCACGTAAGAACGTTCTGCTGCGCCAGCACGGGGGCCTGGTCCGACAGAAACCTGTTGCCGCTGGTGTGGTCGCCATGATAGTGGGTGCTTATGACCATCTTAAGCTGACCGTTTCCCAGGAACTTGAGCGTGTCCCGCAGCGCCGGCCCGGTGGCTTCGAACCCGGCGTCCACAAGAAGAATGCCGTCCGGACCCACGGACGCGAGTAGATTGGTCCGGTACAAAGGCATGTTGAATTCACGGCCGCCCGTGACCGTGATGATGTGTAGTTTATCGGTAAGCTTGGAAATAGTGATGGGCACATAGCCGCTATGCGTGGCCGGTTGGCCGTGGATGCAGCCCCCCGTACCCAGGAACACAACGAGTACAAAGGCTATCCGTCTCATTGATCCGTAACCCTTTCTTTATATGCGTCTTCCCGGCGGTTTTTCCTGGCTGTGCTCAGAGAGCCCTTTCTGTGGAATTATACGAAAACCTTCGGCGAATTACCACATGTAATTTGATCAGGGTCCTGTTGGTCCATGGCCGGACGGTGCCAATCGACCAAAACCACCCCATGCCGTGTGAAAATCGCTTGGCTTTCCGGCACGCGTTCTCTACGTTATGTAAGCGTAACTTGACATCCCAACGGAGGCACCGGATGCTGATAGGATATT
>Ga0224495_10002558_pt1 | contig 11787 bp, 9 predicted proteins | sample SF_Jul11_sed_USG_FD_168128 | JGI IMG/M metagenome (GOLD analysis project Ga0224495, IMG submission 168128) | Sediment microbial communities from San Francisco Bay, California, United States - SF_Jul11_sed_USGS_4_1 | ecosystem: Environmental > Aquatic > Marine > Sediment | place: USA: California...
ATTTATCCAGAAAAAAACAAAATATAACCCCTTGATCATAGGAATTTCTGCTATATTCAACCTCTTGATGAATTATCTACTCATTCCTCCATACGGTATGCTGGGTGCAGCTGTGGCTTCATTTTCTTCTTATCTTTTAATGGATCTTTTAGCTTATCTGATAAACCTTCGAATTTACCCTATACCTTACGAAGGGGTAAGGATTTTGAAGATTATCATAGTTACGATTTTGTTATTTTTTGTGTTAAATCAAATACAGATAAGTTCCTGGAAAGGAGAACTCCTATATAAACTATCGATACTTCCCTTGTTCCCATTGCTCTTATGGGTATCAGGTTTTTTTACTTCCAATGAGTTAAGAAGAGCCAAAAATTTTATGCCTTCTCTATTAGAGAAACTTAAGCTTAAGAAGGTCAATTAATTTCTTTGCCTATGAAAAAAAGGGTTTTAATAATCAGTTATAATTTCCCACCTCTGGGAGGTGGCGGAGTTCAAAGGACTCTTAAATTCGCAAAATATCTACCTCTTTTCGAATGGGAGCCTGTAATTCTCAGCGTTTCTAACCCGGATTCACCTATATGGGATCACTCGCTTCTGAGTGAACTTCCTCCTGATATAAAGACCATCCGAGTTTTCTCTTTTGAGATAACCAGATGGGAAAGAAAATTCTTAAGTTTTTTTAAATCCCGTATCAAATCCTCTAATAATAAAAAGGAGGTTCAGCTTAAATCTTCCGGTAATGCCAACCCTATCAACCCCCGACTGAAGAGCTTTTTTAAAAAAATATATTTATTCCTCACCTCCTGGTTGAGAATCCCTGATCATAAGGTGGGATGGATTCCCTTTGCTCTATTAGAAGGACTCTCTTTGATTAATTCCCGGAAAATTGACCTGATCTATGTAACTTCACCTCCTCATTCCTCTCAGTTGCTCGGTCTGCTCTTAAGCAAGCTAACCCGCAAGCCCTGGGTAGCTGATTTCCGGGATGATTGGCTCGAGGACGTATATAAGATAAGTAAATTTTCCAGACTCCGCCTGAAATTTGAAAAATATTTATCCCGAAAGGTATTTTCCAAAGCTTCCTATGTCATAGCCAATACCGAATTTAAAAAAGAAATTTATCAAAGAAATTATCCCGAGGCTAAGGGGATTGAGACTATTTATAACGGGTTTGATGCCGAAGATTTAAATAGAGCCAAACAGGCAAAGGACAGATGGCAGGATGATAAATTCCATATATGCCATTCAGGTTATTTCTATCCGGGTACAGCTCTTCCTCTTTTGGAGATCTTAAAAGATTTTTTCTGTGAGAATCCTGCTTTAAGAGGAAAAATCCAATTTGACGTGGTGGGTTACCTGGAGCAAGAATACAGGGAATGGATTAGCCGGAACAACCTTTCAGGGGAGATAAAGTACTGGGGGTATGTTGACCATATCTCCTCCGTTAATTTTTTACTTAAAAGTCACCTTCTCCTTCATTTAACAGGTTCAGGCGGAGATTTCTGGAAAGGTGTGGTGGCAGGAAAGCTCTTTGAATATCTCGCTAGTGGAAAACCGATTTTATCTTTTACCCAAAAAGACGGGGAAAGTGAAAAGATAATCAGTCAGTCGAATTCTGGTTGGGTATTTTCCCTGACAGAACCGCAGGAGATTAAGGATAAATTGAAAGAGCTGTATAGGCTTTATTTAAAGGATGAATTGAGAGTTGAGCAGAATAAACTTTTCATCCAGGAATTCGAAAGAAAAAATTTAACCCAAAAACTCAGCTCCGTCTTTGAAAAGTGTCTAAGCTGAAGATAATGAGTTTATGCTAAAAATATTTTTAAAAAAATTCATCAAATTCCTCCTGGTTAAATTGAGCTTGATTCGCTTTTTTTATCTTTTCGCTCCCAGGAATCGTTTGGTTATACTCAACTATCACAGGATAAGCGAAAAGAAAACCAGAGATAACCTGAGTGATTTTGACCTCGGAGTATCTGTGCAGAAATTCGAAAAACAGATAAAATATCTAAATCGAAATTTCTCTGTTATCTCTTTCTCCAGGGCAGTTAACCTTTTAAAGAACGAAAACGATTGGCCCAGATTCCCGGTAGTGATAAGTTTTGATGACGGATATAGGGATGTTTATATACATGCCTTCCCCGTTTTGGAAAAATACAACCTTCCAGCAATGGTTTTTGTATCAACCGGCATCATTGAAGCGGGTGGTTTCTTCTGGTGGGACATTCTTAATGACATTGTTCAATCTAATCATCTCGAGGAAATAAAATTAGCTCTTGGCAACTGCAATGATCTGGAATATGAACTGGATTTGAGGTATCTTAAAAGTATTCATAACAAGAAGTTGTTCCTGGATAAGTTAACCGGAGAGTTTAAAAAACTTAAAGGAGAAAAAAGGGATAAACTTTTAAACCTGCTTAAAAATCTTTTAAGACATGATAAAATAAAAGAAAGAGAAACACTCTCCTGGGGGGAGATCAAGGAGTTAAGAAAAGCGGGGATTGAATTCGGGTCACATACTCATAACCATTATCTTCTGACACTGGAAGAAGAAAAGACGGTGGAGAAAGAACTGACCTATTCAAAACAGCAACTGGAGGAGAATTTAAAGGAAAAAATAGAATACCTGTCTTATCCCAGCGGTCTTTATAACCCGGAGATCGAAAAAATTGTGCGAAGAACAGGATACCAATCTGCCTGCTCTAATCTCTATGGACACAATCATAAAGACACAAACCTATTAGCTTTAAAACGATTTAGTCTGGAAGAATCTCAAAGTTTAGATGATTTTACCATCTCATTAGGAAGACTTTTTGGAGTTTTACCCTTTTTAAGCGAATAAGTCCTGGAGAAGGGTTAACTATAAATTCAAAGAATGAATGATAAATTTATTTTAAGAAAAATCACCACATCGCAGGAATTCAAGGAACTCAAGGATAAATGGAACTACCTATTGGAGCAAAGCTCACAACCCAATGTATTCCTCACCTGGGAGTGGCTTTACACCTGGTGGGAGTTTTACTCTCCCGGATATAAACTTTTCATTCTTCTGATATCTGATCAGGAGGGAAATCTCCTGGGAATAGCCCCTTTGTGTTCAGCCCTGATCACTCCTCTGAAATTGAAAACATTAAAATTTTTAGGAACTGAAGAGGTGTGTTCAGACCATCTCGATTTCATCTTAAGCAAAGGAATGGAAAAAGAATTACTATCTATCTTCTTCAGGTACCTGAGAGAAAATCCCAAAGAGTGGGACCTTTTAGATTTAACCGATCTGAGCGAAAAATCAAATGCTATCTACTTCATTCAGATATGGTCCAGTGAAAATACCTACCTTTTTTCCGTTAACACCTGGACTATTTGTCCTTATGCCAGTCTGCCCGATAACTGGGAAGCTTTTTTAAAACAGCTATCAGCCAACTCCAGGAAGGACATAAGACGCCAACTGAGGTTATTAGACGAATCTAAAAAAATCAATTTTTCAATTGTTAAGAACAGGGATATGGTGATACCATCGATGGAAAAACTTTTTTGCCTGCATACAAAAAGATGGAGCACCATAGGTGAAGAAGGGGTTTTTCAGAGAGACAGGTTTACAGGATTTCACAGAAAGATAGCCCAGCTTTTCTTCGACAAGGGCTGGCTGTTGATATTTGAGCTCTCGGCTGATAAGAGGTTCATTGCCATTTATTACAACTTCTTATATTCAAACAGAATCTACTCCTACCAGTCAGGTATCGATTCTGCCTGGGATAATTTCAGTCCAGGAACTGTTGCCCTTTCCTTGACCATTAAATCTGCCATCCTGAACGGGATTAAGGAATTTGATTTTTTAAGAGGAGATGCTCCTTATAAATATAAATGGACCGATAAAAACAGAATGAATTTACAACTCCGGGTATGGAATGAAAATTTAAAAGCAGACTTCTACAGAAATGCTATTCTTTATCTGGATAAAACTAAAAAGTATGCCAAAAAATATTTGCCTGATTTTGCGATAAAGATATTCAGAGCTTTATGGAGAAAATTTGGGATTGTGTAAAACTTTTAGTAAAAGGTGTTTTTATCAGGAATTCTTTTTAACTGTTTTGTTTTTGAGTAGATTTTTTAACTTGTTTCATTACAACAAGTTCAAGAGGAAAATTGTTAAGCCAGGCAAATTCTGTTCAAAAAAAATGCATTATCTAAAAGATTTTTAAAAATAACCTGTTATCGTTTACGAACTTAGAATTGGCATAATCATTGCGTATAATTTTTCAGATAAGGAGGAAATTTATGAGAAAAAAAATATTTATTCTATCGAGTGCTCTGTTGTATGTGATTTTATTCATAACCACTTCCTGGTCTAAAGGTCCGACCCATCCCTCCCTTAACACCTTTGGACACAGCACCCCTGGAAACAGTGATACCTCCACATCATGGTTTCAATTTATGAATACTCATATAGACTGGCAGACCAGTGGAAAAGACTGGTATTTTCCTCATTATACCAGAAATCAGCCAGTAGGTGCCTACTGGAACATTCATCATATCGTTGATATGGGTACAGATTATAACAACTTGAAAACCTGGTTTGAATCCAGAGGGTATAATTTCGAGGAAGCTTTAGCTCATTGGAACAACAATACTGCTCAGACTTTTGAGGGTAAAACCTATTTCAGACCAGGCTGGAACTGGAGTAACGATTCCAACTCAGATAGGGTCAGGGATTATCCTTCAGATTATGCCTCTCAGAACGAATTCACAGTTGGAAGCAACTGGGTTCGACATCCGGGTAGAAACTGGTCTGTTAATCAATGGCAGGGTGATTATCTCAGACTGGGATGGTGGGATGAGGGGGATACAGTTTCCTTCATTGTATCCAGAAATAGCGCGGACACACTATTTATATCGGGAACTATACCCTCACATAATTATGTTTATTACCTGGTAGATGATATAAACGCCCCCAATCATAATGCTGTGGCACAGACGGAAAGTTTAGCTCATATAATGGTATATTTTACCACCCAGATAGCTACAAATATAACCCATCCTGAGATAAGGCACTGGGGAGCACACGATTGCGCAGATATCTTAAGACAAAGAAGACCAGCATATACGGGACCGCTGGCTATTTTTCATGATAACATCTGGTTCGACCTTCCGGGAAGCAAGATGGGAAGGGCATCCTATTCAAGTATACCTCACTTTGGGGGTACTATGCTTGAAACCGAGTTACAAACTAATTTCCATACCCACTTTAAAAATAGTTTAGCGGAAATAAAGGATAGCCTTACTCTGTATGTTTCAGGACAGACCTATCTGGTGGGAAATGTAGGAAACTATTCTGATGAACAGTTTGACACCCTGTTGAAGCGTTGTGACGGTGTATGGTATGAGAGATGGACCGGTGTGGACCAGCCAATAGGTAAGTTCAACCTGCACAAAGAAACCATAGAACGACATCAGGCTATGGAAAAATATACTTTTTTGAATATGTGCGGTGATGGTGAACTAATCGGTTTAGACGACAGGGATAAGATATTCTCATTAGCCAGTTATTATATAACCTATGATGACAGAAGCTATTATCTTTTCGATACCAGCCCCAATTATGGTGTCAGGTTAGCTGATTCTATCAAATGGTGGTGTGGTTTGATGGGGATTGATATAGGTGCCCCTTTAGCCCCTGCTTTCACCATATACTCTGGTTCTATCTGGAGAAGAGATTTTTCTCAGGGAGTTGTCCTATTCAAGCCTAGGCCGGGAACCAGCTCTAACTATACCGATAGTGTTCTGGTGAGTTTAGGCGGGTATTTTTACAGATTGGATTCAGAAGGCAGAAATTCATCATCTGATTCGGTTAATCAGGTATATATTAAAAATGCCGAGGGAATAATCTTGCTCAATACCAGCGCGGCTCAATCCATGCTATTGCCCCCACAACCTCTGTCTCCTCAAAACGGTGCTATAGTGGATACTACCCAGCCAACCCTGATCATACAAAATACCCAGGACCCGGAAGGCAGACCTCTGCTTTACTATTTCCATTTAGACAACACCGAGCAGTTCAACTCCCAGGCTAAAAAAGAATCCACCCCCTTTCAGTTAAATTATGAGGACAACAGCATCACCAAATGGACTGTCCCCACCGCACTGAGCTCCGGACTCTACTACTGGAGAAGCAGAGCTTATACCAACACTTTTCCCAGTGATACCAGCCAGTTTTCTTCGGTTTATCTCTTCCGGGTTTCTACGGGGGTGGAAGATCCTCTCTCCGAGACCAACTTTTTTACACCGCATGTTTTTCCCAATCCCTTTAAACCCTCAGAAGGTGATAGTTATATTACCTTCAGAAACATCCCCTTATCCTCGAAGATATTCATCACGACTTTATCCGGGGAGTTGGTCCAGGAGCTATCCGGCAATACTTCAACTGATGTTATCTGGGATGTAAAAAACAGCGAGGGGAAGGATCTGGCTTCTGGAGTTTATTATTATCTGGTAGAGTTCTCCTCTGGAAGCACCTCTGGAAAGTTTGCCGTAATCCGATAAAAATATTATACCTTATTTTAGTTAATTATAACCACAAAAGAGAAAAACAAAACACGGGTTTATAGATTAGTTATTTGGTTTTAATCTTTTTTTGTTCCACCTCATAGGTTTATGTATTAAACCCTCGAAATTATTCTGCTTTTAAGTGAATTAAAAAATTATGTTTTGTCAGATTAAAAAATTACTATCTTGTGAATATGGAACAGCCCCGAAGTAAATCTATGATTAAAACAAGTGCTGGTGTTTCCTGGTTCATCACCTCAACAAAGCTCTGGTATTTTCTTTTGATCCTGTTTGCAGTCGTCTGTGGGATTCTCCTTTTAATCTTACCCCGGCCCGAGATTGTCCCTGCATTGGTCATAGCGGTGTTACTCGGTCTAACCTTTTTCTTCTATCCTTACTTGGGGATATTGGTTTATATAATACTATCTTACATGCGATTTGAGGAGACAGTCTCTGCCCTGGCTGATTTGCACCTAACCCGTCTTTTGACCATCACCTTGATAATAGTTTGGACTATCCGTTCTGCAATTACTAAATCAAAGCTTCATATCCAGGAAAATGGGCTTCTGCTTTTATATCTTTTTTACCTGATCATGGCTTTGTCCATACCTTTTAGTTTCTGGCCCTCCAGATCTTTCAATGTTTTCGTGGAGATGTTAAAGATCCTAATATTCACAATCCTTTTCATCCATCTCGTAGATTCCATGAGCAGGTTAAAGACTTTTTTCCGGATCTTCCTCGTAGTTAACTGCTTCTTAGCCTTCACTGCGATTAAAGATTTTCTACTCTTGGGACAAGCTGCAGTATTGACTCGAGTTGGAGGAACGGGTGGTTTCCTGGGCGATGCCAACGATTTTGCCTTAGCCTTAAGTATCGCTCTGCCTTTTTCTTTTTATCTCTTCTTATTCGAGAGAAAAAAAGTTCCTAAATTAATCTATCTGTTTTTCTCTTCGCTTCTTACCCTGGGAATTGTTTCCACCTCCTCACGCGGAGGCTTTATCACCCTGGTTTTCCTTATGTTCTATTTCGTACTCAAAAGTAAAAGAAAACTTTTAGGATTTTTCTCAATTTTTCTTATTTTCCTCTTGATATTTTTATTTGCCCCTCAGGAATACTGGCAAAGACAGATGACCATAACCTCCTATGAACAGGATGAATCAGCTATGGGCAGGATCGATGCCTGGAAAGCTGGACTAAGGATGTTTGCAGAACGACCATTATGGGGTGTGGGAGTGGGAGCTTATGAGACTGCCTTTGGAGTAAAATATGGAGGAAAAGAGGGGGCCTGGTTTTCTGCTCATAATGCCTATGTTCAGAATGGTGCAGAGTTAGGATTTTTCGGGATATTAACCTATCTGGGGTTGATGTTCTATATCTACAGACAGGCTAACCGTTTAACAAAATCCATCCAGGAGGAAAATTACCTGAAGACGATCTCCCAGGGTTTAGTTGGGGCTCTTTTAGCCTATGCAGTGGGAAGCTTCTTTTTATCTGTTGGGCATTACCCCCATCTTTATTTACTTCTGAGTATAGCTATCGTAGTTAAGGTCCTGGGACAGGAAAAAGGGATATAGCATGGAAAGAAAACTAAGGATACTGACTTACATTAAGACCCAGGCAAGCCCGACCTGGAAGGAGAGTGTAACTCTGCTTCAGACAAAACCAGGTTTCATAAACTCGTTTATCGCGGCTCTCCAGCTTTATTACAAAAAGAATGATTATGATCTGGTGGTGATCTCCGGAGAAAAACCAGGTATCTTTTTCTCTCTTCTGCAAGCCATTCTTCCTCTCAGAAAAACCCCTTCCCTTATGATCGGTTCCCTCTTTTACAGGGCAAAAAACCCTTTGAGAAGGTATTTGAAAAGAGTTCAGTTAAAACTGATGTGCAAATCTGTTCGATTTTTCTTAGTATGGGCTAAAAGGGAAATTAAAGATTATTCTGTTGAATTTGATATACCGGTTGAGAATTTTAAATTCTTCCCCTATCATACCACCTGCGAAGTTTATGATTGTCCTGTGAGAAAAGGCGATTATATTTTCAGTGGTGGAAACCGCGACAGAGATTTCAAAACTTTGATTGAGGCGGTAATGGATTTGGGAGTGAGAACAATAATCGCTACCAACAACCGGTCTCTTTTAAGGGGAATTAAACTTCCTGAAAACGTTGAGATAATTAGCGCTACTGATCCTCAATTTTACCAGCTCCTGGCAGGTTCAAGGTTGTTGGTTTTACCTATGAGCAAGGGATTTCTTCATTCAGGAGGTCAGCAGACTTTTCTGAATGCCATGTACTGGGGAAAACCGGTGATCGTAGCCGACCCTGAAGGAGCTAAGGATTATATAGAGAATGGGACAACGGGAATTTTAGTCAACCCGGGGAGACCTGCTGCTTTAAGGGAAGCCATATTATCACTTCTGGAAAATCCAGAGAAATCAGAAAGGATGGGTCAGGAAGCTAAGAAGAAAGCTCGGGAACTTACCACTGAGAAATTTTTTCAGGGAATTCTTAAATTGGCTGAGGAGATAGTTTATGAGCATAACAGAATATAGTGAGAAATATAGAAACCTTTGGAATGACTATGTGGTGAAAAATTGCTATGCCACCTTTGCTCATCAGATAGAGTGGAAAGATATTCTTGAAAAAAGCTTCAGACAAAAACCGCTTTATTTGTTGAGCTCTGAAAATGACCAGATAACAGGTATTTTACCTCTTTTTTATTATTCCAGCATTCTGTTCGGAAAATTCCTGGTCTCCTTACCCTGGCTGGATTATGGGGGAGTATGTGCAGGCTCAGTTGAGATCCAGCAAAAACTTATCGAGGAAGCTATCCAGATAGCTAAACAGAAAAAATGCAAGTTCTTGGAGTTAAGAAGCGTAATCCAGGAAGATGTAAGGTTGGTTACGAAAACGAATAAAATAACTTTTAAATTAGAGCTTTATCCTGACCCGGAAAAAGCCTGGCAGGGTATAGATTCCAAAGCTCGAAATCAGATCAGAAAAGCTCAGAAATCAGGACTTGAGGTTTCCTTCGGCGGAGAAGAAAACATAGACATGTTCTATTCTGTTTTCTCTACCAATATGCGAGATTTGGGAACACCAGTCTGGACAAAGGAGCTTTTTAAAAACATCTTAGCCTATTTCCCCGAAAAAAGTGAGATAGCTTTAGTAAAAATGAAGGATAAGACCATAGGCGGTGCCTTGATACTTTATTTCAAGGATATGATGACCGTTCCCTCGGCCTCCTCCTTAAGCTCATTTCTGAGATACTGCCCGAATAACATCTTATACTGGGAGATAATAAAACGTGGCTGTATAAAGAAGCTTAAGATATTTGACCTGGGGAGGTCGAGTTGGGAGTCAGGGACCTTTAACTTTAAAAAACAATGGGTTGAAAAACCTACCCAGTTATACTGGCAATATTACCTGAACAAGATAAAAAAACTCCCGGATCTCAATCCGGAAAGCTCTAAATTCAGCCTGAGTATTAAGCTCTGGAAAAAATTGCCTTTAGCCTGGGCGAATTTTTTGGGACCTAAAATCGTAAGAAAACTCCCTTGATCAAATGCTTAGAGCCATTCCACCTGCAGGTACTTATATAGGATTTGGGGAAATCCTCTCGAGCCTTTTCTCCAGCAACCAGTCTATAGGAGAGTTTAAACAAAAACTCTGCGATTATTTCAGGGTTAAAGACTGTTTCCTTATCTCCTCGGGAAGGGCAGCCTTGACCCTGATACTTAACGCCTTAAAAAAACTAAGAGAGGGAAATGAGGTTATCATCCCGGCTTATACCTGTTTTTCTGTACCTTCTGCAGTAGCCAGAGCAGGGCTTAAGATAAGATTGTGTGATATCTCCCTGGATACCTTAAATCTTGAACAGAAAAAAATTCTTCCTTTGATTAATAAGAACACGCTGGCAGTTCTGCCCGTTCACCATTTTGGCATATCTCACGATATCTCAGGGATAATAGATATATGCGGAGAACAGAAGGTTTTCATAATCGAGGATGTTGCCCAGGGTATGGGGGCGAAATTCAGGGATAGACATTTAGGCACTCTGGGAGATGTGAGTTTTTTTAGCCTGGGTCGAGGAAAAAATATCACCACCCTGAACGGTGGGATAATTCTCTCACGGGACGAGGAAATATCTGCATTACTTAAAGAGGAGTTATCGCATATGCAAGAGAAAAGAGGTTTTGAATATTTTTTCAAAATGCTCTTTTATAAAATCTTCCTCAATCCAAATCTTTACTGGATACCCGAGAAGATCCCTTCGCTGGAGATAGGTGAGTCAAGATTCTACCCGGATTTTGATATATCTTCTCTTTCCTCATACCAGGCAAACCTGGGCTGTTTACTTTTCCAGAGGTTAGAGGAGATCAACCAGAGAAGAATTGAGAATGCTCATTATTTGACCTCTGCCCTGATGGGTGTAAGCGGAATATCCTTTCTCCCTGAATTGCCTGATGCGTATTCTATATATCTGCGACTGCCGATACTATTTAGGGAACCCCTAAATAGAGAAAGTATTTATAAAGTGCTAAAAGAAAAAAACCTAGGCGCTTCGAAAATGTATCCAAATTCCTTAGATAAAATAGGCAAGATAGAACCCTATTTAGCCTTGGGCCATTCTGACCTTTCTAACAGTCACCTTGTGGAGAGGACACTCTTAACCCTACCCACCCATCAGCTTTTGAGAAAGGCGGATCTAAATAAGATAATTGAAGCCATAACATAGGGAGGAAATTGAACTTATGAATCAGCCGATTAATCTGGAGGAGTATAAGAGAAAAAGGGGATTGAGCAGGATAAAGGAACTCTGGAGGAAGGTTTTAAACTTGATTATCCGGAACTTTGTCTTCAGTTATAAGCTAAGAAATAGGTTGTACTCAAGCCTTGGAGTCAGGATTGGGAAAAATGTCTTTATTGGTAGAGAGGTCTTAATCGACGACAACTTCCCTGAGCTTTTAACCATAGAAGACGGGGTAGCAATAGGCTGGAGGGTAATATTCCTTTTACATGATACCACACGCTATCCCCATATAGTGGCTCCGATTACTGTGAAAAAAAAGGTTTTGATTGGAACGGGTGCCATCTTTTTACCCGGAGTTATAATTGGAGAATATGCTCAGGTGGGTAGTGGAGCAGTAGTGACAAAAGATGTAGAGCCATACACGGTAGTGGCTGGAGTCCCCGCAAAGAAGATAAAGGATAAAGTAGATCTGGAGCCAGATGGAAAATCCTGAACG
>Ga0224495_10002559_pt1 | contig 11787 bp, 8 predicted proteins | sample SF_Jul11_sed_USG_FD_168128 | JGI IMG/M metagenome (GOLD analysis project Ga0224495, IMG submission 168128) | Sediment microbial communities from San Francisco Bay, California, United States - SF_Jul11_sed_USGS_4_1 | ecosystem: Environmental > Aquatic > Marine > Sediment | place: USA: California...
ACCCGAGGCCGCGTCCATCATCCGAAAAATAACGGGGCATCCCGTCGAAATGGACCTCTCGGGCTTTGAACGGACGCTCGAGAGGATCAAGGCTCGCCGGCTGGAAAACGAACCGGCCCGAGCGCTCATCGACATGTCCAAAGACCTGAGAGAGCGAGCCCGCTCGGGAACCGCTTTGGACGACCTCCGCATCGAGGCTTTCGCTCTGGTCCGCGAGGCCTCCCGGCGGACGGTCCGCCTCGACCCCTTCGACCCGCAGATCATCGCCGGGCTGGCCATGGCCGAAGGGAAGATCGTTGAGCTGCCGACCGGCGAGGGGAAGACGCTGGCCGCCGTCTTTCCCGCGTACCTCCACGCTCTGACCGGCTCGGGAGTCCATGTCCTGACTTTCAATGACTATCTCGCCCGACGGGACGCGGCCTGGATGGGGCCTATCTACGAGCTGCTCGGCCTCTCCGTCGGCTGCGTCCAGGAAGGCCAGGACTCCGGGAAAAAGCGGACCGCCTACGCCCGCGATGTCACCTATGCGACGGCCAAGGAAGTCGGCTTTGACTATCTCCGCGGCCAACTCGTCGGCCGGGCCGAGGACATCGTCCTCCGGCCTTTTCACCTGGCTCTGGTCGACGAAGCGGATTCGATCCTGGTCGACGAGGCCCGGATCCCTCTCCTTATTTCCGGGCTCACCGAGGCCGGAGCGTCCGACGCCCTTTACGTCGCCCGGCACGTCGAACGGCTCCGAGCGGGGACGGACTTTCAGACGGACGAGGCCCGCACGGCGGTTTCCCTGACCGATGCCGGTCTCGACCGGCTGGAGCGGGCCCTGGGGCGCGGCGGCCTTTATGACGATTCGAACCAGGCGCTGCTGGCAGCCGTCCACTGCGCCTTGCACGCCCACGTTCTTCTCCAGCGCGACGTCGACTACATTGTCCGGAACGGAAAAGTCGAGATCGTCGATGAATTCACCGGCCGCGTCGTGGACAAACGGCATTGGCCCGACGGGCTGCAGGCCGCGGTCGAGGCCAAGGAGAACCTGAGCCGGCGCGGCGGCGGGACGGTCCTCGGCTCGATCACAGTCCAGCATTTCCTCGGCCTGTACCCGACGCTCGCCGGGATGACCGCAACGGCCCGTAGCTCGGCCGACGAGCTGCGCGAATTCTATGGCCGGAACGTGGTCGTCGTCCCTCCGAACCGGCCCTGTATCCGGGTCGACGAGCCGGACGAGGTTTTCCCGACCCGCGCGGCCAAGCGCGAGGCGCTGGTCCGCGAAGTCGCCGCAGCCAACGCGGCGGGCCGTCCAATGCTCGTCGGAACGGCCAGCGTCAGGGAATCCGAGGAACTGGCCGAGGCCTTGCGCGCGGTCGGTGTCGGCTGCCGCGTCCTCAACGCCAAGAATGACGAGGAGGAGGCGGGGATTATCGCCCGGGCGGGACGGCCCGGGGCGGTCACCATCTCCACGAACATGGCCGGTCGCGGCACGGACATCAGGCTCGGCGGCGCCGGCGAGGAGGAAAAAGAGACGGTCGCCGCCCTCGGCGGGCTCTACGTCATCGGGACGAACCGCCACGAAAGCCTGCGGATCGACCACCAGCTTCGAGGCCGGGCGGGGCGGCAGGGCGACCCCGGCTCCTCAAAGTTTTTCATTTCCTTCGAGGACGAGATTTTCGAGCGCTATGGGTTGGGCGAGGCTCTCTCCGATGCCTTGGGGATCGCGGACGGCCCGCGGGCCGTCTCTTCCCGCCGGCTCAACCGGGAGATCGCCCACGGCCAGCGTCTGATCGAAGCCCGGAACTTCAACCTCCGGAAAACCCTGTGGGAATTCTCTCATCTCGTGGAACTGCAACGGCGGATGGTCGCGGCGCGCCGGGAGAGTGCGCTGTCCGGCGAGGGCGTCGGCACCCTGGCGTCACTCGACCCCGCGCTTCACGCGCAATGCCTGTCGGCATGGGGAAAAGAGCGGCTGGAGAAGCTGGAGAAACGCGTCGCTCTCTATCATCTCGACCGCGGCTGGGCCGAGCACCTGGCCTGGATCCAAGAGGTGCGGGAGGGGATCCATCTCGTCAGCCTGGGGGGACGTTCGCCTCTCGAGGAATTCCGGAAGTCGGTGACCGAGGCCTTCCTGGAGATGCGGCAGCGGGCCGACCAGGCCATTCTTCGGACGTTCCGCTCGCTCGTTCGCAACCCCTCGCAGGCCGACGTCGAGGCAGAGGCCTTGAAGGGCCCCTCATCGACGTGGACTTATCTCGTGAGCGACGATCAGTCCGGCTGGGGGATCGGGCTCCTCCAGGGCAAGAATATCGGGGCCTCCGCCATCGCCGCCGGCATCTACGGGCCTTTGTTCCTCTTCACCCTCTTTCTCGGACGACGGCGCAGGAACCGGAGGAAGAAGAAGGGCTCGGCCTCGAAGCCCTGAGCGGGCCCGGGCAAGAATTCAGACGGCTTTTTTCAGGAAGGCGGGCAGAGCGAAAGCCGCCCGGTGCACGTCCGGGTCGTAGTACTTGAGGCTTCGGGGGACCCGGAGCTTCCGCGGCCGGCGCGGGTCGACGCTGTCGGAGAGGAAATTATAGCACCACGTCCCGACCGGGTAGGTCGGGACCGGGCCGACGTAAAAGTGCGGATAGCGGAAGAGCGTCTTGAGGAAGGCGGCTTTACGGCGGTGGGAATCCAGGTGGAGCATCAGGGAACCGGCTTGGGCGGCGATCGTGCCGCCCGGTCTCAAACGGGCCTTGAGCTTGCGGAAAAACGCGGCCTGATGGAGCACCGTGGACGGGCCGACGGGGTCGGACGAATCCACCAGGATGACGTCGAAACGTTCGGTCGTTCGGGCGATGAACTCGTCTCCGTCGGCGACAACGAGCTCCGAGCGCCCGTCCCGGAGCACCGACCTGAGCCAGGGGAAATGTTTCCCGCAGGCGTGAATGACCTCGCCGTCGATCTCCACCAGCCAGGCCCGCCGGACGGGGTGCTTGAGGACCTCCCGGAGAGCGCCGCCGTCCCCGCCGCCGATGATGAGGACGTTCCGCGGCCGCGGATGGCTGGCCAAGGCCGGGTGGACGAGCATCTCGTGGTAGTAGAATTCGTCCCTCTCCGTCGTTTGGACCAATCCATCAAGAAGCAGGACGCGGCCGTAGGTCGCGTTCTCGATGATCTCGATCGTTTGGAACCGGGACCGGCTCCGGTGCAGGACCTTGCGGACCGCGAAAAAGATGCCGGACGTCGGTGTTTGGAACTCGCGGGCTTCGGAACGCCGGCGGTTAAGGGCGCTCGGCACGGCCATGTCGGACCTCCTCGCGCGGGGGACGCACGGCCGCCCCCGCTGCGGCCCCCCATTGTAGGGAATGGGGGCGGCGAATGCAACCGCCGCAAATAACAGTTGCAATCAGCCGCGAATCCGGTATGATTCGTCCTTAAAAAACCTTGCGTGCCGCCCGCGGAGACTGAGCATGAATATCTGGAAATGTAAGACGCCCGAGCAGATCCTCGAGGCCGCCGCGGCGACCGAGCTCAGGAAGAACCTGACCGCCGTCGACCTGGCCGCCCTGGGAATCGGCTCGGTCGTCGGCACGGGGATCTTCGTCGCCACAGGCCAAGGCGCCCACCTGGCCGGCCCCGGTGTCCTCCTCTCCTTCATAATCGCCGCCGTGACCTGCGGGTTCTGCGCCCTGACCTACTCTGAACTCGCCTGCATGTTCCCGATCGCGGGGAGCACCTATTCCTATTCCTACGTCGCCTTCGGGGAGGTTATCGCCTGGATCATCGGCTGGGACCTCATGCTCGAATACCTTGTGGCCGCGAGCGCCGTCGCCTCGGGCTGGTCGACGACGTTCATCGGCCTTATCGAGAGCGCCGGGGTCAAACTCCCCAAAGCCCTGACGACGACGCTTATCGCGGGGGGGGTCATCGACCTCCCGGCGGTCGTGATCACGCTCCTCATCACCTGGGTTCTCTTTATCGGGATCCGGGAAAGCGCCAAGATCAACAATATCATCGTCCTCGTCAAGATCGCCGTCATCCTCCTGTTCATCTTCCTCGGCCTCAGGCACGTCAGTCTGGCCAACCTGAAGCCGATGATGCCGTTCGGCTGGAAAGGCGTCATGGCCGGCGCGGCCATTATCTTCTTCGCCTACATCGGTTTCGACGCCGTCTCGACGGCCGCAGAAGAGACCAAGAATCCCAAAAAAGACGTCCCGCTCGGGCTCATGCTCTGCCTGGGGGTCGTCATCCTCCTCTATGTGGCCGTCGCCTTCGTCCTGACGGGGACCGTCCCGTTCAAAGAAATCGACGTCGGCAACGCCCTGCCCGCCGCCCTGGCCCGGATGGGCATCCGCTGGGGAGGCGCGCTCGTCGCCACGGGCGCGATTATCGGGATGGTTTCGACCCTCCTGGTCACCCTCTACGGCCAGATCCGGATCTTCATGGTCATGGCCCGGGACGGCCTGATCCCGCCCGTTTTCGCCAAGGTCCATCGCCGGCACAAGACGCCGCATATCTGCACCTGGATCACGGGCGTCGCCACCGCCGCCATCGCCGGACTTTTCCCCCTGCCGATGATCATCGACCTCTGCAACATCGGGACCCTGTTCGCTTTCGTCCTCGTTTCGATCGGGGTGATCGTCCTGCGGCAGAAGAGGCCCGATCTCGAACGGAAGTTCCGCACTCCGGGCGTGCCCTTCACCCCCCTCATCACGGTCGCGTTCTGCTTTTACTTGATGTACAGCCTGCCGACGGTGACCTGGTTCCGTTTCGGGGCTTGGCTCCTCGGGGGGCTGATCATCTATTTTGTCTACAGCATCCGCCACAGCCGGCTGCAGCATCCCGAAGGCGGAACTCCCGCAGCGGTAGAGAAAACCGCCCGTCCCTAAACATTAGCCGAGTTTATCGACTTTGACGCCGGGATAATACTTTTTCAGGATCGTCCGATAGTCCGCGCCGGCCAGGGCCATCCCGTAGGCACCGACCTGGCACAGCCCGACGCCGTGGCCCCAGCCGCGGCCGGTGAAGGTGAACGCCGCCGGCTTCCCGTCGGCATCGAACTCCCTGTCCAGGGCGAAGAGCGTATCGCGCAGGCCGAGGGCCCAGCGGACCTTCAGGCCCCGGACGACGAACTTCCCGGCGGTGCCCGTGATCTCGAGCTCCGTCACCCGGCCCGATGCCCCTCGTCGACGGACGTTCAAATCGAAGAGCTCCCCGACAGGGACATGGCCGTTGAGCGTGGCGGCAAGTTCTTCCCTCGTCTTGCGGACCTGCCAGCGGTTGAAGGGCGAGGAGCGGTCCAGGACATGCGAACCGGTCAGGACAAAGGCCTCCAGGAGACGGACCTCGTCATCCCGGACCAGCCAGCGGACGTGTTCGCCGCCCAGGAAGGTCAGCCGGCTGGCCGGAGCCGAGCGGCCGCCGATGTCGCGCAGGAGGACCGCTTCGGGACCCAGCTTCAGGGTCCGCCTCTCCGTTCCGACCGTCACTTCGATCGAGCCCGGCCCGGCCTTCCGGAAGACTCCGTCCTCACGCGGATCCAGCCGGCTGAAGATGAGGCGATAGAGGGCCGTCGCGAACTCGGCTCGCGTAACGTGGCGGTTCGGGTTGTCCGTCTCGGCCGAGAACGGGATAAGCCCGGACTGAATGCCGTATGCCAGACTGTTTCGGGCTTGACCGGTGACCTGGGGGAAACGGCGCAGGACAAAGTTCGCTTCGCTCGGAAGGAGAAGATGGTCGACGTGGTCCTGCCAATGCAGGGCGGCAACGAAGAGCCGGGCCATCGCGAGGAAGGACACCGGCCCGGGACCGATTTCCAGGACACCGTCGTCCTTCATCTTCAGGACGGCCAAGGCGGCCCGGAGCCAGGCCGCGGCTTCCTCGCCCGCAGCCTCAGTCGCATAATCGACCCCGGCGGGCGGAAGAACACCGAGAGCGATCAGGGCGCCGGCTTCGGCTGTGACGTCGCGGCTTCCGGCGGTCATCAAAGGCAGGATGAACCGGCTTTCGACGGACCACTCGGGCTGCTTTTCGTAGGTGCACTCGACGCTTTTCAGGTAGGGCGACGGCGAGCCCTCGAAGACGTCCTCGACGGCTTCGGTCTGACCTCCACAGGTGCTCGTATAGAGCGCGTTAATGAGCCGGCCGGCGTACTTGGCGACCTCGCCCTTGGTCTCGTCGACTGCCCGGGAGCTCAAGGGCCGTTCGGCGCCCAGCCCGAAATAGACCTGAGAGCGAGGCGTGTCGACCAGGTCGTAGCCCAGAGCCTTGAACTGACCGATGTTCTTCAGGGCGTAGGTCCGGGCCGCCACCGCCTGGGCCTTGAGGGCCTCGATCTCGGCGTACTGGTCGGGCGACATCTCGCCCGGGACGACGCCCTTGAGGTAGTCCTCCAGGTTGAGGACGTTGACGAGGACGACACCTTTGGACGTCGGCCGGAGGACGAAGATGCCCCGATAGCTGCGGTCGTTATAGGAAAGGAAGCTTTCGGGCTGGCCCGGGATAAAATAGAGCATCGCCCCCTGGTGCACGGACTTGAGCTCGTTGTCGATCAGGACCCAGGCCGGTTTTGACTCCTCCTCGGTGATGACCTCGCGGAGGATCCATGTGTCGCGGACCCCCAGGTCGCCGAGCTTCTTCTGGAAAGCCAAGGCGTCGCCCCGAGTCAGGAAGTCGCCCACCTTGACCTGGAATACCCCCTGGAGGTCGCTGGCCGGGGTTTCGTCGACGAAGAAGCGGCCGTCGACCCTGGCCCGCAGGCCGGCGGCCAGGTTGTCCGCCTCCTCTCGTTCTTTCGTCTGGGCGACGAGCAGGAGGAACTTCTCGGTCAGCCTTTCGCGGTGGCCCTTGACAAGGGCTTCTTCGGCGTCGTCTGAGATCAGGGCATATTCCGAGCCGACCTCGTAGACCTTCATCCCCGAGGAGGACCTGATCAGGATGTCCGTCAGGTTGGTCCCCAGCCCGATGCTGATGACCGGCTGGGCCATGGGAAAGCCGTGAAAAAAGGTGTTCTCCCGGCCGAACTCGACGGGACGGCCGCCGATAAAAAACAGGGCGGCGAAGATGGTAAAAAAGTGCTTAAAATGCCTAATACTCATGGGAACCCGTTCTTGAACCTGAGAAGATTATACCCTGGGAATCAGGGCTTTGTCAAGAAAAAATAACAATATATGCTATAACTCCACTTTCTGGGCACAATTTGTTGTGGCCCGCTTCGTATCCTGAAAAGCCAAGGTACACGAAAAACCTGCTTCTGTCAAATGCCGGACGTCGGTCTCGCCGGAGGTGCTGAGGCCGAATTCTTCTCCCCCGCTGAAGGTCCGCGCCATAAAAGATATATCTACACAGGCCATGTTCGGCCTCTTTTCAAGGTTTCGAGCTTGCGGCCTTTCGTCTCCTCTCCTCCGCGCACCAGATGACGCCGTGTGCCCCCTGCACGGCCCGGGTTACGGCCGCATGGTCCAGGGAATCACCGCCGATGACATCGAGTTTGGGGACGATTTTCATCCGACGCCCGTCTCAAACCGGGCGGTCCAGACGACGTCGCCGCCGGCCGGCGCGACGAGCCGCACCTTGACCAGCTCAGGCAGCCGCTCGATCCCGTCGACTCGTGCCCCCTCGGCTTCCAGGCCCGCGAACGAAAAGCCGGCCGGTTCCGTCACATAGATTTCGTACGGATCCCCGGCGACGAGGCGGCTCTTCCCGTGGAGGGCAAGGCCGTCCCAACGCAAGTCAGCAAGTTCCGGGCCGCCGCAGGTCAAATGCCGGCTTGTAGCCACGAGCTGCGGTCTCGGCCGCCGCTCGCGGATGCACAGCGCCTGGACCCTGAAGGCCGGGTCAAGCGGCCCCGGAATGAACTCCCCGTTGAAACTCCCCAGGAGTTTTTTCGACCAGAATTCGAAAACGATGTACGTCTTGGACGGGTCGAGCCCCAGGTCGGCGAAGCGGACGCGGCGGACACCCTCGCCTGTCCGGCCGAGGACGGCCCAAGTCTCGAAAGGCCGGACGACCTCGAGAAGATAGAGATCGCAGACAGGGACGAGTCCCGCGTCAAAGACCCGCGGCCCGGAACCGCTGACCTCCGCGTCCACGCGGTCGAGGAGGTCGGAGCGGGACGGGTCGACATCGAACACCTGGCCGGGCAGCGTCCACAGCACGGGCGCCGCGCGCCGCGCCGCCTCGGCCGCCGGCGTCCGGTAAAGGCCCGGCTTATCGGTGAGGAGGAGGACGGATCCCGTAAGCGAGGTCACCGTGAGCGACCGGTAGCGGTCGTCGTTGAGCTCGATGTGGTCCGGGTCGTTCCGCCAGACCACATTGTTCCAGGAATTGAACTGGGCCAGCCCCGCGTACGAGAACCCGTCCGTGCCGATGCGGCAGCCGTCGATGAGCCCGATGAGCTCGGGCCGAATGCCCCAGCAGCCGAGGAGGAAGACGCCCCGGCCGATTTCCTCGCGCACGGCCCGCACATAATCCCGGTAGGCCGCGACGAGGTCGACGCCTTTCCGGCGGAAATAATCGCTGTTGGCGTTGTAGCCCTCGTAACGCAGATGCCGCAGGGCATCCAGCTTAAAGTACTCCCAGCCCATCTCCCGCAGCCCGCGATAGACGGGGCGGACGACGGCGTCGACGGCGGCCGGGTTGGAAGCGTCCAAGCTGAAATCAACCCAGTTCCCGCGGACGGGTTTGCCCCCCGCGTCCCGCACAAACCAGTCCGCATGGCCGGCCGCGAAATCGGCCTGGTTGAAGGCGACATTGGTCCACAGCCCGGGCGTCAAGCCCTTCTCCTTGATGGAGGCGGCGAGGTCGGCGAGACCGCGCGGGAACTTCTCGTTGGCGTTGAGCCACAGCTCGGGACGGCCGTTGCCCGATTGGTAGCCGTCGTCGACCTGCAGGATATGGTAGCCGTAGGGGCGGAGCTCCGTCGACACGACATCGGCCGTTTCCACGATGTCCTTCTCGGTGACCCGATCGAAAAAGGCGAACCAGGAAATCCATCCGGTAACCGGACCGGGCCAGGCCGCGTAGCTCCAGGGTTCAAAGAAACGCAATCCGCGATGCGCCTGATAATACCGGGGCCGGAAGCGAAGAACGATTTCGGCACCCTCAGCCTCCAGTCCGAAGGTCCGGGAGGCCGGGGTGTCCTCGCGAGGCTTGATGACGACGCCCGGGTTGGCGTCAACGGAAATGACCCAGTCCCCGCGCCGGTCGTAGACGGCCCGATTGAGGAGGCTTTGACTCAGACCGGACACATGGCGGACGAGGAGCGGCCCCCTGTCCCGGCGGTCGGCCTCGCAGGGAAAAGCCTCCCCGCTCCCGAAAACGGTCCCGCTCAGCCTGAGCTTCGTGCGCGAGTCCGGGTGGACGAGGAGGATGACCTGGTTGACCTTGTCCCCTGTCCGATAAACGTTAAGGAGAGGCCGTGAGCCGGAGGGGAGGCCCTCCAGGCGGCCGGAGAAAATGACCCGGCCGTCATAGGCAAACTCCAGCCTGTCCGCATCCCACTTCACCTCGGCGGGTCCGTTCGGCGGCCCGGCCGTCGGGGCCAGCGTCGGAGGACCGGCTGCGGTCGCCGCGGCAGCCGCCAGGAGAACAATCAGAATATGCCTCCGCTTCATGCAAAGCCTCCAGCAAGACGGCGGCGTCCCGCGCCCCGCCCCGTTCGGTCCCTCAGACCGATTCGCTCTTCTCAAAAAGGACGGCGCCGAGGACGAGCATCAAGCAGGCGCCGCCGGCCATGACGGCCAGATCCAGCCCGACGCCGAAAGCGGAAACGTCCAACAGAGCCGAGCGCAGGCCGTCGACCCCGTAGGTCAGCGGGTCGGCATAGGAGAGCACCCGGATCCCCGCCGGCAGGTTCTTGACCGGGTACATGGCGCCCGAAAGAAAGAAAATGGGAAAGATGACGAAGTTCATGACCAGGCCGAAGCCCTGCATGTCTTTCATGAGCGAGGCCAAAACGAGCCCCAGGCCGTTGAAGGTGGACGCGATGAGGATCATGAAGAGGAACGCCAGGAAGAAAGCTCCGGCCCCGGGGATCCGGAAACCGAGGATGACGGAGACGCCGAGGAGGAGCAGCCCTTGGATGAGCCCGGTCGTCAGGCCGCCCGCCGTCCGGCCGAGGACGATGGCCAGGCGGCTGACGGGCGCCACCATGATCTCCTTGAGGAAGCCGAATTCCCGGTCCCAGAGAACCGACAGACCGGCGAAGGTCGAGGAAAAGAGGAGGCTCATGCCGATGATTCCCGGCACCAGGAAGCGGAGATAGTTGCCTTCCCCGGCGATGCCGGGGACAGCCATCCGGTTGAGCCCCAGGCCGAGGAAGCCCAGGAAAAAAAGCGGCATGGCAATGGAGCCGATAATCTGCGACTTCGACCGCCAGAACCTCTTCAAGGCCCGCAGCCACAGGACATAGACCGCCGCCCGGGCGCTCACGGCCGCCTCCCGTGCCCGTGGAAACGGGCCCGCCGCCGGTCCGCGGCGTTCGCCTCCTGCTCGCGGATCGTCTTGCCCGTGAAGTGGATGAAGACATCCTCGAGGCTCGGCTTGCGCAGGTGAACGCTGTTGACGACGGTGCCCTGCGCCTGGGCGAAGGCGACGAGCTCCGGGATGCGGCGCTCGCCGCGCTCCATGGTGAGGTGGAGAACCTCCTCGTGCCGGGAGGCCTTACGGATCCAGCCGAGAGAGCGGAACTTCTCGAGGAGCGCCTCGGCGCCGGAGTCGACCTCGAGGGAAACGACGTCGCCGCCCAGGACGTCTTTGAGGGCGGCCGGCGTGTCCAGGGCCACGAAGCGGCCGTGGTCCATGATGGCCACGCGGTCGCAGAGCGCGTCGGCCTCCTCCATGTAGTGCGTTGTCAGGATGATCGTCACCCGGTGTTCGCGATTGAGCTTCTTGATGTAGTCCCAGATGTGGCGGCGGGTTTGCGCGTCGAGCCCGAGAGTCGGCTCGTCGAGGAAGAGAACCCGCGGCCGGTGGACCAGCCCGCGGGCGATCTCCAGCCGGCGCTTCATGCCGCCGGAGTATTTTTCGACCAGGACGCCGGCCTTGTCGCGAAGGTCGACAAGGTCGAAGACTTCGGCGATCCGCGCGTGCCTTTCCTCGCGCCCGAGTCCGTACATCATGGCGTGGAACTCGAGGTTCTCCCGGCCGGTGAGTTTGGACTCCAGCGCCGGCTCCTGGAAGACGACCCCGATCGAACGCCGCACCGCGTCCCGCTCCCGTCCGACCTCGTGGCCGGCGACCTCGGCCAGGCCGCAGGTCGGCCGGAGGAGCGTCGCGAGCATGTTGATCGTCGTCGTCTTGCCCGCGCCGTTGGGTCCCAGAAGCCCGAAGAGCTGGCCGCCGGGCACGGCGAACGTGACGGCGTCGACGGCGACGACGTCGTCAAATCGTTTGGTCAGGCCCTCGACTCGGATATCGTCCATGGCGGCTTCGGAGCGCCCGCTATTTTACCGTCCGTCGGGAGCAAAGACAACATCGTCTTGATTCTCCACGATTGGCAGGAAGAGCGGGATCGGCGCGGCCGCCGCTCAGAGGCTCTTGGCGATCTGAGCGGCCAGGAATTCAGCGACCTCAGAGGATGGCAGCGGCCAGATGTAGGCAAAATTTTCCATCGGATGCCGCTCGCGGGCGCGCTCGACGGCGTCGGGGATATCGCGCTCCGCATGCTCTCCGCCGCGGGTCATCATCGGCGTGACGATGATGATCCTTTCGGCCGCCTGGCCCGCGGCCAGGTCCAGGGCCTCGTCCAGGCTGGGAGAGCAGAACTCATTGAAGCCGACGAAGACCATATATCCGGTCACCCGCCGCAGTTGATTG
>Ga0224495_10002560_pt1 | contig 11784 bp, 10 predicted proteins | sample SF_Jul11_sed_USG_FD_168128 | JGI IMG/M metagenome (GOLD analysis project Ga0224495, IMG submission 168128) | Sediment microbial communities from San Francisco Bay, California, United States - SF_Jul11_sed_USGS_4_1 | ecosystem: Environmental > Aquatic > Marine > Sediment | place: USA: California...
CTAGTGCAGAAGAATCTTCGGTTGTTGTCAATAGTGCTGCATCAATTTTGAATGTTGATGATACAAACAATCTTTATGCAAATTATAAGGTCTATAATTATACTGCAACTGTTACTATGGCTAGTGGTTATACTGACTTGAAAACGGTCAATATGTATATAAAAACAAGTGGTGATTATACATTATTTGGTGTTATTTACACTCAAGCAACCGATTCGTTTGCATACGGTTCAACTTCTGGAATTAATACTACACTTGGAGATTGCTTTTCAGTAGGTTCTGGTAATTCTTTGACATTATATGTTGGTGTTACAGTTTGGTGGAATTGTACTGATGATTCTGGTACTTATCTTAGGCTAAGTTCATATGATGATTGGGATGTGAATGATATTGATGATTATGGAAATTATGATATTGAAACAAGACTTGACCTTTCAATATTCTCATTATCTGATGGTTCTGGAACTGTCGATAGAGGAGATTATAATACATTAGATGGTATTACTGCTAGTGGAACTATCATTTATTATGGTGGTACTGTTTCTCCTCTAACTGATGCTGTTGATGTCTGGGTATCTTGTTCAGATGTTGCTGATTCCCCTTGGAGTGACCTTACACTATCAAGTGGACAATTTTCTATGACTGTTGATTCAGATGATATTGTTGGTCTTGATACATATACATTCAAAGTGGTTCAAGAATCTGCTGGTTCTTCTGGTACTGATGAACTACATACAACACACACAGATACTTATATTGCTGACCATATCACATTTATTGCTACTGTCAGTGAAACGTGGGTACTTGTTGATATATCAATCACTGTCACTATGTCAGGAACCTATGACTATGATAGTTCAACTGTTGCTGGTCAGGTATGGTCTAATACAGATGTAGGAAGTGTTAGTTATTCAACTGCTGGAACTAGAACTTGGGTAATCAATTCTTTTACAAATACACATGGACTATTATACACTAATACTTCTGCAACTTGTACTTGGGATGATGTCCTCTTTGCTAGTGGTCCTACATATTATTGGACTCAATATGATGAAAATGCTGTCTGGTTAATTTGGGGTATTGCATCAAGTTATGCATGGGACTCAAACAGTTCTGCATTACAAGATGGATACAAAGTTGAATCACAGATAAATGGCACTAACAATGCTTGGGCTGTCATTGATGGTGGAGCAATATCAGGTATTGCTATTGGACCATTTACACCTGCTTGGTACTATGCTTCAATTACAGTCAGAATCAATATTGATGGGTCTTATCTTACTATCTGGTCCAAAGTGCTCTCAGTTGAAATACTACATTCTATTCATATTGAGGCTCAGACATTCTATCTTGCAGATGATTATTTGACCTTTGGATTCCAGACAAATTGGAATAATGCTACTTTCTTCATCTGGGATAATATAACGGGTACTCCATCTTATATTGGAGGGTCTTATGAAGGATGGTATCAGATACCAAAATCAAATGTTGTTGGTCTGCATAAGATTATTGTTCTTGTCAATGGTACACAGAGTACTGTTGATGTTACAAGTCAGATTCCTAATGGTTCAACAACTTATTCTTGGGAATACTTTACCTTTCTATACACTGTCAATCCTGTGATATTCACAATAACTGAACTTAGTATTCAACAGAACAATGATACTATAATTGTCAGTGGATGGTTCTTAACTCCAAATACTACACTTACTTGGACACTTGTTGAAAACAGTGTATTGACGGGTTCTGGTACATTGGTTCTTACTGCTAGTGGTGAATATAATTCTATCACATGGACAAAGGCTGATGGTACTATATCTTATGACTTCATATTGACAATAACTGCTAATGGTTCTAATATCACAATTCATGGATATAGTCTTGTAATTGATTCATCCTCATTTACGGGTGGTTCATTCTATCAAGAGGGTGATAATTATTACATGCTACCTGATGATGACCCAATAGGAGAAATTGCTGTCTATGGGTTAATCATGGCTATTGTGATGATTCCAATAGCAATTGGACTTGGCTTCGGAATGAACGAGTATCGAAAGAGAAGGTCCAAACCGAGAGATAAGTCTAATGACATCTATCGTACTAAGGGGGTTTGAAAAAACTATGGTTAAAAACAAAATAATGAACACGTTCAAACTATTGTTCTTCTTCTTCATATTGACAATGGTTCTGATATGGGCCTATCCAATTGTGGCTCCTACTATTACAGTAGGACTCTTCATGTTCGTGGATAGTCAGTTCTGGACCATTTTCTTTCTGATTACGGGACTATGGTTTATCTTTGGAATACTCATGTGGATGAGAGGCTACGGAAGAAAGGGGGATGCATAAAGTATGGGACTAGATAATTCTACAACTACTGTTGACCTGAATCCTCCTGTCAATCCTGCTCCTGATACACTTGCAATGTTTGGAAATCAAGTAATTGTTGCTATTGTAATATCAATAGTAATTGCAGCAATAATCTTTCTAATGATTAGAAGAAATAGTAAGTCAAATAGAGATATTGACCCTTCATTAGATGATTTGATGTCTGATACTTATGACCCAAACAAGGCTGCTGTGGTAATGATGTTGCTTACCTTACCACTTGTCATTGGTATCATGGCTGGATTAAACATGCTTTTCATTGACTTAGGAATAGGACTATCACTTATAGTTGGTTCTATAACTTTCACTCTTATGCCATATTTCGTACTGAAACAGAGTTCAAGAGATAAGTCAAGAAACAAGAAGAAAATGAATGGTACACTCTATACTAAGAGTGGCAAGAAAAGAAAATACTACTTCGGAAATGTTGACTTTGATGCAGAGAGAGGACTCAATGCAGTTGACCGAGAAAAGATTCTCAACACTAAAGGAATGGATGAAGAAACACTTGATAAGTTGCATCCTATACCTGCAATAATCAATGACAAGTACAACGTCTATTTCTTATTTGAGGCTCCATTTGCTGATGCTATTGCTTGGATGGATGACGAAGAGTTTGACTACTATGGTTCATACACCACAAAGGCTGATGGTCCTGTTCTGAAAGAAGTCACAAAGATTCAGAGAGTGAACACAAATCCTAATGATGATGAAGATTTAGTCAATGAGTTCGTCTTTGTATTCTGGGTCATGTTTGATGATGCACATGCTTCAAAGAGGCAAGCAGGTCTGCAATTGGTTGACTTGACCGATAATCAGATGTTTGCTGGTCTTACTAAGGCTGTGTCTGCTGACCGAAAAGTGATTGCAGGAGAAATCAATGCTAAGTCTGCTGAACTATTACAACATCAAGAACACTCTATTGACTTTGATGATGTGACAAAATCTGTTGGAAGAAAGAAGGCTCTGGAATTTGTAGAAAATGAGAGCAATCTCACAAACATAGACCTATCTACATTGAAAGTGCAAGTATCTCTCTTTACTGCATTGATACTAGCAGCATTATGTGGATTCATAGGTTACTTCATAGGAGTTGGTGGTTAAATGTCGTCAATGCAAGAATATAATGAGGCTATGATTTACAAGATTATGCATGAGCAGTTTATGAATCAGGTGCAAGTTGTTCTTAATCTATACACAAAGTATGATACTGACACTCTTGCACTACTTGATGATGTACCTCCTGAAAAGAGATACAAGGTACTTATGCAAATCAAACGGTCCTATGTCAAAGTTTCATTAGAGATACTTGAAACAACCTTTTTGATTGCTAGAATGAGTGCTAGGGCTGAGAAGGCCAAGAATGAAGGCAAAATGACAAAATACTATGAGTGCATGAACCATAATATCTATAATCAGATATGGCTGGATAAGAACAAAGCACTACTAGAGCAGGCAAAGTCACAATTTGCTATGTTCAGGTCATTGGCACTAGTACAAGCATTTGAACAACAGAAGAAACGTGGTGGCTTTTTAGGTCTAGGTGGAGATGCACTTCAAAAGATGGGCAAGAAACTAGAGGACTTGAAAGGTAAGAAAAAGGGTACTCCTGACCCAAGACTAACTGATGCAGAAAATCAGCAAGCCTTTGATGCAGGTCTGGACCCATCCACAATACTTCCGAAGGAGTGATAGTCAAATGGCTATGTATCTTGATGACCCATCTTTACCAGATGAAATCGAAGGATTTCCTGTTGAGTATAGGTCTGATAGAGTAACACTTGAACATCAAGCATATTATGACCCTCTCTATCGTACTATCTGGACCGAAATAAATAACAATGGTTATGGATGGCTACTAGAGTGGGTCTTTATGCCTGCAATACTATCTGGTTCTTGGGTTGTTCTACAATTCTATGGAATGTCAAATTCTGGTAAATCATGGTTGGCTATTGCTAAGGCTCTTGAATTGAAATTCCTATTAGAAAAGGCTGGTTATAATGAAGTGGAGATAGTATTCTCTACTTCTTGGACCAAAACACTTGACCTATTACAATCACAAAAGAAAGGTGATATTATCATCTGTGATGAAGAATCAAATATGTCTGGTGAAGAGTCTGAAACAGAATCTATGGCTATGTCTAATGTTCTTCGTTCATGTCGTGTTCTTGGTATCAATCTCTTCTTTGTTGACCCTACTCCTGTTCAAAAACCAAATGTTGATGCATGGATTAGAGTAGTTGGTAAGATACCTGATATATTCACAACAATGAGTCTTGTCTATGCTCCCGAAGGAAAACTAGTTGGTCTTGACTTTACTAAGATTCCTACTGATAATGAACAATGGACCCAACTACTTCCAGAGTATGATAGCAAGAAACTAGAGAATGTTCATCAGTTACTTGCAAATAGAGGTCGTGTTGGTGTTGACCTGACTCAAGAGCAGATAGATGATGCAAACTTTCTGATTGATTATGCAAAGAACAAGGAGAAAGAAGGTGTCAAGGTCACACAACTTAGATTACAAACTTGGGCTGATGATGCTGGAATTATTGGTTCTGTCAAATATGTGGCAAAGGTTGTGACCAGAGCCTATGAATGGTTCTCTCAAAATGCAGAGTTCCACACAAATTTCAAGGCTGGAAATCTACAATTCTCAGTTGGTCGAGGACACTATGAAGAGATACCTTCTGATTTTATACCATATCTCTATGATAACTATTGGCCTGCATGTGAAGAGTTCAATAAGAATGAATCAACATCTGTTGGTACTAAACTAACTCAACCTATGGTACGGTCCTTTCTCAAGTACTGTGAAAGTCCTGAAACTACATATCAAGATGTCGATATTGAAGTGAATAGAGAAACTGTATCCAGAGAGGCTAAAGGTGCTCTGTCAAGAGTCATTGGTATTGTGGCCGAATACTATCTATTATCTAAGAATCCTAAGTTGGAACACTACGGTGGTTATACTAATGAACCTGACCTGATTGACCATGAAAATAAACAAGTTATTTCAGTCAAGTTCAGGAGCAATAAAGACCCTTACGTGAAAGAGGATTCGATTGCTATGTCTGAATTTCAGAAGGCAAAAGAATTGGGTTATGAACTTTGGATGTGGGTATTCTCTGTCAAAGGTCGAGGAAAACAATACGGTCTGGTGAAATGGAGGGTGGAAATGGATGAATGATGAAGAATCACATACTGTATATCATACAGTATTCTACGTAATGAAAATATTCCATTATGTGTTATTTTCATGCCTTTGTTGTGTCGGGCTGTGGGGGTGGGAAAATGGCTGAAAATGTTGAAGAATCGAGAGAGTTAGGGTGTGTGTTTGCCGAGATTCCTGATATTCAAGTGGTTGTGACGGGGTTCTCTAAGATGCTGAGAGCACTCCGAAAAATGACCAACAAAAAAGGGCAAAAAACCACTATCTGAATACTGAAATCTGCTCCTATAAGTAGTCCCTTATTAGAAAACTTGCCACTTTGAGAGGCTATTTTTCAATGATTTCCCCCCTGACCAAATTTTATACTATTAATTGGAATACTTGACGATTTATGGAAGGGTGATGACAAAAACATCAAAAAATGGTCCAAAAAACAAGGTCTATGATTGCTTTATTTATCAAAATAAGACAGCATAAACCATCTTGCCACTTTGCCACTTTCAGACCCTATTTTCAATACTTTTCCCCCCTGTTAAAATTTCAATGAGGGATGTACATAGTGAAAACACCCCTTCAAAGTAGCAAACCAGCAAGCAAGCCTTCTAAGTCGAATATAATGCCTTAGTTCGAGGAATCAAAAAAAATTGAAAGTGGCAAGTTGTTTCAAAGTGGCAAGCATTTGAATAAAGTAATAAGTATTTGAGTAAAGGTATGAAAAGTAAAAAAAAAAGAAGAGTAAAGAGAACTTGTTTGTCCTCTTTACTAATGAATCAATCAAAATCTTCAATCTCAAGGTCAAAATCTAACCATAGAATCAGTTGAGTCTTGTTCAGTTTAACTCTCTTATTTGTCCCTCCGACTTCTTCAAGCCAATTATCAAAGTATGGTGGGTTTCCTGTCAGAATGTATGCTCTTGCTTTAAATGTTGGATGTGTTGTTCTTGCTAATTCTTTCAGAGCAATAAGTTGGCCCTTACTCATTGGTTCTCCCATTCTCTTACATTCGATGAACCTTATCTTTCTCTGTTCGAGTTTTATTTGAAGAATATCAACATCAATGGCTATCATCTTTCTTGTGCATCTATCATCAATGAGATTATGATAAGTGCTCTGAATGAATGACTTGTTTCGGAGTGTGCTCATTCTTCAACTCCTCCTAATGCAAGATATTCATCATGGTCATAGAACTGACCAGAATATTTTAGTTCTCTAAGTTTATTGAGTCTATTTTCAACGGTATCATCCATTCTTTTCTGGTACTCTCTTTCGTGACGGTATCTCTTCTGTTTTCTACCATTACCATCAATGTATGCTCTTGGTCCTGTTTCACGATTATAGAATACTATTTCTGTTCTATGACCGTATTGAGATTCCCATTTCCATTGTTCAGCAGAATCAAGCCTTCTTCTTGGTAATGGACACTTCATAAGAACAAAAGCAATTGATTTTACACTCTTTTCCTCATTCCATATCTTGTTGTACCATTCGGCCACTTGATATGCTGAGTATTCTATTCCATTCTTAACACCTGATTTTTGGATTGCTTCCAAAACTTTTTCTTGTATTTCCGACATGAGTTTTTCTCCTGAGAAGATGTATCACATAACACTATTACGTGTTAGAGAATACATGTATCCTCATATTAGGGAGTTTCAAATATATCATAATATGTCCTGATGACTTCTAGCATCAATAAAATGCATTAGAGCCTCCTTCAAAAATAGAGTTTAATTGTTGTGAACCACATCCCCCTTCAAAAATTTCGGGTATATGGTAAAAGTTTACTAAAATTTGGTAAAACCGAACCGTGTAGGATATACCCATTTAGTGCATTATAATACATCTCTGAGCCTATTCTGGACCTTTTAAACTGTATTTTGAATATATAGAGAACCAATGGGTTCTTAGGAGATTTCTCATGGGAAGAAAATCAAATCGTAATCGGAATATTGGTATCGTTGTTGTGGCTCTTATTCTGGTCGTAACCTTTCAAGGACAAATTATGGCTGGACTAGGCTCACTCTTCGGTGGAAATATATTCCTACCTGATGAAGGTTCTGCTCCACAAACGTTCACTCTCACAAAGAGAGGAACATCCACTGTCATAACAAGTGCTACTGTTTATGCATGGTATGATTGGAACCACAATGGTGCAGTTGACTTGGGTGAATACCCATCAGGTGAAATAGAAACCCTCACATCAGATGGCACTTCTGGTGTAGTTACTACAAGTGTCGAATACCCTATTAATCAAGATGTGCTCTATCAGATTCATGCATCTGGTTATGAAGTTGAAACCTTTGCTCGACAGAGAACTTCAATTCCTTCTGGTTGGGATGGAGATGCTCTATCAGTTGCTAACTGTTTTCTCACTTTGACTGACTCTGGTTCTACCAGAATTAGTATCAATGGTGAACTGTTAGTTACAAGTTCAACTGACTATAACTACACACTCTCTGGTGCTGAACCTACTGCTGAAGTAGTTCACACAGCAACAACGGGTGATGCTGGAATCAGTGAGAAAGCCTTTGTACATTGGGGTACAGGTAAGTCTTATGCTGCAACTGCTATAATTGCAACTTTCACTAATCAGGACTTCATTGACCTGAAAGTAAGTGGAATGAGTGGTTACTTCGTTGGCTCTACAACCACAACAGTGTGGTGGTTCGTTGATGGTTACTTCAATGATGCAGATGTTACAGGTGATGAGAGATATTCATTCAATTTTGCTATGGACATCTCGGATGCTGGTGACATTGCTACAATTGGTATCTACAATGGAATCGAAGAGTCTGACCTAGCAATCGGTGTGATTGGTAGTGCTCTTGGAACTTACGAAACTGACATTGACATAGTGGCTTAGACGAAGGGGGCTTTGCTCCCTTTATCTTTTATTTGGAGGAACAATGAATGAATATCGGAAAAATTCTCTGGGAAAAACCAAAGAATGTCGGATTCAGGTTCGGCTTCGTTGCTATGCTACTTGTGAGTATTGCTTTAATTTACCCAACTTTTATGGGAATTGGCTATGTTGATGCACAACTATTACAATGGACTGTCATGCTTATTATTGGACTTCTTATGAGTTTCATGTTCTCCTCAATGCTCAGTGGCTATGGGAAAACAAAGATTGATGCTGGTATCACTCCTGCAACAATAGCCAAACAAATGTCTGTTGTATCAATTGGTGTAGTTGCTGGACTTATACTAGTTGCTCTAAATGCTGTAACGGGAATGGGAATCAAGGTTGTCGTTGGTTCTGTTGAACATGGTTTCTTCTATGGACTTATGGCTGGTGTGGCCGAAGAACTATTCTTTAGAGGATTCATTCAAAACATGCTTCGAGTGTTTGTTCCTTCATTGATATTGGCTCTGATTCCAACTGCTCTAATATTTGCACTATTCCACTACTTTGCATATGGACTGAATCCTGTTGCTCTTGGAGTCATGTTCATGCTTGGAATCTTTCTGGGTCTATTACATGAAATCTTCAACGATGTAGGAGTTCCAATGCTGGCTCATGTTGTGAACAATGTATTTGCTATGCTGCCTGCTGTTATTGCTGTTATTACGGGAAATCTAGTAATAATTGTGATTATCATTGGTGTTGTCATAGTATCCTATGTATTTGCTAGAACAAGGAGATGATAGAATATGAAGAAAAATAACAATAAAATAATCGTGGTTGCATTGGTCATACTTGCAGTATTTCTCAGTGCAAATGCTCTAGGTGGTAATGCTTGGGCTGGTGGTTGGGAAGTCACAAATGGAATGAATACATTGAATGTTGATGAAGTTGCATCAAATGTATTTGGTTCACACTATGCTACATCTGATACTGATGGGGATTATTTTTCTGGTGTATATGGTGGGTATCTCTTAGAACCAATTTATAATCCTAATCCTCCTCCTCCTTCTCCTGAACCTACTCCTGAACTACCTAAATTTGCAGGACAAGGAGATAATCCTGATATTGTTGTTGAGATGTCTTATCCAAGATACTTGAAAACAGATGGTACATATACTGCAACTTATGATGTTGAATATGGTCAAGATGAAAAAGTCAGATACATCCATTGGGAATATCTCTATGATGTAACAATCAAGACTGATGCTGATAAGTACTACAAACCATTTGGCTCATATTGGGACTATGGATGGTTCTTCGAGGCTAATGTAGTTCCTGTGACTGTAAACACAAACTTTGGTCTAAATGCATGGACCGTTTCTGGTACTGATGGAGATTGGCAATTAGAAGGTGGATGGGCTGGAATCATGTCAGCATCTATATATGGTGTATCATTCGGACTTGTTGATTCTAGTGCATCTGAAAACTATGGACATGTAATTCAGAATATTCATTCTCAAGGTGCTGCACTAAACATATTTACACAGTCATTCTCATTTGAAGATTCAAATGGTCTGAAAGATGTACCCTCTTCTGTATCAATTGACCTAAGTGCAAAACTAGGTGCTGGTGCATCATATACTGTTGACCTATTGAGCCGTTGGGACTCAATATCAGTAAGAAATGTCTTTGTGAAATACACTGTGAAAGTAGATGTTGTCACAGTTCTACAATGGAAGGCTGCTGTTGGAAATCCAATTCCACTGTCTGACCCTAATGAATCAAACACAAACTATGCTCCACAAAACGGAGTTGCAAATCTATTCAATGCAATACTTGATGGAATCATGCAATTTGGCTTTGGATTCATAATGCCGATTCTTGTTCTTGTGGTCATTGTAGTTGTAGTGATATTCGTGATTAGACCATTATTGAATAGGAGGAGAAAGTAATGAGTAGAAAACAAGGAACTAGAACTTTAATCATGCTATTGGTAATATCTCTGCTTGCTATGTTCATAGTGAGGATGTCAATTCCTAGTCTGTTAAATGATATTGGTGACTTCTTCACTATATTCTCTTTCATAGCTTTAGTTGTACTTCTTGCCTTTGGAAGGAGAGTGAGTGCCTAATGATGGGTCAAAGAACATTTACTAAGAAAAAGACGATACTATTGATTTCATTCATATTTGCACTATTATTTATAAGTACTGCATTTTCTAATGAAAATCTTAGTGCATCTTCTGACCGTTTACCTATACTCACAGAGCAAAACATGACCAAAGATTTTTCAACATCAGTGGATGGTGCTAATTGGCTTACGGGTTGGAGATATAGACAGAAACTCAATATGTATGAAGTAGATGGTGCTGGTACTAATTATCAGATAAAAGTAATAGTCTATTATAATACGGGTTCTGGTACAAGAGTCGATTGTGGTACTAAGGTTCAGACAGACTTTGATGACGTAAGATTCACTGATAATGATGGTTCGACTGTTCTTTCATATTGGAGAGAATCAAAGACTGATAGTTCAGTTGCTACTTTTTGGTTCAAAATGTCTGATAGCTTGGATACTAGTGCAGGTCAAATTGTTGCTTACATTTATTATGGAAATTCAGGTGCTTCTTATATTGGGAATGGAACTACGACCTTTCTATTTTATGAGGATTGGGCAGCACAGTCTGAAGCACAATGGACAAAATGGAACGATGAAACCGGTGGTGGAATAACTTATACTGCTGCTGGTGCCACACATGGATATGTTGCTGTGGTAGAGGGTGGTGCAGGTAATTATAATGATGAGTGGGAAACAACTGTCCAGACTTCTAGTGCATTTGCTATCAGAGGCAGGCTCTGGATTGAAGACACTGCTGCTATCTATCAAAACCTCAGATGGGGGAGTGGTTCTGCAAGGGAATTTACACTTGCATATGTGCAGAGAGGTGGTTCAACTACTAGAAATTTTGTCGTATATGATGATGATGCTATCTCTACAACTCAGGCAATGGCAGATGGACCGTTTGATGATTATCATATCTGGGATATCACAAGACCAAGAGGTGGAGTAGCTACTAACTTGTATATAGATGGTGTGTTAACAGAGTCAGCAAATCTGGCAACTGATGCAAGAGAGGTTCCATATATTAGTTTTGGTGTCACGGATAGTGAGTATGACATAGATATTGATTGGAACCTTGCAAGAAAATTTGTCTATTCTGCTACATATGGAGAGGCTTCGTTTTCAACACCTAGTGCAGAAGAATCTTCGGTTGTTGTCAATAGTGCTGCATCAATTTTGAATGTTGATGATACAAACAATCTTTATGCAAATTATAAGGTCTATAATTATACTGCAACTGTTACTATGGCTAGTGG
>Ga0224495_10002561_pt1 | contig 11783 bp, 11 predicted proteins | sample SF_Jul11_sed_USG_FD_168128 | JGI IMG/M metagenome (GOLD analysis project Ga0224495, IMG submission 168128) | Sediment microbial communities from San Francisco Bay, California, United States - SF_Jul11_sed_USGS_4_1 | ecosystem: Environmental > Aquatic > Marine > Sediment | place: USA: California...
GGAAGAGAAGAAGATCGAGGATATCTTCAAATTTGGTGATGTGTCGGTTGATTTCAGACGCCATGAAGTCCTCAAATCCGGAGAAGAGGTTCATCTTACCGCTCTGGAATTCAGGCTGCTGGAATTCTTTATCAAAAAAAAAGGGGAGGTGGTGAGCCGGAATGATCTTCTCGATGAGGCCTGGGAAGACGCTATCATCTCTCCGCGGACGCTCGATTCTCACATCGTTCATCTGAGGAAAAAGATCGAGCCGGACCCATCCCGGCCTCAGCACCTCATCAGTATCAGGGGAGTCGGGTATAGATTCGAGAGTTGAAAAAGTCTCCACAGAAACTCAATGCAAAATCTGTTCAATCGTAACCACAGGGCGGGAAAAAAACGTTATTATCCTCCTGTAAATAAAATTGAAGGAGGAATTCGATGAACAAAGTCAAAGTTTCAAGGAGTTTCTTGGGAGTCCTTTTATTGGCGATATCTCTTGGCCTGATCTTAGCGGCCAGTGTGCAGCAGTCCGCCGAGGAATTGTATGAAGCGGCGGTTTTCAAAAAGGATGCCGATGGCGACATGGAGGGGGCCATAAAGATTTTCCGTGAGATCGTGGAGCGGTTTCCGAGCAACGTGGAAATCGCCGCCAAAGCGCAGCTCCAGATCGGGATCTGTTATGAAAAGCTGGGACAAAAAAACACCAAACAGGCGCAGGAAGCTTTCCAGAAAGTGGTCGATAATTACCCTACTCAATCCGATGAAGTCAAGATAGCCAGAGAAAAATTGTCCGTTCTCCTTAAACCTCGACAAGCCGTTGGAAAGAGAGATCAGGGATTTCAAATGTTCCCTATCTGGTCTGATCAGGAGATGAAACAATTCCCAGAGGCAGGTGTTGCGGTACTTAATCCCCGGCCTTCCCCTGATGGCAAATATATAGCCTTCATCGATTGGAGCACGGGTTTCGGAGATCTCTATGTTCAAGAAACGGCTGCGGGAAAGATTGAATGTCTGACCGAAAGCAGGCCCCTGGAGGAACGGAAGGCCAATGCCTATGATTCAAGATGGTCTCAGGACTGCCGCCTCCTTGCCTACGTCTGGGAAAACGATGAGGAGAATTATGTTGACCTGCGGGTCATTGGACTGAAAGACGCGAAACCGCGCACGCTCCATCGGGGTAGCTATGCAGAAGAATGGATTTCTCCATTGGATTGGTCGCCGGATGGAAAAAATATCCTGGCCATAATGTGGGAGGAAGGCATCACCCGGTTTGGGCTCTTTCCTCTGAATGGTGGAGCTCATCGCATAATTAAAACATTCACAGGCCTCAGGCCGGGCAACAATCCATCGGGTGGCCTCTTTTCTCCGGACGGACGATACATCGCTTATGATTCCCAACAGGACAAAGAAGCCGTTAATCATGATATCTATCTTCTGGTTCTTGAAAGCGGGCAAGAAACTGCTGTGGCTTCCCACCCTTCTCATGACTATCTTCTGGGATGGGCACCTGACGGAGGCAAATTGGTGTTTGCTAGTGACAGGGCAGGAACCGTCGATTGTTGGACCATTCCCGTTCAAGATGGACAGTCAGCAGGAAAACCGTCCCTCGCCATAAAAAACATTGGGTATATCGACCCGTTGGGAATCACGAGTGAGGGAACTCTATACTTCAATAGAAATCCAGATGGAATCTCGATGAATATTTATACTGCGGCCTTTGATCCGGATTCAGGCTTGGCCGAATCTCCGCCGGAGATATTGCCGCTTCCTCACGAAGGGAGAAATATTTTTCCCGACTGGTCGCCTGATGGCTCAACTCTTGCGTATGTTTCCAGACGGAAACCTCCCGGACGGGGAATTCTCTGCCTCTATTCCCCTGATACAGGGAAGGTTCGAGAGATGTCCTTCCCTCATATGATCAGTTATCCGTGTTGGTCAAAGGACTGCCGGTTCATTTTTGCCATTGATTGGGAAGCCCATAATATATTTAGAATTGATATCGAGACCGCAAATATCCAAACGATTGTTGAAGGTGAAGATGTTTATTCGCCAGCCATTTCTCCTGATATGAATTTCCTTTTTTATGCCAGTCGCGATAAAAAAGCTCAGAATACGCACATTATGAAGAAGAATATCAAAACCGGTAGCGAAGTGGAAATCTGCAACACTCCCTGGATCATATCTGACCTGGAGCTCTCGCCGGACGGCCGCCGTTTAGCGGTGATGTTCTCAGAAAGACCCTATGGACCAGGCCCATCAGGTGAGGAGAACAAAAATATTTTAGGAGTCATTCCCTCCTCCGGCGGAGATATCAATACTCTTCATGAATTTGTTCATCCGGCAGGATCGGGTTTGGTGGCCATCGATTGGTCTCCGGACGGCCGCTATATACTGTTTTCTAAGATCAAGGCAGAGGAGTCACAGGAAGAAGAGCCAGCGTTTGGACCGTGGCAGTTGTGGCGGGTCCCTGCTGATGGAGGCCGGGCAGAGAACCTGGGGCTTGAGTGCAGGAGATTCCGCTCTCTTTCTGTTCATCCGGATGGCCACAGGATCGCGTTTTTCAGTCACGGGACAGAAGGTCGACAGCCGCTCAGCTTCTGGCTTGTCGAAAACTTCCTTCCTAAAAAATAGGGGACGGTTCTATTTTTTCTAACCTAGAATCCTTTTGAGTTTCTTATAGATTTCTTTTCTGTGTCCTGCTGCGATTACGATATAAAGAATCGCCTCTTCTCTAATGCGGTAAATAATTCAGTTCTCTCAGATATGAGTAATCAGCTCAGCGCTTCTTTTATCCGGTCAGGAGTCATGGGCAGCGTAAACATCCTTTTGCCGATAGCATCGTAGACGGCGTTGGCAATAACCGCCCCCATCGATGTAATAGCCGGTTCCCCGCACCCCTGGGGAGGCATTTCGGGATTGTCCACCAGCACCGTTTCTATCTGAGGTGTCCAGGAAAACCGGGGGATCTCGTAGGTGTCGAAGTTCTCATCCAGGATCCTGCCGTTAGAAAAGCGAATTTCTTCGGTGAAACAGTAGCCCAGTCCCATCGTGATACAGCCTTCGATTTGCATCCTTACACCCTCCGGATTGATCACCTCTCCTGTATCCTGCGCGCAAACCACACGTTTCACCCGGACTTCGCTGTTATTCTTGTTCACGTCGACTTCGGCTATGGTGGCCAGGTAAGTGCCCAGATAATCCGTGCAGGCGAGCCCGTAGCCCTTTCCGCTAGGTGCGCGGGAAAAAGACTTTCCGAACTTTTCGGCTGCTGCCATCAACACCCTTCTCATTCTCTCATCATCCAAATTGTGCAGCCGGAACTCCAAGGGATCCATCCCGGCCGCTTCGGCCATCCCGTCGACTTGGGATTCCATGGCGAACACGTTCGTATTGCTTCCCGGACCACGCCATGCACCGGTCCCGAAGGGGTGAACGCTTCCGCCCCGTCCTCCCATGGATAGGACCCTGAAGTGGGGGATGTCGTAGAAAGGCTGAGAGCTTCTATCGCCGGCGAAATAATTGCGGTATTCCCAGAATACGATTTTGTTCGAACCATCTAAGCCAGATTTGATGTCGATTATAGCCGCAGGCCGGAAAGTGTCGTAGAAAAATTCTTCTTTTCTACTCCAGGCAACCTGAACCGGCTTTCCGGTCAGCTTGGCCAAGCGGGCGGCCTCTACGATCTGGTATCCCTGATTTTTCCCGCCGAAACCACAGCCCACAAAAGGCGTAATCACCCGGACTTTTTCCTGGGGAAAACCCAGAACCTGCGCCACTTCTGCTTGAGCCCGGAACGGGGATTGGGTAGAGGCCCAAACCGTGGCTTTGTTTCCTTCGATGTTCACCAAAGCCGCATGAGGTTCGGAGGGTGCGTGGGCAACATAATGGTTGTAATAAGTCTTGTCGAACGTTTTAGCCGATAGGCGTTTCCCTTCTTCTACGTTCCCCTTCTCGGTCACCACATCTCCTTCCTGAGCTGAATTCTTGAGATGCCGGAATATGGTTTGATTGTCCAGTTTAGATCTGAAGGGTTCGAAGCGGGCATCGATCAGGCCCAAGGCTTGTTCTGCCATATCTGGGTATTTATGCAGGACTGCGATCATATCTTCGTCCTGGATAATCGTTACACCTTCGATCTCCTTAGCAGCAGACACAATCACACTTTTGAGCGTCTCTCCATGTGCCGGAGGTCTCAAGATTTTGGCGTGAAGCATCCCGGGCAACCGGATGTCTCCGGTGAATTTGGCCTCTCCGGTCACCTTTTGCCGGGCATCCATCCGATCAGTCGGTCGGCCTGAAACGGTGTGATTCCGATAGGGTTTGATGGGAGGTTTTTCTTCCAGATGGCGTTCGATCTTTTTCCCTTGGGCGAGCTGGGCATAAGAAATTTTTTTCTGCGGGTTTTGCTGATGAAAGATCACACCTTCTTTGGCAACTAAGTTCTTTTGATCGACTTGAAGCCGTTCCGAAGCCAGTTGGATAAGAATGGCCCTCGCTTCTGCTGCAGCCTGGCGCAGGGGAGGGCCGAAATATTTCGTGCTTCGGGATCCGAAAGTCCCGCCGTCATAGGGACAGAGATCGGTATCTCCCATGACCATGTCGACCTTGTCCAGCGGCACATCCAACTCCTCGGCCAGCATCTGAGCGAGCGATGTGTGGATGCCCTGTCCCATCTCGATCTTCCCCGTGAAACAGGACACCCGGCCATCCTCACCTATCCGGAGATAGGCATTAAAATCCGCAGGATATCCGCGGTCCCGCCTCTGTTGAAGGGCAAACGGGTCACCGGTCGTAAAAAATACGACGATACCGCTGCCCACAAGTTTGAGGAATTCCCGGCGGTCGAGAGTGAAATGATATTCGTCTTCTTTCATGGTCTCTCTCCTCTCATCGTCCGGGCCGCGGTCTGGATGGCCTGGATGATCCGCTTGTAGCTTCCGCACCGACAAAGATTTCCTTCCATGGTATCGACGATATCCTTAGTGGAAGGTTCAGGGTTTTTTAAAAGCAAGGCGTAGGCTCCTAGAAGCATTCCCGGCGTGCAAAAACCGCACTGAAGAGCATTGTGCTGCATAAAAGCATCCTGCAAAGGATGAAGTTCGCCGTTTTTGCCCAAACCTTCGATCGTCAAAACTTCTTTGCCCTCAGCTTCCTTGAGAGGAAATTGGCAAGAGAGGACCGGCTCGTTATCGACCAGTACGGTGCAGGCCCCGCAGAATCCTTCACCGCAGCTGTATTTAGTGCCGGTTAGCTCAAGATCGGAACGCAGAACCCACAATAGCATCCGTTCTGGGGATGAAGCCAGGTCGATCGTTTTCCCGTTGAGTTTAAATCGAAAATTTTTTTCCATTTGTATTCCCCACATTGAAAAAAAAATTTTTAGCTGATCTTAAGTTAACACAGGCCATTTTCCCTGTCAAAAAAATCACCACAAGGTGTGGGATGTGGTTAGAGAGAAGCGAAGAAAAAGAAAAAATAGGGGACGGTTCTATTTATTTCTCACCTAAAAGCCTTCTGAGTTTCTTTAAATGGCAATGGGAACCGCTGGGTGGCGGTGTGTCCAGTTGATTTATTTAAATGTCTAATATATTATACAATTGATTAATATTTTAGACGGATACGCTCATGAAAAAAAAACGCCTTGAAGGAATTTTCGAAGCAACTAACTCATTAAAGGTTTTTTCTTTTCTTGCAAGAAACCCGAGCCAAGAATTTCTGAGCAGTGAAATTCAGATAGCGGTCTTGGTCAGCAGGGCCGGCGCTTATCTGGCGCTTCAGGATCTCTTGAGAGAACGGCTCATCATCAAGGCAGAAAAAGGCCGATTTCACCTTTATTCTTTAAATCACGATAATCCCATCGTCCGACAATTCAAGGTTTTAATGAACGTCATCCTATTGGAGCCCCTTATTCTTAAGCTACGGCCATTTATGGTAAGAATGGTCCTTTTTGGCAGCGCCAGCCGCGGTGAAGACACAGCTTCAAGCGACATAGATCTATTTATCCTTTCCAAGGATCCTGAGACTATTAGAGAACACCTGACGTCATATAAAGCTGAGAGAAAATTACAGCCGATTGTCCTGGCCCCCGCGGAATGGCCTGAATTTAGAGAAAAGGAAAAGGAGTTCTTTCAAGAAATCGAAAAGGGAATTGTCCTGTGGGAGGAGAAAGATTAAGCCTCTATTATGAAGATTGTTTACGTAAAGGTAAGATAAGACCGTTTTCAAGGGGAAAGTCTCTTGCCAGGAGAGAAATCGAATCTGCAGCCTCAGACCTGGAAAGAGCCCAGAAGACATTCTCGGAAGGGGATTATAAATGGGCGACTATCCAGGTTTATTATTCGATGTTTCACTCGGCTCGGGCATTGCTCTATTCGAGAAACTTACGTGAACACAGCCATTTCTGCCTCGTTGCGGCGATTCGTGCCTTATTCGTGGAAACCCATCAACTTTCAAACAGCATGTTAGATGGCCTTAAAGAAGCCAAAAGCCTAAGAGAGGACGCTGATTATTACGGCCGCTGGTCTAAGAAAGGTTGTCAAGGGCTTTTAAAGACCGCGCATGGATTTCTCGAGCAGGCAAGAAAACTCGTTGCCCAAACAAATTAAGGCACTGCATTTTTCCATTGTCTACATTGAATCTTCACCAAATCATCACATTTCCTCAACACATGACGTACGGAAAAAATATATATTCTCATTAGGTATGATTAAGGAATGGATATCGGTTGACAACGAAACCTGTGCAACTTTTACAATTTCATGACATTTCGAAGGAAAACAGAACATAATTTATTTAGAGTCCAATGGAAGGGAGTTTCATCAGAATCGATTTTAAGATAAATCTTTAATGGGAGGAGTCATGACTCCGGATGCCGCCCTGATGGATATGCTGGGATCCGCTTTCCAGATCGTCACCTACGGCGCAATCGCTTTGTTTGTCTTAGCTCTTGTTGGGATCTTATGGCTTTGCGTTTTTGAACCTAAAAATCCGAAAAGCTGAGCAGGTTAACCAAAACTCAATAAAAGCAAAATACTAGCTCAACCCTCCTGCTTTTTATTCCGTTTAAATTACTATTGATATTTTTCCTTCGAGAAAACAGAACCGTCCCTATTCAATCTTCACTCGGGTAGGTCTCGTATCCATAATCTCGGAAATGACGGTCAAAGGAGAAAGCCTTCCGGACTCCAGTGCGGCGCATGACCTCGAAGCTTACGCAGTCAACAAGACTCAGAGTGCGCTGGTCTGCTACTAAATGAGCGCTGACAGCGGCGGAATGAACTTCCCTGGTCACCCAGAAGATGCGCAGAATCGGAATGATGTCCTGCTCAAAGACGCGGACTGCCTCCATCCCAAAGCGCCGCAGGATGAGGGCTGATGTTTCGACCATGATGTAATTATGGCACAGCAATACGTCCCCTCCACTGATGATCCTTTCCCAAAAAGGTTTAGCTGCCTTGTGATTTTTGTCACTTCCATCGAGAACGGCCAGGAAAGCACTGGTGTCAACAAAGATATTCATAGAGGTCACCGTGTCTTTTTTTCGCCACTCTGAGGTGCAGTCACTGTATAGGAATCCTCAAGATGCTTATCATGGTTTGTTGAAAGATCTGAGATGCCCGATCGGAAACGTCCGGCCGCCGCTATAGCTCTTCGACGCCGTTCTTCAGGGGTAACAATATCAGTCGGAACCTCCTTTTTATATTCCTCAGCTTCTTCCTTTACTCCAGATGGCGATAAAAATTCAGCCTTCCAGGAACGGATGGCATCCCGGATGAATTGACTTCTTGTCCATCCTGTCTTGCGCCGCAAGGACTCGAGTTCCTTGTATACCTCTTCTGACATGCTGACAGCGAATTTGACCGTTTTGCTCATGGCTCCTAAACCTAGTATGAACTATTCATACTCCAGTATGAATAGTTATTGGCGTTTTGTCAAGGACAAAAAAACAATTGGGGAAAATAGAACCGTCCCCTTTTCTTTGACCTGAGCCTATCGGTGTGGTATATGTTTGGATGAGAATGGGTGAGAGAGGAGGGAGTCCATGCTGGTGAAGAAAGCACCGGATATAAAATCATCGGAAATTACTCCAAAAAAGCTCTACATGGACCGCCGGAAGTTCATCGTGAGTTCGGCTGCGGTTGCTGGGATGGGACTCATCAAGCCAGACTCACTTTTTTCGTTACAAGAACAGCAAGAAACAAAGCTAAAGATTTCTAAAAAGGGAGAATACACAGTTGCTGAAAAACTGACCTCGTATGAAGAAGCCACAGGCTACACCAATTATTACGAATTTTCCACCAGCAAGAGAGAGCCTACAAAACTGGCTAAAGATTTTAAGACCCGTCCCTGGACTGTATCCATCGAAGGAGAAGTGAAGGAGCCTCTAAAGTTCGATATCGATGAAATCATCAATATGTTCCCACTTGAAGAACGCATCTATAGATGGCGCTGTGTGGAAGCGTGGGGGATGATTATCCCGTGGATCGGATTTCCTCTTGCCGGATTCATAAAGAAATGTGAGCCTACATCCAAAGCTAAATTTGTTGAGTTCACTACGATTTACGACCCTGATCAAATGCCGGGTCAAAAGACAAAGGCGCTGGATTGGCCCTATACGGAAGGATTACGGATGGATGAGGCTATGCACCCTCTAACACTTCTTGGTGTAGGAATGTATGGAGAAATCCTCCCCAATCAGAATGGGGCTCCCCTGCGGATGGTCATCCCCTGGAAGTACGGATTCAAGAGCGGTAAATCCATCGTGAGAATCAGGTTCCTGGAAAAGATGCCCAAAACAACCTGGAATAAGCAAAGACCGGAAGAATATGGCTTTTATGCCAATGTGAATCCCAACGTGAACCATCCCCGCTGGACACAAAAGACAGAACGCCGCATCGGCGAGTCGGGACGTCGCAAAACCCTGATGTTTAACGGCTATGAAGAAGAAGTCGGTTCCCTCTATTCAAGCATGGATCTAAAAAAGCATTACTGATCCCTCTCCTCATGAAATTTTCATAACATTTTTCAATCTTAGATATGTTTTTCTTAAGCATAGATTTGATGAGAGAGAATCAACTGAATCTTGCAACCTCTAGAAGACTCATGCGTTTAAGTGAGTAATAGATGAAGATTTTGCGAACAGATGAAGAACTGATGCTGAGATACCGTGACGGGGATAAAGATGCATTTGAAATACTTTATCAAAGATATGAGAAGCCGTTGCTGGATTTTATTTATCGGATGGTGATGGACGCCTCTGATGCGGAGAGCTTATGTCAAGAGGCGTTTTTCCGGGTTGTAAAGTCCAGAAAGAGATACAAGGCAACAGCGCAGTTCAAAACCTGGCTCTTTCAGATAGCCATCAATCTTTGCCGCGACAGATTGAGAAGAATGAAACACCGGTCGCATCTCTCTTTGAATGCGCCTGTGATGTCACAAAATGATGGAGGAATTGAGCTTCAGGATTGCATCTCGGATCCTTCTCCTGGCGCTGTTGCGAATCTCGAATCCGTACAACTGGAATTTTTAATTAAAGCGGCTATCTCTTCCTTGCCCGAGGAAGAGCATCTTGTGGTTGTCATGAAAGAATATCAAGGGATGAAGTACTCTGAGATGGCCAAAGTCTTGAACTGTCCGATTGGCACCCTGAAATCGCACAATCATAGAGCCCATCAGAAGCTTAAAAAAATCCTATCAAAATATGTAGGGGATTGAACCATGAAATGTGAAGATATCCAAAAAGAATTGAGTGCATTTCTTACCGATGATTTAGATGATCAGAAAAAGACTGAGGTACAGGAACACATTGACCAGTGCTCGAATTGCTCGAAGGATTTAGAGCAAGTAGAGAGGTTATCTAAAATCCTTCATGCCTGGAAAGGAGTCGAGCCGTCGGCCTATTTGTACAAGAGACTAGAATCGAGGATTGAACAAGACGAATCGTTTTGGGGAAAGGTTTTTACCTATTCCTTTATAAAAAAGGCGGGATTTCGGTTTGCAGAAGTTGTGGTGGTTGTCGGTTTAACGCTGATAATCAGCCATTTGCTGCAAAAACCGGCACCGGTTGCAGGGGATGATATAGACACGATCAACCTCTATCTTGCAGAGCACCAAGGGGCCGTCCTGAAAAACGTGTCCGAGGAAATTTCTTTACAGACTGAGGCCCGGATATCTGTACGTCCGGAAAACTTCTTTTACTATGAATACATAGACGGTTTCCCTCGATATACAAGGCCCGGTGTGGTCCTGAAAGGACCATCCAAATCTCAAGGGGAAATCCCTGTGCCGGAAGTTCCCTCCATTTCCAAGGGAGAGATTCTCGACCTGCCTCAGGCCCGGAAAGCTGTCGATTTTGAGCCTGTATCACCTGTCAGACTTCATCCCGGCTATATCCTCGACAGCATCAGAAAGATCGAAGACTACAACAGCCTGCATCTGATTTACACCAACGGCATAAATACTTTATCGTTGTTCGAACAATCCCTCGATGGACAGCAAGGGCTTGCCGCGCAGGATTTCAGGGAATACGCAGTATACCGCAACATCGAGCCTGACAAGGCTCAGGTGACGGTCCCGGATAAGGCCACTATCCTCGCCTGGAGGAATGGTTCTGTCTCTTTTGTTTTAATCGGGAAAGAGGACATGTCCCGGCTGATGGAAATAGCGCAGGCTGTCAGCACTGTGAATAAAGAAAATCATGGATTCCACGAATGATCCTTGACTATCGATCATTTGTATAATCCATGAGAAAAAACTTTCGTAAAGGAGAGGACAATTATGCGAAAAAGATGTTTAACTCTATCTATTCTGGGTATAGCAATGGCCCTTTTTTGGTTGGCACAGCCAGCCACATCCAGTTTTGGAGTCCTGAGTTTTGAGAATTCTGTTCAAGATCCCGATAAAATAGCGGACCAACACTTCAAAAAGGCGATAGATCTCCTAAAGCAGACCCAGTACCAGGATGCCATTGCCGAGTATGAAAAAGTGATCAACCTGCTTCCAGACAGCGAAATCGCTCTGGATGCCCGGTATTGGATCGGGCAGTCTTACTTCCAGATGGGGAGACATGATGAAGCATTATCCATCTTTAAAAAACTTATCCAGGAATATCCAGCGAGCGCGATTGCACCTGTCACGCACTTGATGATCGCACGAGTTGAGAAAGACAAAGAAGTTAGAGCAAACATAGCCAAAAGAGACTCATCTGCCGACAAGAAAATCGTCATCGATCCCGAATCCGGTGTGGAGTATCATAAAATCGGAGCACTCACAGGCAAAAAGGATGTGGTCGACCATGCTTCTGGACTCCAACTCTCGCCCAACGGCAAGTTCTTGCTTTATGAAAATCTTGTGATCCCTTTGAATGAGGAAGAGCCATTCAATCTTGTGGACATGGATGCCTGGCGTGGAATTTGGTCCCCCGATGGAAAAAAGGCTGCTTTCTACACAAGAAAAGGGCCCATCTGGATAGTTCCCGTTTCTCCGGACACAGGGAGGGCAACAGGTCCACCCAAAAAACTCCTCGACATCAAATTCGGGTGGCAGGGACCTGTTTCTTGGTCACCTGATTCAGAAAAAATCGTTTTCTTTGGGACAAAGGGAGAATACCAGGGTGACATTTGGACAATATCAGTCAAGAATGGCGCACTGACACAGGTCACAGATGATCCTATTTTTGAGTTAAATCCCCTTTGGTCGCCAGATGGCAAAACTATCGCCTACAACAAGAGCCGTTCTGAGATATGGGCAGTCTCCTCTGAAGGGAAAAAGCCGCGGAAAATCATTGATGTCGGTCGCGGTGG
>Ga0224495_10002562_pt1 | contig 11783 bp, 10 predicted proteins | sample SF_Jul11_sed_USG_FD_168128 | JGI IMG/M metagenome (GOLD analysis project Ga0224495, IMG submission 168128) | Sediment microbial communities from San Francisco Bay, California, United States - SF_Jul11_sed_USGS_4_1 | ecosystem: Environmental > Aquatic > Marine > Sediment | place: USA: California...
ATCTTCAGACGGACTGAACTTTAACGACCTGGGTATGGTGCTCAGTCATAAAAACCCTTTTGTCTGGGGAAGTGGAGATGAGTTGTTCTCTATCGATGCTATTTTTGAGCAGGGGCAATGGTTTGTGTATTACATCCCGAATGGAACACTGCAAAGCGGAAAACTGGGCGTAGCTTATGGGAACCAATATGATGCCCTGGATACCTCCTCTATAGTCAAGAGCGGGAGTAACCCCATCTCCGTCTGGGGTACTGCCGGGCATGTGAAGATCGATCAGGTGACCTATGCCTTAATCTTGAATAATGTGCGCGCCAACCAGATAGAAGTCCGGTTAACTTCTTTGCTCACGCCGATTGTAGTGAGCGAACCAGTAGTGACGTACCAGTTTGAGGGTGTTCAACAAGCCAACATATTACTTGACGAGGCAAAGAAAACCTGGTTTCTCTATTACCGTGCTCCAGACCGCTATGGGGTGATGTTAGCCCCGGCTGGCGAAACGGACGCCACACCGCCTACCACGCCTCAGAGCCTGGCAGCTATTATCAGCTGCGACCAGCAGGTTGATCTCTCCTGGCAGGCAGCAGAAGACCCCGATACAGGCATCCTGCAATATCGGGTTTACCGGGATGGTGAGCTGATCGCCTCAACAATCGAAACGCATTTCACCGATAAAGGATTAACAGGTAGTTTATCTCATCGCTACCAGGTATCGGCAGTGAATTATCACGGGGTGGAAGGATCACTGAGTTCAGCAGTTAGCGTGAATATAACCGAGGAGAGAAATTTTCACCCCTCGCTGATTGTGAGCATTAATGGAAAAAGGAATATCATTCATTGACACCGATTTACCTATCAAGCCAACAACATGGTGAGACAAGATGATAGGTAGGCTCCAGCGCACAGCACGTCGCATCCTATCTCGCTCAACCCGACGCCACCTTGCCCGCCTGGCGGTCTGGCCCCCTGTTGGATGGGTGCGTTTCGGTCACTTACGCCGTCTCAAGCCAATCAGCTCCGACTATGGCAATAGCCGTGGGCTCGAGATTGATCGCTACTACATTGAGAAATTTCTGTCTGAACATTCAGCGGATATTCGCGGGCATGTCCTGGAGATTAAGCATAATACCTACACCCTCCGTTTTGGGGGTGAGCGGGTCACCAAGAGCGATGTCTTGCACAAGGTGCAGGACAATCCAGAGGCGACCCTTGTCGCCGACTTAACCCATGCTGATCACCTCCCAGCGGATACTTTCGACACCATCATATTCACCCAGACCCTGCAGTTCATTTATGATCATAAAACCACGCTTGCCACACTGCACCGCATCCTAAAACCTGAAGGCGTACTCCTGGCAACTACTCCTGGTATTTCCCAGATAATCCGAGAGGACTTTGACTTATGGGGTGAATACTGGCGCTTCACATCCTTGTCCGCCCGACTCATTTTTGAGAAAATTTTCCCCGAGGAGCTAGTCACCGTCCACGCTTATGGCAATGTGCTTGCCGCAATCTCCTTACTGCAAGGGCTAGCCCGGGAAGATCTGAAATCCAGCGAGTTGGATGCTACCGACCCCGATTATGAGATCCTGATTGCCATCCGGGCGGTAAAACCAGGTAACATAGGGTGAGAATACCTGGCCTTAAGACAGCCAAACTGCTCTCCAGGTGGCTGCAAGGACGTGTGAATGGTGGAGCGCTCATTCTGGGCTACCACCGTATCGCTAGCCCCAGCAAGGATCAGTATGAAATCTGCGTGAGCCCTACTCATTTTGCCGAGCACCTGGAGATCCTGCGAAAACACGCCCATCCCATTCGCCTTTCCGATTTGGTCGAACATTTGAAACAAGGCACCTTACCGCGCAAATCTGTGGCTGTCACCTTCGATGATGGCTATGCCGATAACCTCCATAACGCCGAGCCATTATTGGAACAATATCAAATGCCAGCGACTGTATTCGTCAGCACCGCTTATCTGGGGGAAGAGTTCTGGTGGGATGAATTAGAACGGCTGGTAATGGATGCGCCTGCACTTCCCCCTTCTCTTCGACTGAAGATCCGCGCTGAGCCTTTTGAATGGGTTTCTATGCCTCTAGAGGAAGAACCTGGTAATCCTGCAGAGCAATCCGCCCGAAAGGAATTGATCAAAGCGCTATATTTCCGCCTTCTTCCGCTTGAAATGGAGGCGTGCAAGGAAGTGATCAGCGAATTAAAAAATATGTTTGGCAGCCAAGCACGGCGCGATACCACCCAGCGTGCATTAACAACAGCCGAGCTGTCAGGGCTTTCTAATAGCGGTTGGGTGGAAATCGGTGCCCATTCCGTGTCACACCCGGTTTTACCGCACCTGTCTGCGGCACAGCAGCAAACTGAGGTTCAACAAAGCAAGGTTTTCTTGGAAGAACTATTGGAAAAACCCGTGTTGGGATTCGCTTACCCGCACGGAAAATTCAACGCCCAGACTCAGTCAGCGGTCAAAGCCGCAGGTTACTCGTTCGCCTGCAGCAGCCAAGCGGGGCAGGCCTGGCAAAACCAGCAGCGCTACGCGCTGCCGCGTATCTGGCCCCAGGATTGGGATGGGGAGCGCTTTTCCCGCATGTTAAGATTTTGGTTGGGGATTTGAGAATCAATGACCGCAAACTCCTCGAAGATCATCGTCATCGTACTCACTTACAATCAGCGTAAAAAGACCATAGAATGCCTCCGTGACCTTATCTACCAAGAAGGGCCTTTATTTCAAATCCTGGTGTGGGACAACGGTTCTCAGGATGGAACGGTAGCAGCTATCGAAAAAGCATTTCCAAGCGTCCTGACCCATTACAACCCCAGCAACCTGGGCGTGGCGGGCGGGCGGAACGCCTCCGCCCAAATGGCAATCGACGAGCTCGGCGCCACGCACCTGCTCTTTTTGGATAACGATATTCTCGTTGAGCCCGGCTTTATCAAAGCCCTGTACCAGCCATTCACCACCGACGCGCGCCTGGGCCAGACCCAGGCCAAACTGCGTTTTATGCACGACCGCACACTGATCAACGATGGCGGCGGAGCGCGCATCAACTTTGTCTTGTGGCGCGTCCACCCGGTAGGTTTTGGAGAACTGGATCAGGGCCAGTATGACACGCCCAAGGAGTGCATCTCCTGCGGAGGTGCCATGATGGTGCGTGCCGATGTTTTCCAAGAACTCGGCGGCTTTGACCCGCTGTTTGGTCCCTTTGGACCCGAAGACCTGGATTTTTCCCTGCACCTGCAGAAATCAGGCTACCGAGCTTTATATATACCCCAGGCAGTCGGCTACCACCAGGTCAGCCACACCTTTGGGGAGGGCTACACGGAAGAGTACGCCCGGCACAAATCACGCCACTGGCTGTTATTCATGCGCCGCCATGCTACCCCCTGGCAGAAACTTGCTTTTTACCTTTTCGGCGCACCCACTCTGGTGATCCAGGTCCTCTGGCGCGAAGCCCGCAGAGGCAACTTAAAAGCCATTCGAGGCTTGTTGCGCGGCGTGCTGAAAGGTTAGACAGCTCACAATCAGGAGGCTTATGGTTGCCAATTGGTTTAATACCAAACTGACAAGAATCAAAGAGCACCCCTTCTCGCCCTATGGGTTGCTGGCAGGGATCACTTTGCTGGCGGCTGCGTTGCGGTTTTTCAAGCTGGGTGAGTGGAGCTTCTGGATCGATGAAATCTACACCGTTAACCACGCCCTGCGACACTATGGGACCCTGGAGCTGATCCTGGAAAATATCCCACCTGCCAGAAATTGGGTACCAGTCTCAGTCATCTTGACAGCCCAATCGCTCAACCTGTTCGGCGTAAGTGAATGGAGTGCCCGGTTGGCCTCAGCCATCATTGGCACCATATCCATCCCGATCCTGTATTTCCCGATTAAAAAGATATTTGGCAACCAGGTTGCCTTGATCGCTCTATTACTGCTAGCAGTTTCCCCCTGGCATATCTTCTGGTCGCAAAATGCCAGGTTTTACGCCAATCTGCTGTTGTTTTATACGCTGGCATTAACTGCGTTCTATTATGGCGCTGAAAGAAACCAGCTGCGCTATTTTGTTCTTTTCTTCGCGCTCCTATACCTGGCGTTTTCCGAGCGGCTTTTTGCGTTTTTCATAGTTCCAGTCATAGCAGGGTATCTCATTGCCCTGTGGATACTTAAGTACGAAAGACCACCTGGATTAAACCCCCGAAACATCTTGCTGTTGGGCTCACCCATCATTGTAGGTGGCCTGGTTGAACTTTACACATGGATTGTTAAAGGTGAATCCCGGTTTTTGGGCGATTTTGGCTGGTTCTTTTTGTATCAGAATGAAGACCCACTCAGGCTCTTGATTTCCATAATTTTTAATGTCAGCCTCCCAATTTTTTCGATGGCCCTGATCGGTGGATTTTACTTGCTCTTGAGGAAAAATAGAGCAGGTCTTTTTCTCCTACTATCCGCATTGTTGCCGGTTGCAACGCTAGTACTTCTCAATCCTTTTATGTTCACGAAGGATCGTTATGTCTTCATGACATTGCCTGGTTGGTTGATTTTGACCGCTATTGCCATAAAAGAGCTTGTTGCACAAGCACGCGATACCAGCAAACTGCTCGCCCTGGGTGTCCTGGTCGTTTTCTTGGCACATTCAGCAGGCACGAATCTTCTTTACTACCATGTAAACAAAGGTAACCGCCTGGACTGGAGGGCTGCTTTTGAGTTCGTGAAAGAGAGAAGTCAGGCAGAGGATGTCGTGGTTGCCTGGTGGCCTGAGTTTGGCCCCTTTTATTTAGATGCTGAAATCGTGCCGTGGGAAGGTGTCCAGGTGGAAACGATCATAGAGAGTGATAGACGCCACTGGTTTGTGGTCGATTACGAAACCGTATGGGGCAATATACCTCTCAAGAATTGGCTCGAAGCTCAGGGGCAACTTGTTGAAGTCTTTTACCTTCGGCAACCAGAAGATGATTATTATTTGCGCATATATCTGTATGATCCGGTTAAGAATTCAATAGAAAATTAAATTGGATGTGAATTTGATTTGCTCAACCATCATTCCTACAATCGGACGAAGTACACTCTCCCGGGCAGTTACAAGTGTTTTAGACCAGGATTTCGATCGGAATAAGCATGAAGTCATCATCGTTAATGACTCGGGCGAGTCACTGCCAAGAGAAGATTGGATGGCTTCGGAGCAGGTCAAGATCATTCATACCAACCGCCACAATCGGAGTGTAGCCCGCAATAGCGGTGCGGCAATTGCTCGCGGCATGTATCTACACTTCCTGGATGATGATGATTGGATTCTGCCCGGGGCATTCAGGAGTTTGTGGGACCAGGCAAAAGCCAGCCAGGCTGGGTGGATCTATGGTGGCTTCCATCTGGTCAATACACAAGGTGAGCTTCTAAAAGAAATTCTCCCTGCCGAAACAGGAAATTGCTTTATCCACATGATCGCATCGGAATGGATCCCATTACAGGCTTCATGGATCAACTCAAAGGTTTTTTTTGATGTAGGGGGCTTTGCTAACTTGCATTCACTTGAAGGAGGTTATGAAGATATCGATATATCCAGACTGGTAGCGCGCTATTACGATTTTGCACGTCTACCGAAATCTGTAGCTGTTATCCGTTTTGGTGATATTGATAGTACAACAAATTACAATGATCTAGTAAGACAAAATCGGCGTTCCCGCGAAAAGTGTCTGGATCTCCCTGGCACATTTTTCCGACTCCGCGCTTCCGCCAAAAATTCAGCCTACTGGCAGGGTAAAATCGCGTATTACTACCTGGCATCATTTCGTTGGAACATTAAGCAGAGACGGTTGACCAAAGCAGCCAGTCGAGCTGCTTATCTTTTACTCGCGTTGGCAGCCTCAGGTCCAAACATGCGATTTCCTTCTTTTTGGCGTGGGGTATGGCGACCTCATTTCAATCTGGTGAGGCTGACCTTGGGAAGATTGATGGAACAGATATACCAAAACACAGACTGGAAACAGTGAATGACCTCGACAGTTTTCTGCTCAACCGTTATCCCCACCGTGGGTCGCCCAACGTTATCCCGTGCCGTGCAGAGCGTGCTGGAGCAAGAGCACCCCTCGTTCGATTTTGAGGTGATAATCGTCAACGACTCCGGCAAGCCTTTACAAGAAGCGCCCTGGCAGCACCCCGAAAGGGTTCAGGTTATTGACACCTATCGACGTGAAAGAAGTATCGCGCGCAATACGGGCGCGGCGGTAGCCACAGGCAAATATTTGCATTTTCTCGATGATGATGACTGGCTTGCCCCAGGGGCATTCCAGCATTTCTGGGAGTTGAGCCAAGCCAGCGACTCCAGGTGGCTGTATGGAATGACGCAGCTCATTGACCGCAACGAAAAACCAACCATCCAGCTCAAGCACAATTTGCATGGAAATTGTTTTGTGCAGGTAATGGCTGGCGAATGGATTCCAATCCAATCTTCGTTAATCGAAAAGAGCGTCTTCATGCGGATTGGTGGCTTCAACCCCCGTCTCGCTGGTCCGGAAGACATCGATCTATTGAGGCGCGCCCTGCTTGAGGAAGATATTGCTGAAACGCCCAATATCGTCGCCTATGTCATCCGGGGGGAAGAAGGAAGTACCACAGATTATCAACAGCATGCTCAAGCTAGCCGCTGGGCGCGTGAAATGATCCTTGAGACTCCCAATGCTTTTCATCGCATGCGCTCATCCGCACTCAGCCCGTACTGGCATGGGCGTATGCTGAGGATTTACCTGACTTCGAGCATATGGAATATACAACACCGACGCCTTTTCAGCGCCATCAGTCGCTTGTTTTCATCAATGGCCTGCATCTTTACAGCTGGCAGCCATATTGTTTCAGGTGATTTCTGGAAGGCAGTAGCAAAACCATATGCAAGTATCACTTTTCAAAGGGGTATTGAAGCCGCAAATCTGGGCTGATAAGTTGTCTTGGGGCAAGTGTTTCCTTATCATGAGCCGGTTAAGGTTCTGAGAATTGATGTTTTGCTCTTATATCATCCCTTCCATCGGTCGTTCCAGCCTCGCTTATGCGGTCAAGAGCGTGCTCGAGCAAGATTTTTCCCAGGCGGACTTCGAGATCATCGTGGTCAATGATTCGGGGACTTCCTTGCCCAACAGGGATTGGTTCAGTTCTCAACACGTCAGGGTCATCAACACGAACAAGTGCGAACGCAGCTACGCCCGCAACAGTGGTGCAGCACTTGCTAAAGGAGAATATTTATGGTTTTTAGACGACGACGACTGGCTCTTGCCGGGAGCACTGGAGAGTTTCTGGCAATTGGCTAATCAGGAGCCACAGGCTGTCTGGCTGTATGGTGGCATCCAAATTGTAGATGAGCATGGCGGTATTCTGGGGGAGATCAACTCGGGATTAAGTGGCAACTGTTTCGCACAGATCATGGGTGGAGCATGGGCGCCGCTGCAGGCTTCCATGATCCAGGCGCGTGCCTTTTTCGAGCTGGGAGGCTTTAGTCCCTTCATTAGAGGCACAGAAGATGAAGATTTGTGCCGGCGGGCTGCCTACCACGGGGAGTTTGCCAATACACCAGACACAGTCGCCTGCCTGTTTCGCGGCCAAACCTGGAACACTTCCACCAATTACCTGCGCGCCCCTGAAGACACAAAATTTTCGCGTGATTTAATACTCTCAAAGCCAAATGTCTTCCAGCGACTTCTGGCTTCTGCCAATTCCAGTTATTGGTATGGCCGGGTCCTGCGCGTGTACTTGAGTACGATCGCATGGAATGTAAAGCATAGGCGCCTCTTTACCGCTCTGAGCCGCTTATTTTATAGTCTGGCCTTTAGTGTTCTCTCCATAAAACACTTCCTTTCCCGAGAATATTGGCTGGGTGTCAAAGCTGACCATGTGCCAGAGACGCTCCACTTCGTTATGCAAAATTACGAGCGCAGCTCAAGCAAGCAGACCAATTTGAACGCAACATAAAACAAACTATCATCGTCAAGCTAATTTATAGTTTCAGTTAGTTTTTCCATAATCAATTCATAAACATTTTCCTGAAAGTACTTGTTTTCGAGATGCGAGCGTGTGCATTCTCCCAAATGGTTCATTCCCAACTCATGCATGTAGGCACAACTCGACTTTGCCACATTTCACGGCTACCTAAAAATTCATCCCCGTCCGGCATAGTCTAAGCCGTCCGTCCGCAGCTGTAAAACCGCCGAAAGGGGACCCGGTATGCAAGGGCGGTGAGCGAAGCGGCGCAAGCCAGGAGCCCTTGCGTACCGGGTCATGACGTGACTTGGTTACAACTAAATGGCATAGAATAAATGAAAAGGGCAGAACGCCACGTTCTGCCCTTTTCGCTTCCGGCCCGGAGCTTGAGCAAGACAGGAACCGGAAACACCAATCAGGTGTCAACCTGCAATGGCCTATTTTTTAGAAGTCCCCTGCCCGCTGCGTGACGGCATTACTGCCTCAATATTTTCATCCTCCGCCCCCCGGAGGGCGACGATTTTGACACCTGTGGTAGGAGTAAGTGAGGTCGACGCAGACCATTGCAGTCTTAGCAACAAGAATCGGTTAAATGAAAACTCCCCCAGGGAATGGTTAGATACGGGGGAGCCTTCATCGGCGTGGTGGGCGCGGAGGGGCTCGAACCCACGACCTCACGGATGTGAACCGTGCGCTCTGACCGGCTGAGCTACGCGCCCTGGTTTATGGTGGCTGCATTATAACTGATGTACCCCTCGCAGGCAAGCGATATTTATAGGGCAATCGCATTTGGGCAATTGCCCACCACTGAAAAGAGTGTTTGGGGGATTGCGCATGCCCTGGCGATATGTGCTGGCCGTTTCAAAATTGTACGATTGCGCTCATGCCAGCCCGCAGGCTCGGGGGGTAGGTATCCAAATCGATGGTCGTTTTATAGACCACATCTCCCCCCAGGGTGTCGGCCAGGGGCGAGATCTCCGCCACGCGCCCCGTTACCTCTTGATTCAACGCTTCAATGACGACGGTGACCGGCTGGCCAATCTCGATCTCGGGGACATCTCGCTCGCTCAGGTCGGTGGTCTCGACGCGAAACACCCCCAAGTCGCTCAGCGTGAGCACCGCCTGTCCTGGGGTGACCCATTCGCTCTCGTGGACGTTCAGCTCGGTAATCGTCCCATCGAAGGGGGCGCGCAGCTCGATATCCTCCAATGCAGATTCAGCCGCCTCTAATTGAGCCCGGGCGGTCGTGAGGCGCGCCTCGGCCAGCTCAACATCTTCCGGCACGGGACCGTTTTGCAGGATTTCATAATCCCGCTCGGACTTCACCAGGTCTGCCTGGGCGATTGCCAGGTTCGCCTCCGCCTGGGAAAGGTCGATCACATTGGCCGTGCCAAGCAGATTGTTATACTTGCGCACCAGAGCATCGTATTCTTGCTCGGCTTGAGCAAGTTGGCCCAATAACGCAGCACGGGTTATATTGTCTTTCGGCTTATTTTCATAAGGCTCGAAGTCTTCGCGGGCATGTTCGAGCTTATCTCTGGCGATGATCATATTGGCATAAGCGGCATCAATATCGAACTGCCTTGATTGCGTCACCAGGTTATGAAGAACTCGCTCGGCATCTCGCACTGCATCGCGGTTATCGGCGATGGTCTTGAGCGCCTGGGCTTGCTTGACATCCATATCTTTGTAAAGCGCGTCCAGCGCCTGCTGGGCAGCCAGCAACTCCAATTTGGCCGCTTCGACATCGGCGGCAAGCCCCTGGCCACCTGCCAGCGTTACCAGCGCCTGTCCGGCTTTCACCTGATCACCAGTAGAGACATGCACCGTATTAACTTTGCCGCCCGAGGTGAATACCATTCGGGATTGTTGTGCAGGCACAACCACCCCCGAAGCAGTCGCGCCACTGCCACCCCTCAGGCTTGGGGCTTGAATAGATGCATCCTGGTTGTCCAGCACAATGGTTGGCAGCGGCTGAGGTGTGGTTTTCGCCAAAGCGTCGCATCCGGTCAGGATAAGGACCACCAGCAGGACCAAAAACACCGTTAGTTTCAGCTCACGCTCCAAGACTGATCTCCTCCGCCTCAGAGTTCTCAACGATGACCCCATCGCGCAGCGTGATCACACGCCGCGCGTATTGGATCACACGCGGGTCATGCGTCGCAAAAACAAAAGTAACGCCTGTCTCCTGATTAAGCCTTGTCATCGTCTCCATGACCTGTTTGCCATTGGGCGTATCCAGGTTGGCAGTGGGTTCATCTGCCAAAACCAGCGTTGGTTGGGTTGCCAATGCGCGAGCAACAGCCACGCGCTGCTGCTCCCCGCCGCTCAACTGATCTGGGCGATGGAAAGCGCGCTCGGTAAGGTCAACCGATTCCAGCAGCTGCATAACCCGCTCGCGGCGCTCGGAGCTGCTGTGCCCATTTAAGAGCAATGGCAGCTCTACGTTTTCATAAGCCGTCAGCGTCGGGATTAGCGCAAAGAACTGAAAGATAAAACCGATTGTGCCGCGGCGCATGTTGGCGCGCTGATTGCGATTGAGCTGGCTGACATCCTTGCCGCCCACGTAGACGCGCCCGCTGGTGGGTTTGTCCAGGCACCCGATCAACTGCAAGAGGGTGGTCTTCCCAGAACCAGAAGGGCCAACCAGGGCAGTAAATTCACCACTCTCAATGGAAAGACTTACGCCGCGCAGCGCGTGGGTTTCAACCTTGCCAGTCTTATAGATCCGCGTGACATTTTCGATTCTTGCGACTTCCATTTTATACTCCTTAGAAGTTACGCAGTTGGGGAGGTGATAGGGGAGTTTGAGTGGGTCATGACCCGTCCAAACTCCCCCTCTTTCCCCTTCAACTACGTAAGTCCTGCTCCCATTATTGTCCGCCGTGCAGGGCTTCGACGGGCTCCATGCGCGCAGCGAGCAAGGCCGGATAAAGACCGGCCAGCAGTGTGATGACCAGCGCTATGACGGTCAAATTGATCGTATCTTCCAGGGTCAGCTCCGTGTAAATGGTGTTGCCGATGAGCAAGCCGGTAATACCCATATTGCCGATGTAAAATCCATTTTTCGTGAAGTAAGCAACCACCAGATTGCCCAAGATCAAGCCCATAATGATGCCGCCCACAGCTAACAGCGTAGATTCAGCCAGGAACATCGCCATGATGCGGCGTCCCTTCATGCCAATCGCCGAAAGGATGCCGATCTCACGCGTGCGTTCGAAGACTGCCATGACAAGCGTATTCACAATCACGGTGGCTGTTATGGCCAGCACAATCAGGTAGAGAATGACCATATAGGCGTTGGCAAATTCTTCGTACTGGATGATGAGCGCATTCATCTCCGTCCAGGTCAAGACTTTATATTTAGAGGTTTGCAGCGCGGCGACGACGGGTTCAGTTTGTGCCTTGTCATTCAACAAGACAAAGATCGTACTGGCGTGGTTCTCTGCCTGGGTGATGGTCTGCGCTTTGGCAAGCGGCAGGAATACGGTGGTGCTGTCGAAGGCATTGGTCTCCGTGGAGTAGATGCCCCGTATGGTAAAAACCTGTTCAGCCACATCGCCGTTTGAGGTATTTGCCGAGAGACTGAACTTGTCGCCAACATTCAATCCCAGTTTTTCCGCCAGGGGTTGCCCGATGAGCACGCCTTGGCGGTCATCGGACGCCAAAAATTCACCGCTGATCATGCCTAACTTGTAGGGTGCATTGGCTTCAGAGAGCGGGTCAATGCCGAAGATTCGCACCCCTGCTGTCTCATCGCGGACAGAGACGATCCCGCTAGCAAAAAGCCTGGGCGTGGCTACTTTCACCGGAGCAAGCGAGG
>Ga0224495_10002563_pt1 | contig 11779 bp, 10 predicted proteins | sample SF_Jul11_sed_USG_FD_168128 | JGI IMG/M metagenome (GOLD analysis project Ga0224495, IMG submission 168128) | Sediment microbial communities from San Francisco Bay, California, United States - SF_Jul11_sed_USGS_4_1 | ecosystem: Environmental > Aquatic > Marine > Sediment | place: USA: California...
CGGAGGCGCGTTGCAAGGAAGTATTCGGGGAAACCCTGGCCGTGCTGCCCTTCGTGTTTCCGGGATTTCCCCTGGCGGGTCTGGCCATGCAGGCCTTTGAGCGCAACCCCAAGGTGGAGGGAATCGTGCTGGTGAAGCATGGGCTTTTCACGTTTGGGGATTCGGCGCGGGAAAGCTATGAACGGATGATCAAGCATGTGACCCTGGCCGAGAAGGCCCTGGAGGCCAAGGCGCGGCCATACCGGGCGGTGTTTGCGCCGCGGACGGACCTGCATGTGCCTTCGGAGGAGGAGTTGGCTCAGGCCGCCAGCGTGCTGCGGGGCGCGTTGGCGGCGCCGGAGGATCGCGCACCCGGAGGCTACCGGCGCATGGTGTTGCACTTCCGCACCAGCGAAGCCATCCGCGCCTTTGTGGATGGAGCCACCCTGGGGGGCTATGCCCGGCGTGGCGTGGTGACGCCCGATCACATCATCCGCACGAAAAATCTGCCCCTGGTGCTGCCGCCCCTGGAAAGCGAGGGGCTGGGGTCTTTCGCCAAGGCCGCACGCGAAGGTGTGGCCCGGTTTATCGAGGAGTACCGGGCGTATTTCGAAGCGGGATTGAAACATTCCGGACAGGACAAAGTGATGCTGGATCCCCTGCCGCGGGTGTTGCTGCTGCCCGGTGCGGGTCTCTTCGCCGCCGCCGCAGACGAGAAGGGCGCCCGCGTCGCTGCGGATTTATATGAGCATAGCGTGGACATCATCGCCAAAGCGGAGGCCTACGGGCATTACACCCCCCTGGATCCCCTGGATCTGTTTGCCATGGAGTATTGGTCCCTGGAACAGGCCAAACTGGGCAGCGCCAAGGAGCCCCCCCTGTCGCGGCATGTGGTGCTGGTGACCGGTGCGGGCTCGGGAATCGGCCGTTCCACGGCGGAGGCCTTTGCCGCCCAGGGGGCGCAGCTGGTGCTCCTGGACCGGGATGCGGCCGGACTGGAGGAAACCGCCAAAGCCCTGCGGGCCCGCAAAGTCCCCGTGCTGGTCCAGACCTGTGACGTGACAGACTCCCGTCAGGTCGCCGGGGCCTTTCGCGCCGCCGCCCTGCGCTTCGGAGGGGTGGATATCGTGGTCTCCAACGCGGGCCGGGTGTGGCAGGGAGGAATGGCGGAAGTGTCTGATGCGGACCTGCGCGCCAGCTTTGAGTTGAACTTCTTCTCTCACCAGACCGTGGCCGCCGAGGCGGTGCGGGTGTTCCGGCGCCAGGGAATCGGCGGGCACCTGCTGTTCAACGCCTCGAAATCCGCATTCAACCCCGGCCCGGAACTGGGCCCCTACACCCTGCCCAAAGCGGCCGTGGTGGCTCTGATGAAGCAATATGCGGTGGATTACGGCGCCCTGGGCATCCGCAGCAATGCCATTAACGCCGACCGCGTGCCGACCGGGCTTTTTGGCGAGGGCGTGCTGGAGCAGCGGGCGTCCAAGCGGGGGGTGAGCGTGGAGCATTACCTTTCCGGCAACCTGCTGGGGCGGATGGTCCGGCCGGAGGATGTAGGAGAGGCGTTTGTGATGTTGGCCCGCTCCGAACGCACTACGGGCACCGTGCTGCCTGTGGATGGGGGCAATATCGCCGCCGCGCCGCGCTAGGCCCGGGCAACTCCGGATGGTGCTCCCGGAGCGTCCCTAATGCATGGCCCGGCTCCTGCATAATTGCCTGTTGCCCTGTAATTGGCAGGCATTTCGGTCGTCTTTTTAGGAAGCCAGGGAGGCTTCCCGGCGAGTTTCCAACTTGCTGGACGGTCTGAAATTCCTATCCCGCGTTTGTTTCACGTGTACCCTCCGGTTCATTGAACCGGAGGTTTTTTTTATCCTCCCCCATAATCGAAATGCGACAGGAGACCTTCCTTTGGAAAGGTCGTTTCCCCCTCCGGGAGGCGCTTCGTACCCGCCAAATCCGTCCAGGGTGGGGCGAGGGAAGCGTTATTTCGCGGGGGTGACTGGAGGCGCCGCTTGTTGGATCAAGCCGGCGGGGCGCGGGGTGATCTGCCGGACCTCCTGAACCCGCCAGCCGGGGTCGCCCACCATGCGGATTAAACGCACCTCGATTTTGACCTCACCCAGCCCGCCCTCGGCTGAAAGGGTCACGGTGGCGGGCTGGCCGGGTTCCAGCGGCCAGGCTATGTTGGCATCGCTGCCCGGGTGGGGGGAGGGCCCCACCGCCTGGAGCACCGCCGGGTCGGACATCATGGCGGTTTCAGCGGTGCGGTATGCCGCGGATCGGAACAGGTTGTGCCGTCCCAGCAGGAAGGAAATCAGCAGCGAAGCCATGAAGACTATGGACAGCATCAGCAGGCGGCGCAGGGGGGGGGCGACCCGGGCCGGTTCCACCACCACGGTGCCCGCCAACTGATCGCCCCAGCGCCTAAAATACGGGTGGGTGAAAACCCGCAGCCCTTCCAAGGGAAGGAGAATCAACGTGGTATTGCGAATCAGCAATGCCGGCACACCCGGGGTCCGCGCCGGATTGTCCGCACGCGCCGCCACAATGCCCACGATATATTTTCCCAGTCCGCGTCCCCAGGGCAGATCTCGGAATACGAGCACCAGAAATACACCCCCCACCCAGAACCAGGGATTTCCGGTTTCCTGGGCGCGGGGGGTGAGGTCCCAACCCTCGGGCAGGGTCAGTTGCTCGGCCACCTTCAGCAGCACCACCGCCAGGAGATAGTCCACGATGAGCGCGAATAGACGCATATGCTGCTGGGCCAGAGCCATCGGGGGGGTGGGGGCGGAAGGTGATTCTTTGGGCATGGCGGGGGCGGATGAAGGCTCGAAGTGAATTGTCTGATCACAGGGTAACGAGATTGAAACGGCGCCGGGTGCGCGACTCTGGATTCCTCAGAGTTCGTGCTTCTCGGGCGTGGGCTGGGCTTAGGAGACCAGGTGACCTTTTACCACGGCGCGGGTCATGCCCTCCAGGGTCAACCCATCCTCCGGTAAAATCAACCGCTGCAGGGCGCATTGCGCATCGCAGTCCGGGTGCCAGGGATAGCGGTGAAGGGCGTCTGGCCACACCAGACGCAACCTATGGCCAGTGAGCGGTTTGCCATCGGGGTCCAGGGGGTTGCGCACCAGCAATAGATCATAGCCTTTGACCAAATTGGAAAAAAAGTCCCCCGAGGAAAACCGTTCACCGGCTTTGATCCGCTCGGCCAGGGCGGTAAGAAAGTCCTGAGCCAGAGTCTCCGTCAGGCCCAGGGTCTCCAGTTCCGGATGGCTGAAGTTGGACTCCAGGCCAATGGTCACCGTGTACAGGAAGCCCTGCACCGGCGCGCAGACCAGGGACCACCCCTGAGTGTGCACCTGGCGGTTGACGTGAATGAGCAGGGAATCAATGGATTCCAGCCGGATCGGACGCATGGGGCCTCCAAGGATGGGGGGCCAAGATAAACCCCCTCCCTGAAGGGAATGAAAGGAACATGCCAAATTGTCCGGTACGAGTGGCCTTAACAGAGAGATCGTTGACTCAATAGTGTCGCTATTCGTTCACGGCCTTCCAAAGCCCGGTAGCATCTTCCATGGGCGAGAGTTCGTGCAGCCGCTGCACATACTCACTGAGAGTTTCAAAGTCGTTTTTAATCGCCAGCATCTTAATCCGGCCCGTCAGGGCAAACACGCTGTCCGGGTTTTCCTCCAGGAGAAGAGAGAAGGCTTTATCCGCCCCTTCGGTATCCCCAAGCAGGTACAGGGCATGGGCCCGGCACTCGCGCAGGTCCAGGAAGTCCTGGGCGCCGGGTGTGCTCTCGGTGAGTTCATGCACTTCTTCCAGGTCATGGGTAGTGCCGCGCAACAGCAGGCCCCTGCATAAATAGAGGGTGAGGCCAAGATTGTTGGGATCGGCGGCATGGAGTTCATGGAGGGTATTCAAACCCGTCTCATAATCGGTTTCCATCAGGTCCAGCAGGGCCAGATTCAGCCGGGTAAGCACTTGAGTGGGGTTTTCGCTCAGCACCCGCTCATAATCCGCCCGAGCCTCCTGAAACTCCGCCAGCAGTTCATTGGAGTAGGCCAGATTGTGCCGGGCCATCGTGTTTTCGGGTTGCAACTCCAGCACTTCTTGAAAGCGCGTGACGGCTTCCACGACGTCATCCTGGGACAAGGCGATGCAGCCGAGATTAAAAAGGACTGTGGCCAACAGGTCTCCGGAGAGGGTGGGGAGCATTTTGTGCAGTCGTACCCGTGCGTCTTCCACCACCTGATGCGCATTTTCTGAATGGGTGTACAGGGCTTTGTTCAAGGCCAGAGCACCCTCGTCAGTTACCTCCTGGTGGACCAGATAGTGAACCGCGGATAAGGTATCCCCCCGCGCGATGATTTCCAGGAGTTGGTCATTCGGGTGTGTGCTCATGTGAAGATCCTCGGAGGGGTTCAGTTCAGATTCCGGCGCACGGACTGGATCACGGCTGCGGGAGTAGGGTTTCAGTTAAGCTGCTTGACAATGGCGTTCTCGAAACGGACCACGATTTCCGGGTATTCCCAGGTGGAACGCACGGCATCGGGAACGGTTTCCTCCTGCTTGCGCAGGGGGGTTCCCAAGGCCCACTCCACATCCGTGGGGGAATCTCCGAGGTGCACCACGCCCGATAGCAGCCGGGTCAATTTGTCCCGGTCCACATCCCGCGTCACCATTTCTCCGTAACTGCGCACCATAAAGTCCGGAGACTTGCCCGCACGGAACACCCCGCCGGTATCGCGGATCCACGCCTCAATAGGCTGGTCCACTTCGTATTTGATTTTTTGCCACACCACCCGGGTGAACGTATCGCTGGGGGTGGTTTCATTGAGCAGGGTCATGGAGTTCACCGGGAGCCTGAGCGTGCTCATGTTGGAGTCGTCCTTGCCCAGCGGCGCGGCAAACACCAGCACCGGTTCGCGTTCGGTGGGGAGCAGTTCGTGGGGCAGTTTGGTGGTCCAACCCTCGCCGCGCACCTTGCGGTTGTAATCGGTGAACAGGATGCGGAACCAAAGACGGTCCTTGGAATCCAGCATGAACTGGGTCACCGGGAAGGCGCGGCGCGCACGGGCAACCAGCCGAGGGCCTTCCAGAGGACCCGTGGTGTAAATGTAGCTGTTGACCAGTGTGAAATACGCGCCGAGACCCCGGGTCTGCGCCTGAGAATCGTCCGGGCCGGCCAGGACCAGCAGCAGAATCAGCCAAGGGAGGGAAAATCGTCTCATGGAGCCTTCTCCGGAGGTGTCGCCGGGAGTGCGCGTTTCATTAGGAAGTGAACTTGGGTATCACCATAGCGTTTCGACTCCAGCGATTCAAGCGGCTCGGGCCAGTGCGCGGGGAAATCCCGGCCCGTCTCCAGCACCACCATCGCCCCGGGGGCCACGGCGGGGCTTTGCGCCACGGTCTGCAACACCTCCTCCATCCCGGTCTGGCCGTAGGGCGGGTCCATCAGCACCAGACCGGCGGCTTCCGTCAGGGCCGCGGTGCGCAGCCAAACCTCCACGCGTGCGGTTACCACCTCCGCCTGGGACAGCGGCAATCCCAGCATTTTCAGCGTACTCCGGATCAGGGCGGCGGTGCGGGCATGGGACTCCACGAAGAGGGCCCGGCGGGCCCCGCGGCTGAGCGCCTCGATTCCCAGGGCGCCGGAGCCGGCGTATAAATCCAGCACGATCAGCCCCTCCCAGTCCAGCCGGTGGTGAAGGACATTGAACAGGGCGGCGCGGACTTTTTCCGAGGTGGGACGGGTATCCCGACCTTCGGGTGCGGGGATGCGCCGACCGCCAAATTGTCCACTGACAATTCTCAGCATGGGGACTATCCTCGGAGGGTAAAGGTGGGGTGGCTGGCGGGCGAAGCGCTGGGCCGCCGGGGGCCGGAATGGACGCTACTCCAAAGGGGATGGTACCCAACAAAAACACGTGGATTCCGTCGTGGGGTGTGAATCCCATCGGAAAATCCATCCTTTCCCATGAGCAGGATGCAATGACGCGGTATCATCAGTTCACCCGAGGGGCTTTTTATGGAGTCGTGGCCGCCTTGCCGCTGTTGTTGGCCTACGAGATGTTGTTGCTGGCCTCGGGCTGGGAAGTGCGGATGCCGATCCGCAACGCGGGGGACGTTTGGCTGCGGTTTTTTCTGGCCAGCTTGGATGTGGACCCGTCCCGTGCGACTCCGGTGATGATTCTGGCTCTGCTGCTGGCGATGCCCGTGGTGAAGCGCATGGAGGAACGGCTGGAAATCCGTTATCTGGGGATGCTGCTGCTGGAAGCGCTCCTTTACAGCCTGCTGCTGGGGGTGGTCATCCAGCTGATTTTGTGGGGGCTGGCGGCCCTGTTTGCTCAGGTCGAAATGACCAGGCTTGGCCTGTGGACACCGGCGTTGGCCGTGCCATTGCCGGGGGGGGCGTTGCAGGGGCTGGCGCTGTCCCTGGGCGCCGGGTTGTTCGAGGAGTTCTTGTTCCGCGTGGTGTTGCTGTGGGTCCTGACGCGCCTGACTCGGCTGGTGCTGGCTCCCTGGCTGGCCAGTGCCGTGGCAATCACCCTGGCGGCGGTACTGTTCTCGTCGGCCCATTATACTGGCCCTTATAGGGATCCGTTTCAGTTGGCGAGTTTCCTGTACCGGTTTTTCGCGGGACTGCTGTTTACCGCATTGTACCACTGGCGGGGGTTTGCCGTGACCGCCTATGCACATGCATTCTACGATATCCGGGTGATTATATTCTAGGCGGTTTCGAGACAGGCTCTCCGTCTCGCGGGTGGCGTTTCCAGAGGACCCGTATCCTCAGCCCTGTTCCCCGCTCCCGCCGTCTGGCCCTAGGCCCAGGGTTGCCTTGTGAGGGGACTCCAGCCCGGAGCGGAGTTTTCCCTGTAGAATCCTAACAAGGTTCGGGCGGGTTCTCCAGGTGATCCAACCCTTGCGGGCAGGTGGGGCGGGCCTTCGGTTTCCGTGGATGCGGGAGGGCCCCGCGGCCTGGGATTGTGTGCTTCGGAACTGACGTGTAGGTTGCGGCGAAGGACTCGGGAGTCTGGAGAGCCCGGAAAGATGGATACATCAGCGAGGCGGGGCATGGATAGGCAAACGCAGCAGGCGCAGGACGCACGGAGCGCACTCCCGGAGAAGGGTTCCCAGGGCGGCAGGGGCGTGCAGGAGGATGTCATGGCGGGGGCCTGGCTCTGGTTGACGGGGTTCTGCGTGGCGCGGGCCTTGTTCTCCATGGTGCAGACCACGTATTCCGCTTCCATGGCCCTGCTGGTCAAGGACTGGGGCATGACGGCCCAGCAGTCCGGGCTGATCTCCTCGGCGCATCACATGGGGTTTCTGGTGTCCCTGTTTGTCGTGGGGATGCTGGCGGACCGGTTCGGGGCCAAGCGGGTGTATCTGCTGTCCAGCGGAGTCGCGGTATTGAGCGCCCTGGCCTTCGCGGCGTTCTCGCGGGACTTTCTCTCCGGATTTTTGCTGCATGGGCTGTTGGGTCTGGCCTCGGGCGGTTCCTACACTCCGGGTCTGGCCCTGCTGGCGCAGCGCTTTCCTGCCCGCCGCCGGGGCCGGGCCATCGGGTTTTACATTGCCGCCTCCTCCGCGGGGTATGCGTTTTCCATGCTGGTCAGCAGCCGGATGATACCCCTGGGGGGCTGGCAGCTGGCCTTCTGGGCCACCATGATGGGACCCTTGATCGGCATGGTGCTAGGGGTGTGGATGCTGAGGGGCATACCCAATATCATTCCTCCCCCGCCGGAGAATTCTGCGGATTCGGGCATGGTGGGCGCGGTCCTTCGCAACCGCCCTGCGATGCTGATCATTGGGGCGTATGTGTTCCATTCCTGGGAACTGCTGGGGTTGTGGGCGTGGATTCCGTACTTTCTCGCCACGGTCTACGGGGGTGGGGGAAATCCCCAGGCGGCCAGCATGGGGGCCTCCTTCAGCGCCGTCACGCATATGGTCAGCATGGGGGGCCCCATCCTGGGCGGGATGCTCTCCGACCGTCTGGGCCGCGCCCGCGTGATTTTGCTCTTTGCGGGGTTGAGCACCCTATGCTCCTTTGCCATCGGCTGGCTGGCGGCGCTGCCCTTTGCCCTGGTGGTGGTCGTGGCCCTGGTGTATCAGTTCTCCGGTATCGCGGACTCCCCCGTGCTGAGTGTGGCGGTGACGGAACTGGTGACGCCCCGGTATCTGGGGGCGGCCTATGGCCTGCGGTCTGTGCTGGGTTTCGGGGCCGGGGCGGTGAGTCCGTGGCTGTTCGGGGTGGTGCTGGACTGGGGCCGGGCCGGATATTCCCCGCCGGTGGCCTGGGGCGCGGCGTTCTCGCTGCTGGGGCTGGGGGGGGTGCTGGCCGTGGCGTTCACGGTGGTGCTGGAGCGGCACCAAGCCTTGAAGTAAGCCCTTCGGTTCAGTCTCGGCGGAGGTGTTTACTCCCAGCCGAAGGTCGCCGGGGGCTTGTGGGTCACGTCATAGAACACCGCCGAGATGCCCGGCAGCGCGGCCAGTCTTGCGGCCAGGGGGTTCACCACCGCCCAGGGCAGCGGCGCAAAACGCGCGGTCATCACATCCTCGCTGATCACCGGACGCAGCACCAGGCTGTCTCCCCGTCCATCGGCGGACAGGGGCAGCAGGATCACCAGCAACTGGAAGATCGTGTGCATCAGCCCGGCGGCTTCCAAGGCCTGGGTTGCCAGATGATCCGCCTCCCGCAGCACATCCAGCCGGTCCTGAGTGCAATAGGCCTTCCGGAGCCGCAACGGGGGCAGAGCTTCCGGAGCCAGCAGGGTCACCACGCGGTTGATCGAACGCAGATTGTTGGTGATGCGGATGGAGGTATCCTCCAGCAGAGTCCAATCCCGGGGACCCATCAGCACCGCGGGGGGTGTATAGGTGCGGCTGTCGCCCTGAACACCCACGGAGCGCACGGGCAGCACCGCGCCCTGAAAAGGGCTCTCCCTCAACAGTCCCGACAGGGCTTTCTGGGTCGCCTCCTGCTCCGCAAAGATTTCCGTTCCCTGGGCGCAGAGTACGTTGATGGACAATCCGGGTCCGGGAAACGGATGACGCCACACCAGGGGTTTCGGCAGATTCAGGGCTTCCCCCAGTCGGCGGACCTCGTCCTTGTACAATTCCTTCAGGGGTTCCACCACATGACCCGCCGCCAGCATCTCATGGATGCGCTCCACGCGGTTATGGTGAGACTTGATCACTTCGGCGTGGTGTGAGCCGCCGGATTCGATGATATCCGGATACAGCGTTCCCTGTCCCAGCAACCACTGATTGGGATCGAGATTTAATCCCCCCAGGTAATCCTCCCGCACGCGCAGAAAGGTTTCTCCCACGGCTTTGCGCTTTTCCTGAGGGTCGGTCATTCCCGCCACGGCCGAAAGGAATTTCTGGGAGGCATCCAGAAAATCCACCCGGCCCAGCCCCAGTGCCGCGTAGCGTTCCAGAATCCCCCGGGCCTCGTCTTTTCTCAGAAAGGCGTTGTCGATCAGCAGTCCGCGCACATGGGCCGGACCCAGAGCCCGGGTGAGCAGGGCAAAAGCCACCGTGGAATCCACGCCGCCGCTGAGAAACATGAGCACGTTGCGTCCCGCTACCTGGTCGCGCACCTCGGCCATCACTTCATCCAGGTACACCTGCATGTTCCACCCGGTCTGGGCTCCGGTGAAGCGTACGAAGTTGCCCAGCAGGGTCTGACCGCAGGGGGTGTCGCTGACTTCCGGATGAAATTGAACGCCGAACACCGGGCGGGATTCGTGCGCCATGGCCGCCACGGGACACAACGCGGTGCGGGCCAGCACACGGAATCCGGGCGGGGGTTGCTCCACGGTGTCGCCGTGGCTCATCCACACTTCATTTTGCTGGGGAATATTCTGAAAGAGCATCCCTGGATCGCGCTCCACTGTCAGCGCTGTGCGTCCGAACTCCCCGTGGCCCAACCGGCTCACCTTGCCGCCCAGGTGGTGGGACAGCAACTGATGTCCATAACACAGCCCCAGAGTGGGGATTCCGAGTTGCGCCAGTTCAGGATTGAAAGGAATGGCGCCTGGGCCAAATACGGAGGCGGGACCGCCCGAGAAAATGATTCCTTTGGCGTCCGCCACGGTCTCCCGTGGGGACATGGGGGAGACCACGCGGGTGTAAACGCCCAGATGGCGCACGCGCTTGGCAATCAGATGGGCGTATTGTCCGCCAAAATCTAAAACCGCGATATAATCCCTGCCCTGGGAACTCATGCCGCAATAGTCCGGTTGGAGTGGAGAATAGGAATTTCTGGAGTCAGATCAAGCAAAGGCCAGAAGTGGAAGAAACGCCCGAAGTCCCGCGCCAGGCGCGTTTGAGGTCGTCGGCTCCCCAGGGGGCGCTCGAATTCAGTCCTGCTCCAGGTGACCCCGGGCATAGATGCGGAACTCCATGTCATCGTCGATGATCGCCAGGGAATCCAAATGATCCGATTCATCATCGGAGGCCATGACGAACCAGCGGTCCTCGGGGAGTTCGCGGAGAATCCGTATCCGCTCCGCAGCGGAGGCTGCCACCTCAAGACTGACCTCGCTCACATGAAAAGTTCCCCCCAACACCTTTATGCTGAAGGATTCCACTGCCCTGAATTCCGGATTCGAATTCGCAACCACGGAAGGCACCCCGAGATGAATGTACGTGGTTCCATCGGGTGACTTCCCCGGCGTAGGAAGGGAAGTTTTCTTCATCCCGAAAAAACCAGGAGACTGTGCTGTTATACCTGCCCCCTAAACCCATGAAAGCAGTTTATTGAGACAGTGTGCATTTGGCAAATTTAGGGGCTGGACGGTGGCCCTGTTCGGGTCGCCTGGGCGGATTGTCGGAGTCGGCCCAGGTGCTCAGCCGGCGCAGAGGCAAATGCCTTCCTCACCCCGGGCGCCCAGCCATGTGCCATGGGGACTCAGGCCCTCCGAAATCAAAATCCGTTCCAGGGCGGTAGCCGTGACGCGCTGGGAGTGAAACACCTCCAACGGGCGCCGCGGGCCCACGGCAAAGGCTTTTCCGGCGGTGTTCAGAATGGTTTCCAGCCCCGGAGTCAGGCGGGCAACGATCCGCCAGGCCTGACCTTGTTCACCGGGAAAGTCGGGAAGATGGGTCAGAGGCTCGGCGGTCACCGCCAATTCTTCCGGGGAGGACGCCAACCCAAGTTCGGCCAGTGCCGCCGAATACCAGGCACGGGCAAAGGGGTTGTCGTATTGGGCCAGGATGCGGGTGGAATCTTGGGTCAGACCCTCCGGGGACAGATTGGTGGAGAGCATCAGGAGATCCCCGGGACGCAACAGGGCGCGCAGCCAGGATAAAAATCCCGGCAGGGGCTGGTTGGGCAACACCCCGAAGCAGGTGATCAGACGCACCGGGGGTTCATTGAGGTGGGCGAAGCAGGCACGCTCGCGCGCCACCAGCCAGGAAGCCAGGTCCGGGTGGGCCTCCAGATCGGCCACCAGCGGGTGGATATCCAGATCCAACAGTTCGGAGCGGGCGCGAGCAGCGGCCTGAAGCGCCAGGGGCACACTGATATCCAGGGGGGTATAGGCCAGCAAACCCGGCGTCCGGGCATCCTCCCCGGCCAGCAGGGTCAGCAGGTCCGCATCCTTTTGTCCGGAACCCGCGCCCAGGCCCAGCAGGTGCACAGGCCGTCCCGCAATCCGGCGCGATCCGGCCCGGTACAGGGCTTCGTACAGGGTGCCCACGGCGGAATCCGTGCTGGAGGGGGCATAGGCTTGATGATACGCCAGCCAGCGCCGGGATTGATCTCCCGTGGCGTCCAGATACCAGCCTG
>Ga0224495_10002564_pt1 | contig 11775 bp, 8 predicted proteins | sample SF_Jul11_sed_USG_FD_168128 | JGI IMG/M metagenome (GOLD analysis project Ga0224495, IMG submission 168128) | Sediment microbial communities from San Francisco Bay, California, United States - SF_Jul11_sed_USGS_4_1 | ecosystem: Environmental > Aquatic > Marine > Sediment | place: USA: California...
GCACTTCTTCTTGAAACGCCTGGATAAATGTTTTGGCCATTTCCTCTTTCAGGGAAACGGATCTGTTGTCCTCGGAAAATTGTTTACGCAGGTCGTCCTCCTGAATCTGGAAAGAAACATTGGAGATCCTTAATTTTCCGGGGATGATCTCATAAAATGCCGGCTGAGCCAAAGAGTTTTTCGTGCGTCTGATCAAGAATCTTTCCCGACCATTGCTGGCTTCAAAATAAGAAACCTTATTTGGTTCGTAACAGGGCTTGTCGCTGATAAAAGTTGCGGGGTCAATGAATATTTCTTCGATAACGTGGTCGTGATGGTCATGAAAGAAATCCCTTTGGCCACTTATATCTTCCGGCGACCATTCGACACCCGGTAGAGTTGAGGATTCGCTGAAATCCCCAAAACTTCCATAGCAAGGAACCACTTGGTTGCATTGGGTGCAGCGAATCAATTTTTCAACCATATTTTTCTCCGTCCTCATTCCCCCATTCAGTGTAAACTGGTTGCTGGGAGAAGGGGGCTGTGGTTTTTAAATTGTTTAATAAATAAAGAAACCATGTTCGGGTCAAACTGGATACCGGAATTCTTCTTAAGCTCTTCTTGCACTTTTTTGGTGGAAAGGCCTTGTCTATAAGGCCGGTCCGAAGTCATGGCGTCGTAAGAATCGGCCAATGAAATGATGCGGGCTAATAGGGGAATTTCTTCACCCGTAAGTCCATCCGGGTAACCCTTACCGTCCCAACGTTCGTGATGGTGGCGAATTGCCAAGGAAACTGCGACGGAAAAAGCCAGAGGCTCGATCAGGCGCACGCCTTGGAGGGGATGCTGGCGAATATCCATATTTTCAACCTGAGTGAGATTGTTTTTCTCCAGGAGGCGATTGCTCAGGCCAATTTTACCTATATCATGGAGGAGAGTGGCAATTTGCAGATCTTCTTTTTCTTGGGAGGAGAGGCGTAATTCTTGGGCGATGAGTTCCGCATAATAAGAGACTCGTTCGGAATGGCCGCTGGTGTAGGGTTCTTTACTTTCCAGGATGTATATGAGAACTTTGAGGAAGTCCATGTAGTTGACTAAGATCTTCTGTCCTCGAAACCCTTCCAACTGCTGGAGGGATTCTCTCAGCTCTTTTTGGATCTCATCGACTGCCGCGGCTGAGTCCACGCTTGCTCCTAAATTGGAAAGAGCTTCATTCTGCCCCTCTTCCAATAAACTGAGATCTTTGATTTTTTGGATAAGATTTTTGATTTTTAGGTTTAAACCTCGCCTTTCGACAGATTTACTAACGACGGAGATGATTTCAGCAACATTGAAAGGTTTGGAGATGAAATCTACGGCTCCGTAGCGAATGGCTTCGATGGCGGTGGGGAGGGTTCCATAACCCGTAATAATGACGACTTCGATGTCGTTTTTAATTTTTTTGATCTCCCGCAAAACATCAATTCCCGGGATTCCAGGCATTTTCAAGTCAAGGGTGACAAGGTCGACCTTTTGGGAATTAATAAATTTTAAAGCTTCATGACCGTTGGCTACTGTATGGACGTTGTAAAGTGGCTTTAAGATCATTCTTAAGGATTCTCTCGGCCCAATTTCATCGTCTACTACCAGTACGGAACCATGAAAAGCCATTTTAAACTCCACAAAAGGAGAAAATTTGCTCTGCAGTCGAACATGTTCATTTCAGCAAATTTTATGCCTCATGGAATTGTTGTTTAGAAAAAATTGTAACTATTTGATATTTATATTTTTATTAAAGCCATTTAAAAAAATAAGGATTGAAAAGTAAACCAATTTTGTACGACCAAAGGGGAAATCGTCCATTTTTGTGACCATACGGGTGTCACTTTTTTGTTATATTTGTTTTTAGCAGTTTGCTGAAAAAGTCCTTTTCGGCCTTATGTTGTCATTCCTGCGGAAGCAGGAATCCATTCTTTTCAATACCTTCTGGACTCCCGCTTTCGCGGGAGTGACGATGAAGTGGAGTTTTTCCGCATCCTGTTAGATTTTTGCGAGTAGAAGCTGTTCCCCCCCTTTGCTCTTTTATGTGAATTCTTTTTCTGTAATCCTCGCCAAGCGGCAATTAAATTCCGGAACCTCGGCCTGGTTAATTTTCTTAAAAGGAAAGCCATTTGCCCGTTTGGCCGCTGATAAATATTTAAGGTTGGGTTTTCAGGTTTTTTAAATTTTTCCAAAATAAAAGAATCTTTGGCAAAAAAATTGCATCATAAATACTAACAATTCAAAAGGAGAAAGTAAGTAACCAAATGGCTATTGGGAATAAGAAAAAAGAAGGTATGCGCTGCCAGCGTTGTGGCGGCAGAATGATCTTCGAAAAATTTTACGACGTGAATAGCGTCTTTTTTGGGTGGCATTGCGTGATCTGCGGGGAAATATTAGATCCGGTTATCCTTTTGCACCGCTTAAGTCAAGACGCCGATCTTAAAATTCCTGAAGGAGAAGAAGAAGTTATGCATTTAGTGAAAAAATACCTGAATGCTAAACCTAAGGGATTGAAGGGGGGACAAAAGGTTAAGGAAATTACCCTGACTACGAATTTAAAAGATGAAACAAGTATGAATTGAAAAGGAAAATCCTTAAGAAATTTCTTTAGGAAAATAAAAATTTTATAACTGCCTGGGTAAAATTTTGAATTCAGGCAGTTTTTTATTTTTTAAAAAATGAGGTAAAAAATGCACATTTTTTAACTTTATCTGGAAAAAATTCAACACTAATTAAAAAAATCACGCCATAAAATTCCTACATTTTTTTACCTCGTTTAACTATTCATTTTTTTTAACTAATTTGATACGTTCTACCAAAGCCAAGGCAAAAATGCGTTAAACGAAGCAGATGGCAGGGCCAATCCTCAGGCTAAACCTCTCTATTGTTCTGTTACTTTTTTTCACAGTAATCGGTAAGAAGCATCGGGGTTAATTGTTACAGCGGAAGTTAAACTCCAGGCCTCCAAAAGAAAAATTTAAAGGTATAGGGAAAGTTTGCGAAAATCTTCTTGACTTTTGCGGTCCGGTATAGAATGTTTCTTTAAGGAAAAGTTATGGTAATTTCAAAAATTTTATGAAAAAAGAGGACAAAAAATGAAACCACAGAGGGCACAGAGGAAAATAAGGAAATAAACTCCTTTTCTCTGCTTTACTCTGTGCACTCGTTAAGTGAAAACAATACCATATTCTATCTGACGAATTTATTACATGCGAACACAGAGAAAATATTGAGCTTATTTTTTTTTAACCTTTAATTTATTCTCTGATTTCTCGGTGGGAAAATATGAAATCACAAAGGGGAGGAAATAAAATTTCTCATAGCATATTGATATTTAATCTTTTCTCCGTGTTCTCTGTGGTTAAGTTTTGACAATACGAAAGTTATTTAAAGGAGGGCAAAATGACCAAGAAGGAGGCCAATCAAATTGAAAGAATGGCTCGAACCCACGGCTTAGATGATTTTAAATGGATTCAACCCAAAACGATCGTCACCGGGTATTGGGTTAGGGCAAAATGCAATTATGGCTGCCCGAGTTACGGGAAAAGAGCCTGTTGCCCGCCGGAGCTTCCTTCTTTTGCCGAGTGCCAGAAATTTTTTGCAGAGTACCAATCCGGACTTTTGTTTCATTTTGCTGTAAAGTTGCCAAAACCGGAGATGCGTCATCCCTGGGGACGGAAGATAAACAAAGTAATGCTTGATCTGGAAAAAGAGGTCTTCCTTTCTGGTTTTTACAAGGCCTTTGTTTTTCCAGCAAACCCCTGTCGGATATGTGAACAATGTAAGGAAAGAAAATCGGAATGCCGTAATCCCGGTACCGCCCGTCCCACTTTAGAAGGATTTTGCGTGGATGTGTACGCCACAGCCCGGAAGATGGGGTATCCCATTCAAGTGTTAAAAGGGTATAGGGATGAAATGAATCGGTTCGGTCTTTTGTTGGTTGCGTAGGGTATAGACCGAAAAATATTATGATGGGTTATGATGGGCCGAATTCAATTTTATTAAAAATTTCAAATCGTTTTGACAGTGGATCTTCATTTCAATAAATTACCGGCAACCTTGATGGCTTCGTAAAAAGTCCATCTGTCCCGCTCGGAGCGGGATTGCGCGCCTTGCATATGGAGCTTTTTACTTTGCCATCCTAATTTTGACTTTTTGCGAGACCGGTAACCTTAATCTGTTAAAGGAGGGATAAAGATGCCCAAAGTTTCCGTGCGTGATATCGAGATCCATTGCCAGGAGCAAGGTTCCGGATTCCCTTTCGTTTTGATTCATGGCCTGAACGGGGATCTCACTGGCTGGGCATTGATCATGCCGAAGTTCGCCAAATCCTACCGCACCATCGCTCTGGATGTGCGCGGTCACGGAGAGTCAGGGAAGCCGGATAAGCCATACTCCATTAAACTTTTTTCCGACGACCTTTATGAATTCTGTCAAAAAATAAATATCTCCCAGGCTCATTTTCTGGGTCTTTCCATGGGAGGAGCCATTGCGCAACAATTGGCCCTGGATCATCCGGAGAAAATTCGGTCCCTCCTTCTGGTTTCTACCTTCAGTTACATCGACGATCAGGCCCATCATGCCTTTACGCAATTGCGCCAAAACCTTTTAACGGGAGGATATCCGGCTTTCTTCGACGAAGTGGTGAAGCTGGCTTTCACCCCTGAGTATATTGCCGCCAATCCCGGACCCATTGCAGAGTTGAGGGAGAAGCGCATAAGGATGAATTCCCCTTTAGCTATTGGTCGAGCTACGGATGCCTGCATGGCTTTTAATTTGCGGGATGAGATTGCCAAAATCACCCTTCCCACCCTGATTGTATCCGGTAGAGAGGATGTCTTTACGCCGATTCATTTGGCCGAGCAAATCCACCATTCTATCAGGGGCTCTGAGTGGAAAATCCTGGAGGGTGTAGGGCATAACCTGTACATAGAGAAAGCCCCCCAGCTTGTTGAAGTTGTCCTGGAATTCTTAAGCCGTCATTAAAAAGGGCGGGAGGTTTTTTTTAATTTTTCGTGGCGGTGTAACTCCATGAAAGGAGAGAGAATGTCTAAAAAAATTACTTTCTGGGTAATGTGTTTTTTATGGATGATTTTTATCCCAGCCGCTCAGGGCTTTACCCAGGAAGATAAAATATCCCAGATAGCTATCGAGACTGTCAAAACTCAGATGCGCCTGCCAAAGGATATAGAAATAAAATTTTTAGAAAAGCGGGAAAGTGCGATTCCGGACTTTTTTGCTGTAAGAATACTCCTCTCTGCGCCTGATCGGGACATCCCTTTGGTGGTTTATGTGGATAAGACGGGGGAGAAAGTGATCCTCGGAAACCTGTTTGTCAAGGGGACCAACGTCACAAGGAAAGAGGCCGGCGAACCCAAACTCCGCAAGATTGATATGAGACAACTTGAGATCGAAAAATCACCTTATCGTGGGCCTGCTTCTGCCAAGGTGACGATCGTGGAATTCTCGAATTTTCAATGTCCTTATTGCGTGAGATCGTGGATGAAGATGAAAGCATGGATAGAAAAACATCCTTATCGGATTAAGTATATATTCAAACATTTTCCCCTTCAGTCACAGAAGCAATCTTTCGATTTTTCCGTAATGGTTGCCGCGGTTCAAGAGGTTAGCAACGAGGCCTTCTGGCTCATCCATGACTTTATGTTTTCCAACGAAGGGCAAGCTCTGGCCAAAGGGGATAAAGAGGCAGGGAAACAGAAGATCGAGGAGATTTTGAAAGAGAAGGGTTACGATGTGCAGGCTTTTCAGGATGCTCTGGAGTCAGGGAAGAGTCAAAGGAGGGTGGAAGAGGATATGGCTGTCGGGGGCAAGATTAAAGTTAGAGGAACCCCGACAACGATCCTCAACGGTATTTACATCGTCGGGCCTCTTCCTGACAAAATCTTGGAAGGATTTATTGGGAAGTAACACATAAAGAATAAGTAAATTAATAAGGAGTTTTGATTTTAGATTAATTTCAGATGTTCCCATTTTCATCAATTTTTAATATCCAGAAGTCTGCGTAACCCGCTCCGGAGGAAGAAGTCTCCCCGGCTACGATGAACCCGCCATCCAAAGTCTGCTGAATGGAACGAGCTATGTCATCATTACTGCCTCCATAGGTCTTTTGCCAAACGATATCTCCGTTGGCATTCAGTTTTAATATCCAGAAGTCTGTACTCCCTGCTCCGGACGATGCTGTTTCGCCGGCCACAATATATCCACCATCCAAGGTCTGCTGGATGGAATTGGCTGCATCAAATGAAGCCCCGCCATAAGTCTTCGGCCAGCCGGTCTGTAGGTTCCCGTCAGCGTCTAATTTTAACACCCAAACATCTGCACTCCCTGCTCCGGAGGAAGAAGTTTCACCAGCTACGATATATCCACCATCCGAGGTCTGATAGATGAAACGAGCCATGTCATAGTCACTTCCTCCATAGGTCTTCGGCCAGCCAGTCTGGACATTTCCATCGGTATCTAATTTTAATAGCCAAGCATCTGCATTACCAGCTCCATAGGAATATGTTTCCCCTGCCACAATATATCCACCATCCAAAGTCTGCTGGATGGAATTGGCTACATCCCGAGAAGCCCCGCCATAGGTCTTCGGCCAGCCGGTCTGTAGGTTCCCGTCAGCGTCTAATTTTAACACCCAAACATCTGTACTCCCTGCTCCGGAGGAAGAAGTTTCACCAGCTACGATATATCCACCATCCGAGGTCTGCTTGATGCAATTAGCTGTACTACTAGCAGTACCCCCATAAGTCTTTTGCCAATCGATATCGCCATTTGATTTAAGTTTCAGGATCCAGATATCGCCGAGTGGATTACCCAAAGAAGAGCTTTGACCAGCGACGATGTATCCACCGTCCGGTGAGGTTTGCTGGATGCTATAGGCAACATCATCATTACCTCCACCGAAGGTTTTTTGCCAATCGATATCCCCATTTGGGTTAAGCTTAATTATCCAAAAATCTATAAATCCAGCTCCATAGGAATATGTTTCCCCTGCCACAATATATCCACCATCCGAAGTCTGCTGGATAGAATGGGCTATATCATCATTAACTCCCCCGTAAGTCTTTGCCCAGGTTACAGCCGTGGCGGTAAAATTCTGCCCTGTGAAATTTGAATTAGTTACGGAAACGGATATACCGGAAGGGTCAAAAGTATAGCCTGCCTTAGAAGGGGTAATTGTGTATGAACCAACTGCTAAATTGCTAAATTGGTAAATGCCGTTTGAGTCTGTAGTAGTTGTGGCGGAGCTTGTTCCGGTCAGGGTTATGGTTACCGCTGCCAGCCCAGAACTCCCTGAGGTAACTGTACCGGAAATGGAGTATAACTCTCCACCACCACCGCCTCCTCCACCACCGCAACTTCCCAGGCCGAACGCAAGGAAAAAATAAAAGAGAAATGAAAAATAATTTTTCAGTAGGTTATTTTTGGTAGTACTTTTTGTCATCATTGCTGTTCTTCTTTCTGAAAGGTTTTTCGAATATGACAGAGCCTCATTGTTTTTAGTATATCATAAATCTCTTAGCTGTGTAGAGCGGGAAGGCATCCAACTTATTGGAGAAGCATTTACGGTTTTGAGATGACCATGTAGTAGAGGTCGTCGGTAGCGTCCAGGTCCACCCAGTAACCCATCCATGGTACAAGCACTCCCCCATTCTCGGCTGTTAAATAAAAATAGGTATTGCCCCAATCTTGGCCGTTATAATAATAAAGAGCATCTACGATCCACCCTCGGGCAACTGCTTCTTGCCACGATACCGGCGTGCCGGAACCTTTTTGAATCCTGACGTCAGATAGCCTCACATTGCCGGAATAGGGGTTACTCACCAGGTTTAGGCCGGGTTTCAAGGGATAAGTGTATTCGAGGCCCGGCTCCTCCGTATAGGAACTCAATTCAGGAACGGATTGGCTTTCCCTGTACAGGGAGTAACCTTCTCCTTGGGTCACTGGCTGGGAGGAACTTACCTCGGTATAAAGATTTTGCTCGGCATTCCATCTATAAACTCTTGAAGTGCCGAAAGCTTCTTGACCGCTCAGTTGGGCGCTGGCGATGTTCCTTGGGATGCCCACAAGGTTGTTCCCATTGAGAAGTTCTATTTCCGGTCCGGTGATGTATCCAGTGCTTGGGTAGGTCATTTCCGTTTCGTTGGACATCTTAACCTGGAAATAGAATGTGTGAACCGCTGCCGGGCCGAGCATGGTTCGGTGGGTGCAGCTGGCGCCGGTTGGATAATCGCCGCTGCAGGTCATGTCGTAGTCATAAAAATCACCGGCAGCAGGATTATTCCTTTGCGTAGAGAAGAGTTTTACATATTGGGGGGTACCCCCGGCATCCTGCACGGTGATCTGGAAAATAAATTCCACATCCGCTTTGGGTTTTCCATTCACCAGATTATTGCCGTCACTGCCGCCGTCTGCCCTCTCCAGGCACTGAATTCCACTATCCGAACAACTGATTTGGTAAACCCCCTGAATCGTCACCTGCAGTGAGGATGACCAACTTGAGACCACAGAGGTGTGAGTGGAGCAGCGTGCCCTTACCCGCACACCATAGCTACCGGCAGTACTCCAAGCTTTTTGCTGGTTGGCTGCACCCCAGAAGGAGAGGTCTGTTCCGTCCCCTTTCCAGTCAAATTGGTATTCCAGTGAATGACCGAGGTTGGAAGTTGCCCCGCTGGCGATATAGGTGTAGGAAGTTCCCAAACTGCCGCTGTTCGTACCACTGGGTGTTGCAGGCGTTGAAATGGTTTCGGCAATGGCAGTAAATTGAGATGTTACACTCTTCACCCCGTTCATGGTTAAGGAGGTTGGGTTGGTGGATCCGGAGAGGTCTCCTGACCAGCCTGTGAAGTTATACCCTGAGCCGGCTGTGGCTGAGACAGATACGCTCTGGCCGCTGTCGTACCAGTTGGTTCCGGAGGGGGTGACAGTTCCTCCTTCCGATGGACTCGCCGCAGTCGTCAAGCTATATTGGGTGGTGAAGTTGGCGGTATAGGTGGTACTGGAAGAAGAGGCGGTAATCGTATGGCTTTGGGTTCCACCGTCGCTCCAGGAAGAGAAGGCGTAGCGGGTTCCCGTGGTTCCTGACTGGGGAGAAGAAACGGAAACGGTATGCGAAAAGCCCACGACCCAGCTGAAGGTTTGGGGAGCGGTGTAGGTCGTGCCATCGACCACCACCTGGCGGCCCGTGGGATTGGTGGTTACGGTATAGGTTTGCGTTGCCGTACTAACAGTAAGGGATACGGAGCGGGAGGTATTGCCGTTGCTGTTGGTGCTATTGGTAAAAGTTACCGTATCACTATAAGAGCCGGCACTTAGGCTGTTGGCATTGCTGTTGATGGATACGGTCACTGTTGTGGTGGCTCCTGCTGCTAAAGTTCCGCTGGTAGCGGAGAGGGTGACCCAACTCTGGGTTTTGGATGCACTCCAGTTGATGGAAGTTCCACCTGTATTCTGGAGGGTATAGGCTTGGCTGGATGGGCTGAAAGAGCCTCCTTGATTTCCAGATGAAGTCAGGCTAGTCGAAGGGGTAACCGAAAGGGAGCCGACGGCGACAAAAGTGGCGGTAACTGATTTTGGGCCGTTCATGGTCAGGGAGGTTGGGTTGGTGGATCCGGAGAGGTCTCCTGACCAGCCCGTGAAGTTATACCCTGAGCTGGCGGTGGCTGAGACAGATACACTCTGGCCGCTGTTGTACCAGTTGGTTCCGGAGGGAGTGAAAGTTCCTCCTCCGGATGGAGATGCCGCAGTGGTTAAGCTGTATTGGGTGGTGAAGTTGGCGGTATAGGTGGTACTGGCAGAAGGGGCGGTAATCGTATGGCTTTGGGTTCCACCGTCGCTCCAGGAAGAGAAGGCGTAGCGGGTTCCCGTAGTCCCTGACTGGGGAGAAGAAACGGATATAGTATGGGAAGAACCTACTGCCCAGCTGAAAGTCTGAGGAGCCGTATAAGTAGTTCCATCGACTACTACCTCACGGCCAGACGGGTTTGAGGTCACTGTAAAGGTCTGAGTACCATCCGTAGCAGATCCACTTACTTCATTGGAATATCCACTTTCATTCGTGGAAGTATCATAGGCGGTGACGGCAATAAAGTAGGTTTGACCTAACGTAAGCCCCGCCAGAGTATAAGTGGTAACGTTTCCGGCATCGATCGGCGTCCCATACGTTCCCGAGGTTGTTCCGCAATATACCTTGTATCCGGCCAAGTCAGATTCGGTGTTCGCATCCCAGGCTAATTTAATCTGAGCGGCGAAAATATCTTGAGAAAAAATAAATAGAGAAAGAAAAAAGGCTAAAGCTAAAAGCAGAAGGGTTTTTAAAAGGGATTTGGAAAAGGAAGTAAATGGTGATGAAGTATATGATGAATGAAATTCGGATAAAGACTTGATTCGTAACACTTCAGCACCTCCAGAATCTAACGAACCGTGCAAATACGGCTTTTAGAGGCGCTGTATTTGCCCGGTAGCCCTGCTACCATATCCCCCATTGGAACTTAGGCCAGAAGCTTTGCGTCCCACCCTTTAAGATGGTTTGCCCTTTTCGGGTTTGGGAATATACTGCATCGTATGTCCGCGAAGGAAAATTTCAGTTACTTATTCTGCAATCGATATACCAGAAGGCGGTTGAAAATTAATCAGGATGAAAGGAGAAAAGCGCTTACCCGTTTTTAGACCTTTCTCTCCGTTTTTAGTTTTTTAATGGTTTTCTTTTTAGACCATTATGAAAATTTAATTTGAAAGTTGCTTTCGGGAAGGAAAAGGTAAAAGTGACCTGCTCATTTTTGTTGGAGAGCTAACGAAATTGTATTGGAGTGTTGAGGGAAATTAAAAGTTGAGCCATCCAATAAAAATGAATAGAAGAAGATAGAGAAACAGTGACAGTGACAAAATAGGATATCTCCTTCTATAAAATAAAAATATATGATTCAATGTATTTATTTCTTGCCCCATTGAATTCATTTTAGGAGAATATTTAGATGATGGTATTAAATGGTATAATGATAATATTGATAATGGAGGGAGAACATATGGAACAAGAAATTTACCTTCTTGAGTTTTTTGGAAAAGAATGCCCGCACTGTTCAGCCGTGGTGCCTCTGGTCGAACGACTACAAAATGAAGAAGGGGTGAAGGTTCAACAATATGAAGTCTGGCATAATGACGAGAATGCCAAACTCATGAAAAAATATGAACAAAACTTCTGTGGTGGCGTTCCCTTCTTTTACAACACCCGAACGGAAAAATGGCTCTGCGGGGGGGTGACTTATGAAAAACTCAGAGAATGGGCGCTGTAGCGAACAGATTCAAGGAAGGCGGAAAACTGGAACAAATTTTCCTCCGGCTCTGGATTAAATAAAGGCCACATCGAAACCCATCATAACTGCAAAACCCATCATCGCGCTTATAGTGACTCGATTCCTTATATTGTTAAAAAATACCTTTTATGAAATAATCATCTTGAGATTCTGAAAAGTGCCCCTTCTAAATCACCAAGAGGTGGGCAACCTGAGTAAAGATAGCAACACGACGAAGGGAGGAAAAATGGCAGTTATTATGGAGATTTTTTCCGATTACGTTTGACCCTGGTGTTATTTCAGTACCGGGCGTATTGAGCAGTTGCGGAAGAATTACGAAATTGAAATTCAATGGAAGGCCTTTCCTCTTCACCCGGATACACCCGAAGAAGGGCTTAGCCTTAAGGAGCTTTTTGCGGGTCGGGGCAAAAACATTGAAGAGATGATGTCGCGATTGAAGAAAGTG
>Ga0224495_10002565_pt1 | contig 11769 bp, 12 predicted proteins | sample SF_Jul11_sed_USG_FD_168128 | JGI IMG/M metagenome (GOLD analysis project Ga0224495, IMG submission 168128) | Sediment microbial communities from San Francisco Bay, California, United States - SF_Jul11_sed_USGS_4_1 | ecosystem: Environmental > Aquatic > Marine > Sediment | place: USA: California...
CTTTAGAGAATCAATTTCAAGACGACTGTTATTTCCCCTCGCCACGCCATACCCATCGTACATTTCATCAGGCATTTTAGCCGGTCTCATTTTAACAGAATCAAGCAGCATAAAGATACCCTCAGCCTCTGAAATAACAATTCCGGATTCATCGATCATCCTGTATTTTCTGTAGGCGTTAAATTTAATCAGGTTATAACCTTCTGTACCAATTCGAATTTTTTCATATAATTTAGGATATCGACTCACCTTGATTCGCATTTTGTACAGCACCCAGTACAAATTTCGCTCATTTAAATATTTAAATGAAATTCCTGCCTTGATGGTGTGCGCAAGCGCTATTTCTGTATAATAGTTTACCAAAGATGACATTGTTAAATTATGAAATTGATCTACATTGTAATAATAAACCGTATGATTCTGCTCAATTTTATTTCTGTCCATAGATATTTTCAGCGTTATAAAAAATATACTACCGGTCGAGATAAAAAAATATTTTTATAAATTTGTCGAAAGAATTATCAAAAAATAGATAAAATATTGACAAAATGAAATATAAATGTAATGTGTAAAAAGACAAAGAGATAACTGATCTGTATTTGGCAAAAACAAAATAATTGTTGTCTGCTGATTTTATTTTTCGGGGGAAAATATGAAATTCAGATTTTTTATTCAATTTGTCTCTTTTCTTTTTTCCAGTATGCCTTTATGGGCTTCTTTATCGCCAGATGGTTCTTTTAATTATGAAGTAAAAATTTCAGTACCGCAGGGAACTAACCAGTTAACGCCGCAGATAAAATTAAACTACAACTCCAATAACTTTTTTCGCAGGTTATTTGGCTAAAGATCAGGGAATATGATTAAAAAAGCCATCATTTGCGTATTTATCTTTTTATGGTTTTCTGCTTTTTTATATGGGCAGAATTCCGGCTCTAAAGTAAATACAGAAAATACAATAAAAGCGGAACAAGCAGTTCAAGCAGAGCCAAAAGGTCTATACCCAAAATTTAATATTTTAATTGGCTTCAATATGCTTATGCCAGGATACAATTACATCAGGCCATCACCCGGGTGGAGTTTACCGCCCGAAAGAGAGAAGGAGCTCATTCCTCCGTATAAAGGTTATGATTTTTCTGAACTGGGATCATTAATTAATGTGTACTGGTTTTTGTTTCAAAACTTCGGTCTAACTTTTGGTTTGGAACGTCATCAACCCTGGATTTTTCTGTACGATAGTAACAATAACCCAGAGGGTTACTTTTTATTCTCCATATACGCAGCCTACGTCGGTTTACAGGCTCGATACTTGCTAGGCGAGCATGTAATTTTCGGTAAAGCGCTTTCTGATGAAGAAAAACAAAGCAACCCTTACCAGTATTGCTGTAGCGTTTTTGCCGAATTTAAAATAGGTACAAATTACCTGTATTATGAACCAGAATACGCAAGTTTGCTCAAACGAATGCATGGAAAAGATTTTCCGGTAATCAATCCGGAAGATTTAGCTTTTGGCCTGGCGTGGAAATTCCGGTTCGGGGCTACTTTTTACTTTCCCAGAATATTACTGGAAATGTCTCTCGATATTGGTCGTTATGAGGTTACCAGCAAGGGGATTCACAATGGATTGGGTGGCGGAATAGGCTTTAGTTATTCCATTGGTTTTTATCTTTAGCGGGTTAAAGAGATAAATATGAAAAGAATAATGTTAATACTCTTATTTTTCGGGATTCCATATAATTTGGTTTTTTCTGAAGAGTTACCTGGTCAAAAAAAACAAGAAGAAAGTAAAAATGAAAAAGCAGACGAATCATCTCTAAATTTGTATCCCCGATTTCAATTGATGGTTGTATACAATAACTTTTCATCAGCAGGAGGAGGGTTTATTCCTAGAAGTCAGGAAATGGGTGTTCTTGCATTTTATATTGGAGAAAATTTTGGAAGCGATTCAATGGATGTAAATTTTTACTGGTTTTTTGTAAAAAATCTGGGGTTAAGCCTTGGTTTTGAGAGAAATGATGTGAATTTAACTTTGCAAGATTTAAAAAATAATAATGAAACGCATAAGCTTTTTCTTGCCTATGATGGTTATGTCGGTTTACAATACCGGTTATTAACCGAGGGCGAGGTTATTTTAAGCAGCCTTTTTGGTTTAAAAAGCCCTTTTAATTATTGCTGTAGTTTATTCGCTGAAGGTAAAGTTGGTTTTGCCTATTTAACCTACAATAACGATTATATAAATATCTTGAAAACCAATCAAATCGATAATTTTCCGGTAAATGAAACCAGAAGAGATTTCCCCGCTTTGGCTTTAAAATATCGACTCGGGGTATCATTTTACTTTCCATTAATTGTACTTGAAATCGCTGCCGGCGAGACCTGGTTTTTAATGAATAATCATGGAAACATAACCGGCTTTCAAGGCCTTAATTTAGAGTTAGCAGCCGGAGTTTATTTTTAGGGTGCTTTATATATGTTGGCAGCCATACCCTTTTTCATTGATCCGAATTTTCCCGTCTGATAAAGCGTGGGATTATCTAAAAAAACGCAAAATTCGCCTCTTTTTAGACAATCCATAATTCAATCAATAAACCCCACTTTTTAGGCATAAGCGTGATTTACGACTACAATTCACATACATTTTAGCCGAAAATATAAATATATTTATAATATTTGCATAGTTAAACTTTGTAATTTATTTAAAATACAGCCGAAAGTAAAAACGCGCTTTTAAACGGGGATACACAAAATAATTTGTATGAATTTAAACAAAAATAAAATTAAATATATATGTTCTGTAATTTTTATATTTTACACTTCTGCGCTGTATTCACAATTTATTTTACCGGAAGACAGATACACCACACAAAAAGATATTGATGTTATCAGAATTAATGATGATGGAATTGACGTAAAAAATATCAGAGCAATAGCGAAGAAAAATTCACAAGGAGAAGTTGAAATAAGCTGGAGATATGTTAAAAATAGCGTTCCTGTTGCTGTAATCAGAAATGATCGAGCTATGTCAAATATGAGCTTACTTAAACTCGGCAAGATCATTAATATATTAGACGCCGGTCAGGTCACTCTTAAAGATACAATTGTAACTCCTGGAGATTATTACTACGCTGTAGTCTCGTATCAAAAATTTAAAGAAGAAAGCACAATGCTTAAACTCGATGAGAATTATACATCAATTCCGATACATTTTGACGAGTCGGATCTAAATTCAAATATTAAATTAAAGAAAGAATACGTAGAAAATATCAAAGCCGAAGCATTAGACAATAAAACCGTTAGAATACGATGGAATTTTGAGCCAGTTCCAAACGTAAATCTTTTAATTTACAAATCAACTTCTGAAATAAACAATGAAAGTAAGTTAAAAACCTCTACTCGCATCGGAACGGTAGCTTCTGAAAAAAATTATTTTGACGATGAAAACGATTCAAGCGGCGATTTTTTTATGCCGTTACCGTATCTAATCAGTTTGAAATTGAAAAATTTATTTTTATAGCCAATCAAAACTATACAACAATACCTGTGAAAAAACCGGAAATAACCTCTTCTACAGTTAAATCTTTGCGCGCTGACAAGAAAAAAGATACCAATGAGGTCGTTTTAACATGGAATGATCCATCGGCAAAGTATACCTCTGAATATATTATATATAGAAGCAATCAAAAAATGCTTCAAGAAATTGATTTGCAAAATGCAACCATCATTCAACGGGCAGCTCAATATTCGGTTAGCTATACAGACAAAGAATCTCCTGAAGGTGATGTTTACTATGCTGTTTTAACACAAAATAAACAAGGTACTATTCAAAAAAACCTGATTGCTGATGAAAATACATTGACCCACCCTGTTCCGGCAGCTGAAATTACTCCTGAAAAAAAACCTGAACCTGAAGCAGAAGCAGAAACAGAGCCGGAATCAAAACAAGGTTTAATTTATGATATGCAGGCAACAACTGAGCGAAATATGGTATTCATTTCCTGGATACCTGACAGTGAACTATATAAACAACTGCCACCCAAAGGAGTATATTATCATATTTTTAGATTTAACCATGAACCAGCTTCTATTGATGAATTGGCCGGTGCGCATTATATTGCAAAGGTTGCCATAAATGAGGAATCATATCATGATATTCCAGATAAAGATGGAATATATTATTATGCTATATTTATCGCAACACCCAAAGGCGTATTGCCGGATAATTTAATATATGGCGACAATCTGGTTGGTCCTGTTATTTACAAAAAGGGAGCCAATAAAGTAAAGGTCGGCAGAGAAAACGGTGAAAAAGAAATTGATTCATCTATTTTTGATGATACATCCAAACTAAGTGAAGAAAAAATTAATAACATTCTAAGAAGATCTTATTTACAGGAAAACTATAAAGAAGCGCTTGAAGCATTGCAGGATTTCAGACACAGCCCCAACCGTAAAGTCAGAGCACGGGCAACATTTTACTCTGCATTGAGCAGTTATTATCTTGGAAATTACCGCCAGGCAATGGATTTAATAATGGATGAGTCTGTTAAGTCCGTATATGCAGAAAGAGCTGATTTCTGGTACAGACAAATTCTGGAGAAAATTACAAAATGAAAAATTTATACATCATTGCGGGTTCATTGATTATCCTGTCGGGGCTTGGCGTTATTACATTTAATAAAGAAGTTTTTTCTCCTGAAAGACAGTCTCGTGCGTTGTTAACCAAGGGCAGGTTACTGCTCGATCAAAACTCAATGGAGACACAAAAAGAAGCGATGGAAATTTTTACGACAGTGGCGTCGAGCTTTCCTAAAAGCAACGCAGGAAAAGAAGCCTTGTATTATTTGGCAGAGCTTTATGAAAAATGGGGAAATATTGATGTTGCAATCAACAAGTACCGGTCCCTGCTTTCCTTGAACTTAAACAAGGAATTATCCGACAAGGTTAAATTCAGCATTGCTAAACTGCAATTATCCAGATACAATGCACAGGAAGGTTATAATGCTTTGATGGTCTTATTATCTGAAAACGTTGATGATATGCTGAGATCCGATATTTATACTGAAATAGCAAGATTTAATGCAAGACAAAAAAATCTTGAGAATGCGCAATCAAATTTTGAAATTGCGCTGTCTGAAAACCCCAAAAATAAAGACGCGGATATGGAATTGGCTAACGTACTGTTTGAACAAAAAAAATACGATGACGCCCTTAAACAGTATGAACATTTTTTTAATATTCATGTTAATCGAAGCGAAAGAAATGAAGAAACCGCCGTAAATTTTCAAAAAAAATTAATGGAATCAGCTACGGAAGTTTTTCATGACGGAGATACAGCCGCATCTCAAAAATATTTTAAATTTATTTCAGATAAATTTCCATCAACAATATATTCTGAAACAAGCCTTTATTATCTTGGCAATCTTGAATACATCGACGGAAAGTACAAACAAGCCATAGAGACGTTTAACAAAGTTATCAAGTTTTCGCCGGTTGACAGAGATGAAAGCGCTTATTTAAAAAAAGGTCAGTCGTATTATCAATTACACGACTATGCCGCGGCGGCTCGTATGTTTTCAGAAGTTCAGGAATTGTATCCCGATGGTAAATATTTTAAACTTGCTAAAAAATGGGAAAATGAGTCGAAAATGGCAATGAGTGAGAGAGTAAATATACAAACTCTGCGAGAAGAAAATCAATCGAATACAATCAACGATAAAAGCAATAAGCAGGACATCATAGATTTTTTTGAAAAAGATCTCCCCGTGGAAAGCGAGAAAGTTGTTCCGTAACTTCATTATAAACATAGAAGGTTTATCGTATTCTGCAGAATTATAAATTGGCACACGCAGCAAATTCCAATGGATCACAAGTTAATTTTAATTCGTCATGCAGCTACAATAGCGCCAAACAACACACTGGTTGGAAAAAACAATGTCGAACTTTCGCCTGATGGAATTAAAGATGCTCAAAAATTAAAATCTGGTATTCGTGTTGAAACTGCCGAAGTTAAATTTTATTCTTCCGGATTAAGTCGGGCAATTCAAACCGGTGAAATCCTGTTTTCCGGCGCAAAATTTATTCAAGACGGCCGAATAAACGAAATTGATTTTGGAGAATGGACCGGCCTGGATATAAATCAAATTTCGAAATTATATCCGGAAGTCATGACAGACTGGATGCACAATCCAATGCAGTTTAAATTTCCAGGCGGAGAGTCTGTAAATGATTTTATAAAACGCATCAATGATTTTTTAAATGATGAGATTTTAAATAAAAAAAAACCTGTTGTATTGGTCTGTCATGGAGGCGTGATTCGATTTATCCTATGCAGAATTTTAAACATTGATTATTCTCATCACCTTGCGTTTTCCATTCAAAGGCCATCGCTTAATGTTATTGACCATGACGGTAAAACAGGCGTTCTGGCCGGATTAAATCTAACCAACATACAGATTTAAAGGTTTCTTTAATAATGATAACCCTGATAACAGGCGGAGTAAAAAGCGGCAAAAGTGCATATGCGCTGGAACTGATGAATCAAATATTGGACAAACCCCTGATTAAAGGGGCATTTATAGCTACTGCTGATTTTAACGATCAATCCATGAAAAATAAAATTGAAGCTCATCAAAAAGAACGTGAAGGTTCAGCTTTGATTACTATCGAAGAAAAAATTAATCTTCCCGAAGTTATCGAATCGATAAGCCCATTGTACCAGCTGATCATCGTAGATTGTTTAACGCTATGGATGAGTAACCTGTTATATTTTATGGATGACAAAGCAATGCGAGATGAAAAAATAAATTTATTTGGCGAGGCTCTGAAAAAACTAACCATTCCATGTATTATAATCACAAATGAAGTTGGAATGGGAATCATTCCAGAAAATAAACTTGCAAGAAAATATCAAGACGAACTCGGTAAATTAAACGGAAAAATTGCGCATATTGCCAAATCGGTAATTCTCATGGTAAGCGGCATTTCTGTAAAAATCAAGTAAATTCATGAAATCACTTTTTACCGCAATAAGCTTACTAAGTATTTTACCATTACCCCAAAAATTATCCAGTAATGTCAAAAACTGTTCGGTGTATTTTCCTTTAGTCGGATTTGTTTTGGGTTTTTTATATTATGGAATTGGTATGGCGCTAAATCTCATAAATGTGTCGGCAGATTGGACAGGGCTTATAATTCTTTGTACGATGGCAATCATTACCGGAGCGCTTCATCTTGACGGTCTTGCAGATACGGCAGACGGCTTTTTTGGTGGAAAGACAAAAGATCATATTTTAGTTATCATGAAAGATTCAGCCACTGGTACTTTTGGCGCTGTAGCACTTTTTTTGCTTTTGCTGATAAAATGGACTGCGCTAGTACATATTTCAAATGAAAATAACTTCTGGATCATTATTCCCGTTGTTGTTTTATCGCGAACGGCAATGACAATTTCTGCTGGCTTGTTTCAATATGCCAGATCAAACGGAACTGGTCATGACATCGTTTCAAATACATCATTTAAAAGCGTGATCCTGACGATTACATATACAACACTGCTAATGATTTTATTTTTTGGGTTTGCTTCTTTAATTTTAATGGCGATGAGCATTACTTTTTCTTTTTTAATTGGTTTCTATTCTCGATATAAAATAAACGGAATCACTGGAGATGTACTTGGCGCAACTTGTGAAATTAGCGAAGGTTTAATGCTGGCCGTTGTTCCGTTTTTACAAAATTATTTTTTCCCCGATCAATGGTCTTTTATAATTTCGTAAGAAGATGATTTTTACATGACAAATGAAACTGTTATTGTACTGGGTTTGGCATTTTTACTGGATTTAACAGCGGGAGATCCTGTTTATTCATTTCACCCGGTAAGATTAATTGGAAACTGGATTTCTTTTGTTGAAAAATATTTTTTTAAATATAACTTTACAGGAATTTTTTCCGGCGTTATTTTTTGGTTTTTCAGCGTTTTCATACCATTGGTTATTTATTTTTCATTATTTTATTTGATAGATCATTTAACATATCCCTCTTTAGCCGTTACCTGGGAAGTATTTATAGTGTATTCATCTTTTGCTTTTAAAGACATGATGGATCATGTAAAACCAATATACAAAGCTCTTGATCAAAAAAATATTATATTTGCCAGAGAAAAACTTGGATTTATTGTCGGTCGTGACGTTGACCAATTAAAGAGCGAGGCAATTGTACGTGCTTCAATTGAAAGTATTTCTGAAAGTTTTGTAGATGGTTTTTTATCGCCAGTATTTTGGTATGCTTTTGGCATAATCGTCATTCATTTCATGTTACCCGAATACACATCAATTTCAACTAACGTCGGCATCGGAACAATGATCATCTACAGAATTACTAATACGCTTGATTCTATGGTAGGTTATCGGAGTGATCCGTATGAAAAGTTTGGAAAATTCAGCGCCCGAGTTGATGATGTGATGAATTTTATTCCTGCTCGTTTGAGTATTGTATTTTTATTGCCCGGTGTAATTTTAGTGCGATTAAAAGTGATTTCGGCAATTAAAATATTTTTGCGAGATCGTTTAAAGAGTAAATCGCCGAATGCCGCTCATTCCATGAGTATATTTGCTGGCGCTCTTGGTATTTCGTTAGGCGGTAGAACATTATATGGAAATGAAATTTTAAATAAAGAAGTCATCGGAGATCAAAAAGTTGATATTAAAAATGAAATGATTGCGGATTCGTTAAAGATATTTTTTTATTCAGGATACTTTGCTATTGCTTTTATCCTGATTACATTGTTTTTTACCAAACCAGTCTGATACAGCTGAAACATATTTTCGATCCTCTACCATTATATGATCAATAATCCAGTCATTTAAAAAATTAATTGAATCAGAAAGAACAAATGAATTGTCATTTTTTTTAAATTTATAGTAAAAATCATAAATTTTTTCAATAAAACAATCATGCAAGACTTTATGAAACTCAAAACGAGAAAATAAATTTTTTTCCATTGCATTTTCTTCCGTTGCAAAATGGTAATTGCAGTAATTGATCAAATCCAAAAATATTTTCTCTAATATTTCATTATTGCCATTGGTGTTTTGGGCAGAGTCAAGCCGACCCAGGATAGAAAAAAACCTTTCGTGTTGATTATCGAGAATGGCTATCCCTAACTTAAAATCATCACACCACCTGGCTGTCATACGCTATTGGTATAAAATATAATAGTTAATTTTATTGTCAATCACATATTCGCGTAACTTCTCTGTCAGTTGGCATAAACCAACGCGTTATGTAAATCTTTTACCTTATGGTTGAAAGGTACTTTTCAATTTTAGATTTTTCATGATTTAATTTGTCTAATTCTTCGGCAATTTGATTTTGCTCTTCGCTTTGTAAATTTTCTGCGCTAACAAGCTCTTTCTGCGTTGAATTAATATCATCAATAAGCTTGTCTCTTTTGTGTAAAAAAATAAAATTTTGCAGTTTTTTGTAAAAAAAACTTTCCATACCAATTTCATCGTTATTTCGCATAGTTTCCCATTCTGAATAAATTTTATCCATCTCAAGCAAGATTTCACTTAACAAATTTGTTAAGTCCTGGGGCAATAAATTCATCGCCTGGTTTAATTCATCCCATTGCCAGAATTCGCCGGCCTTTAACCGGTCACGAAAAAACGTGTATAGTAAAAAAATGTTTTTATGAGTTCTTGCCCACTGCATTTGTTCAATTAATTCTTCCTTTTGCCAAAAACCTGGAAATTTTAATAATAATGACAGTATCTCTTTTTCAATTGGAGGTACTTTTTCATTTACCTTTACTTCTTCTTCTTTATGAAGAGTACGAGTAGTTCCATTTTTAATAAATTTTTTATAATCATTTTTAAGGGATTCATATTCTGCGCCTATGACTTTTGAAGCAGATTTTAAATAATCTTCTTTTTCCCACTCTTGATCCAATGTTCCTGCGTATTCAAAAAATTTTTCAATTGCGGTTCTTTTCTCTGTAATGCTGCTGATGCTGTATTTATGGCTAAAGAAATACCATAATACAAAGGCCTGCTCAGACTTTGCAGTATCGAGAAGAGTAAGAATATCAACCTGATTTAAAAGACCGCTGATATCATAAGGGTCTTTAGCGACTGATTGAATTACCGCACGAGCATCGAGCTTGGCAGTTCTGGCAATTCCCATCGCTTTAAAAGAAGCCTCAATACCTGCAGAATCGTTGTCAAAAAAGAAAATTACTTTATCAGTATAACGTTTGATCATACGCGCCTGTTCTGCTGTAAAGGCTGTTCCAAGTGGAGCAACAACGTTTTCAATGCCGGCCTGATATAAACCGACAACGTCAAGATAACCTTCAACAAGTACAACCTGCTGAGCTTTGCGAATAGGTTCTTTGGCATGGTTAATGTTATACAAACAATTTTTTTTTGAAAAAATAATAGATTCAGGAGAGTTTACGTATTTTGCTGTATTGTCTCGATTTTCAATGATTCTTCCGCCAAAAGCTATGCAGTTACCCTTGACATCAATGATCGGAAAAATAAGGCGATCCTGATATCGATTATACGTAGAGTGATCGCTGCCTTTACCAATCAAACCAAGCTCAAACAGAGCATGATCGATAATTTCACCTTCCGATTTTGTGACGTTTCTACCCAGACGTTTTTCAAGAAATTGAAATTCCGGAGGTGAATACCCCAGATAAAAATGTTTAATGGAATCTTCTCTGATTTTTCTTTCTTTTAAATAGGCTACGACACTGGATTTTTGAACTTCTGAAATAAAAATATCGCGAACTTTCTGATTAATTGAAAGTAGATGATCTCTGTGGCTTTTATTTGCTTCCTGCCTGCCGCGATTGCCCTCAAGTGGAATTCCCGAATATTCTGAAAGAAGCTTAAGGGCTTCTACAAAATCAATCCGTTCGTATTCCTGAACAAAGGTAATGACATTACCGCCCTTGCCGCATCCAAAGCACTTAAAAATACCTTTTTCTGGCGAAACGCTGAAAGATGGACTTTTTTCAGAGTGAAATGGGCAAATTGCCCAATAGTTATTTCCCTTTTTTTTTAATTGAACATACTTCTGTATGTAGCTTTCTATCGGAATATTTTGCAGAAGACGTTCTGCATCGCCGGGCATAATTTAAATTTACTAAATGATTTACAGAGTCAACTTTTATTAAAAAAATTAACTTTGTTATTTAAAATTTCAATTTTAATGATTTTATTATTCAGCGCTAAAAAGTCTTACTTTTCGAACTCTTTTTCGAACAGCAGCTTCAATAGCACGTTTTTTAATGATACTTGGCTTTTCATAGAATTCCCGTTTTTTTAATTCAGTTAAAATACCAGCGTTTGTTACTTCTCGTTTAAAGCGTTTTAAAGCAGATTCAATTGGTTCTTCATCTCTTACATAAGTTCCGCTGTTAAAATATTCATAAACGTTGTATTCACGTTTCTCTCTTTCTACTCTTGCCATATAAGTATACAAATAAAAATCTTTTCATACCGTCAATGTATTTTTCAATAAATTCTATGCTGTACTTTGATTCCCACATGACCCAGCCTTCGATTTTGCGATGCCTAATCGAAGTCGGCATCGATATTTCATCGGGAGAAATCCACAATATACTGGTTGAAAACAAGGATTTTCTTTAAAAATGGTACTGCGGGCATTTTCGCCTTCGCCGTTTCGGATTAGATCCGATTCCGAAAACATGACGCCTAACTTATTCTCGTGAAAACCAGCCTGTGCTGATATTTTCGGCGGTTTCTT
>Ga0224495_10002567_pt1 | contig 11766 bp, 7 predicted proteins | sample SF_Jul11_sed_USG_FD_168128 | JGI IMG/M metagenome (GOLD analysis project Ga0224495, IMG submission 168128) | Sediment microbial communities from San Francisco Bay, California, United States - SF_Jul11_sed_USGS_4_1 | ecosystem: Environmental > Aquatic > Marine > Sediment | place: USA: California...
GCACTCTTGTCGGGGTCGCTTTTTTTGGCCTCGCGCTCGTCATCGCGACCTCGGGTGTCCAGGAATATCTCGACGAAACCCTCGCCTCCAAAGGGAGCGGGATCCCCGTCGAAGCGATCGCTTGGTCTCAGTACTCTGAGGAGAAGCTGGCCGAGGCTTCGCGTGACGGGCGGCCAGTATTCATCGACAGCTTCGCCGACTGGTGTATCCCCTGCAAGGAACTGGATAAACTCACCTTCAGTCATCCCGAGGTCATCGCCGCCTCGCGCGAGTTCCTGATGCTCAAAGCCGACCTCACGTCCAACCAGGACGAGTCCGCAAAAACCTTCTCCAAGAAATTCGGGGTCAAGGGCGTTCCCACGCTCATCTTTCTGAAGCCGGACGGCACCGAGATCGAGGAACTCCGCGTCACCGGATTCGAGCCCAAGGACGTCTTTCTCCCGAGGATGAAGCGCGCTCTCGAGGCCTGCGGCCTGAGTTAAAGGCGAAATCGTTTTTCTTGACACTCCCTCATTAAGGCGATATATTCTAATTGTAGGTAAATGAAACACAGCGGATGTCGCGAAGGTCGCGTCATTCGAAGAAAAAAATGTGCCTGGAGGGGAATGAAATGAAAAAACGAATCCTCATCGGTTTTCTCGCCCTGATCGTCGCGACGGCCTTTCTGACCTCAGGTGCCGCCGTATCGGACCCAGAAGAATTTCAAGCCAGACTGCTCACGGGGGGTATGCAGTACTCGGAGACCGTTAAAAAGATCAAGATCGGCATCGACGGCTACACAACTCCTGAAGAGGTGCTCGACCTCCTCAGGATCCAATCCGAGCAGGGCTATGAGCCGTTCATGACCGCCTTCCGGGCGTTGAATAAGGGGATCTTTTTCCCCATCGGTGCCCGCGGCATCAAGATCATCATCCATGGGGCCCACAGCGTTCCCACAGAAAAGGGAAGGCAAATCCAGCTTTTTACCCAGAGACAACCCTGGGATGTGGACTCGAACCAGCGCATCGACAATCGTTTTCCCTTCATGGTCATCGAACTCAACCTCGACAGCAAGGGGAATGGAACCGGCAAATTCTATGAGCAGGCCAGCATCCGGTTGACTCCCCAAAGGACTTTCGCAATGGACGGCTACAACTCGCCGCCCAAACAGCTCTGGGACGTCAAGCTGGTTAAATAGCCGAACGGCTACTGTTTGGTCTTCAGCGGCTTGGCCGCGTCCTGGAAGAACTGTTTCTGAAGCTCGAGAGTGACCGTATCCTTCTTGACCGAACGGATCATTTCCGCCAGCAGTCCCGCTTCCAGATTAAGGGCTAGCTCACCCAGCTCCTTATTTCCATAACTCCCGTCTCCCCGGTAGTGATGGGGCTGACTGGCGTACCACCAAATGCCTGTATAAGCATGCTTCAGACCCGTGAGTCGTTTCTGGTCCTCGCCGCTCTGCGCACCCGCCCTGTCCAGGTGGGCCAGGTCCTGCCGGTGGGCCAGCATGACGGAGGTCTCCATCTCGCCGGCGTGGCCGTCGACGGTCGTTTTCTGAAGTTTTCTCAACTGTTCATCCATGGTCTGATCGTCTGAGGGGTCGAAAAGATAGACGGCGTAATCTCTTTTGCCGGCCAGCTGGGCCTGGCAGAAAAACCGGAGAAAATGCTCATTCCCGCCATGCCCGTTAAGCAGGATGATCTTGGTGATTCCGTTGCGGGCAAGCTCGTCACAGGTCTCCTGGAGGAAGTCGAGCATCAGTCCGGTGCTGTAAGCGACAGTCCCGGGCTGGTGTCTGGCCTCAAATATCTGACCGACATAGTAGGCCGGGTAGATGATCGTGTATTCCCGCTCGGCGGCCCGCCGGGCCACCTCCCGGCAGTCGATAAGGTCGGTGCCGAGGGGAAGATGGGGCCCGTGTTTTTCCAGGATGCCGAGCGGGATGACGCAGGTGGACTCGGATCTGATCATAGCCTGGACGAACTCCGGTGACGAGAGCTCTTCGTAGAGGACCGGCAGTCCAGCCGCCTGCTTCCCGGCTTCTTGGGCCGAAACCGGGCTCGAGAAGACGAAGACGGCGAAGGCGGCAGACAGCGCCGACTGATTCCATTTCCTGATGTTCATGAGCTATACCTCCCTGTTTATGTCGATTTATTATATTCTATCACGCCCGGGCTCCAATAACATCACGATGGTCTCGGCCGGCCTGATTTCTTTGACAATCGGAAACCGATTGACTATCATAACTCGCCTTTGTCCTGGTGCTATGATATATGAATTTCCCAACATCCGCTGGCTTAACAGGCTGAAACTGGACGTCGAATACCTGGACGGCCGGCTGGTTGTCAAGGCCAAGGGCCCCTTCGCTCCGCTCTTCCGCCGGCTCTTCACGCTTTTTTTCGATGTCTACAATGATGTCGGACCCGTCGGAACGAGCAACGGGGCCGGCATCTATACACTTTATGTCCCCCCTATTCCGAGCCCGATGCACATGCGGCACACCGAGAATTTCGTCCGGCGATGGCTCTACAGGACCCGGATTCCCCTGGCCGTGACCGTCGCCGTTACCGACAAATGCCAGTGCAAATGTATCCACTGCAGCGCCGCCAACCATACCCGGTCGATCCCTTCTCTCTCCCTGGAAGATCTGCAGAGGGTCATCCGGGAGAGCGTCGACGTGGGCGTCACCAACGTCACCTTCACCGGCGGTGAGCCGCTACTTAGGGAAGACCTCGAAGCGGCGATCTCAGCCGTTCCGCTGAACAAGGCGGTCTCTCTCGTTTTTACGAACGGCCTAGGGCTGACCGCCGAGCGCGCCCGCCGGCTCAAGTCGGCCGGCCTCTGGGGAGTCCAAGTCAGCCTGGACTCGCCGAATCCTGAAGAACATGATGAAATGAGGGGATGGACCGGCTGTTTCGAGGCGGTCAAGAACGGAATCCGGGCGGCCAAGGAAGCCGGCCTCTTCGTCGGGCTCTCCACCTATGCCACGAACGCATTCGTCCAGGAATCCAGACTCGGAAAAATGGCCGCCCTGGGTGCCTCCTGGGGCGTCCATGAGCTGACGGTTTTTGACGCCATCCCATCGGGACGGCTGCAGGAGCGCGAAGAAGTTTTGTTGACCCCCTCGAGTCGGGCCTGCCTCCTCGAGGAAGCCCGGAGACTCCGCCGGACCTACCGGGCCAGGATGCACGTCATCACCCAGAGTTGGACGAACAGCCGGTCCGGATTCGCCCGCTACATCGGTTGCCTGGCCGGCCACTACCAGTTCCACATTTCCGCCGGAGGCGATTTTCGCCCCTGCGATTTCACGCCCCTCTCGATAGGCAATATCCGCCGGGATTCCGTGGCCGACCTGTGGAAAAAAATCACTTCCCACCCTGCCTATCGCCGCCACAGTCAGGAATGCCGGATGCAGTGCCCGTCGTTCCGAAAAGCGCATATCGATCCGTGTGCCGCCGGCCCGGAACCGTGAAACAGGACAGATCCAAAGGACTGGAAGGCTGTTGAGACCGAAAGCGTCCGACCCAAAAGGAAAAACGGCTTTCATCACCGGCGCTTCGGCCGGGATCGGCTCCGAACTGACCCGCCTGTTTGCGGCCGACGGCATCGACCTGGTGCTGGCCTCCAGAAATAGAGAACGCCTTTTCAGATCCGCCGATGAATTGCGGGACAGGCATGGGATTGAGGTCACGGTCATCCCCAAAGACCTGGCCCGTATCGAAGCCCCGGGGGAGATCTTCCGAGAGTTGAAGGAACGCCGTCTTTCCATAGATATCCTGGTCAACAACGCCGGTTTCAACGTCTACGGCCAATTCGCCGAGACCGATCTGTCGGAGGAACTGGCCCTGCTGCAGCTCTGCGTGATCACTCCGACTCAGCTCATCAAGCTTTTCCTTCCGCACATGCTGAAGCAGGGATATGGCCGGATTCTCAACATCGGGTCCACCGGTTCATTTGTCCCCGGCCCCCTCAACTCCGTATACTGCGCCGCCAAGGCTTATCTCCTCAGCCTCTCAGAGGCGTTGCACACTGAACTCGAAGGAAGTGGCGTGACCGTCACCACGGTCTGTCCCGGGGCCACCGCTTCGGAATTCGCCTCCAGGGCCGGCATGACCGACACAAGATTGTTTCGGATGGGGCGCCTGAGCACAAGGAAGGTGGCCCGAGCTGCTTATGGCGCTCTCTGGAAAAAGAAACGGCTGGTCCTTCCCGGATTCTGGAACAGGGCCGGCGTGTTAGGCACGCGTTTCGTCCCCCGCGGGCTGAGCCTCAAGTTCGCCCAGTTCATTATGACCCGCCGGTCCTGACCGCCATTCTTGACTTCGATCAGGGGTCGAGGATATATTTCCGGCATGACCGGACGGGTCGGAGAAAGGAGTCAGCCATGAAATGGAAGGATAGCCAGTCGGAAACACGCGGAGGTTGCGCCGCCCACGCCATCAGCCGGAGGAGGTTCCTGGAGGGTTGTGCCGCCTGTGCGGGAGCGGCCGGGCTCCTAACGGCGCCGAGATGGCTCCGGGCCGCCGGCGGCGGGGGTCCCAAGATCCGCATCATCTACGCCCTCCACGGCCCAAAACAGGAAGTGCCGGACTGGCCGAACGTCGGGTTCGACTTCGTCCCGGTCATGGAGCGGACGAACGCGGCTCTATCCAACCGATTCAAGGATTACACGTTCCTTCCCGTCATGGCAACCGGCGAAGAACAGGCCAAGAAAATTCTCGAGGCCGACAAGGCCGAATCCGTCGACGGCTACATCGTCTACCAGATGAACTGTTGGAACCGCGTCGCCCAGACGATAGTGACATCGAACAAACCCGTCCTCTATGCCGACTTCCAGTACGCGGGAAGCGGCGGGTTTCTGGTCTACACGGCGGGTTTCTGGAACGAAGGACGTTCCAACCTGGGCTTCGTGGCCTCCTCTCTGACGGACGATCTGTTCGCCTCCGTCGAGTGTTTCAAGGAAGCGAAAGAGGCCGGCGCGTCATTCGATTTCGCCGCCGCAACAACCCGGGCGCGCATCGCCCGGACTCCCCAACCGGGTGACCTCTCCTGCCGGCCCGATAAGGTCATGGTTCTTCCTGTTGATGAGACGCTACGCAGGATGAAGGCCACGAAGATTATTGCCATCCGGGGACCCGAAGCCGCCCCGGAAACGACGATGATGGGAATTCCGGTCGTCACCATTCCCTTCTCTGAGCTCAACGATGCTTGGGCCAAGGCGGACAGGGACGAAGCCAGAGTCGTGGCCGACCGCTGGCTCAGGACCGCCTCAAGGGTTGAAGGCGTGTCCCCAGACGAACTCGTCAACTCGGCGGCCATGTACCTGGGGGAGAAGTCGATTCTCAAGAAGCACGATGCGATGGGCATTACGATCAACTGCTTGGGGGGATTCTACGGCGGCCATATCCATGCTTACCCATGCCTCGGCTTCCACGAATTGAATAATCAGGGGTTGGTCGGAGGCTGCGAGTGCGATGTGCCCTCCGCGACCATCATGACGGCCGGGGCAATTATGACCGGGGGTCGTCCAGGGCTTATCTCCGACCCGGTCATCGACACGGCCAAGCGACAGATCATCTACGCCCACTGCGTGGCTTCGAATAGAGCGTTCGGGCCAAAAGGCGAAGCCAACCCATTTGAAATCCTCACCCATTCCGAGGACCGACAGGGAGCATCCGTCCGTTCAGTCCTTCCCGTGGGCTACATGACCACGACAATCGAAATCTCCGACCCGCGGAAAGAGATCATCTTGCATCAGGCCAAGGCCGTGGCCAACGACCCGGACGACCGGGCCTGCCGGACCAAGCTTGCCGCCGAGCCCCTGGGAGACATCGAGAAGCTATTCACGATGTGGGATAAGTGGGGCTGGCACCGGGTCACCTTCTATGGCGACCTCAAGAAACCGGTCTATGAGTTGGCCGCCGCGCTGGGCTGGACGGTTATCGAAGAGGCTTAAGTTCAGTCTTTTTTTTCAGAGTGAAGAGCCCGGCTTCCTCGAGCGTTTTGAAGAACTCGCGGACATCCAAGAGATTCTGGAGACCGTATTCGGCTTCTACCGCCCGGGTGATCTCCAGGATGCTCCGTCGGCCGTCGGCGAAATTGATCGCCTCGTAGCCGGCATAACCGCGAAGTTTAATCCGGTCGATCCCTCCCGGACCCAACTTCTCCGTGAGATAGTCCACCTGGAGCGGGCAGACGAAGTCCGGACTGCGTACCGGAATGATCCAGCTTAGAGCGACCTCTTCTTCCGTCAATTTCGGTTCTTGGGGTCTCATTCCGAGCTTGGCGCAGGCCTTTTTGTACTCGCGGACGGTCGATTCTTTATAGGAAGCGGCCAGGGCGTCGATCGGCCCGGTCCAGGCCGCCGCCTGCTTTTTAAAATCCTGATCGGAGGCGAACACGGCCGTCGAAAGGACGGCCTTTTTTTCTCGGGCCAAGGCGTGACCGATAACATTGAGCGCCTGTTGGTAAACTGCGGAAAGTGCAGCCGGTTTGCCCTCCTGGAGGAGAACTTCGAGCGCGTCTGCAGCCTCGACGGCCAGCCGACCGGCGCCGTTCCTGGCCACAAGCCGGGCCATATCAGCCGCCTCGGCCCTTCCGGCGTTTGCCAGATAATAGAGCGAGGCGAGGGTGACCGCGCAGACGCGACGCAGCTCGGCAGGGTCCACTTTATCGGGTGTGTCCAGGCTGGTGTGATGGAAGGTGTCGCCGTGATTGAACATGACCGACGGCACTCTAAGGGAGCCGTCATTGAAGATGATATGGTCGCTTCCCCCGCTGAAGGGAGCTACGACCCAGGCAAAGGGATGATCGCTTCCATTCATGCTCTTTAGGCCCAACCCCTCGACGGTCCGGGTGAAATGGACGACAACGTCGTTGAGGTAACTGGGCAGGGAATCCGGTGTGGTTACGATATTGAAGCGACCGCCCGTCTTGTGAAGGTCTTCGCCGATCATGTCGCAATTGATGGCCGCCAGCGTACTCCTGGTGCGCTCAAGGTGGGCCTTGATATAGGGCACGGTCCCGAAAAATTCCGGGATCCAGAGAAAGCGGATGGTTCGGCGCGGCGCGGGGAGTTCCCCCGAGTCCACCAGCCGCTTGAGGGCCCGGGCGATTTCCAGCATCCCGGCGCTGCCGCTCCCGTTGTCGTTTGCGCTCGGCAAGGGATGGCAGAGATGTCCGACGACAAGCACTTCCCGTTCAGGCTCGTCAGTGCCCGGGAGTGAAACTGAAAGCGCCTCGATCTGGGTCTCGAAAAACTCGGTCTCCACGGCAGCCTTTAGGACGACCTTTTGTCCTTCCTCGAGCATCCTCTTCAGAGCGGCGCCCTGGTTCTTACTGACGTTGAACCCGAACCCGAGTCTGTCCCGTTCCTCCCAGCTTGGCCAGAAAGCGGTGTAGCGGATCATGTTGGGGTAGCCGGGTCGAACATCCGGGGGGAAGTAGGTGATGACGCCGAGGGCTCCGCGTTTCTGGCAGGCCTCGCGCATGACTTGGGCGCTTCCACCGGTGGAGAGAACGATCTTCCCCTTGACCTCCCGGCCTTTATAGGCGTCATCCCCTATTCCGGACCCCACGTCCACTAGTTCGGCTTCGACCCGGCCGGACCCGCTGTGCTTGACCAGTGTGACCGGGATCTCTTCATAAGAACAGAGACGTTCCCGCCGCGGTTCGAGCATCCAGAGCTCAGCCCGCTCAGCCCGCCAGCCGATCGGTGTTTTATAGGTGTAATACCTGAGCGAGCCGTTTGAGGGCCAGCCCTCAATCACCGCATCGGAATAACCTAGCTTCTCAAGCTCGTCCTTGATCCAGACGGCGGCCTCGTGCCAGCCGGCATTGGCCTGGATGCGGTCAAATTGGGAGATGCGAACCGTATACCTAAAGGCGATCTCCCCCGAAATTTCCGCGGCGATGGACTGAAGGGATGGAGTCGCGAGCAGGGGTTTCTCGGTGCTCCCCGCCTTCCCGCCGGTACCCAGGAGAAGGATCAATCCCATTGCACTCATCCTCAAGATTTTGGTGATCATGCGTTCTCCTTGATTCGACGAATTCACAAAACGCTCTGTGGAGGCCCCCGGCACTCCGGGCAGGGCCCCGCTGAGCTTTCGGGCCATAGAACTCTATTTATAACCGATCGTTCATTTCAATCAAGCAAAAAATGGGGAGTTGACCGTCGGATCCGATGAACTTTTCCCTCAGTCAGAACGTATATAGCTAATGAAATGGCCAATAGAAGAGAGCGCGATCAAGCCTTGCGTTGGCTACGGTGCACTCCGTGGAGAATAGCCATGAAAAAGTCCCTGCCGGCGGTCATCGCCTTGTTATTCATGTTCCTTACGCCCGCGGCGGAGGCTGAGGATAAATCCAAGCAGCTGCCTCCCATCCTGCCCGAACAGAGGGTCGTCCGGGCGGTCCGGACCGAAGAAGTCATCTCGATCGACGGCCGGCTCGATGAAAAGACGTGGAGCAACCCGGCCGTCGACGGATTCACTCAAAACGACCCCAACGACGGCACACCCTCGACCGAAAAGACGCATGTTTGGGTGGCCTACGACGATAAAGCCCTCTATGTCGCCGCCTTCTGCTTCGATTCCGAACCCGGGGGGATCATCAGCCGGCTCGGCCGCCGTGATTCCGACGTGGACTCCGACTGGTTCATGCTGGCCATCGACCCCTACTACGACCGGCGAACGGGCTATCGCTTCGGCGTCAACCCGGCGGGCTCGATCATGGACGAAGCCCTGTCCAACGATATCGACGATGATGAATCCTGGGACGGCGTCTGGGAAGGTAGGGCGTACATCAACGGTCAAGGCTGGACGGTCGAGATGAGGGTCCCTTTCAATCAGCTCCGGTTCCCGAAGAAGGAGGTGTATATCTGGGGCGTCAACTTCACGCGCATCATCAAGCGGAAGAACGAGAGAGCCTCTTTCTCCTGGGTACCAAAGAACGAGACGGCCTTCGTCTCGCGGTTCGCCCGGCTCGAGGGCATCCAGAACATCAGTCCGGGCACACATGTCGAGTTTCTTCCCTACGCAGTCGGCCAAACCCAGTTCCGACCCGCCGAAGCCGGAAACCCGTTCGAAACAGGCCGAAAGATGCTCGGAAACGCCGGCTTCGACCTTAAAGTCGGCCTAAAGAGCAACCTGACGCTCGACGCCACGGTCAACCCCGACTTCGGCCAAGTCGAGGTGGACCCGGCCGTGGTCAACCTCTCCGCCTACGAAACTTACTATGAGGAGAAGCGGCCTTTTTTCATCGAAGGGGCCTCGATATTCGACGACTTCGGCCGCGGCGGCGTCTACATCAACGCCGACATTAACTGGCCTATGCCCACGTTTTTCTACAGCCGGCGTATCGGCCGGGCCCCCCAAGGCTATGTCACTCAGGACAGCGATTATTTTGTCGCGCCCGGCCGGACGACCATTCTCGGCGCAGCCAAGATCACGGGCAAGTTAGGCGGATGGAACGTCGGGTTCATCAACGCCCTGACCCCCCACGAATATGCCCAAATCGATCTCCTCGGCCGGAGGTTCCAGGAAGAGGTCGAGCCTTCCACCTACTACGGAGTCGTCCGGGCGCAAAAGGACATCAACCAGGGCCAGCAGGGTTTCGGTTTTATCGCCACCGGTGTCGCCCGCAACCCCAAGAATCCTGTTCTCCAGGATCTCCTGAGCAAGAACGCCTTCAGCCTGGCCTTCGACGGCTGGAGTTTCCTCGATAAGGACAGGACCTATGTCATCGGGGGCTGGTTTGGAGGGACCCGGGTCGAAGGGACGACCGAAAACATTCTCAGGCTCCAGCAGTCGTCGATGCATTACTATCAGCGCCCCGACGCCGGCCATGTCGAAGTGGACCCATTGGCGACATCCCTGAGCGGCTGGGGCGGACATCTGACCATCGGCAAGCAGGGGGGCAATTCGCTCCTTCTTTTCTCCGCCGGAGTCCTCTCGCCCGGGTTCAACCCCAACGACGCCGGCTTCCAGTATTCCGCCTCGGACGTCATCAACATCCAGCTCATACCCGGCTATCAATGGACCAAGCCCGGGAAGGTCTTCCAGCAGGTTCTGCTGGCCGGAGGGGTCTTCCGCAACTATGATTTCGGCTGGAATAAAACCTGGGACGGAGCGCTCGTCATCAGCGAGGGTTTGTTCCGCAACTTCTGGCGCTTCAATTTCATGGCCGCCTTCAATCCCGACACCATCAGCAATCGCCTGACCCGGGGCGGCCCTCTGGCGCTGATGCCCTGGGGATATCAGTTCGAATTGGGGATTGAAACCGATGGGCGCAAAGCCGTCGTCCTCGAGACCGGGGGAATGATCTATGAGCAGCCCGACGTCGGCACGCAGTGGCAGGCGGAACTCGCGCTGCGCTGGAGGCCGAGCTCGAATTTCAGCCTTTCCCTCGGCCCCGAATTCATGGGCGAGCGGACGGAGATCCAGTGGGTCACCAAGGTCAATGATCCCTTGATGACATCGACTTACGGCAGCCGCTATGTCTTCGGCCACATCGACCAGAGGATCGTCGCCGCCGTCGTCCGTTTCAACTGGACCTTCACCCCCCGCCTGACCCTGCAGGCCTACCTCCAGCCGTTCCTCGGTGTCGGGACCTACAGCCGCTTCAAAGAGCTGGCCCAGCCGAAGACTTACGATTACAACCTCTACGGAGAGGGCGGGTCGACCATAGATTACATCGACGGTCGCTATCACATCGATCCGGACGGTTCCGGGCCCGCCGAGGCGTTCTCTTTCGGAAATCCCGACTTCAACGTCAAGTCACTCCGCGGCACCGTCGTTTTGCGCTGGGAGTACCTGCCGGGTTCGCTCCTCTATTTCGTCTGGACGCAAAACCGGGCCGACTACGCCAATCCCGGCGACTTCCGGTTCCGCCGCGACCTGGGCAACCTGCTGACGGCCCCAGGCGACAACATCTTCTTGATCAAGGTCTCTTACCGCTGGAGTCTCTGAGCACAGGCTTCCTCAAAGTAGCCGCTTTCAGCGGGCTTTGCCCCCTTTCTCGGCCCATTGTTCCAACGTCTGCCATTCCGAGATCATCGTCACGCCCTCTGAACGGGCCGTCTCGAGGAAGCGGTCGAGGAGATCTCGCCGCGACAGTGGCCAGGGCCACTTCAAGCCGCGTTCCCCGGCCTCTTCCCAAAAAGCGTCCCAGCGGGTCAGGACTACATAGACAACGGGCATCTGGACGCGCCGAATCCTTTCGAGGAATACGGCGTTGCTGCTGGCCTTGTCCTCCGCTTCCTTCAAAAGTCTCCAGGCCTTGACCATCGTCTCCAGCGAAAGGAATTTGGCGTCCGGAGGTGAAAAGCAGCCGAGATGATCTCCGCTTTCCTCGACGGCCCGCTCCAGAAGGGCCAGATAGGCGGAAAGACGCCCGGCCGAGGGGCCATAATATCCCTCCAAGAATTCCTCCTTCAGCCTGGCGGCATCCAAGTTGGGATTCCAGAGGAGCTTGGTCAGCATCCAAGCCCGCAGCTCGGCCATTTCCGACCCCCAGGACTGGTAGGCACCCTGTTCGAATACGCCCCGGACGTTATTTCTTATGAACAGCCGGATATTGGGTCCCAGCACTCCATAGTTTGGATGGGGCTGGATGTAATTTGAGAAGTCGGTCGTATAGTCCCAGATAAAAAGGCGCTGGGCGATCCTCGACCATCCCTCGAGATCGTCCAAAAAAGCCTGATTACGAGGATCGGCCAGCGGCACACTGAAGGAGCATTCGATGCTGCACAGCCGCACCATGACATTCGGCCGCGGTCGGGTGATCCGG
>Ga0224495_10002568_pt1 | contig 11754 bp, 9 predicted proteins | sample SF_Jul11_sed_USG_FD_168128 | JGI IMG/M metagenome (GOLD analysis project Ga0224495, IMG submission 168128) | Sediment microbial communities from San Francisco Bay, California, United States - SF_Jul11_sed_USGS_4_1 | ecosystem: Environmental > Aquatic > Marine > Sediment | place: USA: California...
ATGCGCGACAGCCAGACGCAGGTACAGGCGTATTTGCCGCTGCAGCGGCCACCAGTCGTACAGAAATATCTGCAACGGGCGCCACATAGCGACCTAGCCGACGAACGCGAGGCTCATGCAGCCTTGTTGCAACAGGTGTTTGCAACAATATGGGGACGGAGCCCCACTCTTTTCACAATATCAATTGTGCTCCGCCCCCAATGTCTATGCAATAAAGCCCTTAATGGCTATTTTCCGATCATTGCACCGTCAGTACTGCAAGCGAAACTCCAGTCTCCGACGTCGGGATCGTCGAGCTTGTTGCCATATCATATATCGCATAGGTCCCGGGTGCAGTTGATGACGGGCCATATCCAGTACCTACGGTCTGTGAAGCACATGATGCCGCCTGCGCGCTTGTGCAAGTGATGACAAAAGCGTAATAGGGTGTGCCCGCCACCAATGGGATTGTGATCGGCACGGATATGGTTTCCGTATGTGCAGTGCCAGTTGAACTCGTGGCTTGCACCAACTGACCAATAATGTTGAAGCCGTCCGATATTAGAACATTAAAAGAAGCAGTGTCCGAATCCACAGAAACATTAACCGCCACACTGCTGGCAGAAGAAAGGACTGATGTCGGGTTGAATACCGGCGCAGCAGTCATTTCAGCGATACCGTCTCCGTTGACAAACGTAATACCACCGCCACCACCTGCAGCAGTCACCGTCAGTACTGCAAGCGAAACGCCTGTTTGCGTCTCACTCGTCTGGTTTGCCATATCCACTCTGGCATAGGTTCCGGGTGCAGTTGAGGACTCGCCATAACCCGTACCCGCGGCCAATGAAGCACATGACACTGCCTGTGCGCTTGTGCAAGTGATGACATAAGCGTTATAGGGTGTGCCCGCCACCAATGGGATTGCAATCGGCACCGTTATGGTTTCCGTATGGGCAGTGCCAGTTGAACTCGTGGCTTGTACCAACAGGCCATTGCTGGTGTTGCCGCCGTCCGCTGTTATCAGAACACCAAAATAAGCAGTGTCCGAATCCACAGAAACATTAACCGCCACACTGCTGACAGACGAAAGAACTGATGTCGGGTTAAATACCGGCGCAGCAGTCATTTCAGCGATACCGTCTCCGTTGACAGCAGGAATACTGGCACCACCACCACCGCCGCCGCCATCATCGCCACCACCGCCACCACATCCAACCAAAGCTAACGCCAGAAAAATTGTTGCGATGAAGTTACGACAGCCAGATCCATAATCTTCATTTATATTCATGAATATCTCCCTGATTATTGTTATATGAAAAACAAAATGAGCACTCTCCGGCACCTTGAATTTCCCTGCCAACATTCAAGTAAAACGGGGGGGCTAAAAATCAATCTGCAACCCTTGATAAGGAACCCGGCTCTTCTATGGTTCATGGGTATACCTTAATTGCGTAGGGGAATCATACAAAAGCAAGCTGAAAGCGGCAAGAAATATTCCTGCCAGCAAAAATCCTGGCCACACATTACTAGCAGCACACGCTGTATTTACTTGCCCTGCACCACCTGGATATGCGCGACAGCCAGACGCAGGTACAGGCGTATTTGCCGCTGCAGCGGCCACCAGTCGTACAGAAATATCTGCAACGGGCGCCACATCGCGACCCAGCCGACGATGGTGAGACTTTCGCGCGCGATGTTATAGCCGGCGTGGGTGCCGAGGTTGCCGATGGCATCCGCCACGATCAGGCAGAAGCTGACGAACACGAAGCCAATCGCGAGGCTCATTCGGCCCTGTTGCAAGAGGTGTTTGAGCACGCGGCGCGTCTGTTCGGCTTTGTAGGTGAAGTGGTTGTGGATTGCGCCGGCCAGCATGCCAACCTTGTCTTCATCTTCCGGCCAAATTTCGAGATGGACGGTGATATGAAAGCGGCTGCGGGGCGGATATGCCGACGCCCAGTTCTCGATGAAGCTGTGCGCTTCAGGGTCGAGGTCCTTGTTCAGGAACGGCGTCGGGTCCATCGAGTTGAACAGCTGCGCGATCTCGCGCACACGCAATGCGAGGCGATGTATGGGTGTATGCTTGGCTGTTTGGGTCATGGCGGCATGATAGCAAATGTGCGCTGCCAAAGTCGCGTGACGGCTTAACCTGTTTATTCACATTACCTATTGAAATAACAGGGTAAATTAAATTTCGCTAAATTTTTTGCACAGCGATGGAACTATTTAAGCATTCCCTTATCTGATGTTACGGGTGACGCAAGTTGCCCTCACGTTTCTCCTCCCTGAGCGTGATGTCTTAACTCTCCCCTTTGTTAAGACATTTGCCCCTGTTCCGTAAGGTTCAGGGGCATTTTTTTAGCGGGGTTATGCCCAGTAACAGGCACACTCAAGGAATCCCCATAGCCTGGCTTGCCGGTTTAACCAAAACACCAAAGCCGATTTATTTTTTCCCCTTAAGCATCCCTTAAGTTTGGAACTTTATTGTGCACTCCTCGCAGTTCATTACAGGAGACAAAAAAATGTTCAGCAAAGCACATATCGCAGTTATGACAATCATCACATTCGTTGGCGTAGTAGGATTTCTGGCTCCATCCGCCCACGCGGAAACGCCGAAGGACTTTCTGAATTCATTCCAGAAGGAAGCTTCCGGCCAGCCATTTTCCGCCGCGCGCGGCGAGACCTTTTTCAAAACCAAGCACGGCAGCGACTGGAGCTGCGCTTCTTGCCACACGGATAACCCGGCAATAAGCGGCAAGCATGCGAAAAGCGACAAGCTGATCCAGCCGATGGCACCTGCTGCCAATGCGGAACGCTTTACCGACCCGAAAAAAGTGGAGAAGTGGTTCAAGCGCAATTGCAACGACGTGCTGGACCGTGTGTGCACCCCGCAGGAAAAAGGCGATGTGCTTGCCTACCTGATGACGGTTAAATAATTAAGGAGCCTGACATGAAAATAATCGACTTTAAAATTCTGTTTGTGATTGTCCTCACCTTGCTGGCGATGGTTGTCACGATGTCTATCGCTCGCGCGGACGACGATAACGAGGGTTATGGCGGCTGGTTCGGCGAGCGCCATAGCGAATCCCGCGACAGTGAGCGCGGCGGCGAAAAGCGCGGTAAGTCAAAGATGCCGGCGCAGGTGAATGCAAAGTTCAAGAAGGAGTGCTCGGCCTGCCATATCGCCTACCCTCCCGGCTTGTTGCCCGCGGAATCCTGGCGCAAGATGATGGCCGGGCTGGACCAGCATTTCGGCTCGGATGCATCGCTGGATGCGCAGGACAGCAAGGAGATCACCGACTTCCTGGTGGCCAATGCGTCCAATCGCTGGAGCGGAGCAAGTGCACCGCTACGGATCTCGGAAACAAGCTGGTTCCTGCGCGAGCATGACGGCCATGAGATCAACCCCGATGTATGGAAGAACCCGAAAGTGAAGAGCCCGTCCAATTGCGGTGCCTGCCACACCAAGGCCGACCAGGGCGATTTCAAAGAGCGTAATATTCGCATACCGAAGTAAATGTTCAGCACTATTGATGGCGGACACGTTCCGTCATCAATAGCTGCAGCGCAGGCCCGACCGTTCCGCGCAATTACCCGGGAGTTCATCATGAGACAACATATTCTGGTTTGGGATATCCCCACACGGGTTTTTCACTGGCTGCTGGTTTTGTCATTCACCGGCGCCTATCTGACGGCGGAGGTGGAAGTATTCCCCGACATGCATGCTGTGCTGGGTTACACGATGATGGGCTTGCTTGCCTTCAGGTTGCCGTGGGGATTCATCGGCACGCGCTATGCGCGATTCCACTCATTCATTTTCATGCCTGCCGAGATCATGGCGTACATCCGGTCGCTACTCACAGGCAAGGCCGAGCATTTCGTCGGACACAATCCGGCCGGTAGTGTTGCGATCTGGTTGCTATTGTCATTGGGCATCCTGTCCGGCGTGACCGGAATTCTGTTAATTCAGGATATCGGTGGCGAGGCCATGGAGGAAATACATGAGTTTTTTTCCAACAGCATGCTGGTCGTGGTGTTGATCCACATCGCCGGTGTAGCGGTGAGCAGCGTCCTGCATCGTGAAAATCTGGCACGCTCGATGGTCACCGGATTGAAAACCGCCGAACCCGGGCAGGGCATCCGTTACGCACATCGCTGGCTGGGTGTCATAATGATCATCGCTGTCTTGGCATTTTGGGTGGGCTATCCGTCTACCGGCCTGGTGACGCAAAATGCGGACACCGCCCATGCAGAGCATGACGACGATGACGATTGATCAATTATATTTTGCGGCTGAATTATGCGCATACTGGTAGTCGAGGACGATGCCCTGCTGGGCGATGCGATTCAGGCGGGGCTGAAGCAGTCCGGCTATGCCGTGGACTGGATGAAGGACGGCGCATCGGCTGAGCAGGCGCTCTCTACCGAGCCCTATGCGGCGGTAGTGCTCGACCTCGGTTTGCCGCGCCTCTCGGGGCTGGAGGTATTGCGCCGCATGCGCGGCCGCAATGTGCCGACACCGGTGCTGATCCTGACCGCGATGGATACCGTGGATGACCGCATCAAGGGCCTGGATGCCGGTGCGGACGATTATTTGGTGAAGCCCTTTGATATGGGCGAGCTCGCGGCACGCCTGCGGGCACTGGTGCGCCGCGGCAGCGGCAAGACCGAGCCGCTGCTGGAAGCCGCTGACATCAAACTCGACCCTGCATCGCATCGTGTGCTGTACCACGACCAGCCAGTGGAGCTATCGGCGAAAGAATTCGCGGTGCTGCATGCGCTGATGCTCAGTGCCGGCAAGGTGCTGTCGCGCACCCAACTGGAGGAGCAACTGTACGCCTGGGGCAGCGAGATCGAAAGCAACGCGGTGGAAGTACACATCCATCACCTGCGCCGCAAGCTTGCGCCGGAAGCGATCGAAACGATACGCGGTGTCGGTTACCTGATGCTGCGCGACAAGGGAAACTGAATATGTGGCGACGCGATTCATTGAAAAGAAGACTCCTTGTGCTGGCACTGGGAGCGATCACTCTGGTGTGGCTGGGCGCTGCCGCCTTCACCTACCACGATGCGCGCGAAGAGTTCGACGAAATGCTGGATGCACATCTGGCGCAAGAGGCAGGGCTGCTTGTCGCGCAGGCCACCCACGAGATCGACGAACTTGAAACCGAACACGTACCGCTACTGCACAAGTATGCACGCAGCGTCACATTCCAGGTGTGGGAGAACGGCAGTCAGCTGCGCCTGCATTCCGCCAACGCACCGCAACAGGCGCTGACCAACATCGAACGCGGCTTCAGCAACAACACTATCGACGGGGTGCGCTGGCGCGTGTTCAGTACCTGGGACGAATCCGGTGATTTTTTGATCCATGTGGCGGAACGCACAGAGGTGCGTGACGAACTGGCGAGCGGCATCGCGGGTAACCTGCTCAAGCCGCTGGGCTTCTCGTTGCCGCTGCTGGCGTTGCTGCTGTGGTTTGCGGTGATGCGCGCCCTGCGGCCGCTGGAAAAGCTGACCGGCGAAGTGGAACAGCGCAAGCCGGACAACCTGGCCGCACTAGATGCATCTTCCGCACCGCACGAAGTGGTGCCGCTGATCGAACAACTCAACCGGCTGTTCGAGCGCATTGATGCCTCGATGGAAAAAGAGCGGCGCTTCACCGCCGATGCCGCGCATGAGCTGCGCACCCCGGTGGCCGCGATCAAGGCACAGGCACAGGTGGCACGCGGTGCGACCGCGGATGCCGAACGCGTCCATGCACTCGATAACGCGATTATCGGCTGTGACCGCGCCAGCCACCTGATCGACCAGATGCTGACGCTGGCACGGGTGGACACGCTGGACAGCCAGATCACCGAACAATGCAAACTGAAGGACATCGCCACGGATGTGATCGCGGCGCTCGCGCCCGCCGCGCTGGAAAAACGCGTGCAACTCGAACTGCTGGATGGCGGGGATGCGATCGTGCGCGGCAACGCCGGGCTGCTACGCGTGCTGTTGCGCAACCTGCTCGACAACTCGATCAAGCACACTGCTCAAGGTACGACGGTTCAGGTCAGTATCGACAGTAGCCCGGAAACGGTGTGCCTCTCGGTAAGCGATAACGGGCCGGGCATTGCAGAGGAAGAACGTGACAAGGTGATCGAGCGCTTTTACCGCCCGCTGGGCACATCAGCCAGCGGCAGCGGGCTGGGACTTTCCATCGTCAAGCGGATCGTGGAAATACACGACGCGACACTGCAGATGGAACAGGCAGGCAACGGGCAAGGCCTGCAGGTGACGGTTTGCTTCAGGCTGTGATCTTCGCCCGAAAAAAATTAAAGCGGTTAACTAATGCGCTACCGCAGAAGGTTTATCCTTTTTGGGCAACGCACCATTTCTTCCACATCCCGCGATAGGCTTGTTCCAAATTCAAGGTAAAACGGGCAGCATCTCCCAGTGCACTCTCCTTGAAACGGTTGCGCAATCCGGCTTTCAACACTTTGCGTTTGTTTGCATCGCGTGCCAGTGAAATAGCAATTTCGACATACTCCTGATCAGATTTCGCAATCAGTTCGGGAAGCCCAAGTGCGGTCAGAATACTGGCCGAATTGCGGCTAATGAATTGATCTCCCATTTTGGCTACCACGGGTATCCCCATCCACAAGGCATCGCATGTTGTGGTCACGCCGTTGTACGGAAACGTGTCCAGCGCAATATCGACATGCAAGTAACGCTTAAGGAATTCGGAGTGCTCCAATACTCCGTACTCAAGATTGATCCGGTCGGCTTCTACACCATGGTGCACAAATATAGCGGTTACTCGCTCGGCGACTTCAGGATCCTTGAATAGCTGGCTTATGATTAACATCCGTGAATTTTCGACACCATGCAAAATACTGGCCCACAATTCGATCGCTTCCCCGGTAATCTTGGTCAGGTTATTAAAGCAGCCGAATGTGATCCGCGAATGTTCGCTCTCACCCGCAGTATCAATCGCGGGGGAATATTCGCGCGGGACATAATTCAGGTGGGTCTCCGGCAGGCGCCACACCGACTCGCTGAATTGCTGCCCCGTGCCGGATGGGATCACCACCTCGTCGGCAATCAGATAATCCATCGCCGTCAAACCCGTGGTATCGCAATAACCCAGCCACGTTGCCTGTACAGGCGCCGGCTTGCTGGCAAACACCAACATGCGGTTAGACTCGGTATGCCCGCCAAGGTCAACCAGCAGATCGATCTCGTCCTTCCTGATCAGCGCTTCGACTTGCTCATCCGGCATGTCTACGATGTCGCGCCAATGATCAGCAAGGGAGGCCATACGAGCTGTGAATATATCCTTACGGGCATGGTTGTAGTAGCAGAACACTTCCACCTTCGATTTGTCATGTGATGCCAGCACACCCTCGATGAAGAACACGACCGGATGCATGCAAAAATCCGCGGAAACGTAACCTATCTTCAGCTTGCGATCCTGATTGACGGTGTTGGTAAATACTCTGCTCTTGCCTCTCTCTTCAACAGTCTCCGAGAAATTTTTTTCCCAGCTTCTCGCCATACGGTAGTAGTCATCCGCATTGAAACGGGGAGAATAGTGAGAATAGAACAGATAATTGCTATAACCCAATACATGCCGGGGTTCTAGTGCAAGCAACTCCCCGAGTACATCCAGCGCTTCCTCGACCTGCCACATTTTCATCAGCACATTGGGCAGGTTGTAATAAGCCTCGTGAAGATTCGGGTTATGCAGGATAGCCAAACGGTATTCTTCCGAAGCGGCCTTCAGCTGCCCTTCTTCTTTCAACAGGTTCGCATAATTATTGTGCGCAGGCGAAAATTTCGGGTTGAGTGAAATCACCTGCTGAAAACTTATCCTGGCGATGGCATAGCTCTTGTTCAGGAATTGGGCCGTGCCCAAGTTATAGTGAGCCTGAAAAAAGTCCGGCGCCAACTTGATCGCTTTCTCATAACAGGCGATCGCCTCATCCATCCGTCCCAGCCGTTGATAGGCGGAGCCCATGTTGTTATAGGTTCTGGGATGATCGGGCCGCAAAGATTCGGCAACCCGGTAACATTCAATCGATTCCTCCAGTTGCCCCTTGTCCTGCAAAGCAACTGCCAGCGTATAAACGGCACCGATGTGCTGGGCATCAATCAGTCTGGCGCGTTTTAGATGTTCAATCGCCTGATCTAGCCTGCCCAAGTCATGCAGGGTATCGCCAATCACGTAAAGCAGATCCGCGCTTTCACCGCCCTGCTGCAGGGCCTGGTTAAAGCAGGCAAGCGCCTGCTCCTGATTGTTATTCGCCCTGGCTTGCATCCCCGATTCGACAAACTGATTGGTGCCGAAATTACCCATAGCAATGATCAATTGCAGAAAATATAAATGACATTTGGAGTAGATCAGGAATTACAAATTGAATTCGCATGCCTGCCATGCGGGTGACAATTATCAGGCATTTGACGAATAAATTTAAACTTTCTGACGCAGTTGGCTTAGCCGCCCCAGCCCGAAGTGGATGAACACCAGTGCAGTCAGTACCGGCGCAAACAGGTTCAGCACCGGCACAAATTGCACAAATCCGGTGAGCAGGCCCAATCCCCACCATGACGACTGGTAGCGCGAAAACAATATCTTCATCTCTTCGCTGCTGGCGTGTTCGGCCAAGGCATCGAAACGGAACATGCGCTGGTTAAGGTAGGCGGCCGCGATGAAAGGTATCACCACACCGACGCCGATCAGCCAAAGCGGCAAGGTAAGCACCCAGATCGCGATGAACACACCGACAGCAAGCAAGGCATTGAGCAGGTTGCCCGCCATATTGCCGCCGCTTTCGCGTTTCAGTTGCGGATAATATTTTTCTTCGACCAACCTGATCAGCGACGACATCGCGAACACTGCGGTGAGCACCAGCGCGGTCAAGAACACCAACGGCACGAACAGAATCAGGTGCAACATCGCCTGGATGGCATCGGCGATCCAGCGCGGTTCCACACCTTCCAGCCAGGATTGCATGCCGATGTAGGACAACCCGCTGGAGAACCAGCCGGAAAACGTATCCCAGAAAGTCACCCCGACCACCACCCACAGTAGTGCCGCAACCGCGATTGGCCAAATCACGATCACCAGCACTTTAAATTGGAACAGGTCGCGAAAACCGCGTGCAAGCGCTTCAAATATCTGTGTCATATGCATCCATTCATGTACTAAGCGGGGTCAATGTCATGCGTGCTGATTCGAACATAGCCGGTGATTAATCTCTACTGCACCGGCACAATAATTTATACCCGCGCATGTTGTTTCAGTTGTTCCTCAAATTGTCCTATCGCCACAGGCCGGCCGAACAAATATCCCTGGTACTGTGTGCAGCCGTTATCCTTCAGGAACAGGCGCTGCTCTTCCGTCTCCACCCCCTCGGCGATGTCGTCCAGGTTGAGGCTGTTAGCCATCGCGATGATGGTGCGAACAATCACCCTGTCGCTGTCATCAACGGCAATGTCGCGGACAAAAGACTGATCGATCTTGAGTTGATCGAGTGGCAACAGCTTGAGATATTGCAGCGATGAATATCCGGTACCGAAATCATCCAGTGAAAGCAGTACACCAATATCACTCAACTCGCCCATCGTGGTGATAACACCCTCGATATCATCCAGCAACAAGCTTTCGGTAAGTTCCAGTTTTAGCAGTCTGGGGTTGATCGCGTGATGCTGTATGGCCGACTGAACCTGGGACACAAAATTGGTATTACGGAATTGCTTTGCGCTGACGTTCACCGCCAGAACCAGATCGCGGGTATAGACTGCCTGTTCCCAGAGTTTAAGCTGCGCGCAGGCGGTTTCAAGCACCCATTGTCCTATCGGCACGATCAACCCGGTTTCTTCCGCCAGCGGGATGAATTGCATGGGTGCTATCAGACCGCGCACGGGATGTTCCCAACGGAGCAAAGCCTCCGCTCCCAGCGGTGAAAGCGAACTGTTCACCTGAATCTGGTAATGCAGGAGCAATTGCTGTTTATCGATCGCCTGACGCAATTCTTTTTCGAGTGTCGCGTGCGCCTTTATCGTCTCCTGCATCGCGGGGTCGAAAAATCTCAGGGCATTGCGACCTTCCTTCTTCGCCTGATACATGGCGATGTCGGCCTGTTTCAACAGGTCTTCCCTGGGCAGGTAATGATTATTGAACAACGTTACGCCGATACTGGAGCTGCCGACATATTCGTGCTCGCCGAGAAGGTAAGGCTGATTGAGGGCAGCCATGATCTTTTCGCCCACCGCTTCTGCCTGTGCAGCAGACTCAAGCTTTTGCATGCTCAGGGATTCCAGCATCACCACAAACTCGTCGCCCCCCAGGCGGGCCACGGTATCGCCTTCCCGCACACAGCTCTTAAGTCGGCCGGATACCTCCTTCAGCAACAAGTCACCGAAGTAATGTCCAAGGGTATCGTTGATATTCTTGAAATTATCCAGATCGATGAACAGCAGCGCACCGGCCTCGCCGCTGCGTGAGCTGGCTGCCAATGTTTGTTGCAGCCTGTCCAGCAGCAGGCGCCGGTTGGGCAGGCCGGTGAGCGAATCATAAAAAGCCAGATTCTTGATCTCGTCCTCGGCGGATTTTCGGTCGGTGATATCGATAAATGTCACCACTGCACCTTCAAGCCGGCCATTACGCATGATCGGGTGCGACCAGAACTCGACATAAAAACTGCTGCCGTCCGCACGCCAGTGTATCTCGTCATCCGCATGTGCAGGCTTGCCCTCGATGGTAGACAGGCGCACCTTGCACTCTTCTTTGGGATATGGCCTGCCGTCGGGGTAAGTATGATGAATCATGGCATGAACGTTCTTGCCTATCATGTCCTCCTGGCGCTCGTAACCCAGCATGCGCAGGCAGGCGGGATTGACGAAAGTGCAGATGCCTTGGGTATCAACCCCGTAAATCCCTTCCGCGGTCGCGTTCAGAAGCATGCCGTATTGTTCCTGTTGCGACATGCGCTCGGCTTCCTCAAGCTTGTGTGCATCCCTGAGTTGCTGTGTATGCAGGGCGAACGCAACCTCGCGAGCCAAGCCTTCGATCATCGCGATATCGTGTGCGGTATAGTGGTGCGGACCTTCATGGGTCACTGCCATCAGTACACCGATCACCTTTCCATCCAGCTTCAACGGAGCGGCGATCGCAGAATGCACATTGAATTGCTCACTCAGGCGCGGACTCACACGCGGATCGTTAAAGCAATCGTCCACCGCGGCAGTTGCGTTGTGATTGAACGACCAGACTGCAAGCGACGTCTCGTCGAGAGGCAGCCGGAAATAGCCTTTCTCACGATATTCGGATCCGCTCTGGATCACCCCCACCAACTCGTTCGAGACTTCATCCAGCACGATCACGAATGCCTGTGTGGCACGGGAAGCCTGACAGCAGAGTTCCACCACTTTCCGGAACACTGCAGCGACACCATCATCCTCACCGGTGCTGCGCAACAGTCGGTTGTTCAGCGCCAGCACCTCTCCCTGTAACCACTGCTTTTCAAGCAGGTATCTGTAAGCCGCTGTCAGCACCCCGATCTCGTCGGTGGAATGGGCGCGCAGTGCCGCAATACTTGATTCATGCAGCGGATACTGGACATCGGAAAATATCTGCAACGGAAATAGCGATAGTGCAAAACTGCGGGCGAAGATAATGCTCCCACCGATAGCCAGAGCCTCGAGCAAGAGCCAGACACCGAATGTCTCAAACGAAAAGTAACCAGTACGTGTCCAGTAGTATTGCACCAGCATGGTGTCAATCAGCAA
>Ga0224495_10002569_pt1 | contig 11753 bp, 10 predicted proteins | sample SF_Jul11_sed_USG_FD_168128 | JGI IMG/M metagenome (GOLD analysis project Ga0224495, IMG submission 168128) | Sediment microbial communities from San Francisco Bay, California, United States - SF_Jul11_sed_USGS_4_1 | ecosystem: Environmental > Aquatic > Marine > Sediment | place: USA: California...
CTGGACTGGTATAGCCAATATTTGATTGTACCGTTAGCAAGCCCATTGCAAGTCGCCGCGAACACGCGCGTCGCCGTGGAATTTGACTACCCCGCTGGTGGCTCATTGGCCGCATTTGCGCCGCTGGTGCAGCCGCATTATCGCGAGGCCAGTTGCAACATCAAACACACGGCGTACGTCCATCGCATTTCAACGACAGATATATAATCGCCGCGCGGGGCCGCGCGTCACGGCCCCCGCGCAACCTAACTCAACACATCAGCGATATAGGCACACATAAGAGGAATCTTCCTCCACACGCACTAGAAATTTCTGGTGCGCAGCCACTTCAAAACTGTCATTTACTTTGATTTTTTTCCATTCCTGCGCCCCCGGCAATTTCACCGCCATGGCGCCGGTCGTCAACGTGATAATTTCCTTTTGTGAGGTGCCAAATTCGTACTCGCCCTTGGCCATCACGCCTATAGTGGCGGGGCCATCCTTCATGTTGAAACCCAGCGATTTCACCTTACCTTCAAAATATTCATTCACTTTAAACATCGTGTGCTACCTTCGTTAACCCATTAATTTACGCATACGTTCGGCGTTAGGTTGCAAAATCGCGCCGCGTTCGGTCACGATCGCGTCGATCAAGCTCGCAGGCGTGACGTCAAAGGAAGGATTCCACGCGTCCGCCCCCATCGCCGCCACCCGGTGCCCGTTGAGGCTCAACACCTCTTCGGGCGCGCGCATTTCTATTGGAATATCAGAGCCATTGTCGATCGCCATGTCCACCGTCGAAGACGGCGCCACGACCATGAATTTTACACCGTGGAAACGCGCGGCGATAGCCAGTTGATAGGTGCCGATTTTATTCGCCGCGTCACCGTTGGCGGTGATACGGTCTGCGCCTACGATCACCCAACTCACATCCCCCTGTTTCATTCGGTGCGCGGCGGCACCCTCGGCCATCAGCGTGACGGGTATCCTGTCTTGCACCAACTCCCAAGCCGTTAGACGCGCGCCCTGCAACCAGGGACGCGTCTCATCGGCGTAGACGCTGACGATTCTGCCCTGCGACCATGCGCTACGTATAACCCCCAGCGCAGTACCATACCCGCCGGTCGCCAAGGAGCCTGTATTGCAATGTGTAATGACGGATTTACCTTCGGCGATCAACTTCGCGCCGAATTCGCCCATACGCCGATTGGCAGCGATATCCTCCGCGTGTATACGCCTGGCCTCGGCCAACAACGCAACCTCTGGGCTGTCCCACAGGCCCTCTATCAGGCGTTGCATACGCGCCAAGGCCCAGTGCAGATTGACCGCAGTGGGTCGGGCGTGGGCCAAGCGCTCGATATCCTGAAAGGTATCGTTTTTCCATGTACGCGGTGATTTCGCATAACGGCGCCGCGCCGCGAGCACCACCGCATAGGCGGCCGTGATTCCGATTGCAGGGGCGCCACGCACCACCATTTCCTTGATCGCCAACGCCACGTCTGCGGCGTCCGTATAGGTTATCACCTCATGATGGTGTGGCAATAAACGTTGATCCAGCAATTTAAGCCCATGATCCGTCCATTCTACCGCGCGTATTGTGTCAAAATTCATCGTCCACCTCTGCTCATGCGCAATCATAGCTGAAACGTCCGCCCGGAGAAAGCGCCCCACAGACGGTCGTTGGGGTGTACACACGGACTAGGCTACTTACGCCGCCGCTTAGGGTATACTTGGCGCTACACTCACCTCGCACAGGACCGCGCTTCCGTGACCACGTCGGTTGACACCTTGATACATGCTGGATGGATCATTCCTATAGAACCGGAAAACACCGTGTTACGTGAACACAGCCTGGCCATACGCGACGGTCTGATTGTAGATATCCTGCCTACAAAGGCCGCACAATCCACCTATCGCGCCGCAGCAGAGCACCGGCTTACACAACATGTGCTATGCCCTGGCTTTGTCAACGCCCACACCCATGCCGCGATGAATCTTCTGCGCGGCATCGCCGACGATTTGCCGCTGATGGCGTGGTTGCAAAATCATATCTGGCCGGCCGAGGGAAAATGGGTGAATGAAGAATTCGTCTACGATGGCACCCGCCTCGCGATCGCCGAGATGTTACGCAGCGGCACGACCTGCGTCAACGATATGTATTTTTTCCCGGATGCCGCTGCGCGCGCGTATAAAGAATCCGGAATTCGTGCCTCCATCGGCTTGGTGATTATCGATTTTCCAACCGCCTGGGCGCGTAATGCCCAAGAATACATCGATAAAGGGTTGGCATTGCGCGATCACTATCGCAGCCACCCGTTAATCACTACCGCGCTTGCCCCGCATGCGCCCTATACCGTTTCGGATGAGCCGTTAAAACGTATCCGTGTCCTGGCGGACGAGCTCGACATGCCCATCCATATGCACGTGCACGAAACCGCCGATGAACTCGACCAAAGCCTGCAACACCATGCGTTGCATCCGCTTGAGCGCCTACAACGCTTAGGTCTGCTGTCACCGCGCTTTTTGGCCGTACACATGACACAACTCACCGCCCACGAAATAAAACTGGTCGCCGACACCGGCACGCACGTATTGCACTGCCCGGAATCAAATATGAAATTGGCATCGGGGATATGCCCAGTACCCGCGCTGTTGGATGCCGGGGTCAATGTCGCGTTAGGGACGGACGGCGCATCCAGCAATAATGACCTCGACATGTTCGGTGAAATGCGCAGCGCGACCTTGTTGGCCAAGGTCGCGCTGCGTGATGCTACGGCGGTGCCTGCACACCGCGTTTTGCGCATGGCGACATTGAACGGCGCGAAGGCCTTATGGCTCGATCAATGGATAGGTTCGCTGGTGCCCGGCAAGTCCGCCGACCTCATCGCGATCAACCTGAATCGCATCGAAACGCAACCCGTTTACCACCCGATATCGCAACTCGTTTACGCCGCGTCGCGTGACCAGGTAACCGATGTATGGGTGCATGGAAAACAGTTAATGAATGACCGCCGCCTCCTCACGCTGGATGAACAATCCATACTCAGCAAGACACAAGAATGGCGACAACGTATTGGAGGCCAATAATGCACACCCGCAATATCGACCCTCACGAGGTACACAAATTCGATAGCGTGGCGTCACGCTGGTGGGATGCGCAAAGCGAATTCAAACCGCTGCACGACCTCAACCCCTTGCGCGTCGGATACATAGACCGTCTGGCATCGTTGCATGGCAAACGGGTACTGGATGTAGGCTGCGGCGGCGGATTGCTCACCGAGGCTATGGCCCGTTGTGGCGCGCAGGTGACCGGCATCGATGTCGCAGCCGCGGCACTGGAAGTCGCAAAATTGCATTTATTGGAAAGCGCACTCGAAGTCGAGTATCGATTGTCCACTGCAGAAGACTTCGCACTTGTACATTCGAACGCATACGATGTAGTGACCTGCATGGAGATGTTAGAACACGTCCCGGACCCCGCCTCCATCGTGCGTGCCTGCGCGTCGATGGTAAAACCCGATGGCCTGGTATTTTTTTCAACGTTGAATCGCACCGTCAAAGGTTACGCATTGGCGATCCTCGGCGCGGAATATTTATTGCGAATGCTCCCCCAGGGCACTCACAATTATAAAAAATTCATCCGCCCCGCGGAATTGGATACCTGGGTGCGCGGTGCAGGGATGGCGCTCATCGATATGCAAGGCATAATTTATAACCCTTTCACGCGTCAATATTCATTGGGACGTGATTTAGATGTCAATTACCTTTGTGCAGCCCGCAAATCGGCGTAGGGAGTCTTCGCTTGAGCATTACCACGGTTTTATTTGATCTCGACGGCACGCTTGCCGACACCGCACCTGACCTCGCATACGCGCTCAATCAAACCCTCGAACAACACGGCCGCGCGCCGTTGCCTTTTGAGCGCATACGCCCTATCGTGTCGCATGGCGGTCGTGCGCTGATAGAATTAGGCTTCGGTTATACACCGGAACATCCCGACTATGAACGCGTACGACTGCAACTTTTACAAATCTATTTGCAAAATATCGCGCGCATGACCAGCTTGTTTCCAGGCATGTCGGAACTGCTCATGACACTCGAATCTAGCGGCTACAAATGGGGCATCGTCACCAACAAACCGGGGTGGCTCACCGGCCCGCTGATGGAGGCCCTGCAACTCAATCACCGCGCCGCGACTATCGTCAGCAGCGATACCACGTCTAAAGCCAAACCGCACCCGGAGCCGATGTATTACGCCTGCAAAGAATGCGGCAGTGAATCCGCGCAATGCGTGTATGTCGGAGATGCCGAACGCGATATCGTTGCAGGTCGCGCCGCCGGTATGCGCACCGTGGTCGCGTTATTTGGTTATATCAGCGAGCAAGACCGTCCGCTGGAATGGGGCGCAGACGCGTTGATTAGTCAGCCATTAGAATTGATAGAATATCTTGCAAAATGGCGACAATAACGCTGGACAAACGATGCTCACGACGAACATTCAAATACCTGTGAAGACACTAACGCACTGACAAAGACTCTGCACCGAAATAACGCATAGAATAAGTCCCTGCCCATTTAAGGGGCTTGTGCGCTTCACTTAGCGCGGTAGCGTGAGATGCGTAGGGAACATTTTAATGCCGGGTTAATATCGAAAATCACCTTATTTTCTGCATAATAACACTGACCTCAACAACCGAATATTTTTTATGCTTCGTGAAAGATGAGAAGCACACACTTAAAAACTAGTTTTCTTTTGAGCATGTCCAATGCTATCGTAAGCCCGCTAACTCAATCAAGAATTCACCCAAAAGGCGCAAGTGTAAGCAATACAGGAGGCGGCAACATTCGCGGTCTAACTATAGAGGTATGCCCGATTTGAGCACAGTTCAATGCGTTGAACGTGACGCTGTGAATATCAGGGTGATCTTATTCGTCATTTCGAATGCGTATCAGCATTCCCTGTGGCGAGGCATCACTCCACTTTAAATATCAACGAAGTATCGGCTTGCGATGTCCGCTAACAACAGTGTCGCAACCGGGCCAGACATATTGCTAGACTGGCCCTTCGTAAAAACAGGTTATTATTTACGACATTTTAATGGAAACTACGACTACAGGGACGTAAAACTTATGGCTGCACATCGTAGTATCGGCGCACCAATATTTTTTTTCGTTGAAACTTGCGGGTAACAACTATCGACTCAACGTAACTCAGCTATAAATTCTGGCGGTATTCGATATGCAACAGATAGACAAACACGGCCCGCTGTGGATACACCCCCTCTACCAAAAGCCTATGCGCATTGTCGGGGGCTTTCTAGCTTTCCTGTTGTTGATTGTCTATTTGACTTGGCTTACCCCGCCCCAATTCGACGCTGGCGGCGTTCCAGGTTATTTACCACTGCATACGCTGTTTGAAACCTTCTCCATCGTGGTCGCGATGCTGGTTTTTGCGGTAGGTTGGAACTCGCAAAGCCACCAACTCGCCGGCAATGTAGTGCTGCTGTCCTGCACTTTTTTCGCAATCGGTTTACTCGATTTCTCACATACCCTCGCCTACAAAGGCATGCCGGACTTCTATACGCCGAATGATGCGGAAAAACAACTCAACTTTTGGTTGAGCGCGCGATTTTTGGCATCCTTTATCTTACTGGTGGTTGCGGTGCGCGCGTGGAATCCACTCCGTTTCCGCACAACGCGCTATTGCCTGATGGGTGCATTGACCGCCTTGGTCATCACGATCAATTGGTTAGTGCTCTTTCATCAAGACTGGTTGCCGCATACCTTCATCCCCGGACAGGGATTAACGCCGCTTAAAAAATTTCTCGAATACTTATTTATCGCATTCAACATTGCAACTGCCGTGCTTTTATGGCGAAAGATGCGCGAGCCGCAGGATTTCAACATTACCCATATGTTCGCCGCCGTGTGCGTTATGGCGATGAGTGAATTTTTCTTCACGCTATACACAACAATGACAGGAGGCTACAACGTATGGGGCCATATTTACAAAGTAATCTCTTATTTGTTTATATACCGCGCCATCGTCGTAGAGGCGATAGAGCTTCCCTACAAAAAACTCGAAAAAACCCAAAGTGATCTGTCACTCGCAATACATGCATCCAATACCGGGTTATGGGATTGGGACCTGAAAACAGACGACATCTATTATTCCGCAGAATGTAAGGCGCAACTTGGTTATGCGCCTAACGACTTTCCCAATCAACGCGACGCCTGGGAAACGCTGATACACCCGGACGATCGCGTTGGGAGTCTAAAAAAATTAGCCGATTTCCTGAACTCCACAGCCACCCAATATCTCAACGAACATCGTATGCGTCATAAGGACGGCAACTATCTTTGGATCGAGGCGCGCGGCGAAAAGCAATTCGACAGGCTAGGGCACGCCATTCGTCTCGTCGGCTCTCACGTGGACATCAGCGAACATAAACGACTGGAAGAACATTTTCGTTACGCGATAGATGCCGCGCCCAACGCGATGCTAATGGCGGATGAAAATGGGACATTGGTTTTAGGTAATTCACGCACCTTCGAAATGTTCGGCTACACGCAAGAGGAGTTGATTGGGCAATCTATCAGCATTTTATTGCCGGAAAATAGCCGAGCCAAGCACGCGGACTTTATGAAGGCCTGGTTTTCTAGACCGTTGCGCCGCGAAATGGGGAGCGGGCTAGAACTCTTCGCAAGACATAAACTTGGGTTTGAAATTCCAGTGGAAATTGGGCTGAATCCGCTGCAATCCAATAAGGGGCAATTTGTCATTGCATCGGTCGTCGATATCAGCGAACGTAAGATGGCAATGGCGAGATTGCAAGAAAAAAATGCCGAGATAGAACGTTACAGTTACATGGTATCGCATGATCTCAAAAGTCCATTGGTCACCATCAAGGCATTTCTTGGCTACTTGAAATTGGACATTGCAAACGGGGACGCCGAACGCATAGAAAAAGACATGGCCTTTATGAATCAAGCGGCCAATAAAATGGACCAACTATTATCAGAACTGCTGGAAATGTCACGCATCGGCCGAGTGACCAGTTTACCCGTCAAGATAAATTGGCGTGAGGCGGTGAATGAGGCGCTCACCGTAAATGCCGGCGCGATTGCGAAGGCGAACGTGGAGATTACGGTCGATAATAACGATATCCCCTTATTGGTGGACCGCACTCGACTAGTACAGGTTTGGCAAAATTTGATTGATAATGCGATTAAATTTATGGCAGAACAACCCTCTAAGCGCATCCACATCGGCGCGGAAAAAGAGGGCAATAAAATTGTGTTCTTTATATGCGACAACGGTATCGGCATAGACCCGAGGTACCATGAGAAGATTTTTGGAATGTTTGAAAAACTAGACACAAAAAAACCCGGCACCGGATTAGGCCTGGCATTGGTGAAAAGAATTATACAATTATACCATGGCGATATCCAAGTCAGGTCGCAAGGTATCGGGCACGGGACCTGTTTCCGTTTCACATTACCAGACGCACTACAATTTACAAACCCCGGAGGTGGGTATGAACGGAAAGCCTATCAATATCCTACTCGTTGAAGACGATCCGGCACATGCGGAAATTGTGCGTCGTAATTTCGAAACTGAACGCATCGCAAACTACTTGAAGTGGGTCATAGATGGCCAGGAAGCGTTAGATTATTTACAGCGTACTGGTGAATATGAGACGCCAGAAAGCTCGCCGACCCCTGGGCTGATATTGCTGGATTTACGCCTCCCCAAAGTAGATGGATTGGAGGTGTTGTCAACGATCAAACAAGATTCAGCGCTATCCATGATACCTGTCGTTATTATGACGACCTCTTCCGCGGAATCTGATATCGCCCGAGCATACAAAAACCGCGCGAATAGCTATGTCGTCAAACCGCTCGACCTAGAAAAATTTTCTTCTTTGCTGGATGCCATAGGCTTTTATTGGTTGGTTTGGAATGAGCGCCCGAATATTTCGCTTTGGGGAAAATATGTATAATTACCAAAATAATTACATTCCAAGGAATGACTCACGTATTTTGATCGCGGAGGATGATCCCGCGCATGCGGAGGCGATGCGCAGAGCATTGGAAACGGCGCACTGGACCAATATCGAGGTCGTCGAGAATTTACAGCAGTTTCGAGCCCGTAGTATAGCGCTTCCCCCCACTATCGCATTGGTTGACCTCAATTTACCCGATGGTCGCGCCAACGACCTCTTATTACAACGTACTACTGAAGATAAATTCCCCCTTATCGTCATCACCAATACTAATGATATTAAAACCGTTATTGATGTGATGAAGGCAGGCGCCTTTGACTACCTTATTAAATCACCGGATACCTTCAATGAACTGCCACGAAGGCTATTGCACATCTTGACACAATGGGAGATTCTGCAGCAACGCACAGAGTTCTCAAATGAAATCAATATGATCTACAAATTGTCGTTGGATATGATTTGCATTGCGCGATTTAACGGTTATTTTCATCGCGTGAATCCGGCGTTTGAACGTACATTAGGTTATAGCAGCACATTACTTTGTAGCAAGCCGTTCATCGAATTTGTGCATCCGGATGACCGCGCGGCAACCGAACGCGCCTTCTCAGACCTAATAAACGGCGGCGCATCCAAATTTATCAATCGCTTCCGGGCGAGTTCCGGAGAATTTTACTGGTTTGAGTGGAACGCGTCCATCGCACCTACGAAAGATACCGTATACGCGGTAGCGCGAGACATTACCGAACGTAGAAACTCGGAAACCTTGCTAATGCAATATAAGACCGCACTGGACACCACGCACGACGGTTTTATGACATTTGATGCTCACGGTTGTTTGCTCGAAACTAATGGCGCGTTTTCTGCGCTGATGGGATACCGCGCGGAAGCGCTGCGAGGCATGCGTTTCGAAGAAATCGAAAAACAAGAACCGATGGACGGCCGCGCTGGTAAACATATCGAAGATGTCATTGAACGCGGCTGGAGTCTTTTTGAAACTGAACTGCGCCACAGTGATGGTCACGCAATAGAAGTGGAAATATCCGCATCATTCATTCCGGATACCCAGAAAATCGTCGCGTTTTGTCGCGACATATCCTCCCGCAAGGCCGCCGAAAAAAAGATTGAGCATCTCGCATTTTATGACCCGCTCACGGATCTGCCGAATCGAAGTTTGTTATTGGATAGACTGCAAAAGTCTCTGCGCTCTTTTACGCGTAGTCGAAGTGGCGGCGCACTGCTCTTTATAGACCTTGATGATTTTAAGATGCTCAACGATACTCTTGGTCACGACATGGGCGATCTACTATTGAAAATGGTTGCAGAGCGGTTGACTACGTGCGTGCGTACCGGCGACACTGTGGCACGCATGGGCGGTGATGAATTTGTCGTCATGCTGACTGATCTAAGCCAAACACCCATGAAAGCTGCGGCACAGACGACATCCATCGTAACCAAGATTATTCAAACGTTAAATGTGGAATATCCGCTTGCATCGCGCCTGTATCGCATCACCCCCAGCATAGGGGCGACAGTATTTAGCCACGAATTTTCCGCCGAAGAACACATGAAACAGGCGGATATCGCGATGTATCAGGCCAAAAAACAAGGCAAAAACACCTTTTGCTTCTTTGATCCCGCGATGCAGGCGAAAATCAACGCGCGTGCGCTACTAGAATCCGACCTGCGTATCGCGGTCGAAAAAAATCAGTTTCAATTATATTTCCAAACGCAAGTGGACAGATATTTACGTCCGTTGGGCGCAGAGGTATTGGTACGCTGGATACACCCGGAACACGGCGTGGTACGCCCTCAAAATTCATTCAATTGGCGGAAGAAACGGGATTGATACTCCCGATCGGGCAATGGGTCATAGAGATGGCGTGCGCACAAATCAAATCCTGGCAGCGCAATGCGCTTACACGCCATTTGACCCTATCCGTCAATGTCAGTGCGAAGCAATTTCATGAAAGCCGTTTTGTAGAGCAAGTCAGCGCAGCTGTAAAACGCCACTCTGTTAATCCGATGTTGCTCAAACTAGAACCGACGGAAAGCGTATTGCTTGAAAATATCGAAAAAACCATTTCAACGATGCGCGGTCTGAAAGCAGTCGGCGTTTCTTTCGCGCTGGATGATTTCGGCACCGGTTATTCATCGCTGCAATATTTGAAAAAGCTACCCTTGACACAGTTAAAAATTGATCAGTCCTTTGTCAGAGACCTGGTCTTGGATACCAACGATCAAGCGATCGTCCGTACGATCATTGCGATGGCTAAAGTGTTGAACCTCGAGGTGATCGCGGAGGGGGTGGAAACGCAAATGCAAAAAGATATACTGCAAAACCAAGGTTGCGACCTTTATCAAGGATACCTGTTTGGTATGCCGCTGCCGGTCAAAGAATTCGAAAAGAACCTTAAGCGCGCATAATGTTTTAAACACAAGGATGATTTCCCTGACGTAAATTTTCGACCACACCCCTCACCGAATAAATCGCGGCACCACCGGGTGAAATATCACCACAACATCGCCGTCTCCGACATATACGGTATGCCGAACTGCTCCGGATACATCACTCCGAGAAAATACAGACCATGGGGCGCTGCTGTCACGCCTCCAAGCGTACGATCGCGTGCGTGCAAAACCTCTTGCGCCCAACTTGGTGTGCTTTTTCCGGCACCCACATCCATTAACACGCCGGCGATATTGCGTACCATGTGATGCAAGAACGCGTTTGCTTCGGCATCGATGAGCACCAGTTCACCGATACGCCGCACTTGCAAACGGTGCACGGTGCGCACCGGACTCTTGGCCTGACATGCCAATGCGCGGTACGAAGAAAAATCGTGCTCGCCGATTAAGTAATTGGCCGCTTGCTGCATCTGCGCCACATCCAACGGGCGATATTCCCACGCGCTGCGCCACGCCAGAAATGTAGGTCGCACTGCGCGATTGACGATGACATAACGATAGCAACGACGTGTTGCGGAAAATCGTGCGTGAAATTCCGCAGACACGGGTTTGACCCAGGTTAACGCGACCTCTTTAGGCAAATTGGCGTTGGCGCCGCGTATCCAGGCCAGCGCATCACGCGGCGCGGCGCTTTCAAAATGCACGACTTGATTGATCGCATGCACACCCGCATCGGTACGACCGGCGCATACCACGTTAAGCGTATGATCGGCGACACGCGACAACGCGTGTTCAACACGCTGCTGCACGCTGTCTACACCGGTTTTTTGCGCCTGCCAGCCATGAAATGCATGCCCGTCATATTCTATTCCTGCGGCATAGCGGACTATCTCAGCCATAACAACCCTATCATCCCCAGCGGTACACACCACTGCCACAACGGTGGCGCGTTTACTTCGAGCTGAAAAGGCGCGACGGGTTGTTGCGCACGCGCCCATGCCCACTGCCAACCGCCTTCCACCCGCGCGACTATCGCTAGCCAAAATGTCGCATGACGAGCGGTGGTGGGTTTCTCCAATGCAAGTTGAAGCGCCTGCAAATGTTGCATCACCAAATGCATACGCACCGCCCCGCGTTCTCGTGCAATTCCCAGCCATTGTAGTGGATAGGCCAACCAATAAAGCGCACCCACCCAATGTTGGGCGTCGGTTAACAAGTTCACTAAATGCACAGCCAAAACAAATATCAACAGCGAGGCGACACGCGCCATGCCGAGACGCACCCCATCAATGTCCGGCTGCCATCCCTGTGCCAACGGCGACATCCACCCGTAGAGCAACAACAGCGGTATAATAATGGCGC
>Ga0224495_10002570_pt1 | contig 11748 bp, 11 predicted proteins | sample SF_Jul11_sed_USG_FD_168128 | JGI IMG/M metagenome (GOLD analysis project Ga0224495, IMG submission 168128) | Sediment microbial communities from San Francisco Bay, California, United States - SF_Jul11_sed_USGS_4_1 | ecosystem: Environmental > Aquatic > Marine > Sediment | place: USA: California...
GATAAAAAAAATTAATAACCGCTCGGAGAGGGACTGTTCGGCTGTCTCGAGATGCGAAATATTGATACCTAAATTCATGGCAATTCTGCACTAGCCAGTAGGTCAAATTTTCATAGGCAATGCTTTAATATGGGTTAAGCATTGGTGGCTTTTGCCCATCCGAGGCCGTTGATCAGGATGAAAATGCCCAAGGTCGTCAAGCAATATTGTCCAAAATGCAAGAAGCATACTGACCACGAGGTAGAGCGAGTGAAAACCAGGCCCAGGAGCGAGCTAAAGGCGGGACAGAGGAGATTCAGGCGCGCCACGGCTGGATACGGCGGTTTCCCCAGACCTAAATACGAGGGCAGGCAGAAGCCGACCACGAAGATTCCTCTCAGATATCGATGCAAGGTTTGCAAGAAGGCGCATCAGAAGACCTGCTTCAGGGTCAAGAAGTTCGAGCTCGTGGAGGCATGAGATTGACCGACGGTGGCGTTGTCAGCAGCAAGAAATTTATCAAGATCAAGTGCCAGGACTGCGGCAACGAGCAGATAGCTTTCAGTAGACCGGCGACCAATGTCCAATGCACAGTTTGCGGTGCGACCCTGATCAAGCCCTCGGGCGGAAAAGGGATCGTTCAGGGAACGGTCGTCGGAGAAGTCGAATAATGCCACAATTGTCCGAGTACCCGGAAGATGGAGAGCTTGTCGTTTGCACCGTGTCAAATGTGAAAAACTTCGGTGCTTTTGTTACGCTGGACGAGTACGAGGGCAAGGAAGGATTCATTCATGTCAGGGACGTGGCCACTGGCTGGGTGAAGTACATCCGCGATTATGTCCGAGAGGGTCAGAAGATCGTCTGCAAGGTCCTGGCTGTCGACCCGTCGAAAGGCCATATCGATCTGTCTTTAAAACAGGTCAATGAGCATCAGAAAAGAGAGAAGATCCAGGCCTGGAAGAATGAGAAGAAGGCCGAAAAATTGTTCGAGCTGGTCGCGGCGGAAATGGGCAAGAAGGTCGAGGAGATCAACGAAGATCTTCTGCCGGAATTATACGAAAGATACGGCAGTCCGTATGCCGCGTTCGAAGAGGCTGCACTCAATCTGAAAGCTTTCAAGAAGGAGAGCGGGAAGAAGAAGTGGGTTGACGCCTTCGCAAAGGTCGCTAAGGAGAACATTCAGCCCCCAAAAGTAGAGATTGTGGCAATCTTGGAGCTCACATGTCCCGACTCTCAGGGAATCGTGCATATACGCAATGCAATGATGGAGGAGAGCGCCTCTGAGAAGGCGGAAATGAATTTCAGATACATGGGCGCACCCAGGTATAGAGTCGAGGTATCCGCTGCAGACTACAAGACCGCGGAGGACGAACTCAAGAAGCATTTCGAGAATATAGAATCGAAGATGCATGCCTGTGGCGGACGCGCCAAACTTGTAAGGGAGCAGAAATGAAGAGCGAGATGAGGAAATGCTCCTCATGCGGAATCTATACTCTGAAGGATAAATGCCCCAAATGCGATTTGCCCACTGTTATGCCGATTCCCGCAAGATACTCGCCTGCCGATAGGTTCGGAAAGTATAGAAGGGCGATGAAGGAAGTCAAAGGGTGATATCCATGGAAGAAATAATCGTGAAGTACCTCGAGAAGCCGGTATTGAGGAACCCCATACTTGTCGAGGGCCTGCCAGGTGTCGGGAACGTCGGGAAACTGGCAGCAGAACATCTCATAGATCAGATCAAGGCCACCAAATTCGCGGAGATATACTCGAAATACTTCCCGCCCCAGGTCTTCGTCAACGACGACGGGACGATCAAGCTTGTCAATAATGAGCTGTATTATTTCAAACGCGAGGACACGCTCCCCGACCTGATAATTCTGGTCGGAGATTATCAGGGGCTGACGCCAGACGGACAGTATTCCTTGTCCGATATGGTCATAAAGATTGCCAAAGAGTTCAAGGTGCAATCAATTTTCACACTGGGCGGCTATGGTCTGGGCAGAATGATCGAGAAGCCCCGCGTTCTTGGCGCGGCGTCGGATTTGTCGCTCGTGGAAGAGATGAAGAAGCACGGTGTCGTGTTCTCCAAGGGAGAACCCGGTAGCGGCATAGTCGGAGCGAGCGGTCTTCTTCTCGGCCTCGGGAAAATAGAGGGAATGAAGTGCGTCTGCCTCATGGGCGAGACCTCTGGCTATTTTGTCGACCCTAAATCCGCGCAGGCGGTCCTGAACGTATTGTCGAGCGTGCTCGGTATATCCGTCGACTTCACTGCTCTTGAGGATAAAGCGAAGCAGATAGAGCAACTTACTTCAAAGATAAAAGAAGCCGAGCTTCCCCCCGAGCCGAAGCGCGAGGATCTCGGCTATATCGGATAGATTATGCTAATTCCCCTTTTGAAAAAAAAGGGGGGAAGGTCATCTTCATCGATGTGGTCGTTAGAGTGCATCCCATCCCTTCTGACCAGCTCAAGCCTATTGCTTCATGTATTGCTTCTGGAAGCTCTCCATTGCCGCAAGTGCCTCTTCGGCCTTCTCGAGCTTCTTTATTCTATCCATGACGAGCTCCGTGCGAGAGTATACCATATCCCTGATCGACTCTCTGATCGCCTCGGATCTCGAAGGAAAGTCATCCAGTTCTACAAGGAAATCCAGGGCTCTCAAGTATCTCTTCGGAAGTCGGATCGTCACCTTCTCCGAGTCTTCGTTCATTTTATCCCCAGATTCTATCCCCGCAGCGTACGCCAATCGTCCATCCTTTGACTTACGCTTGTCAGACAAAGCATGCACTATACGCTATTTAAGACTTATTGTCCAATAATCATTGCTGGCAATGTAAAAAATGAAAAAAATCTTGGAGGCATTTAGCCTCCTGGCCTTTCAGACTACACGGGAGGGTTTTTCTCGTAATTCCTCACAATTTCGTTTCCCTTCGCAAGAATGTCCTTGTCGAGAGGTTCTACCTTGTGCTCGCTCAATATCTTCTTGACGATCTCATGGGCATTCTCTCGCATTTCTGTCGACATAGTCTTGCCGTAAATCTCCATCTTCTTGTCTCTGAAGTAAATCTGGCTTCTGAAGTTCTTCGCGGTATGCGGGTGCTTCAAAAATGTATTGCCATGGCCGACTTCCCTCAGAACGTCAAGTGCTATTGTTTTCTCGCTTATCTCGAATTGCCTCATGAACATTCTATAGTCTTCCCAAAGATAGGCGTCGATTACGACCTGCTCCATGGAACACCCTGCATCGGCATCGAGTCCGCCAACGCCCGAGCAGAGGTCGGTACCATTCATCGTAGTCATCAGATAGGCAGCACTCTCCCCGAACGGAGCCAGGTTACCACTGGTTGGCGGGTCTATCCCTAATATCCCGGTCATTTTCGGAAGGCTGTATCTAGCAGCCATCTGTCCGCAGGCAGCATAGATTAGCGGTGTCTCTACAGCTCGATAGTTGATGTATCCTGTCTTTACATCGACTAGAGTGGACTCGGAACTGTAGATATGCGGCGCCCCTGGTGCCGCAGTCTGAGTTATCACAAGGCTTGCTAGGTTCTCTGTGTTTGCGTTGACAATAGTTCCTGCGACCGTCATCGGGCAGGTGCTCCCACCGAGCGACATAGACATCGAAATTACCGGCACGCCAGCTTTAGCATATTCGCATTGAGCCTCGACCGCGCCCTTTTCGAAAGTCTGCGGTGCGATTATGCAGCTTAGGACCGTGAATGTCGGTTTCTTCTTCAATTGTTCTATGCCGCCGGCAACAAGGGCTCCCAATTGGATCTGTATTTTTGCATCAGGGATTCCAATCGTTCCAGAGCCTGCAGATCCGTGGATGGGTTTTGTCGTGTTCTGGAAGCAGGTCCAGAGCTCGTTGACGAATCCCGCATGAGGAGGTACATCCCTGACTGTGACAAGCGGCCATATCGCATCGACCGCTTTGATGTCATCAGCAAGTCTCACGATGTCGGCGAGGTCTTTTCTCGTCGCCTCTCGATGTTTCTTCGTCTCGTAATCCTCAATCCATGCAGTAACTCCGCCGAGTGAAACGTATGGATAGCTGCTCGCCGGGAGCTTGATATCGTACTTCGGATCTCTGGCTCCGATTGAAAAACTCTTCGGTGCTTTCTTTATTGCCTCGTTCACAAGTCCTTCTGGGATCATCGCGATCTGAGTCTTGTGATTTACATTTGCGCCGGCATTTTCCAACATTTTCAAAACAGATTCGCTGTGAATCTTTACACCGATTTCATTCAAACATTTTAGACTCTGTGCATGAACTAAATCCTCTTCGTTCTTATCTAGAAATTTCAGACGTGCGACTGCCATCTGACAACAGACCTCCTATCAGTTCTTTACTGACGTTCATCCCAAAGGCCGGCTCATTTATTATTATTTCTAAAAATTTCACTAAAATCCTGTACTGGCTCGAAATCATGGGGAATGAATTCTCACTTTTCACCTGATATAATTGAAAGCTTTGCTAAAAAAGGTGAAAATATACCGGAAGACTTCACGGGCCGCTTCGAAATTATTCACCCCGTGATTTACCGAATTGTGCTGAATCGAAATACCGGGAACGGAAAAGTTTTCTCAAGAATCGTCGAATTAATTCTGAGCGATTGACTCAAAATCGGCGATGATGCGTGCTCCTTTATCTAGCAAGCCTGCATCGAGCGGGATTGCTACATTGTGTTCTACAAGAATCTTCTTCGCGATAGCCTTCGCCTCAGGCACGCTCTTGCTTGAAAGCGTTTCCTCCCATGCCAGCTTTTTCTTGTCTCTGAAATATAGTTCCTTCTTGAAATTCTTGGCTGTGTGAGGATGTGTCATGAAGCTGTTCCCATGACCGACCTGCTTCACAACATCGAATGCGAAGGATGTGTCGTCGATCACGAATTTCCTCATGAAAGGTCTCCAGTTCTCCCAGAGATATGCATCGATCACAAGCTGCTCGAGCGATGCGCCCTTTGCGACATCGATCGAAGCAGCGCCTGCAGATAAATCGGTGCCCCCCATTGAGCAGAGTGTAAGACTCGCAACCTCAGAGAATGGGCTGAGCAATCCCGGCTCTGGGTCATCCGCTCCGCTACCCCATCCGCCCGTGAGGCAAGGAAGACCATATCTTTTCGACATCTGCGCGGTCCCAGCGCTAATTATCGCAGCCTCAGGACACTCGTATGATATGTTGCCGGTCATCATGTTGACAGGCGTCGACTCAGAACTATAAATATGCGGGGCGCCGGGCGCAGCAGTCTGACTGATCACAAGGCTTGCGAGATTCTCTGTATTCGCGTTGGCGATGGTTCCTCCGATAGTCACAGGACTGGACATCCCGCCGAGCGACATGGACATTGAAACCACGGGAATTCCGGCCTTCACGAGCTCAACCTGGCCCTCTATCGCCCCCTTCTCGAACGACAGCGGCGCAATCGGGCAACAGATGACCGAGAAGATTGGTCTTTTCTTTAGGGCGTCCTCTCCGCCTGCAATCAATGCGGCCAATTCCACTTGCTTCCTGCACTCCTTCATGCTGCCAACGGAGACTCCCTGGACGTGTTTTGTCGTGTTCTGGAACGCCGTCCATAGCTCGTGCAGGCCATGGGCATGAGGGGGTACGTCGGTTGCGGTCAAGGTGGTCCAGAGATAATCTATCTGGTCCAGTGCGTCTCCGACCTTGACCATGTCCGCAATGTCTTTTCTCGTGGAATCTCGATTCTTACCTGTATCAATGTCTCTTATGTACACAGCGAGACCGGTTGTTGAGATGTACGGGTATGACTCGGTCGGAAGACTGAGGTCGTGCTTTCCATCTCTTGAATAGAGAGTGAAATTCTTCGGAGCCTTACTTATCGCCTCGTTCACCATCGACTCAGGGATCTTTGCCACCATCGTCTTCTCATCGATCGATGCTCCGGCATCCCCCAGCATCTTGAGCACCGAGGGACTTCTGACCAGAACTCCCATCTCGTTCAGGCATCTTATGCTGTAAGAGTGAACCAGATCTTCCTCTCGCTTGTCCAGAAACTTCATTCTAGCGACTGCCATATTATCAACCTGCCCCCTTGGAGGGCGCATGCCCCCACCAAGCAACCCTAAAGGGGAAGAGATTATTATTTTTTCCAATAAGGAATGTAGGAAAAAAGAAAAATTTTAAAAGGAACTGGTCAAAACCCGTTTTCCTTTTCCCAGTTCCTGATGATGTCGTTGCCCTTTTGCAGGATCTCCTTATCGAGCGGTGGTACTTCGTGCTCCGCTAGCACCTTGAGTGCAATCTGTCTCGCCTCCTCAGCCATCGCGGTGGAATTTGTCGATTCGAACCTGCCTTTTTCTGGGTCACGCAATACGATTTCCTTTCTAAAATTTTTAGCCGTGTGAATATGTCCAAGGAATGTGTTGCCGTGTCCTACTTCTTTTATGACATTCAGAGCCGCGGTGACGCTGCTGATCTCGAACGGGGTCATGAACTTGCGAACATTCTCCCAGATATATGCCTCGATGACCTCCTGCTCGAGCGCGCCGCCTTTGACTGCATCCAGACCGCCAATCCCCGATTGAAGGTCGGTGCCGGACATCGTGCTCAAGGATACTCCCATGACCTCGCTGAAGGTATGCGGCACTCCGGGCTCGGGCGTGTCATTGACTCCCCAGTCGCCAGTCATGCAGGGAAGCCCGTATCTCTTCGCCATCTGCGCGAGGCCTGTTGCTATCAGAGGCTGGTTGACCGTCATATAATCGATGATCCCGGTCCGCATGTTGACAGGCGCTGATGAAGAGCAGTAAATTTCCGGCGCTCCGGGAGCGGCTGTCTGGTTTATCACCAGGCTGGCAAGGTTCTCAGAATTGCCGTTCACGATGGTTCCAGCTATCGTCACCGGAGCTGTTCCTCCGGACAACGACATTGTCATCGTGGCAACTGGAACTCCCGCCTTGACGAACTCCACCATCGCTTCCGCGGCCTCATGTTCAAACATCAACGGAGCGATCGAGCAATGTATGACTGAGAAATTCGGTTTCTTCCTGAGCTCTTCCCTGCCTCCTGCGATAAGTGCGCCAAGCTCAATCTGCTTCTTTGCATCTTCTGCATTCAATATTTCGACTCCCTGGACATGCTTTGTCGTGTTCTGGAACGCTGTCCATAGCTCGTGCAGACCATGCGTAAGCTGCGGGACCTCTGTCGCGGTCAGCGAAGTCCATACATAATCTACTGCGTCAAGCGCGTCCGCGAGCCTGATAAAATCAGCGATGTCCTTTCTTGTCGAATCGCGCTTCTTCCCGGTCTTTATATCCCTGATGTAGACGCCCAGTCCGGTCGTCGCACAGAATGGGAAACTGCTAACAGGGATTTTCATGTTATGCATTGGATCCCTGGCATGCAAAGTCATTTCCTTGGGCACAGTCTTGAGCGCATCTTTTACCATGCCTTCGGTTATTTTTGCAATCTGGGCCTTGTAATCAATGTCAGCCCCGGCCTCATCGAGCATCTTAAGAATCTTCTCGCTCTTGATCTTGACACCAAGTGTCTCAAGGCATTCGATGCTTTGCTGATGAATTAGATCTTCTTCGTCTTTGTCGAGAAATTTTAGTTTGGCGACTGCCATGATCAACAACTCCTCTCAGCATTACGCTGAGTCCGCCACCCCTAGCAACAGGAAAAATTTAACCGTTTCTCCTTTAAATTAAGATTTTTTGCAATAAAAATAAAGAAAATCTTTAATTTTTCGCTATTCGCATTTCGAGATTCTTTATAATTTCATCGCCTTTCTTTATTATATCATCATCGAGGGGTTGCACCGTATGTTCTTTCAGAATTTCTTTAACGATTTTCTTTGCCTTTGGTACCATTGATACCGATCCCGTCGCCTCGAACTCCAGTTTTGACTTGTCTCTGAAGTAGAGTTCCTTCCTGAAGTTCTTCGCAGTATGCGGATGGGTCAAAAATGTATTTCCATGACCTACCTGTTTTATCACGTCAAGCGCCATTGTCTTTTCCGAGATTTCGAATCTCCTGAGAAACGCTCGGAAATTCTCCCACATGTATGAATCTATTACCAGCTGCTCAAGGGATCCTCCTTTTGCCTCTTCGATTCCGCCAGCGCCCGCAGCAAAGTCCGTACTAGTGAACATCGTCATTGTAATCGCTGAAAGCTCGGTGAAATATAATGGAATTCCGGGAACATTACCATTTACTCCCCAGCTACCAGTTAATGTCGGTAAACCATATCTGTTTGACATTTGTCCGGTAGCTGCTGCAATGAGAGGGGCTTCGGGGGATTCGTATACGATATTGCCTGTGACCATATTGATCGGTGTCGATTCAGAACTGTATATGTGAGGAGCACCCGGGGCCGCTGTCTGCGATATCACAAGACTCGCCAGATTCTCCGCGTTTGCATTTACAATTGTCCCAGCGATAGTTACAGGCGCAGACATGCCTCCGAGAGACATAGACATCGATATTACTGGAATTCCTGCCTTGACAAGCTCAACCTGTCCTTCTATGGCGCCCTTTTCAAACGACAATGGTGCAACTACACAACATAGTGAATGAAAAAGAGGTTTCTTTTTCAATTGATCTTTTCCTCCTGCAATCAAAGCGGCGAGCTCTATCTGAGCCTTCGCATCATCTGCGCTCAAAGTGAGAGTCCCGTAATTTTTAGTACAATTCTGGAGGGCGACCCAGAGCGCATGTACCATATGTATCTGCTCAGGCACATCATATGCCGTCACATTGGACCAGAAGAAGTCGATCCCTTCTAGTGCATCAGCGAGCCTAGCGAAATCTGCAATGTCTTTTCTGGTGGTCCTTCTCTTTTCACCGGTCGCAAGATCGATCATGTATGTACCAATGCCGTTCGATCCAACATAAGGCACCGGTCTTGCGGGAATTTTCAGATCATGCTTCCCATCTATCGAACCCATTGTAAATTCTTTTGGAGCCTTATCTAAGGATTCATTGACCATTTCCTCAGGGATTTTTACAATCATGCTTTTTGTATCAACAGTTGCTCCAGCATTTCCAAGCATCTCAAGGACGGACGGGCTTCTAATCAGGACTCCCATATCCTCGAGTATTTTTAGACTAGATGAATGAATCAGCTCTTCCTCGTCTTTCTCCAAGAATTTCAGTTTTGCAACCGCCATTTGATCACCTTCCTTTTCTTATTGACTGTAAATCGGAAATAAGGAGTAGAGCTACAGACTCTTCTCGAACTCCTTTATCATTTCGTCTCCCTGTTTTATGACATTCCCATCCAAAGGCTCAACATAATGTTCCTTGAGCTTTGATTTGACGATAGCTTTCGCCTCTGCCACCATATCGCTGGATTGAGTTTTTTCCCATGCCATTTTTTTCTTATCGGGGAAGAAAAGCTCTTTTCTGAAGTATTTTGCCGTATGCGGATGTTTTAGGTATGAATTTCCTTGGCCGACCTCTCTCATGACATCAAATGCCATCATATCTCTGTCTACCACCATGTTTCTCAGTATTGGTTTGAAGTTATCCCAAAGATATGAATCAATCACCATCTGTTCCAGAGATCCGCCTTTTGCAGATTCGAGTCCTCCCATGCCAGAACAGCAATCTGTGCCTGACAGCATTGTCATCGCAATCGTCGCTAGCTCATTAAATGATATAAGAATTCCGGGTTTGTCCCCATCTACTCCCCATTGTCCGACCAAACAGGGCATCTTATATCGCAAAGCCATTTGTGCGAGGGCAGATGCGATCATCGGTGATTCATTTGCCTTATAGTTAATCATCCCAGTCGTCATATTTATCGGGGTCGATTCCGAGGCATATAGATGCGGTGCTCCTGGATTAGCCGTTTGCGTTATCGTTATGCTTGCCAGGTTCTCAGCATTCGCATTCACAATTGTTCCTGCTACGGTTACCGGACTAGACAGTCCCGATAGCGACATAGACATGGAAGAAACTGGCACACCAGCCTTCGCAAATTCTACCTGCCCTTCAATGGCCCCTTTTTCGAACATGAGAGGAGCTATCGGGCAACAAGTCACAGAGAATATCGGACGTTTTCTGAGCTCATCCTCTCCTCCCGCTATCAGCGATCCCAATTTGACCTGCATTCGCGCATCATCGGCGTTCACTGAGTCCCCCTGAATGTGTTTTGTAGTGTTCTGAAAGGATGTCCAGAGTTCATGGACATTGTGCGCCATATCCGGGACATCGGTTGCTGTCACCTGAGGCCAAAAGAATCCAACCTCGTCCAGAGAATCGGCCAATTTTGCGAACATTGCGAGATCCCGTCTCGTGGTTTTTCTCTTATCTCCCGTTTCCAAATCGGTCATGTATACCGAAAGACCGTTTGTGCTGATGTACGGGAATTCCTTTGCAGGAAGCATCACATCATTCTTGGGATCTCTTCCATAAAGACAGAATTCCTTTGGAGTTTTTTTCAGTGCATCAATCACCATGTTCTCGGGAAGCTTAGTAATCATTTTGTTTTCATCAACGATTGCACCATTGTCCTTGAGCAATCTCAGCACAGACTTGCTATGAATTAACACGCCTAACTCCTCGAGGATTTTCAGGCTCTGTGCATGGATAAGGTCCTCTTCTTCCCTATTTAGAAATTTCAATACAGATTTTGCCATCGTCTGCACCTAAACTTTGTACTCAGTACCCTAACAGAAAGAGGGTTTTATTAGGCTTGCCTCTCGATTTTCTTCGTAGCCGCCATAATTATCGAATTAATCCTGTCGATTTCTCGCTGTATGGATTGGGCAAGCTTGTCTCGCTTCTCATTCAATAGATTCAATTCCTTGTGAACATCGAACTCCTTGCAGGATATTTCGGGAGACCTTATCGGCACAAACTCTGTCAAAACATAATCGGGCATGTCCGACCCTTTTACCCTTGCGATGCTGTTGACCGCCTCACTTATCTTTCTCAGTTCCTCGACATATTCCATATAGCCTGGGAACATCGCGTCCTCACCCAGCACTCCTCCTGATTTGCAAAGTCCGCTGTTCAAATCAGAGCATGCGTCGAGCAGTATCCTATTCATCCTCGCAATGCTCCCTTCATCGTCTGTTCGAGCAAATTCCCGCTCGAATTGAGCCGCAGTCCTTGCGAACTCTTCCAGTGTTCTCAGAGCCATATCGAAATTCACGGTGTCGCCTCCTATTCGTTTTAAATGCTCTATTCCGGAGGCATGGACCTCCATGATGTCTGGCGAGAGATGAGAGCTGATGCCCTTGTGCCCCATTTTCAATATTCTAGCATATCTGGTCAAGCTCAGGGGTAGCTTGTTAGTCGTAGAGATTCTATATGCAGATAGAAGCAATAATTTGCAGAATATCTTTAACTTCGAGGTTTCTAGTCTGTCTGCGGTGTCTATGTTCGAATGGTACTCATCATACCATGCCCAATTGAACAGTGAGCTCGGCACTCCCGCCAACGAGAAATTCAGCTGGTCCGCCTGGGAACTGGTCGGTACCGCGATCCCTATGCTCGCCTTCAGGTTGTGCGACTTGATATGTTTGGATAGGTCTTCAGAAATGGTCTCGAAGAACGAGACCAGATCAGGAGTGCAATCTATCACGAGATGATTCGAATTAGAGTGCCCTGCGAGCTCGCAATTCAGGATGCATGCGATGTCCCCTATGTCTCCCTTATGTTTCTTGATATATTGTCTGGAACCCCAGAGATAGTACTGATATCCCGGAGATCCAGCCTCCTCGCAGCCAAAAGAGATGAAATCGATGCTTCTATCAATATCGGCGTCTACAAGGGCTCTCGCAGTCTCAATGAC
>Ga0224495_10002571_pt1 | contig 11747 bp, 9 predicted proteins | sample SF_Jul11_sed_USG_FD_168128 | JGI IMG/M metagenome (GOLD analysis project Ga0224495, IMG submission 168128) | Sediment microbial communities from San Francisco Bay, California, United States - SF_Jul11_sed_USGS_4_1 | ecosystem: Environmental > Aquatic > Marine > Sediment | place: USA: California...
AGCCTGGGGGGTTTGGAGCAGACAGGCGATACAACCCAGGGCTGTGCTGGTGCTGGACAGGACCCAAAAGAAAGGCACCAGCCAGCCCTCCCGCATGATGGCCAATGAAGAACCCCAATACAGGGTCAAGGGAACCCCGTTCCCTAGTGGGGTTTGGGGCAAAGCCCCAAAAAAACCGCCTGCCTTCTTCCCACTCCCTTCCTGCTCCCTAAAAAACCTCCGATTTGACTGTACGGGTGTATTGCCACCCGCCGTCCACAGCATTATAATAAATTCAATAACTCAGGTTTTCCGATCGGCTGTTATCCGGCCCGCCGGAATATAGAAAGAACAGAGTTCATCTGTTCATGGTTCAATCCATCCCAACGTTCATTCATTTTTAAGGAACCCCATGTCCAGCGATAAAGTGATTCATTTGAACGAAGACACCTTTGACAAAGGGATAGCTGACGGATTCACCCTGGTGGATTTTTGGGCCGAATGGTGCGCTCCCTGCCTGGCATTGGGCCCCACCATTGATGAAATCGCCGATAAATACGCCGGGAAAGTCCGGGTGGCCAAGGTGAATATTGATCACAACCCCGGCATCCCCACCCGGTACGGAATCCGCGGCATCCCCACCCTTATCATGTTCAAAGACGGCCAACAGGCCGATATGTTCGTGGGCAACAGCCCCGGCAAAGTCAAAGAAATGGTGGAACGGGCTGTATAACACCCTTTGCCCCCCGGTTCGCCGGAGGGGCGCCACCCCAACCCCCTGCGGATTCCGCAGGAGAACCGCCACGGTTGCATGCAGGAAATCCACCCCGGATCCATCCCTGATTCTCTTGGCCGGGAAGGCCAAACCTACGCCATGGTGGTATCCTATGATGGCAGCCGGTTCCACGGCTGGCAGATTCAGGACAACGCCCTCTCGGTGGAACAGACCCTATCCCAGGCCCTTTCCGTCATCACCCGCTTCCCGGCCAAAGTGATCGGTTCCGGCCGCACGGACGCGGGGGTCCACGCTTTAAACCAAACCGCCCATTTTGTACTGCCCCACCCTTTTGATCCGGCCCGGTTGACCCTTTCACTCAACGGCCTGGCCAAGCCTTTTATCAGCGTAAAACAAATCATCCCCGTCTCCGATCGGTTCCATGCCCGCCATTCCGCCCTGGGCAAATCCTACCGGTATTGTCTGTACATCCGCCCTTACCCCCCGGTCTTTGGCGCTCAACGCTCCTGGTGGCTGCACCAGCCCCTGGATGTGGCCGCCATGCGGGAAGGTGGCGCTTTTTTGCTGGGCACCCACGATTTTTCCGCTTTCCGGGCGGCCTCCTGCTCCGCCAAAACCCCCATCCGCCACCTGCGGGCCATCCACATCCAGGAGGAGCAACGGCCTGAATCCACCCTGACCATCACCCTGGAAGGCAGCGGATTTTTGCAATACATGGCCCGCAACATCACCGGAACCCTGGTGGCTGTGGGACAAGGCAAAATGCCCCCCCAGGGGGTTGCCCGCATCCTGGAAGGCCGCCAGCGGAACCGGGCGCCTGCCACCGCCCCCGCCAGAGGCCTTCATCTGGCCAGGGTGTATTACGATTTGAAGGTGTTTCCTGAATTGAATGCGTTTGAACCCCTGTACGACTCCCCTGTCGTCCCGGATGAACCCTGGCCTCCCAAACACTTTCTGAGACCTCTGCATAACTGCCAAAAGCTCCCGTTTTGATAAAAAAGCGGGGATTTGGGGGCCGCAGGCCTCCGATCAAATCAACCCCCTTCCCCATGGGAAGGGGGCAGGGGGATGGGAAAAAAACCAGTTATGCAGAGGTCTCTTTCTGTAAAACCCGGTCAGAGAACGAAGGATAAACCAGCGGGGGAACAAATCCCCCCCGAACCCCCCGTTTACCCCACCGGCATGGTATGGTAAAAAGCCATGTGGACCATCTTTTTTCAACCGGAATTGTAAATGACTGACACCTTGTTGCGGGGAATTTTTCCCAAAAGCTCCATCCGGTTTTCCATCACTCAGGCTGCCGGAGTTTGCTCCGAGGGGATCCGAATGCATGGCAGCGATTTTGTTTCCGGATGGTTGCTGGGAGAGGCCCTTACCACGGCGGTGTTGCTTTCCACCCTGGTGAAGGGGGATGAAAAATACACCCTGCGCTGGCAGTACCCCGGCCCGGCGGGAACCATTCTGGCCGACCTCAACGAGGCGGCCGAGGTGCGGGGCTACACCCAGACCATCGCCCTGCTGGAACTGGCCCCCACTTTGGAAGAGGCCCTGGGGGGCGACGGGAAGGTTTCGGTGGTCACCCATACCGCAACCCGGGTGGTCCGCACCGGGGTGACTGAAGCCCTGTTCCGGGATATTCCCAGAGACATGGCCCATTTTCTCTCTTTTTCACACCAAACCGAAACCGCTCTGGCCGTGGGGTTGGTGATGCCCCCCACCCAGCCGGTACACCTTACCTCAGCCCTGGGTTTGATTTTGCAGCCTTTGCCGGGGAGCGACCTGGAACGGTTTGAATCCGCCCGACAATTGGTGGAACAACCGGATTTCCGCACCTGGCTGGAAACCGGAGAACCCCAGCCCCTGGAGGTCCTCCACCGGCTGAAATTGGGAGAGGAGCCGCAAATTTTGACCCGGACCACCCCCCGATACCGGTGCGGGTGTTCCAGAGAAAAAATAGACATGATTCTGAGAATGCTCCCCCAGGATGAACTGCGGGAAATGGCCGAAGAGGGCCCCTCCGAAGTCACCTGTCATTTTTGTGGAGCCCGGTATGTTCACTCACCCGACGAACTAAACGCCATTTTGCATGAATTGGCCGTCACCAACTGACCCTCACCCCCAACGACCGCCCGTCCCATCACATTTCCAGGAAACCCCATGAACCCCCAAGTCTGGAAAATCCGGCTGACCGCCTTTTTTCTGGCAGGAATGGTTTTGGGGCCTGGGGTTCCCCATACCGCTTTCGGTTCTGATATTCAAATAGATTCCCCCTTTTTTGAATATAATGAAGCCACCAAAACCTATATATACAAGGATGCCCGCATCCGGGTAAGGACCCTGGTGATTGATGCCGAAACAGTGGAAGTTCAAACGGAGCAGGCCCAGATTCTGGCCTATGGCCGTTTGAGATTCCAGGAAAACTCCATCACAGGCACCGCCAGGCGGATGGTGTTTGACACCACCAAAGGCACCGGCATCATTTACGAAGCCCAGATTTATGACACCGAAACCGGCTATTACCTGAAAGCAGATCAAATTCTGCGCTCTGAAGAAAACCGATACCAGGCCATCGGGTGCAGCCTGACCAACTGTCCTCCGGACCAGGGGGGATGGCGGCTGGAATCCGGAGAAATAGACTACCGCCCGGACCAATTTGCCGTCAGCACCAATACGGTTTTAAAAGTGGGAGGGGTGCCGGTGTTGTGGCTGCCGATTATGGCCTGGCCCACCGTGATGAAGCGCCAAAGCGGATTTTTAATGCCCAGGCTGTCGTTTCAATATTCCACCCTGGAACGGCTCAATGTGGGAACCCGGATTAAATTGCCTTTTTTCTGGGCATTGGGCAAGGACCACGACCTTACCATCACCCCGGAAACCCTGGAGCGGCGGGGCAACGCCCTGGAGCTTGAATATGCCTATGCTTTTTGGCAGGACCAAAAAGGAAACATCCGGGTCTGGGGAATTGAGGAGAAATATCCCCGCAAACCGGAATACGAAAACGACATCCTGCCCCCCGGGGAATCCGCCCGGCAAGATCCCACCCCCAAACGAGGGATCGCCGGCTGGAACCACAACCAGGGGTTTGGAAAATACGCCCGGCTTGTGGGGTTTGTTAACCGAAACTCCGACGGTCAGGTCAGCCGCGAATATGACAAATCCAGTGAATACCGCCCCCGCCAGGATTACCAGGCAACTTACACCCATGTCTATTCCTGGGGCGGGGCCGCCCTTACCGCCCAACATTCTGATGAATTCCTGTACGAATCCCTGTATGCCAACACCGATGCAAACAGCAACGGTCATTTGATCCCCCAGATCAAACCCAGCTTTTCCTACGCCTTCGGCACCCGGTTGTGGAACACCTTTCTGGGTGTCTCCCTGGAAGGCACCGCCACCCGCTTTGACACCCGCCAGGGGCTCTCCGCCGAGGCCCAGATGGTCCGCCCGGCTTTAAGTCTACCCATTCCCCTGGGTGGATCGGCAGAGTTAAGACCCATGGTTTCCCAGAAATTGGTGCGGTATTCCGCTCTTCAGATTACGGACCCGGCGGTGCCTTTGCCGGAGACTCAAAACCCGGAATTCACCCAAAAAGAAACCCAGGTGGAATTCAGAATGCCCTTCGCCGCGGAATACGCGGGCAATAACAACTGGGAGGCCACCAAGCACCGGATCATCCCCCGGATCATCCTCAACGAAATCCAGGATATCCCCCAACCCTATACCGCCATTTTATACCGGGCCGTTCCCGCCGCCCGTTTGCTTACCTTTCGCCTGGACAATATCTGGCTGGGAAAATCCGGTGATGTGGCTTCTGAGCTGGCCAGCCTGAACCTGATTCAACGCTACAACACCCTGCTGGAAGACCGAACCTACACCCCCAAAGGCCCCCCGCTGCCCGCCCCCCTGGAAACCGAACCGGCAGGCCCCAATCCCATGCTGCCCGGAGAACTGGAAGCCTCCATTTACGGAAAGTATCTGGTTTCCTCCATTTATTTGCGATATCACCATCAGGTGGGGCGGGTGACCGGAAGCACCATTTCCTTAAGAGGAAACGAATCCGCCAACGGGTTTTTGCAAATCGGCTACACTCAAAATGAATTCAGCTACCGCACACCTCTGGATGACACCCTGCATCCCCAGGGGTCCGGCATCTCCTTCAGCGGCTCCATGTCGGCCACCGATAATTTGGGGATCGGGTTTGAATCCACCATCAACCTTCAAAACGCCGTCCCCCCCCTCAACCGCAGACTGAACCACGGCCTGTTTTTCCTGGATTATCATCCGGTCTGTTACGCGGTGCGCCTAAGTTATTCCGAAGATATCGGAGTGACCCAGGAATTGGGAAACAATGTCTATTTTGTGGACCGGCAGGTATCCCTGTCCTTTAACCTGGGAGGATTGGTGGGCTCCTCCAAAGAGATCTTCCTGCCGTCTGAACAAAAAAAATAACCCCCTCCCTCACACGGAAAAACCTCTTGACGACCCATCACTACCCTCTCAACCACGGCCCCCACCGGATATTTTCGGCCGTGAAATCCTTGGTCGGCGGTTGGGCCGCCATCGGATTGACCTTGCTGGGTTTGGCCGGGTTTGAGTTCACGGCCTGCGGGCAAACCCCCGCGGAATTCCCCGATATACAACCCACCCGCCAGATTGTCGCCCCCCCGGTGGAAATTGAACTGACCGAGGGGGTCCAGATCACGGCGGGCATCCAACGGGTGGCGGTTCAATCCGATGAACTGGGCATCAAAGTACAGGATCCCAATTTTCTCTCCAGCGGCGGCACCTTTGGGGTGGATTTTGTATGGCCTTCTTTCAGGGTGGGATACAGCCACATGGCCTACCGCCAAACCCTGCCGGATTCCGCCCAATACAAAAATGTGGCTTTGAGTTTACTGGGGGTGGACGCGGACCAATTGTGGGTGTTTCACGGCCTGCGGTTGGGAAAAACCGTTTTTCTTGGGTATGGGGTGGGGTGGCAACAACGATTGATTTCAGTCTACCCCAAAGATACCACCCTCAGCGCAACCGAATTCACCGAATCCGGTTTGATCGGCGGGCTGATGGCCGAAATGGCCCTTTACCCCCCCTTTTTCTTTTCTCTCCGGCTTTTTCAAGACCAGAAAAAGGGGTTATTGGAAACCCGGGGGGCCAATATGTTTCTTTCGTTCCTGGTTCCCTATTAGAAAAAGGGGGAAATCCTGGTTCAGGCCAACATTCAAAAACAGGTTGAGACCTCTGCACAACTGGTTTTTTCCCATCCCCCTGCCCCCTTCCCAAAAGGCAGGGGGTTGAACTGATTGGAGGCCTGCGGCCCCCAAACCCCCGCTTTTTTATCAAAACAGGAGATTATCGGTAGTTATGCAGAGGTCTCAGGTTGTTGAAGAGATTGACCGGGAAGACCGGCTGTTTGGATGAGGCCCCGGTTAGACCGGTCGGATGGATGGAAATCCATTCACCCCAACAGGTGGGGAATCACCCGCGCCTCCCGTCCGGCCAACACCACCCGGTGAAATGAGGAGGGTTCCCCCGGCGGGAGCACCTGGGTGGAAGAGGCAGAATTGACAAACCTGACCGGCCTGCCCCCCAGGGTTTGTTCCACCACCCAGTTGTGGTGCATATGGCCGTGCAGGTACACATCCACCGGCTGGTCGGCCATCCAGTCCAACACTTGGGGAATGTTGCGCAGATCATGGTGCCAGCGGGAATGGCGGGGAGGCGGGAACGCCAGCGGAAAATGGTTGGCCACCATCACCCGGCTGCCTTGAGGCAGTTCCGTTATCCAACACCCGGTGGCCTTTAAGGTCTCAGGCCTTACCAATCCATCGGCCATGATGGGATGGGTCAATCGGGTGGAATCCCACCCGGCCAGATGCCAGTGAGGGGTCAGTTCCCGGGTGGTGATTTCCCCCCCCTGAAAAAACTCACCGAAATACATGGAAAACCAATCCCTGGTGAGGAAAGGCCAATCATAGCGGTCATGGTTTCCGGGGAGAATCGTCACCCTGCCCGGTCCCCGTTCCAACAAGGGGGCCAACACCTGCCGGGCAAGATCAAACTCCTCCTCCAGCCCCAATTGGGTCAAATCCCCGGTGATCACCAAATGGTCCCATTTCATTTCGTCCAACAGACGCACCAATCCCAAAGCCCGCGCCCTGGGGTAAGCCCGGCGTCTGCGCAACAGCAGGTTCACCGCCCCCAATACCCGCTTGCCCCGAAAATGGGATATCCGGGTGGGAATGATGTGCAGATGGAGGTCCGATATGTGGATCAGGTTGGTTTCCAAAAGGTCTGCCACCGGGGGAAAAATTGATTTGTCAGGCTGAATCCTTTAATACTTGTAACACTCCGGGGTTCAAATGAGCAATCCACCCCACGGTCAACCAGCTGTCACGGAACCCGATGGAAACCGCTTTGGATATCGCCACTCTGTTGTTTCTGGTTACTTTTGTATTCGGATTGGCCTTGGCGGGTATCCTGGTGACCCGGATGGCCCATTACCACAAACCACTCCCCCCCCCCAACCGAGAACGTCTGCCCACCCGCTCTCTGGATAGGGCCAATCAGGGGGTGGATACCCTGAAATCCAGGTATTATCGGGCCGCAGGCTCCCAACGGGCCCGGCTGGCCCACGAAATCCACCGTTTGGAAATCCGGGTCACCCAGATTCAGGAAAAAACTGCCGATGACCAATACGCCTATTACCAATTGGCCCGCAAACAGGAAAAAATTTACCAGGAATGGAAAGAACTGCACGACCAAATCCCCCGCCTGAAAAAAGAAGAACGGGAAAATAGCCGCAAACTATTGCTGGAGGCATCCCAAAAATACAGTGCCATCGGGCAGGACATGCGGGATGAATGGCACCGGGCGGCCGCCCTGGACGACCTGTTCTATGAAGAGCTGAAAAATCAGGATGTCTTTGGACCCCAGGAACCACCCCACGAATTTTCGGATGACGAACCCTGGCCGGAGGAAAACACCGATTCCCCCACCGAAACCCTGCCCCCCGCCGAAAAAAATTCAGGAGCGGTGGCCTCCGAAAACGGTCCGCTGGACCCGGATACCCGTGTTTTCCTTAAGGAACCCTCATCGGATGGTTCATCTGAGGAGGATATTTCCGGGGATACTGCACCTGCCAGACAGGAGCCTTTCCATCGGACCGGCCATGGGGCCTCCCCCGAAAATGGGCCGCTGGATAGAAACCCTTCAGACTCTTTGGCGGCCAACATCCCCAAGCCCCCTGGTGTGCCCCGGGCTCCCGGCCCCATAAAACCCCTGGGGCGGGCCACCCTTGCCATGTCAGCGGACCAACCCCCCCTGCCCCCCGGCCCCCAACCATCCACGGAGCCGAACCCAAACCCGGCGGTGGAGCCCCACCAACACATCTCCCCACCCGGCCAACCGGTGTTCATCCGGCAAACCCAGGGGGAAATGGCCCAGGCTGATTTCAATCAGGAGGGCCCGCCAAAAACCGGGCTGCTGTACACCGATTCCACCTTAAGCCTGGAATCCACCGACAACACCCTGTCAGAAGCCAACCTTTCCCGCTGCGCGTTTCCCCAGGTGGGGTTTACCGGGGTACACCAATATGTCCATTGTGATTTCAGCGAAGCCGACCTGGAAGGAATCACTTTGAAACGGGAGGCCCGCCCCCACCGGTTTGACCGCTGCAACCTCCACGGAGTGAACTTTGCCAACAGCCGTCTGGATTCCGTCATTTTTACCGACTGCGATCTTTCGGCCACTTATTGGAACAATGCCCGGCTCAGCCGGGTGAAGTTTGAATCCTGCTCTCTGGATGAAGTCCAATGGCTGGGAGCGGATCTTTCCCGGTCTGTAATGGATCCCGCCATGTTGGAAACCACCGATTTTACCACAGCCGGGGCTCCACCCCACAATTATCTCCGGCCGACCCGGCCCGACACTCTGCCTCCCCAAAACAATCCGCCGTTAACCGAGCCTGCCGCTCCACCCGATGTACTGTCTATCCCGCCAAACCTGTCCGAACCGGAATAACCCCCCCCCTTTTTACCCATATCCCCAAACCAAACCAGGGGGGATTCCCGGCCCCCGATTTTTTCCCTCAAGAAATCTCCCAATCCTGCCGATACTTTGAACAGAAAGGGTTTCAACCACCCGCCCCCTGTTTGGCCTTCCCCCAAAACTGGCCCCGGGGGAGGGCTTGGGGTCCGAAACCCCCATCTGAAATTTTATCATATTGATGATTCAACTGTTTTTCAATTTTTTCACTTCCAGGAGCACTCCATGGCAACCTCAAAATGGTTCATTTCCGGCTTGGCCGCGGTGATCCTATCCCTGGCTGTCCCCCTGCCGACCAAGGCTTTGAGCCCTTCGGCGGTCAATGTGTACACCATGTGGATCAAACTTTCGTTAAACGGCCATTCTCAGGAAGAGATAGAATCGTTGTTACGCAACATGGACCCCAAAACCCTATCCGAGGTAAAGGACCGGTTGAGAAAAACGGTTTTATCCAATCTTGAGTTGCGCAATATAGAATCTTTGTACGGGATGAGCCGGGATTATGACGATTTAAGCCTGGTGATGAACGCCATTCGCACCGAAATCCGGTTTGCCGGGTTGGAAACGGACGGGGAGTTAAAGCTTCAAATCAAAAACAGGTTTGGAATCCACATGGATTGACCGGCCCTTTTTTAGACACCAACCATAAGGGAAAGGCAACAACCCCCCTGGGGGGGAACACCCATCGGGGTCCTATGGCCCGGCTTGTTGCAACTTTTTCCCCCCAAAATCATTCCCCCAATGGCCCCCCGGCTTTAAGCCATCCCGTTGGCCAAAAGGGAATCCCCTTCCATCATTTCGGCCGGAGCGTGCACCGGAATCCAAATAGAAAATTCGGACCCCTGACCCACCTGACTGGTCAGATTGATTTTCCCCCCATGGGCCTCTGCCACCATTTTGCAGAAGGTAAGCCCCAATCCGGTGGAAAGGGACCCTTTTTCGCTCATTTTGGAAAATTTCTCAAACACCCCCGCCTGGAATTCGGGGGGGATCCCCGCCCCATTGTCTTTGACCCCCATGCGGAGAAAAGGCCCCTCCTGAATCATAGACACCCGAACCTGGCCAACGGATTGGCTGTGTTTCACCGCATTGTCCAACAGGTTCACCAACACCCGGATGATCAAATCCCGGTCCGCAAACATTTCTCCTGCATTCACATCCAATTGGGTGATGACTTCCAAATTCCGGTTTTTCCCCATCCAAACCATCTGGTTCACTGCTGAAAGAATCACCTCATGCGGGTTCAGGACCTCCCGGTGCAATTCCAGCCGGCTTTCTTCCAGGGCCGCCAGATTCAACCGTGTCATAACCAGCCTTAAACCGATCTTGGCCGATTCGGACACCATCCCCAAAAATTCTTTTTGTTCCTCCGGGGTCAAGGTTTCATGGATCAGCAGATCACACAAATTCACGATATTTCCCAACGGGGCCTTCAGGTCATGGACCTCCATGTGCATCCGGTCTTCCCGCAACTGGTCCAACCGTTCTCTTTCTTTTGTTTTTCCGGTCAGGTTGCGGACCAAGGCCAACAATTCCGGTTCATCAAACGGTTTGGTCAGATAGGCATCTGCCCCTTTTTCCAACCCTTGCAATTTTACCGGCTGGCTTCCCAAAGCAGTCAGCATCACAATGGGCAGCAGATTGTTTTTGGGATCATCCCTTAAAATCCGGCATACCTCCATCCCGTTCAATTTGGGCATCACCAGATCCAATATCACCAATTTGGGCCGTTCATCCCGAACCATCACCAGAGCCTCCTCTCCATCGGCGGCCTCCAACACGGTGTATCCCGCTTTTTCAAGGGATTTCATGGTGATTTTTCTCACCATTGCCGAATCATCCACCACCAGAATTTTTACAGATTCCATGTTTCCCTTTGCGAATAAAACCGTTTGAAAAGAACCACCCCCGACTCGTACCTATTTAAAACGCCACAATTCATGGATGGTTTTGGGGCAATCCCCGGATTTTAAACAATAAACACCGGTTGATGGCACATCTGTCCGCACAGCGGACTATGCACCCCATCAACCGGATCAAAACACAGGAGGAAAACCAGGGAGTAGGAAAACCAGCGGGGGGAAAACACAGAATCAGCCGCCATCCAACACAATGTGAGACAACACCGCCGCTCCCAGGGGCAGTGCCTCCTCATCCAAATCAAAACCGGGGGAATGGAGCGGATGGATGAAACCCCGGCCCTCATTGCGCACCCCCAGACGGAAAAAACAGGCGGGAACCAGCCGGGCGAAATAAGCAAAATCCTCCCCCCCCATTTCCCGCCCCGAAAGTTCATTCACGGCGGCGGCCCCCAACAGAAGGCGGGTGGAATCCATGGCCTGGCGGGTAAGGTCCGGGTTGTTGACCAAAGCCGGATACCCTTCATGATATTCAAAGGAATACCGGGTTCGGGTTGCATCGCACACCCCCTTGATCACCCGTTCCATTTTGTGGGGGATTTCAAGGGCCACATCCGGGTCCAGGCATCGGACGGTGCCTTCCAGAATCACTTCCACCGGAATCACATTGGGGGCGGTGCCGCCGTTGATTTTGCCGATGGAAATCACAAACGGATGGAGAGGATCGTTTTCGCGGCTGACCAGATATTGAAACGCCTGATACACCTGCACCGCCGCCGCACCGGCATCCACCGCCTGATGGGGGCGGCCCGCATGGCCTCCCACCCCATGGATGGCCAAGGTGAACCGGGACGAATAGGCCAGAATCACCCCGGACCTGAAGGCCGCCTGCCCCACCGGGATGGCCGGATGAACATGGAGCGCCAGTGCCCGGTCCACCCCATCCAACACCCCCTGCCCGATCATGGCCAAGGCCCCCCCCGGCGGCATTTCCTCATGGGGTTGGAAGCAAAACCGGACTTTTCCCTTCAATTGACTTTTGCAGGCTGTCAGCAGATGGGCCGCCCCCACCAGACAGGTGGTGTGGCCATCATGTCCACAGGCATGCATCACCCCCGGATTCAGGCTGG
>Ga0224495_10002572_pt1 | contig 11745 bp, 9 predicted proteins | sample SF_Jul11_sed_USG_FD_168128 | JGI IMG/M metagenome (GOLD analysis project Ga0224495, IMG submission 168128) | Sediment microbial communities from San Francisco Bay, California, United States - SF_Jul11_sed_USGS_4_1 | ecosystem: Environmental > Aquatic > Marine > Sediment | place: USA: California...
GGATTGGAGGAGACTACGTCTTTTACGATAACCAGGTCATCCAGGCTCCTCTTGGTTATCAAATTCCTTATATCCTGAAAAGAGATGGTTCCCTCCAGGTCACCTTTGTAATCCACCACCGGGAAAAAAGAGTCGTTGCTGGATTCCACAAAGGGTAAAAGCTTACCCAGAGGCATGGAGTTGGGAATCGGCTCCCATTTCAGGCTCATCACTTCTCTTACCAGGACCGTTCCCAGGATACTTATATCTCTTCCTGCTCTTAGATTTATCCCTCTTCTGACCAGTTTCATAGTGTAAATCGATTCCCTCGAAAGCCAATGAGACAGAAGTGTGCTCAGAACACTGGCGAGCATCACGGGAAGAATTATGCGATAGTCCCCGGTCATCTCAAAGAGTATGAGCATGGCAGTGATCGGAGCATGAGTCGTCCCGGCTACCACTGCACTCATTCCTACTAAGGCGTATGCCCCGGGAGTTGCAGTAACCTGGGGGAAAGCAAGATGAACCAGATTCCCGAAAAATCCCCCCAACATCGCTCCGATGAAAAGAGAAGGAGCAAAAATTCCACCGGAGCCGCCTGAGCCTAAGGTCAGGGAGGTGGCGATTATCTTCATAAATATGAGAACAAATAAAACCCAAATCAACATACCCTCATGCAGGGCTGAGGTGATAGCCTCGTATCCCACCCCGAAGATCTGGGGATAAAAAATGCCAATTACTCCTATGATTAACCCACCAATTGCAGGCTTCAGATAATTGTTTATACCCCAGGCTTCAAAAATATCCTCGCTTTTATATAATACTTTCATGAAAAGAACTGAAAACACCCCGGCTAACAATCCCAGACCTACATACATGGGCATCTCCCAGATGCTGACCAGGTCATAACGGGGCACGATAAATGCGGGGTAATTTCCTACGAAGGCACGAGAGATAACAGTTGCTATGACTGAAGATAGAATCACCGGGCTGAAGGCATGAATGCTGAAATCACCCAGGATGATCTCTAAAGCGAAAAGAACTCCAGCTATTGGTGCATTAAAGGTTGCTGAAATTCCAGCCGCTGCTCCGCAGCCCACCAGTATTTTCATCCTTTCCTCTGACATCTTGAAGATCTGACCAATAGTGGACCCCAGAGCAGAACCGATCTGTACTATCGGACCTTCCCTTCCTGCAGATCCTCCTGAGCCGATACAGATGGAGGAAGCAATCGATTTTGCCAGAGCGATGAAAGGTCTTATGATTGCCCCTTTCAGAGCCACTGCCAACATCACCTCAGGCACACCGTGCCCCCTTGCCTCCTTAGCCAGACGATAGGTAATGGGAGCAACCAGTAGCCCTCCGAGCATGGGAATTAGAGGTATAAGTATTTCAGGATGTGTGGTTATTTGAAAAAAGAGCAAAGTCCCGTAATCGAAAAAAAGTGTGTGGAAAAACCCAATCAGCCACCTGAAAAGCAAAGCTCCGAATCCTCCACCAACGCCCACTACCACTGAAAGGATAATTAAAACCTGCTGCTCAGACAGCTTTAATTTGCCTATGGATTTCAATAGCCAGCTGAACCTCCTGGCATTGGCTTCGTCTGACATAATGAGTGAAGATAAAAAATTTTTAAAAAAATGGAAGTGAATTTTTTTAGAAGCGTGAATTTTTAGAGCAAAGATAAAGATATAGATGAGCTTGGTGCTAATTAAAGGTTGATCTCAAAAATTTTTAAACCCTCCTGCCGGTGCTTTTGTCAAATCTGTGTAATTTTCTTTTATCGAAAACCAGCCAGATTTTCTTGCCTTCTTCGATTTTTTCCTCAGGCTTTAGTCTCATCGAGACCAAAGCATCAGAAACCTCAACATACAGATAATTGTCTGAGCCTAAAGATTCGGTTATACTTGATTTTCCTTTTACTGCATCCGGCACTTCTGCAGAAGAGAATTTCAAATCCTCAGGTCTGATTCCGACTAGGATGTTTTCGTCTTTAACAAATGGGATGATCTCACCTGAAAGGAAATTCATAGTGGGAGAGCCGATGAACCCAGCAGTAAAGAGGTCCTGCGGCTTTTCATATACCTCAGAGGGTGTGCCTGCCTGTAATATCCTTCCATCCTTCATCACCGCTAACCTGTCAGATAAAGTCATAGCCTCTGCCTGATCGTGGGTAACGTAGATTATAGTCGTTTTCACCTTCTTATGCAGCCTTTTAAGCTCAGTTCTCATCCTCAGCCTTAATTTTGCATCCAGATTTGACAGAGGCTCATCCAAAAGCAGGACATCAGGCTCCAAAACCAAAGCCCTTCCTAAGGCAACTCTTTGCCTTTGACCGCCGGAAAGCTCACGGGGGAGTCTTTTCTCCAAGCCCTCTAATCTTAAAAGATTTAATGCCCAGCCAACTTTACTCTTTTTATTATCCTTATCCAGCTTCTTGATTTTCAGCCCAAATCCGATATTTGCCTCAACTGTCATATGGGGAAACAAAGCATAGCTTTGAAAGACCATAGAGATATTCCTTTTATGAGGAGGGAGGTCGTTGATTAATCTCTCGTCAATGAAAATCCCACCTTTGGTTACCTTTTCCAACCCGGCAATTAATCTTAAAGTGGTTGATTTTCCGCAGCCGGATGGTCCAACCAGAGTCAAAAATTCTCCATCCTTTACAGTTAAGTCAATATTATCTACTGCCTTTACCTCTCCGAAGAACTTGCATAGATTTTCTAATCTTACCTCTGCCACAGATTTTCCTGTAATAAAGATAAACTACCTTCTTATTTTACTGCTCCCGCGGTTAACCCTGTTCTCATATATCTTTGAACCGCAAAAGTGAATATTATAACCGGGATACACATCAAAAGAGATATCGCAGCTATGAAGTTCTTCTGAGGAGACCAGGTTAAAATCCTCAGCAGATAAACCGGCAAGGTGGTATCAGTTCCCTGAAATAGAATAAAATAGGCAAAGACAAATTCGTTCCAGGATAAAAGAAAAGTATAGATGGCAGCTGCTCCCAATCCCGGTAAAGCTAAGGGGGTTAAAATTCTCAAAAAAGAATAGGCTTTTGAGGCACCCAGTACCTGAGACTGTTCCTCCAGGTCCTTGGGTATGGACTCAAAAACACCTTTGGCAATATAGATAGCATAAGGCAGGGCTAAGAGTGTATGGGCTAAAGACACCAGCACAACCGGAGGTAAGTAGGACAACGGTCTTTTGAAAAACTGTTCTGCCACCGGTATCACCGCAGATATATCAGGAAAAAGTCGAATGGACAAAAGAAAGAAAAGCAAAACGCCTGTTCCCGGGATTCTATAGCGGGTTAAGGCATAGGCTGTGGGCACTCCGAGGATCAGGCAGAAAATCACAGTTAAAAAACCAACCTCCAAACTCACCATTCCGGATTGCAGGAAATCATTTCTCACCAGAAGTGACTGGAACATCTTGAGATTGGGATTAAAGGGCCAGAAAGGCTCAGGATATTTCCCTCCGGTTACAATGCTATCCCTGTCTGATATCGAATATTTAAAGAGAATAAAGACGGGGAAAATAATCAGGAAAATCACTATTGCAATTAGTATCGTCTTAACCAAAATTTATCTCCTTCTCATACCTTGACCAGATATGCCCTTACGGTTTTGGTTAAAAAGGTAAAAAGAAAGGTCGTTGCTCCAATGAATAGAACCAGCCATAGTGCACAGGCGCCTGCCATATAGGGATTCTGCTGAACATGGTACAGTCTGTCGATTAACACTCCTAAAAGGGGATAAGCCGGTGCAAGGACAAAAGGGAAAATGAATTCCTTCCAGTTCTCTATTGACCTCAAAATCAAAACAGTCGAGATGGCTGGAGTCAATAATGGCAAGGTGATGTATTTAAATCTCTGGTAGAAATTCGCTCCCATAATCTGTGCGGCTTCATACCCTTCCTTCTCTATGGTCTGAAGACCGGCTAAGATGATAAGCATGGAGATTGGCATATCCCTCCAAACTTTACCCAGCATAGCCAATCCTATGGAGAAAAACTCTGTTCCGCTGAAATTCAAAGGAAGTTCTAAGATTTTAGGAAAGAAAGTGTATTTTCCTGAAAGAAGATCATTCATATGACCAAAAGGATAGGAAAACAAAAGGTTGATAATCACCGCAGTAACCAGTGCAGGGATGGCTATGGGGATTAAAAACAAACTTCTGGTCAAGCTCACTCCTTTAAAGCTTTCATAGACCAACAATGCCAGTATTATTCCCACAGCAAGCTGTAAAGGCGTGCCAATCAGCATAAACCAGAAGGTCCTTAAAAGAGCATTGCGGAATTCAGCTTCCGACAAGATCGATATAATAGGCAAACCCTCAGAAAAGGAAAATTTCAATAAGTAGAAAAGAACAATTATCAGGAAAGCAAAAAGGTAAAGAAAACAAGGGACGGTAATTCCTAAAATGAAAAGATTATCTTTCAGCTTCTCCCAGATTGAGTATCTTTTTGTTTTCTCCGGCATATTCCTCAAGTATAGATTTTATCTTTTCTTTATCTGCGATCTTCTTTTCAACTGCTATCTTATACCAGGCATCCAGATAGTTCTGGTTCAAGAGGGGTAAGGAGGAGATTGAAGGAGTGGGCTCAGTTCCGCTTTCAAACTGTTTCTGGGACACCTCGAATATATGTCTTTTCCAGTCTTCTGAGGAAACTTCTGAGATCTCTTCCAGAACATCTTTTCTTACAGGGAACATTCCGAAACGCGAACATTCCTCTATCTGGTTTTCTCTATTGGTGATAAAACGAGCTAATTTGTAGGAAAGTTCAGGAGAGGGTGAAGTCTTTGGAATTCCCCACCACCAGCCATACAGGTTCGATTTATGTGCTCCTTTCCTTTTTGGAGTTCCATCACTATTAAGCTCTAAGGATGCACCCCTTGGCAATATAGCAATACCTAAGTCCTCCGGTTCTTTCAGATAGCCGGTCATAGTTGGGTCTGAACCACCGTGGATAAAAAACAGGTCTATCTGATGCATAAAAGCCAAGAATACCTGTCCTTCAGAGATGGCTTTCCAGATTCCTCCTCCGGACCAGCTCTGCTCCCACATCCCCGGGTTATACAGGTTATTCTTTACAAAAAAACCTTCCCATTGAAACATATCCACCACCGGCTCGGTTGACATCTCCAAAATATCCTTTTGATCTCCTCCTGACTCGAAAATTCTGGTATAAAGCTCATTGGCTGTTCCGGCATACTCTTTACCCCGGTGAGCCATTCGCGGGAGCTTTAATCCCTGATAGGGATGGTTTGCCCAATAATAGGATAAGACCAAAAGATCATAAAAATCCCACTGATCAGGGTCTTTTTCCAGAAGATACCCTTCAGGCAGTCCATAACCATTTGCCTTTCTCAACAGCTCATCGATTTTAGATTTATCTTTCTCCCAGTTTTCTAAAGCATCGGTTACTTTCGATTTCAAGTAGAATAAAAGATAGGTCTCAAGTTTTCGGGGAATGTAGAAAACTTCTCCCTTTATAGTTACTATATCTGAAGCCAGGGGAAGATATTCGGAGAGGTCCTTTTCCAATTGTGCAGAATCGGCAAGCTGGCTTAAAGAAATCATAAGCTCATTCTCGACTAACGGATAGACCATCTCATAAGCTGTTTTCACCAAACCTATCTTTTTCCTACCGGATTTCAGCTCCAGCTCAATCATCTTCTTAACATCCTCGACTTTATCAAAGGTGACTACGTTCAGCTTGACACCGTTTTCCTTTTCAAATTCCTTCATCTTTTCCCTGAACCATAAATCCTGAATATCCATCATGCGGATTAAAACAGTCATTTCCATTTTTGGTTTTTTCCCACAGGAGCATAAGGAGAAAATCATCAAAAGCAATAAAATCCAAAAACCAATCTTTTCTATTGTTTTATTTTTCATCCTCGATCCATTCCAGTAATTGCAATACAGCCTGATTCCATCCATCGGAACCAATTCCTTTTGCCAAAAAAGGTTTTTTAAGCTTTTTTAAGACCCTTTCCTCATATTTCCCGGAATGCAATTTAACCAGAACCGGGATATCAACTGCCAAAAGCATAGGCAGATCATTAAAACTATCTCCCAAGCCGATGGAGATTGCCTTCTTTTTCCACTCTTTTTCGTACATCTTCTTAAGTATCCTTACCGCTTTGCCCTTATCGTTTTTGCCGGTTAGATGAAAAAGCCTTCCACCCTTGAACATATTCAGTTTATACTTGGAAAATTCCTTCTCAATTCTATTCAAGGTTTTTTTGTCCGGTGAGGTGATGAAATAAAAAGGCTCGTCATACTCTCTTTTTTTGGCTAAAGAAGCTTCTTTTGAATTCAATCCATATTTTTCCCGTATCTCTTTGACACTCATATCTCCGAAACCCCTGACCTTATGACCGAACTTATGTGTTATCTCAAAAAGTTTATTTCTCAAAATCTCATAAGACGTTCCCAATTCCCTAACCAAATATCCACTTCTTTTCTTTTTTACCAAATCTGAGGAGATACTTCTAAAATAATCTTCAGATATGAAGATAGCACCGCCATTCTCCGAGATAAAAGGATAAGAGTTCTTTAACTTCTCCTGGTAAACCTCGATCTCCGCCCTGGTTTTGCTGGTGCAGATTATAAGGGGGATTCCTCTTTTTTTTATCTGCTTTAAGGCGAGAAGGGCTGGCTCAAAGGAGTAGGTATGGTAATCGAGGAGAGTCCCATCTAAATCCGTAAATATCAGTAAATTTTTACACATCCCTTTTAAATGTGGGAGAACTCATCCGGCTTTTTTCTGGGCTCAGACGAAGCTTTTGTTTTTTTCTCCAAGTAATCTTTTGCCATATCCTTTCCGCCCAGGCCAAAGGCGATGGCTAAAGCTAAGACCACACCACCCAGGAGGATGGAGAAGGTAACCACCACCACTCCTTTGGCAATGCCCAGCTGTTCTATTCCCATGGTCAAAAAGAGGATGAGAATCAATATGTGAACGGTTAAGGAAATCGGTTTGGCTGATTTTACCTGGGCATTCACCAGGGCAATCAGCAGTGCTCTTCCCACGAAGCCGGCGAAAAAGTATCCGAAGATCAATACCAGAACCGCTATGAAGAAGTGTGGGAGGTAAAGCAGAAAGGAGGAAGCCAGATCATCAATCACCTGGACATTCAGCATACTCAAGCTCAAAACCAGTACCCAGAAGATCACCAGCCAGTAGACTATCAGTCCAAGGATATCAGTTGCGGTTCTTTTCACATTAGCCTTGACCATAGCAGTGGATAGTCCTATACGGTCACATAGGTTATCGAATTTAATTATTTTTAAAATCACTCTGGCCACCACCTTTAAAATCCAGGCGCAAAGGAATCCCAAAAGTATAATCAAAAAGATCTCCAGTATCTTGGGACCTATATCCTTAAGTCTCTCCCAGAAAATGGTAAAGGGGCTGGATAATATTACTGATCTCATAATCACTCCTTTTTATTTCCATTTAGATAAAAGGTAAATTTTTTGCTTTTCAAATTCTAAACATAGCTCCTCCACGTCACTTTCCACCTGTTCTGGGGAGCTGTCCACATTTTCATTTACAAAAGAAGCAGTGCGACCAAGATAGAGTGGAGTTAAAGAGCTTAAGATGTGATGTCTGGACATAACCTTCTGATGATAGGCTAAAGCAAATTCGTAAATTATCCTTACCCAGAGTGGTTTGGGGAATCTGAATTCAAGGATATTAGAGTTAGATATTTTTCTTAACCCGGATAAAACCTCATACGACAGAAACTTCTCCCAGACAGAGTTTAAATCAGAAACTCCCTGGTTGAAATTTGCGACCATCCTCTCCAAATTCACTCTCACCGGATCTGTAGCCACTTCGAATTTAAATCCGAATTCAGGTACTGTTTCCGAGTTTGCTACTTTAGACCAGCTCTGGTAATAGGTCTCCATCAGGTTAAAAACCGAGCCCACAACCTGAACCATCATGGATGAAAGGTCAGCACCCGGGTCTTTGGGATCATGTATTTTGGCTCCCAAGAAAGACTGGCAAACTTTAAAACCTGACGCCACTGCGGTAGTAGTCATCCAGGCATCTATACCGAATCTGGCAATATCGGTATCGTAAACCTTGTCGTCATCTAAAAAATGTGAAACCAGATTACCGGATATACCGAATTCGCCACCAATAGGCTGTCTTATTCTTTTACCATATAGTGACCTGGTAAGTGGGTAGACAATCGAATTGGTGATAGTTCCGTCATATTTATGGCGCTGATATAAAGGGGTAACAAAATCGAATCCATGTATCAAAATCGGCTCAATTAATCCCTCCAGCCATTCAGGAGTGATGCTTCTTAAGTCTGAATCGACCACGGCACAGGCCCTTGCCTGCAGGAGATGTGCTATCTCGAAGATAGTGCGAAAAGCGCTTCCCTTTCCAGGAATACCATGGTAAGGAGTAACTATTTTATGTACCGGGTAAAGTGGATGTTCAATTAAGATAGTATTGAAATCCTCCACCATCGTATTTTTAACCACGTCCGGTGTCCCGTCTTTAGATCCACCATCCGAATTGATAATCACACATCTATAGTTTGGAAAGTATTTAACCAGTCCGGCTGATACTGCCCTGACCACATGGGATATAGTGCGAACATTGTTGTAACTCGGGATTCCCACTACGATTTCAGCTTGCTGGTATTCGCTTACTTTTTCCCTGGCTTCCTTACTTAAGATACTTTTGGACATCTCTTTTTAACCTACCAGAATTAAATGAATATCCATAACATTGGTATTAGTTGGCCCTGTTTTTATCAAATCTCCCAATTTTTCAAAGAAATAATAGGAGTCGTTTCGTTTCAGATAGTCTTTTGGATTCATATTCAATTTATTCGCCCGTGAAACTGTTGTCCCGTCGCAGATGGCACCAGCGGCATCTGTAGGACCGTCGATTCCATCCGTATTCATACTGGATATAACCACATCTTTTAAACCCTGAATATGAATAGCTGAGACCAATACAAACTCCTGATTTCTGCCGCCCTTTCCATTCCCTTTAATCTCCACTGTGGTCTCACCCCCGGAAATAAGACAGACTGGAGGAGCTGGATTTTTTAGGCCCTCTCTTATCTCCCTGGCTAAAGAGGCATGCTCAATTGCCGCTTCTGTGGTATTCCCAGATACGGTGGAAGACAATAAAAGAGTGTTAAAACCTAACTTCTTTGCCTTCTTTTCCGCCTCTTCTAAAGCCAGAAGATTTGAACCCACGATTACATTTTCAACTTTTTCGAAAACCATATCTCCCGGCTTATGGGTCTCGTTTTCCTGGTTGTCTTTATTTTTCCCCAGGAAACGTTTTATGGATTTTGGGAGTTTGCTAAATAGTTTATATCTATTTAATATCTCAAAACAATCATCAAAAGTAGTGGGGTCTGGAGCGGTTGGACCAGAAGCAATGGAGTCAAGCCTATCTCCGATAACATCCGAGAGGATCAAAGAGACTGACTGGGCGGGATAGGCTATTTTTGCTAATCTTCCACCCTTTACTTTAGATATATGTTTTCTTATGGTATTCATCTCATCAATATTGGCACCGCATTCAATAAGTAACTGGACCATTCTCTTTTTATCTTTCAGGGAAACCCCATCAACCGGAGAAACCAGAAGAGCCGAACCGCCGCCTGATAAGAGAAAGATGACCAGATCATTACTATCAGCTTCCGAAAGCATCTGGAGTATCTCCTGCGTTCCCTTAGCTCCATTTTCATCCGGAAATGGATGTCCTCCAAAAAGCAGTTTAATTTTCTCTAAAGGAACCCCTGAACCCTCTTTTGCAATCACTATCCCTTGATCAATTCTATCTTCAAGAATCTCCTCTGTTGCCTGAGCCATAAGGGCTGAGGCTTTTCCCGCACCTGCCACGATGATCCTTTTGATTTGGTCTAATCTCTTCCTGAAATTTCCAGCTGAGATATATCCATTTTCAAATTTTAAGAATCTTTTTACACAGAGTTTCGGGTCTGCACCTTTCAAAGAGGCTTGAAGTATTGATAATGCCTTTTCCCTCAAGCATGCTTCCATAAATTTTTCCGGGAATAGGGCTATTTGTTATCTTCTGCTACTGCTTCTTTGAGCATATCTAAAAAATCCGGTATGGCGGAGGTAACTCTGTTCCAGTTTGGTATTTCCGGGGCTCCCAAGGGGTCGTTAAGGAATTCCTTTCCTGCAATCTTGATTCCTTGTAAAAAAGTCTCCACTGCTGTTCCTTCAGCATGCCGGTCAAAAAACAGTTGATTGATGGCGGCATCGTCTTCGAATTTCTTGATTGTATCCTGTGCAGACCGTAGATAAGTTCCGGTTAAAGTTCGCAGAAGCCCGGCTGAGATGATTATACCTTCCTGGGAAAGGGTTCTGAAAAGAGATTTGGTTATGTCGACACACATCTTGAGAAGACCCTTAGTCGGATCGGAAGATGAAAGGTCCTGGTGTTTGTGTTCATAGGTTTCTATTAAGTCGACCTGGCAGATTCTCTTGGGCACGCAGTTTCTATAAACCTCAGCTAAAATACCCACCTCCAAGCCCCAGTCACTGGGAATGCGGGTAACCCTGGCTAAATCCTCATCCAGGCTGAACTCACCAGCCAGGGGGTAGCGAAAGCTATCCAGATAGACTAAGAAAGGATGATAGCCCACAATCTTCTGCAAAGCCCTGATAACAGGGGTGAAGTAAAGTCTGGTCACTCTTCCATACATTCTGTCTGTTACTCTGGAATAATAACCTTTACAGAATTCATAACCTAAGTTGGGATTAGCCATGGGATAACATAATCGGGCTAAAAGCTCTCGATTATAATTTACAATATCACAATCGTGCAGAACGATAACCTCGCTTTTTTCATTAGCTATGACATACCCAAGGGCAATCCAGACTGACCTGCCTTTTCCATCCTCACCCAGGGAAAGCTCATTTTCTTCCAGAAGTTTATAAAGCTTACCTATCCTTGAGCCGGAGCTCCAGACAATATTTATTTTGAGACCATTTTCTGCCAAAGTCTTTTTAGCACTCCTGAACTCCATAGCATTGGTTTTATTCATAACCAGCACAATCTCGTTTAAATAATTAACGTTTTTTAACTGGTTGAGGATGTTAGGTAAAGCTTCTCTTTCGAATTCCGCATAAACCGCAGGTAATACTAAGGCTACAGGTCTATGCTTTTTGTGCTTTTTTAACTCTGTTTCCAGAGATTCAAGGTCTCTATGCCCTAACCTGTGTAAGGTAGCAATTGTTCCAGATTGAAAAAAATCACCCATTTTTTTACCCTCCTCTTTAATTTAAGGGCTCTTTTACTTGAAAGTCAAGAAAAAAACTTCACATAACTTTTGGAGCCATAAGTTGATTCTGGTTGAGGATTAATTATTTTGTCATCTTTCTTTAAGCCTCTGGAGTCATATTGAGATTCAGTGGAAGATTCCGGATTTTGTTTTTTTCTCTGATTATCAGATAATCTTTGTTTCCATTTTGTGGCCTAACAGAGTATTAATAGACACAAAGAGACACAAAATAGAAATTCAAGAAAAACACGGGCTCAAACTGCGAATTTATTATAAACAAACAAGTTACTAAACTGCTCTGATTCTTTCAATTAGTTTCCAGCCATCAAACCAGGGTTCGACTCCCCGTAGCGCTACCAGGATTCTCACGAAAAGATAGCATAATCATTCAACCTCACATTTATAAATAATCAGCTTGACTAATATCGTTTTATGATGTAACATAAAGTAAA
>Ga0224495_10002573_pt1 | contig 11743 bp, 12 predicted proteins | sample SF_Jul11_sed_USG_FD_168128 | JGI IMG/M metagenome (GOLD analysis project Ga0224495, IMG submission 168128) | Sediment microbial communities from San Francisco Bay, California, United States - SF_Jul11_sed_USGS_4_1 | ecosystem: Environmental > Aquatic > Marine > Sediment | place: USA: California...
TCACTACATTAATTTAAATGAAGACGAGATTGATTGGTTATGTCAAACAAATGAAATAAAAAAAAATCAAATTCTGGAAATTTTAAAAAAACTTAAAGAAACCGGATTTGAAAAATCTAACGAAGTTCGTAAAATCGAAGATAAACTAACAATGAATTTTCAGTCAATTAATTATCTTGAAAATAAAATAAATAATTTTTTTAAAGATAATCCCTCCTTTAGACCAGACAGACATATTTGGTCAGAGCATTATGAAAACTCGAAATTACCGGCAGATATAACTCGTTATATTCAAATGTTGTTTAAAAAGAAGAAAAGACACGTTTTTTTACTACAAAATCAGAAAAAAAGCTTACTTTGTACACGACTGCCATATAAAACTTTTGCTTATTTGTTACATGCAACTGAAGGTGTATTGAGTGTACAACTATTGAGAATAATTGAAAAACTTAGTCAAGAAGTATAAATTTAATATTTAATGTTGTATTCAATTAATATTAATCGTCATAATATATATAGGTAGTTAAATGAAAATTAATATCAAACAATGTATGTATCCTGTTTTACAAAAGTACTTATTTGAAGGTGAATTTATAGATGCTCTTAAACATACGTTGGAGTGCAATGATTGCTTAAATAAGTTAGTTGATTTTGATAGAAATTTAGTTTTAGCTAATAATTTAAAAAATAATGATAATATTTTATACGATGAAAATGAATTTTCTATATTAGTTGAGAAGTTTGAAAAAAATATCAACAATATAAATGACTCAATCACTTCACAAAAATCAGTTTTGAATTTTTTAAATTTTATTGAAAATAAAGCAAATGCTGAAAATATAAAAACTCCTGTTTTTTTAAAAAATATTATTAAAAATGATTTAAACAAAAATGAAAATTCTGAATTAAATAATGTAGTTATTAAAATTTCAGATGGACTAAAAGTTGTCGCAAATTACATACAAAATATGTTAATAGTTCCAAATGAAATGATACCTGTTGCAGTACGATCGGGAATAAAAAATATTCAAGATGATATGATGGGAAGTGTTAATTTTGTTCAAATTTTAGAAAAAAATAAAGCAAACTATAGTGTTATTAAAGATAGTTCTGAGAGCGTTTTATTAACAATTAGTTTTGAGAATGAAAAGAATAAACCTGAATATATTAACTTAAAATCAAATGAACAAACTATTTATTCACAAAAATTAAGTGAGAATTATGTATATTTTTCAAAAATTAAAGAGGGTGATTATTGTATAGAACTTAAATATCAGTCAAAATTAGATGTTATTTCTGTTCCAATTACAATAATTTAAATTGAGATTTATCACAATTAGATGATATTCATGATCATCGGATAATTAATTCCAATAATCATGAATAATATAGTGAAAATAAGTTCTTGGCTAGGCAGCTTTTACTTGTGCAATAAGCTCTTTAAATATAACCGGTTTGTTTATAGCAAGTTCTGACAAACTTTTACGATCAATGATTATATTTGCCTTTTTCAAACCATTAATAAATCTTGAATAGCTTATTCCTTCTTGACGGCAAGCTGCATTTATTCTTACGATCCAAAGTTTTCTAAAATCTCTTTTTTTAGCTCTTCTGTCACGATATGCCCACATACCAGCTTTCATAACAGCATCTTTAGCTGTTCTATATAGCCGTCTTCTACCTGCTCTAAAACCTTTGGTAGTTTTTAATATCTTTTTTCTTCTATTTTTATGTATAGTTCCGTTAACTGCTCGCATTTTTCCTCTTAATATAAAATATGTTTTAAAACATTTGGATTAAAATCCAATTAAACGTTTTATGTTAGCCGCATTTGCTGGATGAACATAAGCACGTTGCTTTAATTTCAATGTTCTTTTTCTATTTTTTTTAGTCATAATATGGTTAGTATTAGCTTGAGCTCTTTTAATTTTACCATTTTTTGTCATCTTAAATCTTTTTACTGCGGAACGATTCGTTTTCATTTTTGGCATAGGTTAAACTTAAAATTTAAATCAAACAGTCAATAATAATCATGATCTGTAAATCAATTTAAAATCATTTTCGTAAAATGCCTGTGGCGATTATTTATACAAATTAAACTTTTGTTGACGTGGCAAATCGCGATTGAAAGTTTACAATAATTATGGTTGCAGATAATCTGCTAATTTTAAACCCTAATTACATGGAGATATTATGGCTAAAATGTTCTACGATGAAGATTGTGACTTAAATATATTAAAAAATAAAACTATTGCTGTAATTGGTTATGGCTCTCAAGGGCATGCACAAGCCCAAAATATGAAGGATTCTGGATTAAATGTTATCATTGGTTTAAAACCTGATTCACGTAGAGTAACAATTGCACAAAAAGATGGTTTTAAAGTTATGTCACCTTCAGATGCTGCTGCAGCTGCTGATATCATTCAAATTCTAGCACCTGATACAGTACAAAAACCTTTATACGAAAAAGAAATCAAGCCACACTTAAAAGCAGGCAAAGCTCTTGTATTTTCACACGGTTTTAACATTCATTATGATCAAATTGTACCAGAAAAAAATATTGATGTATATATGGTAGCACCAAAAGGCCCGGGACATCTTGTAAGAAGAGTATTTACAGAAGGTGGTGGTGTTCCATCATTAATTGCAATTTATCAAGATGCCACCGGTGAAGCGCATAAAAGAGCACTGGCACATGCATGTGGAGTTGGTGGTGGTCGTGCCGGCATACTTGAAACAACTTTTAAAGAAGAAACAGAAACTGATCTGTTTGGTGAACAAGCAGTATTGTGCGGTGGTGTATCACATTTAATTCAAGCAGGTTTTGAAACCCTTGTTGAGGCCGGTTATGACCCGGAAATTGCGTATTTCGAATGCTTACACGAGACTAAACTTATCGTTGATTTGATTTATGAGGGCGGAATGGCAAACATGAGAGACTCTATTTCTGATACTGCAGAATATGGTGATTATGTAAGCGGTCCAAGAGTAATTGACGGTCATGTAAAAAATGAAATGAAAAAAGTTCTTGAAAGAATTCAAAAAGATAAAGGCGGTCAATTTGCAAAAGAATGGATCGCTGAAACTGACGCTGGTTTTCCAAATTTTAACCGCATGAGGAAAGAAGAAGCAGCTCATTCAATAGAGATCGTTGGTTCCAAGCTTAGATCTATGATGAAGTGGTTAAAAAAAAGATAATTATAAAGGCTGGTAATTATGTCAGGGCATTCCAAATGGAATAACATAAAGCATCGAAAAGGAGCAGCTGACGCAAAACGTGGTAAGCAATTCACCAAACTTGCGAAAGAAATTATGGTTTCTGCCAAACTTGGTGGCTCAGACATAAGCAGCAACCCTCGTCTGAGAACTGCCGTTCAAAAGGCACGCGATTTTAATGTACCTAAAGATAACATCGAAAAGGCGATTAAAAAAGGTGCTGGTGAACTCGAAGGAATTGAGTTTGAAGAGATAACATATGAAGCATATGGTCCAAATGGTGTAGCTTATATTATAGAGGTAATGACAGATAAGAAAACCAGGACAGTTCCTGAGCTTAAAAATATCTTTACAAAATTAGGTGGATCACTGGGTGAGACCGGCTCTGTAGGTTTTTTATTCGACCATCTAGGTATATTTGTAGTTGAAGCGACCGGAATAAAAGAAGATGATCTAATTGACATGGTTTTAGAAATTGGAGCTGATGATTTTGAAATTGAAACAGAAAATGAATTTGTAATTAAAACTTTAAAGGAACACTTTCATTCTGTTTCGGAAGCTCTTACACCTATTGTTGAATCTAAAAACTGGAAAATAATTCAATCTGAACTTCGATACGCCCCAAAATCATATATTGATTTAGATGAACATGCCGTTAAATCAAATCTTGCATTAATTGATGCTCTTGAAAATCACGATGATGTCCAAAACGTATACTATAACCTTCATATTCCAGAAGAAGTTTTGGTTAATGAAACATAACAATTATGTATTTTCTCGGTATTGATCCGGGGTATGGTCGTCTCGGCTATGGAGTTATACATGCTGAATATGGCGCAAAACCAAAATACGTCGAATGTGGAGTATTTGAAACTGAATCTGATATGCCTGAATCAGAAAGACTTCTTTATATAGAATCTAATTTACTTTTATTAATATCTAAATATATAATTTCTTATTGTGCCATTGAACAAGTATTTTTTCGTAAAAACCTTACTACTGGAATTCAATTAATACAGGCAAGAGGAGTTGTTCTTTTATGCATGGCAAAAAATAATATTCCTTACATTTCGGTGAGTCCTACAAGCTTGAAAAAAATGATTACTGGAAGTGGACGCGGTGAAAAAAAACAAATTGAAAATATTGTATCAAAACTTTTAAAAATTAATGAAATACCAGGGCCAGATGATGCTGCTGACGGATTATCTCTTGCCCTTTATGCATGGCTTAGCCATCGAAAAATAAAGATTATATAATCATGAATATTAGTATATATCTTGCTAAATCATATTGTCAGCAGCAGTTGAACATATCCTATGTCAAAAGAGGTTTTCATTAATGATTTCATTTTTAGTCGGGAAAATACATAAACTCTCCCCTTTAATAGTACATTTAAATGTCAATGGTGTTGGATATCGTATTCATACAACTTTAAGTGTTACTGAAAAATTAAATAAATTTGATAAAAATAAGGAAATAATATTTTATACTAGAGTTCAATATACAGAATCTTCACAATCGATTTTTGGATTTCTAAATGAATATGATGTTGAATTATTTGATTTTTTAGTGAGTCTTCATGGAATTGGGCCAAAAATAGTAATGAGCATATTATCATACTGCGATATTGAAGAATTTTTAAACTCGCTGGAACAAGGTAAGTCTCACATTTTAACTACGGTCCCTGGAATTGGTAAATCCAAGGCTGAAAAAATTTTATTTGAAGCAAAAAATAAAAATAAAAAACTTGAAAACATCATTTCACAATTTCCAAAAACAATAAATTCAAACACTTCGCCTGAATTAAATCTAATAAGATCAATTTTAACAGATTCTCTTGAAACTCTTGGTTTTAACAAAAAAGAAATTGACCTTGCAGAAAAAAAAATCCAGATTCATGATTCAAATTTACCAGCTTTAGATAAAAATACAATTCAAATATGGATTAGAACTTTTTTAAAATATTTATAATTTAAATGATAAACTATTTATCATTAACGGTATATTTTTCATAAATTGTTTATTTAACATAAAATATAATTCATTTACGTAAAAAGAATTTTAATCAGATCTTAAATCAGGATATCTTGCCTTTCAATTTTTCAGGTAAATGGAAATTATGTACAAGGTTTCCAACCTCATCAAGAACTCCTGTTAAATTCTGCAATAGTAAATCAAGTGCTTCAGACTGATCTACGTTATTTATCGTAATTTCATTTGCACGATTCATATCTTTTGTAATTTCTTCACTTGATTGACTTTGTAATTTTGTAGCTTCCGCAATTTCTCTTGCCAATGAGGCAACGTTACCTGCTCGTTGAGAAGTTTGTACTACCGCTTCGCTTTGACGTTTATCAAAATCCCTAACAATATGTATGTCTTTTGAAAGTCTATCCATAGATATAATAATTCTTTCAAAAATTTCCTTTGTTGCATTTACTTTATCAGTACCTAATTCAACTTTTTGATTTGCTGTTCGAAGAAGACGTGCAATTTCTTTAGCAGATGCTGAACTTCTTTCCGCTAACTCACTTATTTCCTGAGCAACTACTGAAAATCCTTTTCCATGCTCACCAGCTCTTGCAGCTTCAATAGAAGCATTTAAAGCAAGAAGATCCGTTTGATCAGAAATATCATTAATAACATCGATAATACCAAGAATTCTTTGAGAAGTTTCAGATATATCAGCCATACTTTGTATTGACATCTGTACTGCAGCTCCCCCAGATCGAGCATATTGCATACTTTCTTCAGCTTCTTTTGTTATTTGATTTTGTATATCGGCAGATTTAGTGTACATAAGTTTTAACTCATCCATCGCTTTTGAATTTAGTTCTGCGCCTGAAAGCTGTTTCTGAGAAGCCTCAAAAATACTTTGAGTAGAAAGTCCCAGCTCTTCAATTGCTGCTGATGATTCTTCAAGTAATGCAGCCTGCTCCTGACTTGCTCGTAAAACATCTCTTGCTTTGTTGGAAGATTCAATAGAAACTTCCGATGCTTTAGCTCGCGCATTTACCAGAGCTTCAACAAGATTTCTAAGATTAATGATCGTTTGATTTAAATAATATTGTAATTTACCAACCTCATCATTACTTTCTACGCTTATAACATTGGTTAAATCACCTTTTCCAATATCTTCAATTAATTTTACTGAACGATCAATTGGCCCTGTTATCTTTTGTGCCAATATAAAGATGACGACAACTATCAAGGCAACAATAACTCCCGTAACCCATAAAGTATTTAATAAAACTTTAGTTGCCGGCTCCATAATGTGCGTAATTTCGGCTCGAGCAATGATTCCCCATCCCAGACCGGGATAACTACGATAACCACTCTCTTTAACGATACCTGTATACATTAACTTTTTGGTTCTTTCATGGATTTCTTCGTCTTCCATAGTACCTTGGCCTGTTTTTTTCCACTTCGTTGCTATTTCTGCATTTAAATTTATCACGTTTGTTTTAAAGCTTTCAGAGTTTTGTTTATATGATTCCCAAATTACGAGTCCTGTTTTATCAATGATTTGTAATTCAAATGATTTCCATTTTCTACGCATTTGATTAACAGAAAAATTAAATAATAAACGAAATTCAGATATTTTAAAAGTTGTCACCATACAACCGGCAACTTCTCCACCAACGACTATGGGCATTGTAAATAAAATATTATAAGGATCTATACCCAATGCTTCTAATGTTTTTGACTTTCGAACAGCAGTTGTAAAAAAAGGTTTATTTCGTTTTGGATCAACACATTCTGTAAACCATGAATTGTAATCACCTGTATCGTTGTCAAAATGTTCCCATTCCCAACTACGATAATTTTTACCTACTAATTTTGCTGTATCAATTTTTTCGCCATCTGCATCACGATCATTTACCTGTTTTAATATGCCATTTTGATCAAATACCATCATTAATGAATAAAAACCATATTCAGAAATAAATTCATTAAGTGTATTGGTAATTTGCTGAGATTGACTGCTTCTTACACCAGTTTTACTTAAATCACTACCTGCTAACATTTCAACATGCGAATATCGATCAAATAAGGTATGTGATAATATTTCTCGAATAAAACTTGCTGTTTGTCGAATTACAATTCGAGCTTCATATTTTAATTGCGCACGGAGGTTTACCATACTTGTTCCGCCAACAATTAGTGGTATTAATATAGTTATAAAAATTGAAATCCATGCCAGACGAACACGTAATGATGACGTTAACTTAAACTGAACATTTCCATCACCCATATAATTTTTATTATCCGGTGATATTTTTTCATTTTTTATTTTTCCATCAAATTCATTGTCAAAGGATTTCTTTTCAACCTGTGTTTTTGTATCGATACTGTCATCCATAACCATATTAATAATGATTATCGGCTCTTTTTTCGAAGTAAATGAGTTTTTTAATGCAACATATTACTGTTTTACTGAAAAGTAATATTTTAAAAAATACAACATTCTTTAAATCTCGTTGTATCAATATTTTTTTTATCAATAAATCATTTACGTATTTGTTAAACATTATTTTTATTTTGAATATTAAGTGTACGGTCAAAACCCCATCCTCGGATTTTAAGAGGAACGCTTTTTGCAAACAAAGTACGCAAAAACTACATTTTTGTGCGCTTAGCTCAAAAAATGCCGGTACATCCATGTACCCCAAAAGCGCCCAAGTTTTGGGACGCGCTCTAAATATAATTTTTTTAGATAATGAAGCTATACTAAATTTTAAAAATACATGGATATATTAATTTGCAAATATTCCTTTAATTGAATTTAATAATTCAAGTCTGTTTTGATCCGGATATATAACAATCTCTGTTGCAAATATTTTACTTTGATCATTTTGTATGTATGGATTACCTCGTATAAATATAGTTTTTTTTTCATCTTCCATTTCAGACCATTCACCATGTATTAAGCTCTGCAGTTCTGGAGAAGTCCGCGAATTATCTGTTTTTTCATATAGTTCAAACAATACATTGCCACGACCATATGTAATTTTTTTTTCAAGATCACGATCAAGTATTTCAGATGACATTTTTCCTGTAATTATATCGTTCTTATTATAAAATATTAAAACGGGATGAACAGGATTTCCACTCTCATCATCTCGTGTTATTACCTTCGATCGTTGTTCTTTCTTATTGTAATTACCATATTCTCCAAAGAGTCGAGTTCTATTTTCTTTATCAAGAATATATATATTTTCCAGCAATTCCATTTCATCCAATTGCTCCCCTCTGGCAATTAAGTGCTGACAATATGTATCAGAGTCTTTTCTTGAAACATAAACAAAACTATCTTTTTTATTTGTTATAAATTCCACATATTTGATAGTTTCACCATAGTGATACTCCGCATAGTCACTGGTTATTATAGTGATTACTTCTCTTGAATCTGAAGTATTCTTTTTTTCTTGAGTTAACAAAACTCGTACATTACCATCAAGAATTGCGATTTTCGATTTCTTGTTTAAAATTAATTTATCAGCCTTATAAATATTTTTCTTTTCATAAATAGCAGGATTTCCATCAAGTTGTATTTGATCTTCTTTCTCTGAATAAACGACACGAGCTGCATATGCAGTTGCATCAGAATAATTTATAATTGCGTGACCATAGGCTCTTGTTACTGAAGTTGTAAATGCCCTATCCATTTCATCGCTTGCAATGATTGTTTTTTCACCTGTTTTTTTATCAACATGTGTTACAATTGGTTTTTTATTGAAATATACTCTATTTTCTGACCTAAAAAATTCACCAAACCCGGCATTTAAAGTAGTATTTGATTTATTATCTTGTATAAAAACAGGGTAATTTGAAATTGCTTTGTCGCCATTTAAACCTATGATACGAATTTCAAATGATTTCATGATCATTTGCTCATATTGTACGACTGCAGCTCCCCTGATTAAAGTTACAACTTCACTTTTACCTGTAGATTTTATTATCTCTTTATCACGGATCAATTCATTTCCAGTATAAACCACATGTGAATTATACTTTAAAATTCTTTGAATGATTGGTTCTTCTTCTTTGTCTAGTGGTTTTTTCAATTCTTCTTTATCTGATTCAGATATTTTATGTAAAGCGGGGTCTGGTTTCATTAAAACCGAATTTCCAGCTGCTGAATTGTTTTTAACAACATTTTGATTTGATTCGTATTTTTTATGTTTTAGTTCATCTTTTTCAAATGTACTTTTATAAATATCTTGTAATGTAGGTTTTGATTGTTTTTCAGGTGTTAATAATCTATTTCCGATACAACCTTCAAACAATAGAAAAAAAATAACTGATCTATATAACATTATATAAATTCAATTAAATTATTATGTGAATATTGGTAAAGCTTATTTTCCTGATTTAAGGTATTTATTGATGATTTCTTCTAAAGGCTTAAATAATGCTGGTTCTCTTCTTTTTTCAAGCCAAAGCGCAACTTGAACAGGTAATCCGTTTTCTTCATTAAACTCATGCTTTAAAACATACTCAGTTACTGTATATTTAATTTCATCAAATATATTTTCTGCTTTTGTTAAATGCTTGGGCGAATCGCCGATACATGACGCAATATAAGCAATTACTTCATGTTTTTCCATGTCAGCAATTTCCTTATTCATCGGATGAAAATCTTTTTTATGAATTTTATCTTCAAATCCAGTACAATATCGACAAGTAGTTGTGAGACGTTTCATCATTCGACGATTTATTTTTTTATGACGTATAAATGGTGATGAATTGTACAACTGAATCCATTTTTCCCCCATTACTTCCTCCTGTTCGTATCTATTTTAATCAAATTATTTTTATCTGTGCTGAATTATTATTAATTATTGTACCAATAGTTAACCTTTTTATAATATATTTTAATTTATTTAATAAATTACTACTTGACCACAAAAAATACGTCAATTTTAATAAGAAAAATATAAATTGTATATTGTTTTTCAAAATTGTAATCTAAAACCATAATATGTAAAACTAAAATTTAGAATTTTAATTTAATTTCATTTTATCATCAATTGTTAAAAAAATGATCAAGATAAAGGAATACAAGACAGATATATAAATGTGGAATATCTAGCTTTCGGATTACTGGGTCTTGGCGCTATTTTTATAATGATAGGTATAGCCTCATCATTAAATGGAAAGTCGGAGAAATTAAACAAAACACTTCCAGGTACTGGTTTACCATCAATATCATCTGAAAAACAGACAGACCGTACAAAAGAAATTGAAATTAATGAACATAAATTAACGCATGATACTCCAAATCAATCTATAACTTCAAAATTGCCAATTATACCAAATTCTGGATCAATAAATGATCAAACAAAAAAAATACAATTAAAAAAAACTGAAGCAGATAGATTTGAAAATGATTTCATTAAAAATATTGAATTAAAAGATTCAAAGGATTATGCATTGTTTTTTGTTGAAGATGCCATCTTGTATGTTGATAAAAGCAAACATAATGTATATGAAAATGATAAATTTAACTATCGACTTCTAAATACTGGAAATATTCATAGAATAGGTCAAGGTAAATTATCATTTGATGGTTTTAACTTGTTTTATGAAGATAAAAATGTACGGGAAGTTTATAAGTTAATTGATATTGTAAGATTAAATTTTTATTCAAATTGCTTTACAATTACGAAAAAACAAACTGGAATAACATCCATATTTTTTATTGACAGTACAGAACGAATTAAATTTGCTTTAAAAAATCACAAAATGGTCAATGCTCCACAGTAAATTTGGAAGAGAATCACTCCCGCAGAAAAAAAAATCATCCATTAAAAAGTATGTTTTTTTCTTTTTGTTTTTACTCATAATTACAGGCTCATACTGGTCTTTTAAAAATAAACAACGTATATTATTTCACCTTAAAAAAGATAATTATGCTTCATTGATACAAGAGATTGACTTATACGAAAAATCATTAAATGAAAACAATAAAAATGATACAACAGCGCTAAATTCTACTGAAGAATTATTAAAAAAATTAATAAAAGATAACCCATCCGACAGTTTTCTTTACTATCTATTGGGAAAATTATATACCATTGAATGTACTTATCCAATCTTGAACAATTCAGAAAAATTAACAGATATTTTTTTTCTTGATTATATTCATCGATATAAAATTCCTGCATCTTTTCCTTTCAGCCACTGGGAACAGGGAATAACTCTGACACGCAAAGCTTTACTTCTTGGACTTCCAGAACAAGAGACCAATAAGGCGATAATTAATCTCGTTAGTTTATACATTACAGGCGGAACGCCATATTGGAATTCTGCAAAAAACTATCTAGTAGAAGATAATGTGAAAAATAATCCAATAATACAGAATATTTACAAATTATTATTAAATGACAGCGTTCCTGACTGGGAATTTTTAACGAAAACCTATGGTATTGAAATTTCGACGTATTGGATGGGATTATTTTATTTAAAAGTAAAAAATTACCCACTTGCATTTTATAATTTTAAAAATTTAACTTTATCGGAC